>ERZ808286.5-NODE-5-length-188441-cov-5.443589_pt1 | contig 188441 bp, 154 predicted proteins | sample MGYA00521276_ERZ808286 | MGnify/ENA primary metagenome ERZ808286 (study PRJEB31516, sample SAMN03275607) | gut metagenome | biome: mammalia-associated habitat; material: feces | host: Papio cynocephalus | place: Kenya | collected 2012-08-01 ... | reverse complement strand
GCAGCCACCAGTTGTCCGCTTTTTGTCCTGCAAGGCGTGTGCAGTGAACGCGGCTCTGCTGTCCGGCTCCGATTCCAATCGCCTGTCCGTCTTTTACGTAGCAGACTGAATTTGACTGTGTGTACTTCAGGATTATCAGCGAAATCACAAGGTTCATTTTGTCTTCTTCGCTCATCTTCTTGTTTTTTGTAACGATATTTGAAAGGCAGCTCTCGTCGATTTTAAGGAAGTTGTGCCCCTGCTCAAAAGTGACGCCAAAAACCTGCTTCTTTTCAAGCGCGGCCGGAACGTAGTTCGCGTCAATCTGGATAATGCAGTAGTTTCCGTTTTTCTTTGCCTTGAGAATTTCAAGCGCCTTTTGCGAATATCCCGGCGCGATGATTCCGTCTGAAACTTCTTTCTTTATAAGAAGGGCGGTCGCCTCGTCACATTCGTCTGAAAGTGAGATAAAATCGCCAAAGCTAGACATTCTGTCCGCTCCGCGTGCGCGCGCATAGGCCGAGGCCAAGGGAGAAAGCTCGACTCCGTCTGTGAAATAGATTTTCTTCAAAGTGTCTGAAAGCGGCTTTCCGACTGCGGCTCCGGCCGGGGAAACGTGCTTGAATGACGTTGCGGCAGGAAGTCCGGTCGCTTCCTTTAATTCCTTTACAAGCTGCCAGCCGTTAAGTGCGTCCAGCAAATTGATATATCCGGGTTTTCCGTTTAAAACTGTGATTGGCAAATCAGTTCCGTCTTCCATAAAAACCCTTGCCGGCTTCTGGTTCGGGTTGCATCCGTATTTTAATTGTAGTTCGTTCATGAGGTCAGATTAAAGCAAATCATCCGTTTTTACAAGGACAGGAAAAACCGGACGCGCCGTGAGTGACAAACATGACGCGCTGCTTTATATTTATGGAACGATGTCTTTTAAAAAGCAGACTGTTTTTTTCATCATAATCATGATTTTTGTGATTTTTTCCGCAGCGGCCGAACCGGAAAACAACGTGACCCAAAGCTCGCTTGAGAACGGACTTACGCTTTTTGTGCTGGAGGACAATTCCACACCGACAATCAGGGTTGAATTTGCGGTCAAAGCAGGACTTTCGGCGCAGTCGGAGGAAAATGCAGGATTTTTTCCGCTTTACACGCGCATAACGGAAAATTCGGCGGCCGGTTTTGAATTCTCCGAAGCGGTCTGCGGAACAGGCTCATCCCGATACGTTCTCTTTACAACGGCGGCGGATTTTCAGGGCGTGATGAATTCCCTTTCAGTCCTGATGTTTTCTCCTAAATTCAGCAACGAGACAATCTCCGCCTGCCTGAACGAGATGAAGGCTCAGATTGAAGAGGAGTCCGCATCCGTCTCCGGATTTATAAATTCAAGCATCGATGCGAGAATTCATTCCGGCGCACCGTGGCAACATTCATCCGGAGTCTCGCCTGCGGTTTTCAGAAAAACCACGCTGCGGCAGACACGCGCAAAACTTGCCGGAATCAGCGCCAGATGGTACATTCCGCAAAATTCCGCAGTTTTTATCAGCGGAAACATAAGCAATGAGTCCGCGGCAGAAATAACGGAGCTGACTTTTGGAAAATTTCAGACATCAGCTCTAACTCCGGCATACAAAAAATCCGCCGGAACAAACCCGCAGAGGAAATTCATACTTCACCATCAGGAAATATCACCCGAAATATCACAGATTGCGGTTCAGTTCACATCACTTGACAGGAACGAGGCCGGACTTGCCGCGGAAATTCTGAACAGCGACAGTTCGGCTTTTAAACAGCGGCTTCTTGAGGAAAAAATCCTGAACATTCCGGGCGGCGAATATATAAATGTGTCGGCCTCAGATGACGGCTTAAATTCAAGGCTGATTGTACAGGCGCTTTTCCAGCCGCCGCAGAAGCCGGCAGAAAAATCGGTCCTGTTCCGGCAGTGCACAAAATTCATGGAAATTCTTGAGGAAACTGCGCCGTCATTTTCCGCGGAGGAATATGTCGGAGCGCAGAAAAGGCTTGTCGCCTCGGCGGAAAAATATTCGGAGAGCAGCGCCTCCTACATGAAGGCTCTTTCCGAATTCTGGGCGGATTCGGAGCAGTTTCTGCCGCAAGGCAATGTTTCAGGAAGCAGAAGTGCGCCGCATTCCGGAACCGCAGCAGAAATGTCGGAGCAGAAATCCGTCATTCTGCAGATTCAGCCCGACAGGCTGCGCAGTGTCATTCAGGCGGAAGAACCGTTCGTGTTCATGATTATGAATTCCAAGAATTTCGCATCAGAGAAAAAGAAATTCATTCAGAACGGCTACTCCGAAGTCTCGGAGAAAAATTCCGCCTGGTACCTGAACGGAACAAAAGGCGGCATAAGCGGAAACGCCGCGCAGAAAAACGAACCCGCCGAAAAACCGGAGCTGTTCCGGGAATACGGAAATTCTGCCCCGGAAAAATCGGTTCTCTCAAACGGAATTCCGGTATTCGCGGCGAAAAACACGAATTCATCGGGAATCACGCTGGCCATCAGAACAGCAGGCGGAGAACTGAACGCGCCGGAAGAAAACGGGCTTGCGGAGGTCATGGCGAACCTTGTCGCAGGCGGAATCAGAGCTGAAAACGAAAGGCTCAGAAAAACCGGACTGATTCTGGGAAATCCGGATGTAAATTCCCAGACCGGAACAAAATCTTCACATATAACCGTTGAATTCATAAAAGAGGATTTTGAGGCCTGCATGGCGGCGACGGCAGACTCAATTGTCCTTGGGGAAATCAAGCCTTCCGCGGCAGACCGTGCCGTATCCGCACGGCGCTACAAAAAGCGTATGCACAATGGAAGCGCGGTGAACCAGCTTTATGCCGCGGCGATAAAAAACATCTTCGGCGACGGCGGCCTTTACAGGATTTTCGAGACGGAAAATGAGATTCTTCAGACAATAAGCTACAACAGAATTGTCGAGGAATACCAGAATTTCCTTGACCCGGCACGCTATTCGCTGATTCTCTGCGGAAATTTCCCGGAGAACTACATCGGAACTCTGGAGAAGACCTTCGGACGGAAAATGATTCCTTCCGCCACGGAAAATTCATTCAAGGACAGCACGATTCAGGAAATCACAGGAAATTCCCAGGATGGACAGAAACTTCCCCGGCTTCAGGTAGAAATCCAGCACACGTTTCTGACCGACATTCCGGCGGAACTGGCGGGACCGATGCCGCAGGTTCTGATTCCCACGACTGAATTCCGTGATCCCGTCATCTATATGCTGAAAGCGCCGAAGAGCGGGACAAAGGAGGCGGCGCTTTTCGACGCTGCGACGCTTCTTTTAAAGCAAGAAATCGGGAATGAAATTCTATCAGTAAAGAGGCTGGCCGGAACTTCGGTGGACATAAAAACTCCGACAGAAGCGGTTCCGTACACCGCGCTGATTCTCAGGAATGTGCGCCACACTGCCGAGGCGGATGCGGCGTTCGGGCGGAGCGTCAGAAAAATCCGTCAGCTTCTGTCATCATCAGGAACGGCAGCCGCCGCTACGGGGAAAATAAAGTCGGAATGGATAATCCATGAATTCGGAGAACAGTCAGGCAACACAAAAAATGCGGAGATGATTATGAAAGGGCTTGAGCTTGAGATTCCGAGAGCGGATTTTTTCATTGAGGAATACAAAAACATTACAGGAGCTTCGGCGGAAGAATTTCTTGCTGTAATGGAGAAAATTCCTGAAATTCCGGCGTTCAGGATTTATTCGTCCGGCTCAAAAAAATAAGCTCCGGAAAAACGCATTATTCCGTGCCGTTCTCGCGGTTCAGCTGCTCTATTTTCTGAAAAATTCTCTTTGAGATTCCGCTCACCGTGTAAATGAGAATCATCGGGCCTATTATGATTCCGGCAAGCATCATCCATCTGTTCCAGCAGAACACGCAGACTTCAAGCGCGATTATAAAAACAAGGAACACGGTTCTTCCGAAGTAACGGAAACTTATGCTGAAAGAATTTTTTATCGTATTTTTGACGGAATTCTCATAACGCGCAATCAGCGGAAATGAATACAGAAGCGAAAAAATGACAACCGCAGTGGAAAGAATCGCCGCAAGAATCAGAAGAAAGGACGTATCCTCCATTTTTGTGACAAACTGCCATTCAATATAAAGCGCGTAAACGGCAACAACCGTAATCAGCCAGAGAATTGTCCCCTGCCTGAAATTCGCCTTGAACGCCCTTACAAAACTTTTTCCTACATAGCCTTCCTCGTCATCAACCATCTTGAGCGTGACATAGCAGGCGGCGGCGGTCGAGGCTCCGACGGTCACAAGAGGAATACTGAACAAAAGCCAAAGGAAATTCAGCCAGATTACATCGACAAGCCTTCCCATAAATTTGAAAAAACCGCTGTTCATATTGAAAAAGCCCATGAAAATCTCCAGAGAACATAATATAAAAAACTGCCGGATGACAACAGCCACCCGGCAGCATGGAAAATACCGGACATTTCTGTTCTCTAAGTGTCTTGTCCGGCCGCACATTCATCAAATTTGAATTATGAGCGCTTGAGGAGAACTATTTTTTTCCCATCGCGGCTTTTTCCGCGGCGGCGCGGCGCTCTGCCTCTTTGTAATAGAATTTGTTAACCTCGTCGTATCCGTAGGACTTGGCGTCAGAAATCATCTTTGAGACGACAGAATCATATTCGGCGTCCGTCTTAGCATAAATCGCATTCCAAGAACCGTTCTTTATACATTCCATAATCTGTTTGTTCTGGAGCTCCAGATCCTTGGGCATACTGTTGGAAGCATACAGAGAACCCGGTATGACATAGTAGTTTGTACTCTGCATATACTTGTCCGGAGTTGAGGCATTTGCCCATTCACGCCAGCTCTTCTCGATTTCTGTCTTTGCAGGAACCTGCTCTGACTCCCAGAAGTATCTGTTGTAGACTTCGCCGTCAGTAAGAGGATTCTTACAGTCAAGTGTCCAGGTGGTGTTGTTAATCTGGAACGAACCGTCGTGGTAAGTTCCTTTATAAGGAGCCGGCATCTCGGTGTTGTTCTGATCGGCAAGCGCCTTCTTTCCGAATTCCGTAAGATAGGATTTTCCTTTCTTGATTTCCCAGATAACGCCCTCAGGACCATACTGACATGTCAGGAATCCTTTAGGTGTGCAGAACCAGTTGAGAATCGCCATACAAAGCTCCGGATAGGCAGTCTTTGAGCCGATTGTCCATACCCGGTTTCCGCCGTAGACGCTCTGTCCGTATACCGCCGCACGTGCTTTTGCAGGAGCAACCGGGAACATTCCCTTTCCGGCATTCAGATGGGACTCGGAGTTGTATGTTCCGCTTGCCATCCAGTTGAAGATGTTCCAGAAAGCGGTTCCGTTCTGGTAGTCCTCGCTCATTCCGTTGTATTTCTGGGTAAGAGAGTCCGGATCGACAAGACCTTTCTGATTCAGCTTGTTCAGGAATTTAAGGCAGTACAGATACGGACTTCCCTCTTTGAGACACTCGATATATTTTCCTGTCTCGCTGTCAAAATGACCGAAACCGAACTCGTCGTATCCGAAATAAGCCGTAGCAAGAGCCTTTACATACATGACCATGTTTCCGTCCCAGTCATTGAACAGAGAAACACCGTAGGTTGTCTTGCCGTTGTCTCCCTTAGGACAGATTTCCTTCATCTTGGCAAGGACATCAACCATGTCATAGAGGTCATCGATTCTAGGCTTTCCGATCTGCTCGTACAAATCAAAACGCAGATCCCATGTATACATGAACTGCTGGATGTCTTTTGCGGATGTTGACACGCCGAATCCGAATCCGTGCAGCTTTTTGTCCTTGTTGACCATGAATTTGTTGTTCTGAAGAGCCATCTTCATGTTGGCGTTGATGTATGGGCCCCAAGTCTGGAGAAGTTTGTCCTCCTCCCAGTCGGCAAGAAGCCCCTTCTTAATCGCATCCTGATATTTCTGCGTATTGTCGCCCCATACGACGATGTCTCCGAGATTTCCGGCTTCCATACGGGTCTGATACGCTCCGCCCACATCCGGAATGATATTGAGCTTTACATTGAATTTCTCAAGCATTATGTCCGCAAACCATCCGGTCTGAATTCCGGAATAGTTGGCAAGTTGGGAGAAAACATCAAGGGTTACAGTCTGCTTCGGTCTGATTTTCTTGATGTTTCCCTCTTCTTTCGGTGCGGCAGTAAGCACACCTGAAGCCATGACAGCCATTCCCATGACTGCCGCGATTACTTTTGTACGTTTCATTTTTCCTCCTAATTAAACGTAATAAAACAAATTTACATCGGCTCTGACCGGGCTTACGTGCGGAAAAGAATCCGCATGGGCGCAATCCGTCAGCCTTTTACGGCGCCGAGCATAAGTCCCTTTACAAAATATTTCTGCATAAAAGGATAGACACAGAGAATCGGAATGGCGGTGACCATAGCGACCGTATACTGAATTGATTTTGTGTTCAGCATCTCCATGCGCTGGGCTTCGGAAAGACCTGTCACCGAAGTTCCCATTGAGGCGGCAAGATTGCTTGACTGGTTCAGATAAATGTAAAGACGTTCCTGAAGAGTCTTGAGATGAGGAGCGCTGGACATAAGAATCAGTGAATCCTGGAATGAATTCCAGTGTCCGACGGCGGCCCAGATTGCGATTGTCGCAAGAATAGGCTTGCTGAGCGGCCACACAATCTTTATAAAAATCGTCCAGTATGAGGCACCGTCGATGGCCGCGCTTTCCTGCAGCTCAGCCGGAATGGACTCGATGTAAGTTTTGACCATTATGATATTGTAGACATTCACAATTCCGGGAATTATGTACGCAAGGAAATTGTTTGTAAGTCCGAGCATCTGCATTGTCGTGAACCAGGGAATCAGTCCGGCGCTGAAATACATCGTCACAATCATAAAGCGGTAGCAGAGCTTTCTGTGCCACATTTCGGTTTTCGTGACAAGATAACCGACAAAACCGGAAGCCGCGGTTGTCGTTATTGTTCCGATTACAGTTCTTGCGACAGTCACGATAAACGCGCTTCCCAAATCATGGACATTGCGCAGCGCAAGATAATTCCTGAACGTTATTCCGCGCGGATAAAAATTTATAAGTCCCCTCGCGACAAGTCCGTTATCGGAGATTGTGTTTATAAACAGATAATAGAACGGAAACACGCATATAAATGTAAAAATGATGAAAAATGCGTGATTGAGCACATTGAAAACTATATCGCCTAAAGAGCGTCTTTCAACCATAAAATTTAATCCTCCATAAAAAAACAAGTCAGAAACACAGCCAATCCCGATGACGGATCAGAAAATGCTTGAACCGCGGATCCACTTGGAAATCTTGTTGGTCGTAAACAGAAGCAGAACGCTTACAAGCGACTTGAACATACTGACAACCGTCGAGAACGGAATATTGCTTCCGGAAGATGAGTCAAATGTCAGCTGATAGACATAAAGGTCAAGAACTTCTATAGGCCCTTTGTTCGTTGAATTCTTAAAGACAAGATACTGATCCATTCCGTTGCTGAGAATATTCGAGACTGAAAGAATCAGAAGAACGATATATGTCGGAATAAGCTCCGGCAATGTGATATGCCAGATTCTCTGGAACCGTCCCGCGCCGTCAACCGTCGCGGCTTCATAAAGCTGCTGGTCAATTCCGCTGATTGCGGCGATGTACATAATCGCGCTCCATCCGAGCCCTTTCCAGATTCCCCACAGAAGCATTTTCAGCCATATATGAGAATCTCCCATCAGCATATTCTTGCCTTGTTCCCAGATTCCGTTGTGAACCATCAGGCTGCTTATAAATCCCTCTGTTCCGAAAATGCAGAATGCAATCGCATAGACCAGAACCCAGGAGATGAAATTCGGAACAGTAGTCAGCGTCTGAATGACACGGCGTGTAGTTCCGTTCCTGATTTCGGCAAGGAAAACAGCGAAAATCATCGGACACCAGCTTGTCAGAATTCCAAGACCGCTCATCGCAAGCGTGTTTTTCAGGACACGGAGAATATCGCTTCTTGTGGCGGCATTCTCAAAAGGAGCCTTGAACCATTTGAGGCCGACCCACTTGTCCATAGAAAGAACATCACCCGGATTATAATCGAAGAAAGCGTAACGCCAGCCCCAAAGCGGCAGATATGCGAATATGAAAACCAGCAGCAGGAACGGCAGAATCATCAGGAAAAGCTGAAGCGGAGCGTCGATATGGCACTTCTCGTCCTTTGCCGGAAGAGGAGTTTTCAGGACGGAAATAAGCGCCGAGACAAAAATCACAGCCGACAGAACTCCAAAAATGACAATTCCTGACGGCTCAAGCGGAGAAAGTTTATTGACGTTCGGGCTTGAGCTCATCAGCGTATAGGCATGGGAAATTCCGAACATCGAAAGGAATGTCACAGCGCTTCCTGCGATAATTGAAATATGGCCGTAAAATTTCAGCCTGTTGTTTCCGACCGACATACATGAGCCGGCACCGCAGGCAACAACCCCCAGACAGGCAAGCATACTTGAGAAGAACGCGATTCTCATCACGGACTCAGGCAGCCATCCGCGGATCAGAATTCTCTGCATATTCTCTGTATAAGTTCCGTAGAAAAAACCTGACGTAAACAGGGACACATTTCTGTTTATCTCCTCCGAAATGCGGGCAGGATTCGCCGCCGGAATAAACAGAAGGATAAAAAGCAGAAGAGCAAGAAGTCTGTATGTAAGACGGAAAGGAACAACGGAAAGAATGTCATCAGAATTTTCCTGCTGCCTGTCAAGGAAGAGCGCGGCTGCGGCGAAGGCAAAGGCGATGAGCGAGAATGTGACAAAAACCGGAATTCCACGCGGAGAATACGCTCCGACATCAAGCATATCCATTGAGGAGGAAAGTTTTGAATATGCGGTGTTGAAGTTCAGCATACTCAGAGCCACAAGCACACAACCGACAAGAACCACCATATAACCGATTTTTCTTGCCTTTTTTCCGCCAAAAGACAGATAGAATCCCGCGATACAGACCAGAACCGCCGCCACGGTAAGGATGGACGCGAACCGGTCGAAATTCATCGCATCCGCAATTTCCGGGTGGTTTTCCGAAAAACCTTTCCATACATCGCCGTATTTTATGGCGGTTATTTCTTCCGCAACGGCTGATCCAAATTCCGAATCATCATCATAATCAGAATCATCGGCATCGCTTCCGTCATCCGATGCGGCCATCATCTCCATTGCGGCGTAGAAATCATCATAAGAGGTATCGCCGTCAAGGGAAAACGCCTCAAGCCCGCCGGCTTCAGAATCCGCAGAATCGGACTTATCCAATGCGACAATATCGGAAGTAAGGCTTCTGAAGAAAAACGCGGATTTTATAAGGGAAACATCTTTTGCTATGTTACTTGAAATTCGTGCGGGATTTATGCCTGCTATGAAAAGAAGCGCAAACAGTAAAAGAACGGAAATTTTTGAGCCACAGCTGAAAATCCCGGAAAGGATTGAGCCGGAGCCATGATTTTTGTCATCAATCGTTTTCAAAAATACACCTCAGATAAAAAGTCTGGGAAGCATTATATACCTACATGAAGAAAAACAAAATGTAAAGTTTCTTAGATTTTTTAATCAGATTAATTGAAATTTTTTATTCCGCAGAAAGCCGCTCATTTTTATAGACGGAAAGAATACTTTTTCTTATCTTTGTGGCAGGAGGATTTTTATGGCTACAGTTAATATAACAGGAAAAAATTTCCAGGAGGAAGTTCTTTCATGCGACAGGCCTGTTCTTGTGGATTTCTGGGCCGGATGGTGCGGACCGTGCCGCACGCTTTCTCCGGTAATCGACGAAATTTCGGAGGAGCATCCGGAAATAAAAGTAGGAAAAATCAACGTGGACGACGAGACGGGACTTGCGGCCAAATTCAACGTGATGAGCATTCCTTTTGTGGCAGTGTTCAAGAACGGCGAGATGACGGCCTCTTCCGTAGGAGTCCGCCCGAAGGATGAGATTCTCAGTCTTCTTGACTGAAGGAAGGCGCGGCATGGCTGAGATACAGTTTTCTCAGAATGCCGGCAAAAACCGTCGCATTGCATTCATACACCGGACAGTTCGACAGGACAATTATGGAAACCTTCTCGTCAATGTAATAGACATTATACGAATTGAACACGTCCGTCACCCCGCCGTGCAGAATCGAATCTTCAAAACGGTAGACACCGTAACCGTAGGAGCGGCTTTCGGTCATCTCCCGGAATGATTTTTTCCTTATGACGCGGCCTGAAGCAAGCGCCGTGTTCCACCGGAAAAGGTCTATCACATTTGAATTTACGCTTGAGCACCCCAGCGCGAGACTTTCCGGAATACTGTAATAGAGCGAAGCGGAATCATATCCCTTTGTGTCGGTTCCCTGAAATTCGACATTTGAGGAAGCCATCCCGCATTTTTCAAAAATATTTCTGCGGATATAATCCTCGTAGCTCATGCCGGAAACTTTTTCGATTATCATAGCAAGAAGATAATAATCCGTGTTGCAGTAGAAATATGTCCGCCCCGGCTCGGTGACAAGCGGAGCATCGTAGAAATTTTTGAGGACAATATCGCGTTCAAGCGGAAGGCAGGCCCTCTCTTTCCGGCGGATCTCAGCATTGACAGCTGGCGGAAAAAAATCATCCGGAGAATTTATATAATCCGTAAGTCCGGACCGCATTGTCAGAAGCATCTTCACGGTGATTTTGTCGCCGTATCTATAGCCTTCAAAGAATTTTCCGATTTTATCTTCAAGAGAAAGGAGCTTCCGGTCTCGGAGCTGGAGCACTGCTGCGGCCGTCATCTGTTTTGTTATTGAGCCTGTCTCAAAAACAGAATTCATCGTGACAGGAGGAGCGGCCGGATTCCTTCTGTCGGAGGAACCGTAGCCCTTCGCAAAAATCACATCCTGTCCTTTTGCCACAAGAACCGCCCCCGAAAAGCCCTTCTTTTTCAGCATACCGTCAGCGACCGCCACGAATCCGGAATAATCCGGGTTTTCAACAGAATCCCCCTCATATTTCCTGTCCGCAACGGATGAACATGAAACGAGGCAAAAAACCGCCGTAAGAAGAAAGACAGCGCTTCTCACAAAATTCTCCGCTGGATCTGCGCACGGAGAACAGATTCCAAAGTCTCCGCGCGCGAAATCACCTGTTCTTGTTTATGATCCTTGACTCGTATTTTCCGGTCGCAATGTCGATATATCTGACAAAAAGAGAGACCTTGTTGTCCTTGTCAAGCGAATTCCAAATAAGCTCCGCGAATTCATCTATGTTGCCGCGGAGTCCGACTTTTACAGGCTCGCCCGCAAATGAGGGAAGAGGATTTCCGTCATTCATATAAGTGTGGATATAGCGACCCTCTCCGGCGGCGGGATTTTCGTATTCGAACGTCTGCCTGAGCGTACATTCCGGATCTCCGCCGTCACTTTTCAATATCGAAAGCGCATAAGAAAGCCGCCCGTCCTCCAGGTCAAGCACGCTTGAGATTCTCGGCGTAAAATTCGGCTCATCATGCTCATATTTTCTGCCGCGTAAAGACTGCTCAAAGGTCAGTCCCTTTTTCATTCCCTCAAAAACAGTGTCGGTCTGGTCGCCGTTTGTCACAATCGTCTTTTTTCCCAGAACCTTTACCGCTGAATAAATTATCAGGCTCGGATCTCCGGCCACAAGAGACGGATCAAACGCCTGAGTTCTTATGCCCTCACCTTCCTCGACAAAAATTCTGTTGCGGCTGCCGGCGCTCCGTCCCATCGTCCAGTAGGCGGAGACCGCATATCTTCCGTCCTCGGAACGTCCGGCGATTATTCCGCGCCCAGGATAGGAGACAGAGGAAAGCTCCTCCGAAACGGAATGAACTCCGCGCAAAAGCTCCGCCTCATCATGCTGACGGGCAAGGATTTCCATAACGCCATCCACCGTTTTCTGCTTGGGATCAGGCTCGTCCGGCGGCAGCGAATCAAGCACCTGCTTGCGGTAAGACTTGCAGTCCATCACAGGACTCGCCGTAAGCACCACTTTATCCTTACGGACAATATCGGAAAGCATGTCATCCGGAGAATACGGATTTATGTGAAGGCAGTTTCCGTTTATCGACACAAGAATCATAACGTCAAAAAGACGCAGATAGCTGTCTATCTCACGGAGCCCCTTTTTCGTCTCCATGTTTCCCGGACGGTAGCGTGTTCCGCTCGGAAACACAAGAATCACCTGGCCGCGCTTCTTGCAGTCGTCCATCGCGCGCATTGCAGAAAGATTGATTTTTCTGGCCCGCTTCTCCTCCTCGGCCTTCTCCTCGCTGGATACGGAATCCCGGCTTTCGACCGCGTTCAGGCTGCGCGTCGGATAAATCACAACTCTGGTAAAACCTTCCGCAAACGCCCGGACCATCGGGCTTGCCTCGTTGAGCTTCATTCCTGCCACCGCAACGATTCTTGACGCAAGATCAGAAGCCCAGTCCTCACCCTGATTCTGGAGAAGATAGACAATCGCAGGAAGATCAAGGTTTGTGTAATGCTCCATCAGAATCAGACCACGCTTGCCCTCATTTGCGACGGCATTGTAAAAAGCCTTGAAATTCTCGATATTTCCAAGTCCGGATCCGGCAAGAAAATTCTCCCGAAGAATCATGTCCATATATTTACGGGTTTCGGGATTCGCCTCCTCGTAAACCTTGGACTCATCTATTTTGGCCGCGGCATGGGAAACAGCCGCCATCTCGGTAAAGAATTTTCCGTATTTTTCTTTGAGTGTCATTTCCATAAAAAAATCCTGTCAAACGTTGAATTTAAAGAACAGAACGTCTCCATCCTGAACAACATAATCCTTGCCTTCCTGACGGAATTTTCCGGCTTCCTTTATTTTCTGTTCAGTTCCGTACTGCCTGAGATCATCCACCGTATAAGCCTCCGCCCTGATAAAGCCCTTCTCAAAATCGGTATGAATAACTCCGGCAGCCTTAGGAGCGGTGTCTCCGGCATGAATAGTCCAGGCACGACATTCGTCCGGACCGCCTGTAAAGAACGTTCTTAGTCCCATCAGATGATACGCTTTTCTCGCAAGGACAGCCAGACCGGACTCCGAAAGTCCGACGGAATCCATAAAATCCTTTCTGTCCGCCGGATCCGTTATCTCGGAAAGATCCGCCTCGAATTTTCCGCAGATCACCACAACCTCGGCCTTGTCTTCCGCGGCGTATCTGTTCACCATCTCGACGTATCTGTTTGTTCCCCCGGCGATTGAGTCCTCGTCCACATTGGCGACATACAGAACCGGCTTCATCGTAAGGAGGAACATATCCCTGACCGCATTCTTCTCGTCGTCGGTAAGATCCGCGGCACGGGCACACTTTCCGTCCTGAAGAAGCGGCTTTATCTTTGCCACCGCGCTTATCCAGGGAGCGTACTTTTTCTCCTCCTCCTTTCCAAGCGAACGGATTGCCCTAGTCACCTTGTCCTGACGTTTTTCGATTGTATCAAGATCGGCCTGCGCAAGCTCCCAGTTTATTGTAAGAATATCGCTTTCAGGATCCACCGGAGCCGCCTCGTTCGCATTGTCGCGGACGTGCATTATATCAGGATTGTCAAAACAGCGGACAACGTGCGCAATCACCGAACACTCACGGATGTTCGCAAGAAATTTGTTGCCCAGTCCTTCTCCCTGCGAGGCGCCTTTTATAAGGCCCGCAATATCCACAAATTTGACCGCCGCCGGTGTCTTCTTTTTCGGCTGGAACACATCAGCTATAAAATCAAGACGGCTGTCGGGAAGATCCACGATTCCTACGTTCGGATCAATCGTACAGAAAGGAAAATTCTCCGCCGCGGCAGGAGCCGCCGTAAGAGCAGAAAAAATGGTGGACTTTCCGACATTCGGAAGCCCGACTATACCACACTCTAATGCCATAATAACCTCAAGATATTTTCATTCGGACAGGACAGCCTTTGCCAGCTGATCCGCACAACTCGTATTCTTGGAGCCGCATCTGTTTCCGGCCAGCTTGCTGTTTATCTCCTCGGCCGTCATTCCGTCTACAAGAATGGAAATCGCCTTAAGATTTCCGTTGCATCCGCCGTCAAAACTAACGTTTTTTATTTTACCGTCGTCGGTGCGCGTAAAATGAATCGCCCTCGCGCAGACACCGCTCGTCTTATAAGTAAATTCCGCCATTGTTACTCCGAAACAATCTCATATCTGTCAACCGAATATTCAGGCTCGCCGGCATGATTGTCCTTTATGAAGCATGAAATTCCATAATAGGCGTCCTCGCGTGAATGCCATTCAGCCCTTTTTTCCTTTGAGACGCAGTTAAAACCGAAGTCAGTAAAATTCTTTCCGTCCTGACCTTTCTTATCAATCACATAAACCATACAAAATTCCTCGCTTCCCTCTCTTTTTCCGATAAACTATATCCTCATTGGCGCAATTCTTCAAGTAAAGCGTTTCCCGCCGGGTTCCGGTGTTACCGCGGAACAAGCCGGTTGAGCGTATAATCATGCTGACGCCAGTTTTTGTCCACCTTGACCTGAAGATCAAGCTCCACCTTGTACGTAAAAACCTTGTTCAGCTGGTTCTGTGCGGCGGTACGGATCTCCTTTATCTTGGAAGCGCCTTTTCCTATGACGATTCCCTTCTGGCTCTCACGCTCAACGCACAGAAAAGCCCGGACCCAAAGTTTTTTGCCGTCGTTGCGCTTCTCCGCGTCAGCCACATCGACATAAAGCGCATGGGGAATCTCATCCGAAAGTCTGTTTATCGCTTCCCCGCGGATTATCTCGGCGATTCTGAACGAAAGGTTCTGATCGGTGGCAAGCTCCTCCGGATACATCGGCGGCGCCACAGGAGAAAGCGAATACAGCGCAAGAAGCACGTCATTTATCCCCTCGTCATTCAGCGCGGAAATTCCGATAATCCGGCTGTCCGGAATTTCAGGCAGACTGCCATGGATAAATTCAACCGCGCGCGCAGTATCGGCACCGGAATCATCAGTCTTATTAACCGCAACCACGGTTTTTTGGGAATAAGGAAGCACAAGCGCGGCCACGTTCCGCTCCTCTTCACCGGGAATTCTAGTCGCGTCGATTATATAAAGCACACAATCCGTGCCGTCAAGCTGATTTTCGGTCACAGTTTTAAGCCGGAGATTAAGTTTTTTTCCGGAATCATGATAACCGGGCGTATCAATAAAAATCAGCTGACCGTAAGACGTGTTCACAATTCCTTTTATCGCATTGCGCGTCGTCTGCGGCACAGGAGAGACAATCGATACCGGTTCCTGACAGGCTGTATTCAGAAACGTGGATTTTCCGGAGGAAGGCCGTCCGACAATCGCGACAACAGCGGTTTTCAGTTCTTCAATTTTGTCTGCATTTTCGTTCATCAGACCAATATAGCCGTTTTTGTATTTTTTTTCCATGCAGACGGAAAATTGATTTCATCGCGCCGTTGTTTCTCCATAAATTGCGTGCCAATTTGCCGCGCAAATTGCGGAACGGCGTGGATTCCGTCTTCAAATGAAAATTGATTTCATCGCGCCGTTGTTTCTCCATAAATCACGTGCCAATTTGCCGCGCAAATTGCGGAACGGCGTGGATTCAGTTTTTAAATGAAAATTGAATTCATCGCGCCGTTACCGTATACTACACTCCGCATGAAAAAGGAAATTTCCATAACCGTCACGCCGGCTGACGAGAAAAACACCGGACTTACGGAGAGACTGGCCAGAAAAGAGCTTGCAAAAGCCGGAATAAAAACCGAAGGAAGAAAAATATCCTTCCGGATTCAGAAAAAATCGGTCGACGCAAGGCACGGAGGACTTAAAATCCACCTAAAATTCACGGCTTATATAGACGAGGATCCCGAAAATCCGCCCGCAGTTCCATGCTGGAAAAAATCAGACGGAAAAAATCAGGTAATCATAGTCGGTTCCGGCCCCGCAGGACTTTTCGGCGCGCTCAAACTGCTTGAGCACGGAATCAAACCGGTGATAATCGAACGCGGTTCGGAGACATCACAACGCAAGAAGGACATCGCGCTGATAAGCACGAAACATACTGTCAATCCCGACTGCAACTACTGCTTCGGCGAAGGAGGAGCAGGAACTTTTTCCGACGGAAAACTTTTCACCAGAAGCGCAAAGCGCGGAGACACGGGCGGAATTCTCCGGATTTTCGCGCATTTCGGAGCCGATCCGAAAATTCTGACAGACGCGCATCCGCACATCGGAACAGACAGACTTCCGCAAATAATCAGCAGAATCAGAGACGAAATCACCGCTCTTGGTGGAGAATTTCATTTCAACACACGGCTCACAGGATTCATCGCCGGAGACAGGACAGTAAAAGGTGTCCGCACCGAAAATACGCTTACTGGAGAAAAGACGGAATTCACAGGAGATGCGGTTCTTCTTGTGGCCGGACATTCCGCCGACGACATATATTCCGCAGTCGCGGCGCTCTCTCCGGAGTCTCTCGAAGCCAAAACGTTCGCCGTCGGCGTGAGGGCGGAACATCCGCGGGAACTTATAGACAGAATCCAATACCACGGAAAGACAGGAATTCTCCCGGCCGCGGAATACCGGCTCACGGCTCAAGTTGACGGACGCGGAGTCTATTCATTCTGCATGTGTCCGGGCGGATTCGTGGTTCCGTCCGCGACCTCACCGGACGAAATTGTGGTGAACGGAATGTCGTCGGCGGCAAGGAATTCAAGATGGTCAAACGCCGCTTTCGTCGTTGAGACCAGGCCGGAAGACATTCCCGCAGAATTCTCGCTTCAGGCAGAAAAGTCCGGCTGCGGCGCGCTGGCAGGACTTCTGTTCAGAAAAGAGATTGAACGGGCGGCAAAAAGACACGGAAACGGACAGGCGGCACCGGCTCAACGGCTGACAGATTTTCTGGAAAAACGGATCTCCTCATCACTGCCGCAGTCAAGCTACACTCCGGGACTCCATTCCTCGGAACTTAACAGCTGGCTTCCTGAGGCGATTCGGGCAAGGCTCTCAAAAGGTTTTTGCGAATTCGGAAAAGCGATGAGAGGATTCATCTGTGAAGATGCGGTTCTGATTGCCGCGGAGACAAGAACAAGCACACCGGTCAGAATCAGGCGCAACAGGACGACACTGGAATGTGAGGGAATTCAAAACCTCTACCCGGCAGGAGAAGGAAGCGGCTGGTCCGGCGGAATTGTCTCAAGCGCGGTTGACGGTGAAAATTCCGCAGAAAGAATCGCGCTCCGGTTAGGCCGATAACGGAATAAGCGCGCGACATTTTACATTTTCCGAATAAAGAACTATAATATAGTATGCGAAAAAAACTTTCCCTTGAACGGCTGCTTATGCTCATGTCCACGGTGTTTCTTTGCACTGCGTTTGTCGCGAGCATAACAGCCACAACACCGAAAACCACGATAATTCCATACTACAAAACGGTCATTCCTGCCGTACACGCAATATGCATTCTTGTATCGGCTTTCCTGATTTTCTGTCCGGAACAGATTGTTCTTGTGTCCGCTCTTGCAATAACCGAAAGCAGCCTGACAATTCTTATCGGATACGAGCAGCTGGGAATTTTTATATTCTATGCGATTGTGATTTACCTTTTCACAAACGGGTATCTTGTTTTTCAGACCAAGCTCAAGCTGTCACTGCTTGCGACTGTCCACATACTGTCACTTATCGGCACATACAGACGCGGACTGCCGCAGATGGCGCTGTCAATAGCCACATCAGCGTTCTTCTGCACATTCTACATCATCATCTACAAGAAACTTCATCACCAGCTGTCCTATCTGTGTCCGACAAAAATCGCAAAAAATGACAGAATAACGCAAAAAGAAGGAACCACGCTCCATCTTTCGGAATTCGACCTGACCGGACGGCAGATAAATCTTACGCTGGACTACATATATGAAAACCTGAATTACAACCAGCTTGCAGAAAAATATATTATCAGCCTGTCAACCGTAAAAAATGATTTCCGCAGAATTTTTAAAGTCTTCAACGTGACAAAACTGGAAGAACTGCACATCCTCCTTATCAGATACAAGATTGAAAGATAAAACACCGGCGGAAAGCCAATCAAGACAATCCGCCGGTGCATAAACTCTCCATCTCAACGGAACTCTCCAACAGTTCCGCTCCGGCCAGAACGGTTCAACTCATCCTGACCAAAACTCTCCAACTCTCATGACAGCAGCGCTCTATAGAATCGCGAAAAACTTTCAAAGTACCGAAACCGCATCTCGCAGTCTCGGACTTATCGTATTGCAAACTTTCCGCTGCTGTCAATCTTTGGAGAACCAGTTTTTTACGAAATAACCAGAGTACACAGAAGAAAAAACCAAAGTTTATTTTTTTGTAATCAATACAATATATTTTTGTAATAATTACAGCACAGATTTCAGGAACTGCTGCAGCCTCTCGCACTTTGGACTCATAAAAATCTGCTCCGGACTGCCTTCCTCGGCGATATATCCGCTGTCCATAAAAATAACCCTGTCGGCAACTTCCTTCGCAAAGCCCATCTCATGGGTAACCACAACCATCGTCATCCCCTCATCGGCGAGCTGCTTCATTACGGCAAGCACTTCACCCACCATCTCCGGATCAAGAGCTGATGTGGGTTCATCAAAAAGCATCACCTCAGGATTCATTGCAAGCGAGCGGACTATGGCGATACGCTGTTTCTGACCGCCAGAAAGCGTTGAAGGATAGACATAAGCCTTGTCCGGCAGTCCGATGCGCTCAAGAAGCTTCATCGCGTCTGCCTCTGCCTGCTCCTGAGTCTTCAGTTTCAGTGTTATCGGCGCAAGTGTTATGTTCTGCATGACCGTAAGATGAGGGAAAAGGTTGAAATGCTGAAAGACCATCCCCATTTTCCTCCGGCAGGCATCAATGTCGACATCCGGGGAAGTAAGATTCACACCCTCGAAGAGAATCTCACCTCCGTCAGGCTCCTCCAGACGGTTGAGACAACGGAGAAATGTGCTTTTGCCGGAACCGGACGGTCCTATAACGACAATTTTCTCGCCTTTCTGTATATGAACAGAAAGATCCTTTATAACCTCAAGCTGACCGAAACTTTTCCTAAGATTCTTAACGTCTATCACTTCGTGCCATCCTTTTTTCAAGTTTTGAGAAAAGCTTTGTAAGTCCGACCGTCAGGACAAGATATATCACGGCGCAGGTAAGAAGAGGAATCCAGGCATTATAAGTCGAATTTCTTATCATGTCGCCAGCCTTTGTAAGATCCATCACGGCGATAAAACTTGCGACCGAAGTCTCTTTTATAAGAACAATGAATTCACTCGCATAAGTCGGAAGCACAGCCTTTATCGCCTGCGGAAGAACAATCCTGAACAGGGTCTGCCATTTGTTCAGTCCGAGCGAACGGCCCGCTTCCGTCTGCCCCGGATCTATCCCCTGAATTCCGGCGCGGAAAATTTCGGTGCAGTATGCGCCGGAATTGAATCCGTAGGCAAGAATCGCCACAACCATGCGGTTCAGACCGAGCGGTGCAAAAATCACAAAATAAAAAATCATCAGCTGGGTTGCAAGAGGAATACCACGGAGAACGGTTGTGTAGACATTCGCTATGGCACGGAGAATTCTGCTGCCGGATATTTTCATCAAGGCGAAAACACAGCCAAGAACTGTTCCGATAAGAATCGCAAAAACCGCGATAAGAAGGGTAACACCCAGTCCCTGAAAAATAAGATGCCAGCGGTCGCCGGCAATCATCGTATCAATAAAAGATTGTAGCACCAAATCACCTCGGAAACAAAAAAGGCCGGCTCCATCCGAAAAAACCGTCGGATTTCACCGGCCCTTCACATTGATTTATTTTTATTTGCGGACGATAATCACCTGCTCCGACTCATAGTACGGATCAGAGAAATCAACATTTTTCTTGCGCTCTTCCGTGACGGACATTCCGGCGGCAATAAAATCTATTGTTCCTGATGCAAGCGCCGGAATAAGACTGTCGAACGCCATATCGACAACCTCAAGCTTTGCGCCGGCCTTCACCGCAATGTGCTGTCCCATGGAGATGTCAAAGCCCACGATGTTCTTTCCGTCAACATATTCAAAAGGCGGGAAAGAGGCGTTTGTTCCGAGCTTTACGGAAGAAGCTCCCGAAGTGGCTACATTTCCGGGAACCACAATGTTTCCATCGGCAGGCATGAACGCCGCAATAAGCTTCTCGTATTCACCGTTGGATTTTATCTCCGCGATCGCGGCATTGATTGTGCCAAGAAGCTCGCTGTTTCCTTTTTTGACGGCGATTGCATATTCCTCACGGGCAAAACGGTCAGTCACAATCATAAGATCCGGATTGCGCGCGACAATCTCCTTTGCCGGAAGCTCGTCAATCACGACCGCATCAATCGCGCCGTTCTTAAGATCAAGCGCCGCATCGATTCCGCTCTTAAACGAAGAAAGCTTGGCATCCTTCACGTTCTCCTGAACATACATCTCACCGGTTGTTCCTGTCTGAACACCGATTTTCTTGCCGTCCAGATCGGCAGCTGTCTTTATCGTGACAGTATTTTTTGAACATCCTGAAAAAACAGAGGCCGCTATAAGCGCGGCACAGACCAGACTGATTTTTTTCATAACAAAAACTCCTCAAAATCCGCACGCCGGACGCACGGAACATTCATGCCGAATACTCTAGCATTTTTTTATACTAAACTCAAGTTTCCTGTCAAAGCACGGACTGAAGAAACTGCCGCAAGCGGTCGGATTCAGGATTCTGGAATATCTTCTCAGGAGTTCCCTCCTCCGCAATTCTTCCGTCGTACATGAACACGACCCGGTCTGCAACCTCGCGGGCAAATCCCATCTCGTGCGTTACAACAGCCATGGTCATGCCGTCGGAGGCAAGCTGCTTCATGACAGAAAGGACCTCGCCGACAAGCTCAGGGTCAAGAGCGGAAGTCGGCTCATCGAAAAGAATGGTTCTCGGCTCCATCGCAAGCGCACGCGCGATCGCCACACGCTGCTGCTGTCCGCCGGAAAGACGGTTCGGATACGCGTCAGTCTTGTCGGCGAGACCGACTCTCTCCAGAAGTTCAAGTCCCCTTTTTCTGGCCTCGTCAGGCGATTTATGCAGAACATTCATCGGGGCGAGCATCACATTCTCAAGCACAGTTCTGTGCGGAAAAAGGTTGAATTTCTGGAACACCATTCCAAGATGAAGCAGAATCTCACGCCGTGATTTTGAAGAAAGATGAATCCGGCTGATTCCGTTCTCATAATGGGAAAGCAATTTTTCTTCTATATATATAGCTCCATTATTTATGTGCTCAAGATGATTCAGCGTCCTAAGAAAAGTTGATTTTCCGGCTCCGCTCGGTCCGATTATGCAAAGAACCTCCTTTGGCTTTATCGAAAGCGAAACGTCTTTAAGCACATCCAGTTTTCCGAAGGAGACGCTGATATTTTCAGCTCTTATCATATCCATACAAAACCCCAGCACGAATCATTCGTAGACAGAATGTTTCTTTTCAAGCAGATGAAAAATCAGACTGAAGACAGCCGTTATCACAAGGTAAAGGACCATCGCCGGAATATACACAAGCGATGAAGCCGTGGACGACTGGATGCTGCGCGTAACCTTCGTAATATCTGCAAGCGCAATCAGCGAAACAAGGGACGCATCCTTCAGCATCATGATGAATTCGTTTCCGACAGGAGGAATCAGACGGCGCACCGACTGCGGAAGAATCACCAGCCGCATTGTCTGAAAATAGTTCAGTCCAAGAACCTTGCAGGCCTCGAACTGGCCGCGGTCTATGGACTGGATTGCCGCACGGATTATCTCGCTGCAGTAAGCGCTGCTGTTCAGGCCGAAAGCTATGAACGCCGCAAGGAACTGGTTGTTTATTGTAAACGCGCGGTTTATTTCCGGAAGTCCGTAATACACAAAATAAAGCTGCATAAGAAGCGGCGTTCCGCGGAAAAAGAAAACATAAGCCTTGCAGAGCGCACGGACGATTTTTACCTTTGACATTGAACCGAGCGCAAGAAATATGCTCAGAACAAGACCTGCGGAAACAGAACAGAGCGTAAGCAGAACTGTTATTTTCGCACCGCCGAGAAGCTGCGGCATCCATCCGAGCATTCTGTGAATCATATCCATAACTTCTTAAACCTACCGCGCATCCTTTATGCTGTCAGAAAGATCCATTCCGAAAATCTCCATATAAATTGATGCAAGCGTTCCGTCCTTCTTCATGTCGGCAAGCACGGAATTTATCTTTGACTGGAGAACGGAATTTCCCTTTTTAAGGCAGATTGCGAAATGTTCATCCGGAACACCTTCCCAAACCTGCACAAATTCCGAATCCGGTTTTGCAAGGTAAGACACCGCGACAAGACTATCGCTTACGACAGCATCTATTCTGCCAAGCCGCAGGTCATCGTACGCATTCATCACCTTGTCATATTCGGACGGAGTAAAAACAAGCCCGGCCGCCGCCTGTCTGTCCATAAAAAAATCACTTGTACATTCAGCCTGATAGCCGACTTTTCTGTTCTCAAGGTCGGCAGGAGATTTTATCGGAAGGACAGAATCCCTGCGCAGGATAATCGCCTGACCGTTTCCGATATAAGGCTCCGAGAAATCATAATTGGCGCTGCGTTCCGGCGTGATTGTGACGGAAGACATAATCACATCGTAACGCTCGGTGTCCAAGCCGGCAAAAATTCCGTCCCAGGCAGTATCAATAAAAACCGGCTCAAGACCAAGCCGTTCCGCGACCGCCGCTCCAAGGACCGCATCAAATCCGAGAATCGTCTTTCCGTCATCGGCATAATACTCAAACGGAGGATAACCGACTTCCGTTCCGATTCTGAGCTTTCCTTTTTCCAGCGTGAATTCTCCCTTCTCGGCTTTTTTGGCGCATCCGGAAAAACCCACGGCGGCCAACATCATAATCACCGGAAACATATTTTTCTTCATACAAACCTCCAGATTTCCCGTTCATTTAAAAAAGAAAGGGCAACAGCAGAATCAAAACATTCCGACACCGTTGCCCTAGATTCCGAATTATATTATTTATCGGAGATTATATCAACATCAAGCGGATTTTTTTGCGGATGAACGGAAAAAACGGGCAATTGAATTTACATACTCCGTGATGTTATAATATGCAAAATTATTCATCTGGAGTGTATAAATATACAAAAAATGAAAACAGAAATAAAATTCATAGAAGGCGGAGTCACGGCTCCGGAAGGATTCACCGCAAACGGAATTCTCTGCGGAATCAAGCCGGGCAGAAAGACGAATGACACCGCGCTGATTTTTTCCGACCGTCCGTGCGCCGCGGCCGGAGTCTTCACCACAAACCGCGTAAAAGCCGAAAGCGTAAAGCTGACAATGCGCAATCTTGCCGACGGAAAGGCCCAGGCCGCAATCGCCTCAAGCGGAAATGCGAACGCCTGCACAGGAGAAAAAGGCGCGGAGAACGCGCGCAGAATGGCGGCGGCGGCGGCGGATTCCCTCGGAATAAAACCGGAAGACGTGATTGTCTGCACGACAGGCGTAATCGGGCAGCAGATGGACGTGTCAAAAATCGAGGCAAAAATAGGAGAGCTGAAAGCCGGGCTTTCAAAGGAAGGCCACGCCCAGGCACGCACGGCAATAATGACGACCGACACAAACTTCAAGGAATGTGCGGTTGAATTCGAGCTGCACGGAAAAAAAATCCGGATGGGAACAATGTGCAAGGGCAGCGGAATGATTCACATAAACATGGGAACAATGCTCAGCTTTATAACGACAGACTGCGCGATAAGCTCCGAAATGCTTTCAAAAGCCCTGCGCTATTCTATAGAAGAAACCTACAACTGCGTGTCCGTTGACGGCGACACAAGCACGAACGACACGCTTACAGCAATGGCGAACGGAGAAGCCGGAAATCCGGAAATAACAGACGAAGGCGAGGATTTCGGAATTTTTCTTGCAGCGATGAACAGGATGAACACCGTAATGGCGATGAAAATCGCGGCGGACGGAGAAGGCGCATCCCGGCTGATTGAATGTACCGTAAAAGGCGCAAAGGATTCCAAAACCGCACGTAAAATCGCAAAAGAGGTAATCGGCTCCAATCTTGTAAAGGCGGCGATGTTCGGAAAGGATGCCAACTGCGGACGGATTCTCTGCGCCATGGGATATTCAGGCTGCGAATTTACTCCGGAAAAAACAAGCGTCTTCTTCTCAAGCAGAAAAAATGCGGAACGCTATTTCTCCGGTTACGAGAATTTTTCAGTCGCGGCGGACGATTCCTGCGGAGAAAGCATAGAAGTGATTCACGACGGAGTCGGACTTGATTTTGACGAGGAGAAGGCCGCGCGGATTCTAGGTGAACAGGCGGTCGAAATTCTCGTGGTTCTTGACGACGGAGACGCCGAAGGAAAGGCCTGGGGCTGCGACCTGACCTATGATTATGTGAAGATAAACGGAGACTACAGGACATAATGGCAGACATAGAAATTCAGAAAGACGAAAAACGCGGACGCTCATTGGACAACGAGCATTGGTCGGACGTGCTTGTCCAGGCGCTTCCGTATTTCAGGCAGTGGTGCGGAAAAATTGTCGTCATAAAATACGGCGGAAACGCAATGCTCAACGACGAGCTCAAGGCCGCAGTAATGAAAGACCTTGTGCTGCTGAACACAATCGGCGTCCACGTGGTGCTTGTTCACGGCGGCGGACCGGAAATAAACAGAATGCTCGACCGCGTCGGCAAGGAAAGCAGATTTGTGAACGGACTGCGCTACACGGACGGCGAGACGATGGAAATTGTCCAGATGGTTCTTACAGGAAAACTGAACAAGGACATTGTCGGAATTCTTCTTCAGGAAGGCGGACGTGCCGTCGGACTCAGCGGAGTGGACTCAGGACTTCTGCGTGCAAGAAAAATCGAAAAGGACGGAGCCGACCTCGGATATGTAGGTGAGGTCACTTCAGTTCATCCGGAAGTCGTAAGCTCACTTCTTGAGCAGGGATTCATTCCGGTAATCTCGACCGTTGCGCTGGGAGAAACAGGCGACAACAACCGCTACAACATAAACGCGGACACCGCCGCGGCAAAAATCGCGGTCGCACTGAAAGCCGAAAAATTCGTGCAGCTCACGAATGTTCCCGGCGTTCTGCAGAACATGAATGACCCGTCCTCGCTGATAACAAGAATTCCAATGCCGACAGTCCCCAAGCTGATTGATGACGGAATAATAGCGGGCGGAATGATTCCCAAGGTTGAATGCTGCATGACCGCGCTCAAAGGCGGAGTTCCAAGAACCCACATCATCGACGGGCGCGTTCCCCATTCGCTTTTGATTGAGATGTTCAGCGACCGCGGAGTCGGAACAATGATTTACTGACAGCCCGAAATCCGCATCTCTATTTCAGGCAAGGCGGACTACAGTTCCGCCTTTCAGCAATCTTCCCGTGACAAGACGGCGTGTCCTTTCCGGAGGCGCGCCGTTTTCTATGTCCGATATAAGACGCTCACCGATGAGTTTTCCGATCGACTCTCCGTTCTGCTCGTATGTGGTCAGCGGCGGAATTATCATGGATGTAAGAAGGATTCCGTCATAGCCGACAATACTTATGTCCTTTCCCGGAGAAAGGCCGAGGCTGTTCAGCTCGCGTATTCCGCCGAGCGCAGAATAGTCATCAGGATAAAAAATACAGGTCGGAGGCTCCGGCAGCGACATCAGAATTTCGGTGGCATCGGAACTGGTTATCGGATCGTTGTAAAGCCCTTCGGCAAAATACTCGCCGGGAACATTTATCGAATGTCTTTTCATCACATTCAGAAACGCCTTCCGCCGTTCCGCCGTGACCAGAGTGTTCTCCCCGTGAATCATCGCAATCCGGCGGTGTCCCATCGCAACCGCATATTCCGCAAGTTCCGTCATTCCGCTGGTGTTGTCGCTCAGAACGGCGCTGTGTCCGTCATCATACACATAATCAAGCACAACGGACGGAATCTCGCTGTGAACAAGGCGGCAGATGTCGTCCCTGCGGAAATCCGCGGACAGGACGGCCACTCCGTCAAAATTCCGCGCCTTGATATGATTGTAATAATCAAAATTCCGTCCGGGTGCCGAGCCTGTAAATGTAATCTCATAGCCTTCGCGCTGGGCCACCGACTGCAGTCCGCTGATTATCTTGGCAAAATACTGATGCTGAAAGCCGCTGCCGGTTTTATCCTCAAAAATAACACCGATGTCGTAGGTGCGGTTGGTTCTGAGGGTTCTGGCCGCGACATTAGGATGATAGCCCATTTCAGACGCCTTTTCCTTTATGAGCCGGATTGTCTCCGCACTTATCTCCGCACTGCCCTTAAGAGCCTTGCTGACTGTCGAAAAGGAGACACCACATTCACGGGCAACATCCTTCAAGGTAACCAACTTCAAACCTCCGGATTAAGATTAACACGTCCTCCAAGGCACATTTACGCAAAAGACCTTGGCTCCGCCGTTTTCAGATTCGGATAAACACAAATGAACATCCCGGCGCAAAAACCGGGACGGCAAATTCTCCACACGAATAACTTATACTATAAATCTTAATGCGGAATTCCGCAAGCGAAATCGTTTTCGTAAATGTGCAAAACATAAAACATATTTACACTCAAAAAAAATTTTATTATAATTCAAGAAATTAACAAAAACTAAAGTTTTGGAGGATATATGAAAAAACTTGGTGCAGCAATCACCGCCGCGGCATGTATATTTGCCATGGCTTTTACAGGATGTTCAAAAAAAGAATCCGATTCCATCAGCATCGGTTTTATCGGACCGCTCTCCGGCAGCGTCGCCGTTTATGGTGTTGAATGCAAGAACGGCATTGATCTTGCGGTCTCAGAAATCAACGCGGCAGGCGGAATCAACGGAAAAAAAGTTGTTCTTATCGCCGAGGATGACGAGGGAAATCCGGACAAAACCGTAAACGCCTTCAAAAAGCTCACGACAAAAGACGGAGTAAAGCTGATTATCGGCTCACTTACCTCAGGATGCACGCTTGCCATCACGACTCTTTCTCAGGCAAGCAAGGTGGTTCAGATTGCTCCGGCCGCGACAGCTCCCGCAATCACTGATGCCGGAAACTACATTTTCCGCTCATGCTTTATCGATCCTTTCCAGGGAACTGTCGGAGGAAAATTCGCCGCCGAGACGCTCGGAGCCGGAAAAGCGGCGATTCTCTATGACATCGGAAACGACTATTCCGTAGGTCTTGAGGAGAATTTCCAGGTCGCCTTTGCCGCCAACGGAGGACAGGTCGTCGCGATTGAATCATATTCCACAGGCGACAAGGACTTCAACGCGCAGCTGACAAAAATCAAGAATGCGAATCCCGATGTCGTTTATCTTCCTGATTATTACGGAACGGTCGCGCTTATCGCAAAGCAGCTCCGCGCCCAGGGAATCAACACTCCGATTGTAGGAGCCGACGGATGGGACGGACTCACATCAAACGCCGGCGACGAGGTTCTGAACGGATTCTACTCAAACCACTATGCGGCCGACTCAACCGATGCGGCGGTAGTGAAATTTGTAGGCAACTTCAAGAATATGTTCAGCAAGGAGCCGAATTCTTTCGCGGCTCTCGGATATGATTCCGTCTACCTGCTGTCAGATGCAATCAAAAAAGCAGGAACAACCGACACTGCGGCCGTCCGCGACGCGCTCGAAGCAGCCGACGGAGATTACGTGACCGGTCACCTTACGTTCGACGAGAAGCACAACCCGATCAAGTCCGCCGTCATGGTTGAAATCGTGAAGGGCGCTGACGGAAAACTGACCTCAGTCTACAAGGCGACAGTCAATCCGTAACGCAGCGGACAAAACAGAAAAACAGAACGCCCGCCGGGAAAATTCAATTCCGGCGGGCGTTTTTATAAGAAACCTGTCAGATACTCGCGGAAACTCTACGCGAGACGGAAAAATCCTGCCGACTGAGGCGGACATTTTACAGTGCCGCCGTCAGAAATGATTTCCCCGCCGAATGAATAGATTTTTTCTGCAAATTTCTCGGCGGACGGAAACGAAACTCCGGATGCCGACGGATTGAGCACGACAAGAATCCTTGAATTTCCGCTGCTTCGGATATATGCAAGCGGACAGGAATTTTTCTGCGCCCAGACGAATTCAATCTTTCCGGAAGCCCTGAGCGCAGGCTCCGAATGGCGGATTCCTATAAGTTTTTTCACCTCATTCAGAAGGGAACCGGAATCCGCAAGCTGGGCCTTTACGGTCGGACGGCCGGCGGAATCATCCTGTCTGATATAGAGTTTTTCGGGGGCGGCCATGCTGAATCCGGCATTAACTCCGTCATCCCACTGCATCGGAGTGCGCGAGCCTGTACGTCCGTAGCCGCCCTCGACAGAATCAAGCCCCTCCACAAAATTCATCCCGATCTCGTCGCCGTAATAGATGAACGGAGCTCCCGGCATCGAAAGAAGGAATGCAAAGGCGATTTTCAGCTCATCGCCATGAATCAGACGCGCAAGCCTGTCCATGTCGTGATTTCCTGACGGAATGCACATAAGCCCAAGGCCGGAAGTCTTTTCATAGTTTTCCATGTATTTTGCGACGAATTCCGACACATCGCCCTTTCCCCTTGACGAGAAGAACGGCTCCGCGCAACGGAAAAGGTCATTGTAATGCGACGGGCCGAAATGAAGCAGAAAATCCATCTGAAAACCGCCGAGAATGGACTTGTCCGGCTCGCCCCACTCGGAAACCATCGCCGCATCCGGAAATTCCCTGTCAAGGAAGGCGCGGACTTTCCGCCAGAGCGCGACTGTTCCCTTTCCGTCCTCGTCATTTTTTACTAGCGAACCGGCCATGTCGACACGGAAACCGTCGCAGCCGGCACGCAGCCAGAAGCGCATCACGTCCATCATCGCGGCAAGCGTCGCTTTCGGTCCATCGTCTTCCGGCGACTGCTGCCAGGGACGCTCGCGCCTGTAGAAACCGTAATTGAGCGCCGGCTGGTGGGAGAAGAAATTCACCGCGCATGAGCCGTTCCTGTCTGAAATTCCGCGGATGCAGCCCATTCCCCTGGGTTCCTCCCAGATTGACGATGTCCACACGTATCTGTCCGTAAATTCATTTCTGCGCGCCTTTTTTGATCCGGTGAACCAGCGGTGCTCAACCGAAGTATGCCCCGGAACCAGGTCAAGCAGAATGTGCATTCCGCGCGCATGGACTTCGTCAAAAAGCCTCTTGAGCTGGGCGTTTGTTCCGTACCGCGGCGCGGCCTTGTAATAATCCGAGACATCGTATCCGGCATCGCCGAACGGAGACTCAAAGCACGGATTCATCCAGATTGCATTGCATCCGAGACTTTTAATGTAGTCCAGACGGCTGATGATTCCCTCAAAATCGCCTATTCCGTCGGCGTTTGAGTCCATGAACGACTGAGGATAAACCTCGTAGAAAACAGCATCTTCCAACCAGTTCTGCACAGTTCCTCCTTATAATAAGCCTGCGGCGCAGACTTGTGAATAGAAAGTCAATTCAGACAGGATTGTTCTGAGCGGAAAAATTCCGCGGCGTATTTTAGGCACAAACAGAAATAAAAAGCAACAAAAAAACTCCGTGTGCGGACAAAGCCCGGCGCACGGAGAAAGAAGGAATAAAGTCCGGAAAATGCATCCACCTTCCGGACAAAATGAATTGTTTTTACATCAGATGCAATCAGTAAACGTAAACAGAGCTGCTTCCGAGCTTCACGCCGTCATACCAGGCATAGACCTTATAAATTGTGCCGCCGGTATAACCTTCCGAAAATGTCGGTTTGGCGAATTCTTTGGTCTCAACGAGCTTTGTATCCTTGTTGTACTCGAATTTAAGCTCTGAAGTTATCTCAGTCTCATCGCTGGTCTCTCTTTTTCCAGTTGTTGTGTTGTATGTGTACGTCTCTTTTGAGATTCTGTAGGCGACCTTGCTGTCAACCACTGGCTCGCCATTACCATTACTTGTCACAGGTGACCAGTAAAGCGAGACGGATTTGCTGTCGGCGGAATATGTACATCCGACGCTTCCGTAGAAAGAATATACATTATAAACAGGAGCACCGACGGTAACTGAACCGTAAGTAACAGTAGAACCTCCTGATACCCAGGTTATAACAGGCTTGCCGTTATAAGACGCATAGAGTCTGAATGGCTGCCACTGGAATTCCTCATCATTCCAATCAACATAGGCTGTGTACGTCTCTTTTAGCTCGTCAAGCGTGTATGTAAGCGGAATTTTCTTCCAGTTATAGTAGTCGGTATTGCCGTAAACGTAGAATTTCGCCTCCTTGTTCACGGAGCCGTCAGTGTTGGTTGCGGCATTCCAGGTGAATTTCACTTTCTTTGAAGTGGTGTCATAGCTTCCGGCAAATGAGCTGTAGCTCATATTAACACTTGTCTCAGGAGTAAAGTCCGCACTTCCGAGCAGGATGTTCTTGGTCCTGTAATATCCTGTTCCGAAAGAAACCTCCGCCCAGAAGTTGTTCTTTCCGATAAAGACAGGATTCAGCTTTACAGTGCCGAGACAAGATGACGGAGTTCCACTTGATATGCGGCCAACATCGAACGCCATTTTTTCCGTGGCATCCTCATTCGCAACGTAAATTTTCGTGTTCGCATAAGGAACCGTCTGGAAAGTCACGGTAACCTCGCCGTCAACGGGAGCGCCGACCGTATATTTCGGCTCAACGAGATCCGCGGACTTGGTCGCATAGTCAAACGCGGCAAAACCTGCGTCAGCCGGCACCTTGTATACGACTTCAGTGCCACGTCCCGGATTAATGGCCTTTACAGAAGCCTCGACAAAACCGGAACCGGCAATACCGACATTCGCTCCGACATTTCTAGAAAGGGCGTTTCCCTTGTTCTGAATAAAATACTTGACCTCAGAACCGTTCTTCCATTCATTGTCGGCAGAAATATAGTCAAAGCAACACGTTGCGTTTACATCAAGGTCCGCGACACGAATCTTCGCTCCGCCGTCAATCTGACGGAAAATGACATATCCGCTTGAGATTTCGGCCGGACTCCATTCAAGATAGTTCGCACCCGGATAAGCCTTTGCCTTGAAATCAGAAACATTTCCGACCTGATAAATACTTTCAGCAGCCTGCTGCTGGCAAGCCATAAGTGCTCCGGCAGCAACAGCCCCCGCCAGCACAAATGCAAATCTGTTGATTTTTTTCATAACCAACTCCTCTTAAAAGTTTTTGTTTTGAATTCAGGGGGAACCGCTGGAAAGATATAGAAGACAAACACTCCCGCTGACAAAACATTAAGGTATTTTACCCCCCCCCGCACTTTGTCAAGTGTCTTTTTGAAAATTTTATTGAAATCCTCTGCTTCTGCGTATTTTTCACCTGATCCGGCGCAATATTATCTGCATGAGGACTATCAGAAGAATTTTTTTTATGACGGCCATAATCTCCGGAATTTTCTGCGCCTCGTGCAGGACGGACGGCGGGAACGGAAACAGCGGCTGCGCGGAGATTTCGCTTGTGACCTGGAATCTACAGACGTTTTTTGACGGAGAATTCGACGGCTGTGAATATGAGGAATTCACCGGACGGCCATGGGGAACTCAAGCCTACACCGTCCGGCTTAAGCGTCTTTGCGGGGTGATGGAGACGCTTGACGCGGATGTGTTCGCATTTCAGGAGGTGGAAAACGAAAGAATTCTATATGACATAAGCAACATTCTTGCCGGAAAATCCTGGGAAAAAGACAGAAACTGGCGGTTTTCCTGCTTTGCGAAATCGGACGGAGGAGCTACAGGCTGCGCCGTCATGTCAAAGCTGCCGCTCGCCTCGGTAAAGACACATTCATTCAGGCTTGCGGCGGAAAGTCCAAGCCAGCCGTCCGTCCGTCCGGTCATGCAGCTTGAGCTGACAAAGGACGGCAGAAAACTCTATCTGCTCGTGAACCATTGGAAGTCAAAATCCGGCGGCGCGGCAAAAACCGAAATATGGAGGAATATGCAGGAAGGCGTTGCCGCAAAAGCAATATCCGCAATCAGCCGCAGGCATGCCGAGGCCGGAGATGGAATTCCGGCGGTAATTCTTTGCGGAGACTTCAACAGGGACGCAAGGGAATTCACGCTCGATTTTTCCATTCCGGGAACAAACACCGTTCTGAGCCAAAAAATTTTTGGCGGAGAAGGACAGGTCAGGGTTTTCTCGCCCTGGTTCAATGCGGACGGCTCCATCACCGGAACAGGCAGCTATTTTTACAGAAAAAAGTGGGAATATATAGACAACATATTCTCATACGGCTCTGCGGAGATAGCCGAATTCCGGGCGGAGGCGCGTTCTCCATGGGCAAATGAGGACAACACTCCGGCCGCATACCGCGTCTACAACGGAAAAGGATATTCAGACCATCTTCCGCTGTATTGCCGCGTAAAATTCTAAGCCTGAACCTGCGAAAAACCTGCGCCGATTCCGTTCATTACCTCAAAAAAATGCGGAAATGAGACACTGCAGCTTTCAGCATCATTTATCACGACGGATTCGCCTTCCGGAAGCCCAAGCCCGAAACAGGCCAGCGACATGGCGATGCGATGATCCTTATAGGATTCCACGCTTCCTCCGTGCAGGACGAACTCCGGATTCGGAGAACCGTCCTCCAGAACCGGAGAATGTCCGTGAATCACAAGGCTGTCTCCATCCTCATGAATGTCCGCGCCGAGTTTTCCAAGCTCGCTCACCATGGCCTTAACGCGGTCGGTTTCTTTCTTCCGGCATATTTCGACATCCGAAATCACGACATTTCCTTCTATATAACAGGCCGCCGCCGCAAGAGCGCAGATTGCGTCCGGAAAAGCGGAGATGTCCACTGCCAGTGTCTTTTCAGGAAGATGGGCGGCGGAAAGCCTTTTGCCGCCTTTTGCGGTCAGCGATGAATTCTTTCCGTCCAGAACAATATCCGCCCCGGCAGACACAAGGACATCCACAATCATGCTGTCGCCCTGGCTTCCGGAAAAATCCACATTATCCACGACAACATTTCCGCCGGACACAAGCGCGGCGACAAGAGGAAAAGCCACGGCCTCCCAGTCGGACGGAACAGTGCAGTCAAATCCCTTAATCTGAACCGGTCCGTCAACATGAATATGCCTGAAGTCATCCGAAATTCCGCTTTTTACGCCGACGGAATCCAGCCACAACTTCGTCATCGTGAGATACGGAGTCTCCTTTGGATCCGTCAGCTCAATCTCCAGCCGTCCGTCAAGACGCGATGCGGCCATCATGAATCCGCTTATATACTGCGAAAGCTTGCCGTCCGTCACAAGCTTTTTAGACACATCAAGCGGACCGCGGAAAACGAACGGAGGCGTGCCGGACTTGTTCACGGAAAAAGCCCCGGCACCAAGCTGATTCAGCGAATCCACCAGATGGGTGACTGGTCTTGTCCTTATAGACTCATCGCCGGTAAACACGCACCATCCCGGCAGCGTCGCAAGAACCGGACACAAAAAGTACATAAGCGAACCGGAATTCCCCACGTTCACGACATCATCCGGCAGGTGCAGATTCCGTCCGGCTCCGGTTACCGTCCAGACTGAACCTCCGGAAGACTGCGTGTCAACATCGGCTCCAATCTGACTCACAGCTTCCACGGTGGAAAGGCAGTCATTGCTCGGCAGCGGATTTTTTATATGGGAAACGCCGTCCGCCATCGCGGCAAGAATGAGCGCCCTGATTGTATGGCTTTTTGAGCCGGGAACAATTATATGCCCGGACACGATATTTCTGTTGGACTGAATTTTCATTCGCAAATAATATCACAATGCCGCGAAACTGAACAGACAAAAACACAAATTCTGTCATACTCGTGAACGCGCACAGGGAATGTCCCTCCGCACGAATCAGCATTTTCCCCTATCCCTGTTTTCCTTGACATCCGCGGATTACGGTAGTAGTGTTAATGCATAATTCTTTTACACTATGAGGTGAACATGAAAATCAAATCTGTATTCGGACATTCATTTGAAAAATACGGAAAAGTTCTGACAGGCTACGATGTGTCGGAACTGCTCGAAAAGCTCGAAAAGACAACTGACAAGCCGGAAGGAAAGACAATCTACGAGCCTGGTGACGCCGGACTGGAATCACTTGCCGTGGCGAAAGAATTCTCCGTAAACGTATATGGCGGAATGCCCGTTCAGGTCGGCTACTGCAACGGAAACAACACAAAACTGAACTGTCTTGAGTATCACCGCGGAAGCGAGCTGAACATTCCCGCTGACGACATAGTTCTCCTTCTTGCTCCGCTTTCTTCGGTAAAGAACGGAAAAATCGACACGAACTGCGTCGAGGCGTTCCTTGTCCCCAAGGGAACTGTAGTCCAGGTTTACGAGACGACACTTCATTATGCGCCGTGCAATGCTGTTTACGGACATGATGTCTCAAAGGACGGATTCCGCGTCGTGATTGTGCTTCCTAAGGACACAAACACCCAAAAGCCGGAAATTTCGCCCAAAAACACGGAAGACAAGCTCCTGTGGGCAAAGAACAAATGGCTCATCGCCCATCCTGATTCCGCGGAGGCAAAGGCGGGCGCTTACGTCGGACTTAAAGGTGTGAACATCGACCTGAATTCAAAATAAGATTCTATCACATCGGAATATGACATTCCGCGAACCACAAATGCAGGAACGGAAAACACTTCCTGCATTTGCTTGATAGAAACACCAAATAAATATATATTTTATCTGCTTAACTGAAATCATTTCTGACAGGAAAAAATCATGGGCTTCATAGAAATTCTGATTCTCGGCATAGGACTGTCGATGGACGCATTCGCCGTGTCAATCTGCAAAGGGCTCTCGCTCAAAAATGTAAAGGTAAAACACCTGTGCATAGCCGGGCTCTGGTTCGGAGGCTTTCAGGCGTTGATGCCGCTTGCCGGATATTTTCTGGGAAGCATTTTCGCGGACAAAATAACTAAATATGACCACTGGGTTGCGTTCATCCTGCTTGTGATAATCGGAATCAACATGATACGCGAATCCCTGTCGAAAAACGGAACCGAAGAGGAATGTTGCGAGGACCCGAAAATGGACGTAAAATCCATGTTCCTGCTGGCGGTCGCGACAAGCATCGACGCGCTCGCAGTGGGAGTCACGTTCGCATTCATGCATGTAAACATAATTCCGGCAATCACAGTAATAGGACTTACGACATTCACGATTTCTGCGGCCGGAGTAAAAATCGGAAGCATTTTCGGAACAAAATTCAAATCAAAGTCGGAAATTGCCGGTGGAATCGTCCTGATTTTAATCGGGCTGAAGATTCTCGTGACAGGCTGACGGAATCTGCACCTGCGGCGGCTCAACCGTCCGCCAAGGCATTTTCTCCGCACGGATTAATTTTCTCCGGAGATTTCCGCGGGAATTTCCTTCAGTTTCGTATATTTCGCGTCGTAACAGTGTGAATTCGGCCTGATTCCCAGAATCCGCTCATTCTCCGCCTGAAGCTGATCCTTTATCATCCTGCGGAAAACATCCATCAGAGGAGACGGATTCACATCCGCGGCAAGAGAAACCGTCTTCAGCTCCTCAATCAGATAATAACATGACTCGATTGTGGAAATATACTCAGGACGCGGCTCCCTCTTGAACGTGAAAATCGAACGGTAGTCTCCGTAAAACGAAAGGCGCGGCAGCTCCAGCAGAAACGGATTGTGCTCGATGATTTTGCGCGAACAGAACCAGGTCGCGTCTATCACAAGGACAAGAAGTTTTCGGTCGCCCACAGCCTGCACAAAACCGTCTTTTCTGGCATTCCAGGCATCTTCTCCGGGATAAAGCAGCACCGGAAAAAATTCAGGCGATGAAAGAAGCTGTGTCAGCCTGGCGTTGCGCGCGAACTCAAGTCCGACAAGAATTTCCGAATCCCTGAGTGTGACGTGGGCGATTCTTCCTGTTCCGGTACGCTGCTTTTTCGCCTCCTTAGGATGCATCAGAAAGACAAATTTCACGCCGGTGTCAATCTCCTTTGTATACCGGCAAAGACAATTCTGAACCGGGCGGAAACACCTCATGCAGCGCTCGCTCATGATTTCCCCGCGTCAATGTCAAGAAGAATATTCATGCTGAAATTCCTGTCCGGCTCCGAGCTGTAAAGGGAGACGAGATTTCCTGTTTTTTCCGCGGAGAATTTTCCGGCGGCCGCCACTTTATATAGAAGAGAATTCTCGTTGACGTAATCCTGAACCAGCGACGGAACAACCTCGTAAGTCACGGAACCTCCGCTGCTCCTGACCGCCTTAAAAAGAATGTAGAATGTCTCGGATCGGTTCTTTCCGTCCGCATAATACGAACGGTCACCGGTAAAAAGAAAACTTCCGTCAGAATCCGGCTCGCTGAAAAAAGTTTCCCGAATGGAATCCGCCACATTGAAGCCGTTCACCTTGAACCGCAGAACAGCAGGCCTGCGCATGCTGAAATTCCGCGAATCGTCCTGAATATCGCTCAGCTCGCTTTTCTCGGCGGGCGAAGCGTCGTTCTGGACTTTTTTCAGCTCCTCAAGGCTCACAAGAATTTCGGAAAGAATTTTGTCCGAGGAGGAGACGGATGGCGATGAAAACGAGACTCCCGAAAGCGAGGACAGATTTCCGAAAAGACCAGCCTCCGAAAGCGAAGTTATGTCCGCGGCGGTAAGCGTATCATTTCCGGAAAAAAGTGAAAGCGTATCCGTCAGTCGTTTCTCCGAAGAAGCGGACGGCTGACTTCCGGCAACGGAAACGGCGGCGGAATCGGATTTCCCTGCGGATGAGGTGGCATCCGTCTGAATTTCCGTTTTTTCAGCAGGCCGTGAGGGAAAACTCATGGACGGCCGGTAGAATGACGTTCCTATTTCGGGCATTCCGACCTGCGGCATTGAAGGCATTTCCGGCATTTTCTGGCAGAAAAGCCGGACAGAAGAAAAAAGGCATAAAGGAATCAATATTCTACAAATTCGCAAGGCTCTCCTCCACATATTCAAGACGCTGTGTAAGCTGGGCGATTGTCTTTTCAAGCCGGTTCTTTTCCTTCTCAAGCCGGGATTTTGGATCCTCTCCTTTTGCGACGGATGATTTCTGCTTCATCATCTCGCGCACGGAGACAGGATTTTTTCCGCTGAGAAATTCCTTTTCTGCTCCGGCCCGCTCGTCGGGCTTCTTGATCGAAGCGACAACTTTCATATTCTCAAAGCCGATTGCCGGATTCACCGGAACCGCGCCGACTTTCCGGATGTCCTTTTCCGCATTGCGCGGCAGACAAAGCACCCTGTCGATGTAATCCTCATAACGGATGTCGTTCTGGACGCAGAGATTGTAGGCCTCCGCAAGTTTTTTTCCGAACTGCTGCATAAGCTCACCGTTCTTTTCAAGATAATTCACCTTTATGTCCTCGGTGAGGGCTTTCAGCTCCGGAGAATTCTCCCATCCGAGCGAGTAATATCCTTTTTTCTCGGCGATTTCAAGAAGCCCGGCGAATTTTGCCCAGAATTCCTGTGTATGCACACGGCATTTTCCCATGGCGGCGGCAGGAGATTTTTCCTGCTCCTTCTCGGTCATCAGATGATGCGTATATTCATGGACGGCAGTGTAGACAAGCTGATTGTCCGACTTGAAATTCTTGTTGTGAAGAAAAATCTCATGCGTGTCCGGCTTGTAGAATCCGTTCACGCGCCTGCTTTCCTTGCCGGTCTGTGTCACCGTAAAATCAAGGGAGGTTTCGTGTATGTCCAGAAGAATCTGCTTTATTTTCTCGTTATCCATTTTTACTCCAGTATTTTGTGCGGCCCTCAGAGCCAGTTCATTCCCGAAAGAATTATCGCGCCTGCTACGGTCGCGGCGGTTTCTGTCCGCATGACGCGCTCTCCCATTCCGCAGCTTATATACCCTCTCTCCGCAAAAAAGTTCCGTTCCCGGTCAGTCCATCCGCGCTCGCTTCCGACAGCGGCCGTTATCACCGGATTTCCGGCGGATGAATCTGCAAGATTCCTGACACAATCACTCAGATGAATCTGCGGTCTTACATTGTCAAGAAGAAGCCGAAGCCCGTTGCCGGAAGGCGGCTCAGCCCTTTCCAACGAGTCAAGACAATCCGCAAGCGTCCGGTGAACGCTCAGAACAGGAACATGGGTCGAAGCCGCCTGAACAGTTCCGTCAAGAAGCATTTTATATGTGGAATTATTCTCCAGAAGCGTAGACTGCATATAAGATTTTTCGCCAAGCTCGGTTCCTGTCAGATGAACTTCCGCGACACCAAGAGCCGCAATATCACGGAGAAGGCGCTTGAGCTGAATCGGACGCGGGATTCCGATTATCATGCGGAGCGGAGAAAGCGGCTTGCCGTCACCTTCCGGCGTGAACGAAAATTCCATCACACCGGTGATTCTATTTATGACCGCGGTTCCTGATTTTCCGCCGATAATTCCCGCAAAAAACGAGTCGCCTTCATTTTTATGAAGAATTCTGATTATGTGAACGGCCCGCGGATCCTTCATGTCAAGCGGGCGGGAAATTTCATCTTCCGAAAAAAGACAGATATTCATCTCAGCTCATCAATCCGCAGCAATCAGGAGAACATATTTATTTTCTTCAGTATCTTTGAAAGCTGATCTTTTTCTATCAGATCAATCGGACGGCCTTCGGCATATTTGTGCGCGCTGTCGGAGAACGATCCCATCGTGACGCAGAGACCGGCATCACATTTTGAGTCGCGCATTTTTGAATGGAACTCGCGGACGTAAATATCACCGATTACGGTCATCGTCCTGTAAAAGCGGAAAATCTCGCGTGCCTCCCACTTTGCGCTTTCAATCGCGCATATCATCTCGACACTTTCGGAGGCGATTGACATATCCTCGAATTTCACGAAACTGTCCGGATAATAGGCCGAGACAAATTTCCGGCAAAGCGCGACAAAGTCACTTGTTCCGGACATCATGTAAACCTGGAGATTGCGGTTCTGGTTAAGCTCCGCATAACGCACGACAAGCGCGTCGACATCCTTGTAGCCCGGAGATTCCGTCTGAACCTGCTTGAGCAGCGCGTATCCCTTGGATATGTTGTTCTCCGAGATATACGCATTCGCGCACCTGTATTTTATCTGAATTTTCAGCGGAAACTGTATGTTCTGAAATTTGAGCGCAATCTCGTAGTCCTGAATCGCTTCCTTATACTGCTTTGAACGCTCGTGTATTTTTCCGGCTTCAAGACACGCCTGCGGTCCGAATTTCGGATCCGGACGCAGATGCATAAAAAGCTTGAGCGCCTTGTCCGACATTCCCAGTTCCGTCATTGAAACGGCCATATTGTAGAGCGCGTCCTTGTTTCCGGGCCGCTCGTCAAATGAACGCTTGAGAAACGGAAGCGCATCCTTATATTTCTGCGCCTTAAAAAGCGACGAGCCGAGCATATCAAGGACATCCGGATTTTCAGGCTGAATGATTCTCGCTTTTTTAAAACAGAAAGCCGCCTTCTCGTAGACGCCCTTCTTGTACAGCGCCATCCCGAGATAATAGTTGGTATCAAAAGTGTCCGGAACTTTTTTTGCGGAAACCATCAGCGCATTTATGGACTCATCTATCTTGTCAAGCTTGTATGCGGAAATTCCCTCGCGCATTGCGGCTCTGGCTATATCAATCTCGACATGGGCGGCGGAAATCGAATAAAGGGTCTTGTAAACATTGTAGCTGTTTTCCCAGTCGCCGTCCGCATAATAAATGTCACCGAGCGTCTCAAGCGCGGACACATTGTGAGGATCATGGGAAAGCCTCTTCTGCGCCTCCTTTATGACCACCGTTTTTCCCTTTTTCTGAAGCTTATCGTTGGATGTTTTTCCGCCGGAATTTTTCATGACATTCCGCAATGCCATAAGAATTATTATGAATACTGAACCCGCTATTATAGCCAGAAGCAGAGGAATAATGATATTCATAAGAAAAAGATTCTCCTATTTTCAGCGTCTCTTTTCGTTTACCAGATCGGCGATATGCTGGACCGCCGTCTTTATCTTGTTGATGTCGGTCGCATAGCAGCAACGGACAAAACCTTCTCCCGCCGCTCCGAACACATTTCCGGGAACGACCGCAACCTGATGTTTCTCGATAAGCTCCGTCGCGAACTGCTCGCTGGTAAGCCCGGTCGAGCGGATGTCCGGAAAAATGTAAAACGCGCCTTCCGGCTCAACGCAAGGAAGCCCCATGTCGCCGAACGCCTTGTACATATAATTGCGCCGCTGCTGATAGCTTATGCGCATCTTCTCGACTTCGTTCCAGCTGTTGCGCAGACCTTCCAGCGCCGCATACTGGCTGAAAATCGGAGCGCAGATTGTGTTGTACTGATGAAGCTTGAAAACCTGAGCGATAAAATCGGCGGGTCCCGTCATAAATCCGATTCTCCACCCGGTCATGGCAAACGATTTTGAAAAACCGTTCAGAACTATCGTGTAATCCTTAAGCCCCGGATAGCTTCCGATTGAAACATGCTTTCTGCCGTCGTAGACAAGCTCGCAGTAAATCTCATCGCTTATGACCCAAATCTGGTGTTTCTTTACGACTTCCGCGATTTTTGCAAGCTCCGCCTCCGGAATCATCTTTCCAGTCGGATTGCTGGGAGAGCAGAACATAACCGCCTTTGTTTTTGGTGTTATCACCTTCTCAAGCTCTTCCGCCGTAGGATAAAAATCAGTCCTGCTGGTGTCAAAATGAATCACCTTGGCATCGCACAGCGCGGCAAGCGGCTGATACGACACATAGCACGGCTCGCAGACGATAAGCTCGTCGCCCGGATTCAGAATCGCCCTAAGCGCAGCGTCAACACCCTCGGACGCGCCGACCGTAATCAGAATTTCCGACTTGGGATTGTAATACAGCTTGTAGCGTTCAAGATACCTCGCGATTTCCTCGCGCAGCTCCAGCAGTCCCCAGTTTGACGTGTAGGAAGTATGACCTTTCTCCAGGTGATAGAAAGCTTCCTCCCTAATGTTCCATGGTGTCGAAAAATCCGGCTCGCCGACGCCAAGAGAAACGATGTCATCACGTCCGATAATCAGATCAAAGAATTTTCTGATTCCGGACGGCTGTGTCGCAAGCATTTTCTGTGAAAGCCTGTCTGTTCTTGTATTCATCAGGCGGAGACTCCTTCGCGGTTGTCGCGGTCATTCTCGACATAAACAATGTCATTTTCCTTGTATGTCTTGAGAATAAAATGTGTCTTTGTGGAACGCACACCTTCAAGCGTGGAAAGTTTCTGCGACACAAAAAGAGCCACTTCCTTAAGGGAATCGCCTTCTATTATAACCTTGAGGTCATATCCGCCGCTCATAAGATAAAGCGACCTGACCTGCGGAAACCTGTAAATTCTCTCCGCAAGCGCGTCAAATCCGTGCTCCCTTTCGGGCGTAACCTGAATTTCTATTTCGGCGCAGACCTTATCCTTTGCCTCGCCGTCCTTTTCCGGATTCACAATGGCGGCATATTTCAGAATAACTCCATCATCCTCAAGTTTTTTGATAATCGCGCTGACTTCCGCCTCGGATTTTTTTGTCATTGCGGCGATGTCCTCAACCGAAAGACGGGCATTCTGCCTGAGCAGATCAAGAATTTCTTCCATATAATATACCTCTGAAAACTTTTAAATTCGCAAAATTCAACTCAATATGTTATACGCTTTTGCGGATTTTAGCAATAACAGAAGACAGGCGCGGATTTGTCCGGAACACGCGGGAATTTTATATTGAATTTTAGCGTCCTTTATGCAATGATTTTTCCGTGAGCAAGATAATCTCAAAACACAGAATCATGGAGCTTGTGGCGTTTCTTGTGCTTGCGGCCGCAACCGGAATAAGCATCGTCCTTCCCTACGACGGCAAGACTCTGATTCCCTTTCCGGAGACGGTGATTCCGGCAATGAACGGTGTATGCGCGCTGCTTTGCATTCCGCTTCTTATAAATCCAGAATTCTCCGCGCTCGAAATTGCGATTCTGTTCGTCCAGAGCATAATGACCGTTCTTTCTGGCTATGAAATTCTCGGAATTTTCCTTTATTCGGCGCTTGCCGTCCTGCTGCTTCTGGCCGGATTCTTCAGAAGAAACGCCGGACTTAAAGTCCTGTCAATGATTGTGCTGTGGGTGTGCACGCTGGCCTGCCTCTATCCATACGGAATTCCGCGCATGGTGCTTGCCTACACAGTCTCCCTGTTCATGCTGTCCTTCTACGCGTACATCTACGAGCGCCTCAAGAAAGTTCTTGTGACGCTGGTGCCTCCTCAGGACATGAACGCGAATCTGCCCGCACACGGCTCCGTAATCCACCTTTCTGATTTCGGCCTGACCGACAGGCAGATAATGCTGGCCACCGAATATATGAACACCGAGATGACATACCGGCAGCTGGCCGAAAAACATAACGTCAGCTGCTCCACCGAAAAACACGACATGGCCGAAATTTTCAAGATTTTTAATGTGACGAACAAAGAGGACTTCCGGATTCTTATGCTCCAGTACATAGTTAAAATTTAAAAAGAATGTCCCTGTATTGTGGTCTCGGAAAATCCGGCCACCGTACAGGAACGCTTCGGCTAGTCCGCCATCTCCTTTATCAGCGAGACATTGTAGTTGTCAACGGCAGTGCTCATCCGCGAATTTCCGAACATCGCAGTCAGGCACGCAAACGGCACTGTAACCGCACCGACCGAATATCCTATTCTTGTCATATATGAGGCCGCCGCCGGATCTATTCCGGGAATATCAGCTGCAATAGCAGTTCCGAGCGAGGCGCAGCCGATTCCGAGCAGAACCCAGGACGTAATCTTCCATGCATCATATTTTGCGACAAGCGTCCTGTTCTCAGGAACAGTCAGGAGAACTTTCTTCAGCTCGGAATTCCTTATTCTGTTTCCGTCAAGGAATTCGTATGTGACGGTATTGATAAGCGCCGGCTCGTGGATAATCAGATTCGGCAGAGCCACATCCAGTCCGGGAACCGGAGAAACAGCTTCAGTCTCCTGCGCGGCACAGACTCCGCAGACAAAAAATGCAACCAATATTCCGACAATAGTTTTTCTCATAGTTATCTCCCTAACCTATTCATTATGTTGTTACTTTTCATAAGGTTTTTTCGGCCTTATCCGATTGGATTTTTGTTGCGCAACAGTTTTATTGTTGCCGGTTTTTTCCGGAAAATCAACGGGTTTTTTACGAATTAACCTTGGTTAAATACGAATTAACCAAGGTTAATTTAAAATGAATAAAGATACTTTAGTTGTACTTAATTTTTTTTCTGGGACACGGTGATGGCTCAGCTCAGGGCGGCGGCTCTCAGTCCAAAATGCGCAGTTCTTCTGACGGCATTTCTCGGAGAAGGCTGGCGTTTCTGACCGTAGTTTTTCTTATGGAAAAAACATTCTTTCCCGTGTTATATTTGAACAATGAAATATTTTGATTCGGCAAATCCCGTGGCAAGGGAAATTTTCAGGATAATTCTGGTCGTGGCAGGAGCCGTCCTTATGGCGGTCAACATAAACACATTCGTCCATTCTGCCGGGCTTTTTCCGGGCGGATTCACCGGACTTTCGCTCCTAATTCAGGAAATCTTCCGGGAATTCATCGGAATCCACGTTCCTTTCAGCGTGCTTTCCTGGCTGCTGAACCTTGTGCCGGCGGCGGTCTGCTTCAAATATGTCGGAAAAAAATTCACAGTTTACTCCGCGGTGATGATTGTGCTTTCCGGTCTGCTTACGGACATAATTCCCGGATTCGACGTGACCGATGACGTGCTTCTCTCCGCAATTTTCGGCGGTCTTGTGAACGGACTGTCTATCTGCCTGTGCCTTTTTGCGGGAGCCACCAGCGGAGGAACGGATTTCATCGCGATTTTCGTTTCGGAAAAGACCGGAAAAGATGCATGGAATTATATTTTTATGGGAAATATGGCGGTTCTTGCCACGGCGGGATTTCTTTTCGGATGGAACGTCGCGCTTTATTCAATCGTGTTCCAGTTCGCATCGACCCAGGTGCTGAACACTCTTTACAAACGCTACCAGAAAACAACTCTGCTTATTATATCAGACAAGCACGAGGAAATTTACAGAATCATAAATGAGACCACGAATCACGACGCGACGCTTTTCCGCGGAATCGGATGCTACAGGAACACCGAACGGAATATGCTGTACACGGTGATTTCCGAGGACGAGGTGAACGGCCTTGTGAAAAAAATCCGCGCGGCCGACACCAACGCCTTCATAAACATACTTCAGTCAAAAGAACTTCTCGGAAAATTCTTCATGAAGCCGAACGATTAGACCGCCGGATACTGCATCGCATCTGCGAATGTCACAGGAAACGGACGCAGATACGGTCTTACTGCGTTGAACACTCTGAGCGCCGAATCAGAACCGTCCTCCGGGACAGGAACATTTATAAAACGGCAGCCTGTGTTCTTGGCCAGTTTCTCAAGCGCGGCATTTGCCTTTACCGCATTGGGCTTGTCCGACACAATGGACATCACATAAAGCTTGCAGCCCGGACAGTTTCTGTGCAGTTCCAGCAGAAGCCATTCATAGTTGGCGCAGAATTCATCGACATCAAAATTCCTTGACCGTACATCCTCATCGCCGATATTGACAACCAGTTTTGACGGATTAAGCTCGCATACCGCCGCCGCAGCGTGCTCCGCATCCGCGATATGAAGTCCGTCAAAGCTGCGGCTGTAAACAGGAACACCAAGCGCGCTGTCGGTGACAAATTCGGAAATGTTCATGTCCGCAAGATATGTTGAGCCGAAGCAGACAACCGCGTTTTTTCTGGCCGCGGCGTTCATTTTTCTGTAAGATTCTATTCTGTCATCAAGTGTTTTCATATTAATCCTCCAATTGGAAATAAAATTCAGTAGTTTGACGCGTGACGCACATCGGCGGCTTGGACGCGGTTTCTGTCGGCGGACGCTTTCTCGGCAAGCCTGTCATATTTTTTGTTCACAAAATAAACGACCATGTTCATGGACACGATTACAAGATTCAGCAGATAGACGACAAGCACATAATTTATTGCGCCTGTATAGAATTTCGCCACGATTCCGCAGATATATCCGACAATAATCAGCAGATTAAAACGGAAGCTCATATTCTTTGCGCTTTTTGCCTTTATATTTTTCATTACGGAAATCGGCCAGGAAAGACCGAAACAGACCAGCATCAATGACTCTAAAATTTCTGCCATTTTTTTATACCTCCAGAAAACAGCCCGCAGCTCCGGATGCCGCGTTTTCCCTGTTTTCACGGAGACTATATAACTTTATTATCATAATGTCTAATATATCATTTTTATCAAATTAATAACTTTTGCTTATATATTTTACCGCGGCACAGGAATCAAGGTTCTTCAGCTGATTTTGTCAAGACTGGAACTGAACCTAATATTCCTCCTCCACAATCACGGACCAGCCTTTTCCGGAATAAGAGTTGTAGCCGCTGGTCTTCGCGAATCCGCAGACACGGAGTTTTCCGGAAGGCGATTTTCCGGTTATATAGCCGTATCCGGTTCCTGCGCTGATTTCGGCAAAAGCGTCGGAGGACGAGAGATTCATTCTGAGCACATCCGTCCGCGTTTTGGAGGCAATCACCTCTCCGCGCACATTAACGACATAGATTCCGCTGTCGGCCCCGATTTTCGCCTTGTCCACAATATCGCAGATAAAGTCCCAGTTGAAGCGAGTCGAAATCACGCCAAGAATTTTCCCGGAAGAATTCCTTACAGGACATGAATATGAAATAGTATTCCTGTCAAGCTGGCGCGAGAAATACATATCGGAGACAAAAACCTCGCCGGAAACCGATTTTTTGAACCATTCCATTTCGCCGGCATCCGTTCCTGTCAACGACGGATCAACTCCGGCAACGACGATTCTTCCGCTTGCGTCCGCAAGAATAATCTCGTGATAGACTTCGTAAATTTTCACCAGATTCGAGATTGTCCTGCCGGCCGCCGCCACGGATTTTTCATCAGGATTCTCAAGGCAGGATACTATTTTTCCGAACGTCGCCCAGGCCTGAACATCGCAGAAACGCTCAAACAGGTTACGGTCAATCTTGTCAATCACATCAAAAGCGATGTCGGCTGTGCGCACTCCTATAAGCTCACGCATCTGCCGTTCAATTGAATCCACGACCTCGCCGCATTTTTCATTCGTCTTGTCGCTTATCTCGGAGAAACGCTTTATCTCGTTGGCAATCACGCGGAATCCGGCTCCGACCGCCCCGACATGGGCCGCCTCTATCGAGGAATTGAACGAAAGCATCCTTATATTCCGGGAATGACGGTCCATCTCCTTCAAATCCTGACGCAGAAGCCCATAATTTTCCATCAGCTGATTGAAAATATACGACATATTTGAACCGTGCGAATTCTTTTCCATAGCAGAATCTCCCAAATCATCATGAACAAAAAAAAGAGCCACCGAATCCTAAAAAATCGGTGACTCCTTTGCCACTCCGGAAGATTAACGCAAATTCCGCGTCTTTTCAAGTACCGCACCTTCCTCCTGATTCCTGATTCCTATCTCCTGTCTCCTGTTTCCTGATTCCTATCTCCTGATTCCTGCTTCCTGATTTCTGATTCCTGTTTCCGGGCATAAAAACATACAGTATTTTCCGTATTCTCCGGCAATAAAAAAAACTTTACATTTGAGGCATGAATACAGAACTGAATCTGCCGCGGCGTCTCTGCCGCAATCCTGTCATTTACGCAGACTGGCCCGATCCGGATGTAATACGCGTCGGCGGCACATATTACATGATAAGCACGACGATGCACTTTTTTCCCGGAGCCGTGATTCTGCGCTCGTTCAACCTTGTTGACTGGGAAATTCTTACCTACATAACCGACGACCTTGACGGAACTTCCGCCCAGAAGCTTGAGGACAAAAACGGAATCTACGGGAAAGGTATGTGGGCAGCCTCGCTCAGATTCCATGAGGGAAAATTCCATGCCGCCTTTGTCGCGAACGACACCGGAAAAACCTATCTGTATACAGCCGAAAAAATCACCGGACCGTGGAAAAAATCATATATCGAAGGATTCTACCATGACAGCTCGCTTCTGTTCGACGACGACGGAAGAGTCTACATCGCCTACGGAAACCGCGAAATCAGAATTCTGGAGCTTGAATCCGATTTGTCCGGCCCCAAAAAAGGCGGACTTTCAAGGGTTGCCGTCACCGACTCAGGAAATGTTCGGCTCGGATATGAGGGAACGCATTTTTACAAGATAAACGGAAAATATTACCTCTTTTTTATCCACTGGCCGGCGGCGGAAGGCGCGCTCAGGACGGAAGCCTGTTTCTGCGCCGAGTCCATAGACGGAATTTTCCGGGGAGGAGACGTTATCTGTTCCGATCTCGATGCACGGAGAAGCGGTGTGGCTCAGGGCGGAATCGTTGATACACCGGACGGACATTGGTATTCCATGCTTTTTCAGGACCACGGCGCGGTCGGAAGAATTCCGGTTCTTGTTCCGGTTTCCTGGAAAGACGGATTTCCATGCTTCGGAGAACACGGATCCGCTCCCAAGGAATTCTATGTGCAGGACAACCGCCCCGGACATAAATATGAGCCGCTCTTCTGCAGCGGAATTTTTGACAGCTTGACGGAAAACGGAAAAGTAAAACTGAAAAAGCCGTGGCAATGGAACCACATTCCGGACGGACAGCTCTGGAGCATGAATTCAGACGGCGCGCTTGCAATAAAAACCGGCCGAACTTCCGTAAACCTGATGCAGGCGCGGAACATACTGACCCAACGCGCGCATGGAGAAAAATGCTCCGCGGAAGTGACGGTTGACGCGTCCGCAATAAGTGAGGGAGATTTTGCCGGTCTGTGCGCATTCATCGGGCGGTACGGCTTTGTCGGAATCACAAGGAGAAACGGAAGATTCAGCGTTGCCGCAGCGGAACGCGCAAGCCCGCAGGAACTTTACAGAATCGGCGCGGTGGACACGCAGTCCGCAAAAATAACGGAAGAATTTCCGCTTGCGGAGAATTCCGGAAAAATCAGGCTGCGTCTTGACTTTGATTTTTCTCCCGGAAAGGATACAGCGGAATTCTATTATATGGAAGAAAATTCATTCCGCAGAATCGGGCCGCAGCAGAAACTTGTCTACGGACTTGACCATTTCTGCGGAGTCCGATTCGGGCTGTTCATTTTCTCGACGGAAACTCCGGGCGGACAGGCGGAATTCTCCGATTTCCGCTATTACACGGAGGACTGAAAAAAAATGCGCCGCGGCACAAGCCACGGCACCAAATAACGGAACCGGGAAAATCCCCGGATTCCAGAAATTTCAGACGGTCATTATCTGCTGAATTCCGGCGTGTTCCGAATCCTCAGCAGAATCCGCGGAAGTCCTGAACGGCGCGAGAGGAAGTCCGTTTCTGCCGAAGACCGTCACCGGGCCGTAATTGTACCAGGCATACCGCGCCGCGACCGGAGAAGAAACCTCCGCGCAGGAAAGCGTGATTGTGTTCAGATTCCAGGTTTCGCGCCCGAATTCAAATTCCGCGGGATAGAAAATTCCGTCCGCGCCGCAAAGCTCAAATCCGGTAAATCCGGCCGGAACATCATTTCCCTGAATTTTCTCAAGCTTTCTGTACTCGTCGAGTGTCCGGCTATCATCCTTCAGGACGAATCCTCCCGGAGCGTTCGCGAATTCAACCACAAATCTTTTTCCATCCGGATATGACGTGCGGTACATCGGAGACTGGGCCTGCTCCGCCGCAAGAATTCCATAGACGGTGCAGAGCGCGTTGCGTTCCATCCGGAATCCCAGCTCACGTTTTGCACGCGGATGAATGTCGTTGAACTGACCGAGATCTGCGGCGCAAACCATTCCCGTGTTGCTCACATCCGAAAGAACCTTTGCCTGCGCCTCGCGGATAAGCGGCCAGTTCTTGAAATCACGGTCATGCGTGTACCGGTGCTCAGGCAGCTGCACAAAGACAAACGGAAGATTCGCATCGCGCCAGAGGGAACGCCATTCCAGAATCATCGCCGAAAAAAGCCGCTCATACAGCGACGGCCGGTGATCGTCGCTCTCGCCCTGATACCAGAGAATTCCACGGAGCGTATACGGAGCAACCCTCTTAACCATGCAGTCGAAAAGTCCGCACGGGCGGTACGGATTCTTGCAGGACTTGGGACCCGGCCATTTGCACGGCCCAAGAATTTCCTGAACCTCGTTCCATTCTATTCCAGGACGGGTTCTGTAAAGCTCGTTGCATTTCTCCTGCCATACCGCATTTTCCGCCTCATATTCGTCAAATTCGGCGCACTGCTGCTCAACGGATTTTCCGGCCGTGGCCTCCGCATATTCATCAAGATAAATGCGCAGTCCGGAATCGCGCTCCAAAGTTCCGCGGCACATCCAGGCGCTTGCAGAAGTTCCGCCCCAGTTGCAGCCGATTACTCCGACAGTAACACCAAGATCCGCCGCAAGTTTCTTGGCGAAAAAATATCCTACAGCCGACCATGATTTTTTCCATTCACTGTCCCAGGTCTGCCAGCAGGTGTTCCGCTCAGCCTCAAAAAAATGACTGTCCATCCAGGCGATTTTATTTGTATAGTAAAAACGGACATTCGGATCATCCGTCTGCGCAAGTTCGGCCGGACCTTCCGTGCAGTTCTGAAGCTCAAACTCCATGTTCGACTGTCCGCCGGCAAGCCACACCTCGCCCACAGCAATATCCGTGAATTTTTCTTCTATTATATTGTCTCCATTGCCGCATTTTACGGACATTGAACATCCGTTCTGGGCAGGCAGAGGCGCAAATCTGAGCAACCATTTTCCGTCACATCCGCAAATTCCGCGGGCGGAGCGGAGCAGATTTCCGGCGGCATCAAAAAGAAGCGCGCTGATTTCCGTTCCCGGCTCCGAAACTCCGAACACATCAACCGGTTTTTCCCGCTGAAAAACACAATGATCTGAAAAAACCGCGGCGACCCTGAATTCTTCCATATTCAATCCATCCTGTTTAAAATCAATATGACTGCCATCCTAGCACCATAAGCACGTTTTTTCAATTTGCCTGAAATCTCCTGATTTCCTGAATTTCCTGAATTTCCTGAATTTCCGGGTATTGCATTATACGGCTCAAGTCATTATATTAATAGCCACGCAACGCAGATGTAATATAGCGGTAGTATACGACCTTCCCAAGGTTGGCGTGCGGGTTCGACTCCCGTCATCTGCTCTATTTTCAAAGATAAACCGCACTCCCACAAAAAATCAGACAAAATACATTCTCCTGTTTTTCATGCTATAATCATTTTATGACTCAGAATGAAATGCAGAAAGCGGCAAGAGAATTCGCCGCCCAATGGAAAGACAAGGGATACGAGAAAGGCGAAAGCCAGAAATTCTGGCTTGAATTGCTGGGAAACATATTCGGCGTTCAGGATTTTTCAGAATTCATCCTCTTTGAAAGCCAAATAAAAGAAAAATTTGCCGGAAAAACAATAACAAATTTCATAGACGCCTACATTCCAAAAACAAAAGTCATAATAGAACAGAAAAGCTCAGGGAAAAGCCTCAGCGAGCCGATACGTCAAAGCGACGGCTCAATGCTCACCCCATTCCAGCAGGCAAGAAAATACATAGCCTCTCTTCCGCTCTCGCAGCACCCGCGCTGGGTTGTAACCTGCAACTTTGCGGAATTCAACATCTACGACATGGAAAATCCGCAGAATCCGCCGGAAGTGATTTTTCTGAAAGACTTGGAAAAGGACTTCTACCGCCTTGAATTCTTAATCAACAGAAAAAACTGGAACATAAGGCGCGAGGAGGAAATCAGCCTTGCAGCAGGAAAGCTCGTGGGAAAGATGTACGACGCGCTTATAAAAGAGTTCATTCCGCAAGGCGAGAACGGCGAGCTGACAGCAGACCAGGCGCGCTCGCTCAACATTCTGTGCGTGCGGCTAGTTTTCTGCTTCTACGCCGAGGACGCGGGACTTTTTTCCACACGCACCGCGTTCGAGGACTACCTGCGCTCGTTCAACCTGCAGAATGTAAGGCTCGCGCTCATAAACCTTTTCAAGGCGCTGGACACAAAAATTGAAGAGCGCGACAAGTACGACACATCGCTTGCCCCGTTTCCTTATGTGAACGGCGGTCTTTTCAAAGACGAGAAGATTGAAATTCCAAACTTCACGCAGGAAATTGCCGACGTTCTCTGCAACGACTGCGCCGCGTTCAACTGGTCTGAAATCTCACCGACAATCTTCGGCGCGGTTTTTGAATCGACCTTGAATCCGGAGACACGGCGCAAGGGCGGAATGCACTACACAAGCATTGAAAATATCCACAAGGTAATCGACCCGCTGTTTATGGATTCCTTAAATAATGAATTTAAAGAAATCTGCGGAAACAAGACGCTCTCCAAATCCCAAAAGGAAAAGCTGTTTGCGTTCCAGAAAAAGCTCGGCTCACTCACGTTCCTTGACCCGGCATGCGGAAGCGGAAACTTTCTGACGGAGACATTCCTCTCTCTGCGCCGGCTTGAGAACAAAGCAATCTCGCTTCTGAACAAGGGCGAGCGTGTGTTCGGATTCGACGAGTTCATACACGTGAAAATCAGCCAGTTCTTCGGAATCGAGATAAACGACTTTGCCGTAACAGTCGCGAAGACCGCGCTTTGGATTGCCGAAAGCCAGATGATTAACGAGACCGAGAAAATCATGGGGCAGACGATAAATTTTCTGCCGCTCACCACAAACGCATTCATCGTTGAGGGAAACGCGCTCCGCATGGACTGGGCGACGCTAAAGCCCCTTGACGGAGGCGGGCAGCCAGCCGACGGGCTTTTCGCCGGAATCACCACGCATGTTGACGGAAGTGCGCACCATTACGACTACATCATGGGAAATCCGCCGTTCGTGGGAGCGCGCCTCATGTCAGAAAGCCAAAAAAGCGACGTGCTTTCCGTGTGGGGAAACGTCAAGAACATCGGGAACGCCGATTACGTCTCTTGCTGGTACAAGAAGGCCGCAGACCTGATACGCGGAACAAGCACAAAATGCGCGCTCGTCTCCACAAATTCAATCACGCAGGGCGAGCAGGTCGCGATTATGTGGAAGCCCCTTTTTGAGCAGGGAATAAGAATCGACTTTGCCTACAGAACTTTCAGATGGGACAGCGAGAGCACAGAAAAGGCGCACGTCCACTGTGTGATTGTGGGATTTTCGGATGGAAGGAGTCAGAAATTAGGAGACAGGAATCAGAAGAAAGGGGACAAGGGAAGAGTAGCACGGGAAGAGGGGAATCAGGAATCAGGAATTAGAAGTCAGGAGACAGCGGACAGTAGCGAGCTGTCAGCCAGCAAATTCATAATCGACGAGAAAGGTGAAAGGCGCATAGCAAAGAACATCAACGGCTATCTTTTGGACGCGCCGGATATTTTCGTGGAAAGCCGAGGCAAGCCGATTTGTGATGTTCCTGAAATCGGAATCGGGAACAAGCCGATTGACGGCGGAAACTATCTTTTCACGCAGGAGGAGAAAGACGCGTTTGTAAAGAAAGAGCCTCGCGCAGAAAAATACTTTAAAAAGTGGCTCGGCTCGGACGAGTTCATCAACCGCTACTGCAGGTGGTGCCTGTGGCTCGGTGACGCGAACCCGGCTGAGCTTGTGAAGATTCCGCTCGTGATGGAGCGAGTGAAAGCCGTTCGCAAATTTAGACTTGCAAGCAAGAGCGCGCCCACGCGAAAGCTCGCGGAAAAACCGACGCGTTTCCACGTGGAGAATATGCCGAAGGGAAATTCCGTTCTGATTCCGGAAGTCTCGTCCGAAAAGAGAAAATACATTCCAATCGGATTCATCACGCCCGACATTCTATGCAGCAACCTTGTAAAGCTCATTCCAAACGCCTCGCTCTTCCACTTCGGAATCCTTACCTCCTCAGTGCACATGGCATGGACGCGCGCCGTCTGCGGCAGGCTCGAAATGCGGTACAGATACTCGAAGGACATTGTGTACAATAATTTTCCGTGGCCGTTTATAAAGGAAACAGAGAACAGGAATCAGGAAAACAGTTTACAGGAGACAGGAAATAGGATTCAGGAAACAGGAAATAGGACGCAGGAATCAGTGGGCAGAACACAGGAATTAGAAATCAGAAAACAGGATAAAAATGGGGGGAATAATGGTTCGGAATGTGGAGGATTTGATAATCTGGCAGAGGGCGATGGATTTGACAGTAGAAATTTATGTGCTGATGAAGCGTCTGCCGAAGGAGGAGGTGTATTCGCTCCAGGACCAGATGAAAAGGGCTTCGGTGTCGATTCCGTCGAATATCGCGGAAGGCTTCGGACGGAACAATCTCAAGGAATTCCGCAGGTTTCTGCTGATTGCGCGAGGCTCGGCGATGGAGCTGGAAACGCAGCTGAAAATATGCGTGAAGATAGGCTATCTTTCGGAGAAGGATACGGAAAAGCCGCTCGGACTTCTGGAAGAAATCAGGAAAATGGCGTTTTCGCTTATAAGCTCCAGAAATTGAGTCCTGATTCCTGTATCCTGTCTTCTGCTGAAATCCAGCGGATTGAAGCGTCTGCCCAAGCCATTCTCGACGCGCGAGCAAAATATCCCGAGCTATCGCTTGCCGAGCTGTACGGTGAGAATATGTTTATGTTCCCGGAGCTTGAAAAGGCCCACAGGGAAAACGACCGCGCCGTCATGCAGGCGTACGGCTTTCCGCAAGACGCGACAGAATCTGAAATCGTGGCAAGGCTGTTCGAAATGTACGGGAAATTGACGAAAAAACAGTAAATCTGTGCTATATTTACAGCAAGGAGGAATCAAAAATGCCTTATGAAGTTCTAATAAAAGAAGCGCAGGCTCTGCCTTATGAAGAGTTGAAGCCTGTAGATGACTCAATCAGCGCAAGGAACGTGAACACCAGGAAGCCAGCGTAATGCAGTGCCAAAAACAAGCGAATGACTTGATTTTTCAATACATCAAATACATATTGACTATATAATATAAGGCGGAGGCAATTATGGCTGCATCTTCTAATTTTAGCGTGCGCATTGATTCTGAAGTTAAGGCTCAAAGCGAAGCGATATTTAACAATTTGGGGCTAAATCTTACAACGGCAATAAATGTTTTCCTTAGAAAATCGATTCAGGAGGGAGGGCTGCCTTTTGATGTAAAGATGGACAAGCCAAGCAAAGAAGCCCTGCTTGCCATTCAGGAAGCGGAAGAGATTTCCCGTGATATTAAGGCCGGAAAGCGCGTTCCGTTTGACAACTGGGAAGCCGCAAAAAGCGCACTGATGAAATGAAATACCGTTTTGACTTTACCACACGGTTTAAGAAAGAATACCGCAGACTTTCAGCAGATGAAATCAACGACGTTGACAAGGTTATTCAGATTCTATTGAATGGCGAGACGCTTCCAGAAAAATATCGGGATCACAAACTTACAGGAAATAAAAAGTCATTCCGCGACTGCCATGTTCGCCCTGATTTGGTTTTAATTTACAAAATTGAGGAAGACATTTTGCTCCTGACAGCCGTTGAAATCGGCGGCCTCAGCAATCTGTTCTGACGCTTAGAAGCTCTGCGCAGCGAACGGCAGATTTCCGCACGGTTGTCCAAGATGTACGAGAGATTGGCGCAAAAACGGTAAATCTGCGCTATATTTTTAAGAAGAAAAAAAGCCGCCGCGAAAACAGAAAATTCCGCGGCGGCTCAGTTCAGCTAATCCTGAATTCTATTCGTCATCGTTCTGGAGGGCGGCATAGCCTTCCTCTCCGGTACGGACTTTAACAACATTCTCGACATCGTAGACAAAAATCTTTCCGTCACCGATATGACCTGTGTAAAGCGCTTTCTTCGCGGCCTTTACGACCGTCTCCACAGGAACCTTTGACACAACAATCTCAACCTTTATTTTCGGCAGAAGCGTTATTGTCATCGGGACACCGCGGTAATATTCGCTCGCGCCTTTCTGCATTCCGCAGCCCATCACGTTTGCAACCGTCATTCCGGTAACTCCGATGCTGTTCATCGCGACTTTAAGCGCCTCGAATTTCGTCTGCCTTGTGATAATCACAACCTTTGTCAGCTTTGCGTCCGTGTGCTCAGGCGACACCTTTGTGACCGGCACGGCTGAATCCATAGGAATTGCGACTCCGGCTTCCCTTGCCTCGGCAAATTCCTCCTCGGAATAAGGAGTGACGAATCCGGCGTAACCGGTGTCAAGTCCGTGCTCCAGCTTGTCAAGACCGACAATCTCTTCTTCCGCAGAAACACGCAGACCGAATATCTTCTTTATAACAAGGAAGACAATTGTAATTGTAACCGCAGTCCAGGCCGCTGTAGCCAACATTCCCACAAGCTGAATTCCAAGGCATTTGAATCCGCCGCCGTAGAAAAGTCCGGCTCCTGAAATCTGGTTTGCGCCTCCGCTGATTGCGCGCTGGAACGCCGGAGCGGAAGGAGTCGCAAACAGTCCGACCGCGATTGTTCCCCAGATTCCGTTGAACATGTGGACGGCAACCGCACCGACCGGATCATCAACATGAAGCTTGTTGTCAAGAAGCCATACGCCAAAAACAACGAGCAGTCCGGAAACAATTCCGATTATAGACGCGCCGAGCGCATCCGTAACATCGCATGGAGCGGTGATTGCGACAAGTCCGGCAAGCGAAGCGTTCAGACACATTGAAACATCCGGCTTTCCGTACTTTATCCAGGTAAAAATCATACAGGTTACAGTCGCAACCGCAGGAGCAACCGTTGTCGTCACAAAGACGGAACCAAGCTCAGGAACGGTGACCGCCGCAGCTCCGTTGAATCCGTACCAGCCCAACCAGAGGATGAACACACCGAGCGCGCCGAGCGGAATGTTGTGTCCGGGGAACGCGTTGACTTTTGTTGAACCGTCGGAATTCTTTGTGAATTTTCCGATACGCGGACCGACCATCGCGGCTCCGATAAGAGCACAGATTCCGCCGACCATGTGGATACAGTTTGAACCGGCAAAATCATGGAATCCTATCTGGGCAAGCCAGCCGCCGCCCCAAGTCCAGTGCGCCTCAATCGGATAGATTACGGCGGAAATCACGGCTGAATAAACGCAGTAAGACAGGAATTTTGTACGCTCGGCCATCGCTCCTGAAACAATTGTCGCGGCAGTCGCACAGAAAACCAGGTTGAACACGAAATTTGACCAGTCAAAATCCGCGTAATCAGTAAAAATCTGCCAGTTCGGCTTGCCTATAAGTCCGAAAAAGGCGTTCTCACCAAGAAAAAGCCCGAATCCGATTAGAATGAACATGACGGTTCCGATACAGAAATCCATCAGGTTCTTCATGATGATGTTTCCGGTATTCTTTGCGCGTGTAAATCCGGTCTCCACCATTGCAAAACCGGCCTGCATCCAGAAAACCAGCGCGGCGCCAAGCAGGAACCAGACGCCCCAAAGCTCACTGCTTGCGACCTTTACAGCCGCGTCAATGATTGATTGTGCTTCCATTTGCTACCTCCATGGAATCAGATTTTTAAGCTGCCTGCAACCGGACGTGTCCGCCAAAAAAAACGGCAGTGATGTCAGCTCAAACCGGAAAAAAATCCAGCCAAAACCGACGCCATTGCCGTTTTAAATCGATTGCATTCAACTGTTAAACAAAAACGGAGCCGCAGACTTTTTACCTAAGGGAAAAATCCACGACTCCGTTGCCGTATGCACACGTTTATACAACTTTATTTTTTGTTTGTCAATAAATTTCATGACAAATTTTCAGGAGGAACGTATTTTTACACCCATACTCTGCTATAATAAGTTCATGGCAAAAAAGAACGGTTCTATCATGTACAAATGTTCCGGCTGCGGATATTCACAGCCGCGGTGGCTGGGACGCTGCCCCGAATGTGGCGAATGGAATTCACTTGAAGAGATAATAATAGACAGGAACAGCGTAACTCCGGCCGGACGGGGCACGCAGGAATCCGAGGTTGCAAAGCCAGTTCCGCTGAATTCCGTAAAGGCGCAGGAAACCACGCGGTACATAACAGGAATCGCGGAATTTGACAGAGTGCTCGGAGGCGGAGCGATGAAGCGTTCGGCGGTTCTGCTCGGAGGAGAACCCGGAATCGGAAAATCCACGCTCCTTCTGCAGACAGCCGCGGCATCGGCAAAAACTTTCGGTGGAGGAGGAAAAATTCTGTATGTGAGCGGAGAGGAGTCCGCCGCGCAGATAAAGGAACGCGCGGACAGGCTCGGAACTGACTGCGCCGGAATCCAGCTGCTCTGCACAACCCGGCTTGAGGACACGCTCAAAGCCCTTGACTCGCTGGAACCGAAACTTGTGATTGTCGATTCGATTCAGACAATTTACTCGGCGGAAGCGGGACTGATTCCGGGCACGGTGAACCAGCTGAAATATTGCGCCAACGAATTCATCAGCTGGGTAAAGGAATGCGATTCCGTCCTGATAATGACGGCGCATGTGACAAAGGAAGGCACAATCGCCGGTCCAAAGTCACTTGAGCACCTTGTGGACACGGTGATTTCGTTCGAGCGCAACAGCGAGGACATAAGGTTTCTTCATGCGCAGAAAAACCGCTTCGGTTCTGTGGACGAGCTTGGAATTTTCAGCATGACGGCAAAGGGACTTGCCGCGGTCACCGATCCGTCGTCACTTTTTCTGACAGAACGGACGGAAAAACAGCCGTCGGGCGTCGCCTGCACTCCGGTTTTTGAGGGAACACGCGTGTTCCTCGTTGAAATTCAGGCGCTTACAATTCCGGCAAAATCATCAATCTCACGCGTATACAGCGAGAAAATAGATTCGGGAAGAGTCAGCAGAATCGCCGCCGTCCTTGAGAAACGTTGCGGACTGCGTTTTTCGGATCAGGACATATATGTGAATGTCGCCGGAGGTGTCCGCCTTTCCGAAAGCTCGATTGATGCGGCTTTGGCGGCGGCGCTTTATTCGGCCCGGACGGACATTCCTCTTGACGGCGGAACAGCCATATTCGGGGAGCTCAGCCTTGCCGGAGAAATCCGCGCCGTCAGCAAGGCAAAACAGCGGATAAAGACGGCGGAAAGCCTCGGATTCGGAAGAATTTTCGCACCGGAGGACGATTCCCCGGCAACCAGAATCTCGGACATAAGGCTTATGATAAAAAGCATTTTCGGAAAACAGAAAAAAGACATACAGTGACGGAGGAAAATTTGAAGCTGATACATACGGCGGACTGGCATCTAGGCAATCAGATGCACGAAATAGACAGGACGGAGGAGACTCTGGCATTTTTTGAATTCCTGCGGAATCAGATCCGGGCGGAATCTGCGGAAACGCTCATAATTGCGGGCGACATATTCGACACGGCGAATCCGTCCACCGCGGCGCGCAGAAGCTACTACAATTTTCTCGCATCGCTTGCCGGAACCTGCTGCCGCAACATAATCATCACCGGAGGAAACCACGATTCGGCGGCAATGCTCGACGCTTCAAAGGAAATTCTTGAGGCGCTGAACATTCATGTCGTCGGCTCGATTCTATCGCCCGGAGAAGAGGGCGGAATCCGGCCGGAAAACATGGTGTTTGAGCTTTTCGGCGCGGACGGAGAAGCGGCGGCAATATGCGCGGCTGTTCCATTTGTCCGCGAGACCGAAATGAGAAACTACTGCGCCGCCGCAGACAAGTCCGCGGAAAATGACGGAATCTGCCTTTCGGACAGAGCGTTCTCCGGAATTTACGGTGATGTCCTTGAGGCGGCTAAAAAGCTCCGCGGCGGCAGGAAACTTCCGCTTGTGGCGACCGGTCACCTTTATGCAGCTGAGCTTGACGGACGGCTGGCCGGTACGGATCCGGCGGAACATTCCGACGACGGAACAAAAGTAATCGACGTTGTGGGAAATCTGGGCTGCGTCCATTCCGCGGTTTTTCCTGACGAATTTGATTATGTCGCGCTGGGACACATACATTACACGACGATGGTCGCAAAAAATCCGAAAATCAGATATTCAGGCTCGCCGTTCGTGCTTGGTTTTGACGAATGTGAGATTCCAAGGAACATTCTCAGTGTGTCGGCTGAAAGGGGCGGAATTCCGGACGTAAAAACCATAAGGATTCCCGGATTCTTCAAATTCAGAAGAATCGGTGGAACAACGGAGGAAATACGGAATCAGCTTGAGCAGCTGGCCGCCGTCCGTCCGGGAAAAAAGGAATTCATAGAAATCGTGTACGAAAACGGATTCGGCAGGAACATACAGAACGAGCTTGAGGACACGATAAAACGGCTTGCCGGCTCCGCGGAAATCGTAAGCTGGAAAATGCGGAACCGCAGAACCTTGTCATCCGGAGCGGAAAGCGACATTGAGAATTTCCAGATGAATTCACTTGACGAGGATGAGATTTTCAGGGAATTCATCCTGTCAAAATCGGGCATACAGGACGGCACGGAAGAATCGGAGAAGCTGCTCGAAAAATTCATGCCGCTTTTCAGGCAAATTTCGGCGGAGGAAGAAAATGCGGATAACTGAAATCGGACTTGAGAACATAAATTCAATCGGCGGAAAATGGAAAATCGATTTTTCCCATCCCGATTACGCCAAAAATCACGACATATTTGTAATCTGCGGTCCGACAGGAGCCGGAAAAACGACAATTCTTGATGCGGTCACGCTCGCGCTTTACGGACGCACGCCCAGACTTTCCGCGGTGAACAACGGCGCGGGCGGAAACGAGCTTATGACCAGAGGCACAGCCTATTGCCGCGCGGCCGTCACATACAGCTGCAGAAAAGGAACATTCACCTCGGAATTCGTGCAGCGGCGTGCTCGCGACAGGGCGGACGGAAATCTCCAGGCGGCGGAATTCTCGATAACGGACAGCGACGGAATCACCGTGGCGTCGGGCAAAGCAAGCTCGCTCGCAAAAGCCACAGAGGAAATAATCGGGCTGGACTACAACCAGTTCTGCCGCTCGGTAATGCTGGCTCAGGGCGAATTCAACAAATTCCTGATGTGCACGCCTGAAGAGCGCGCTGAAATTCTTGAAAAACTGAACGGAACCGGAAAATACAGAAAAATAGCGCAGAGAATCGGCGAGAAATTCTCCGGAATGAAAGCTGAACTTACAACCAAGCAGAAAACACGGAATGAGACAGAAGCTGAACTTCTTTCTCCGGCCGCAAAAAAGGAGCTTGAGGACGAGCGCACGGAGCTTGAAACCGGAATCAGCGCGGCTGAAAGACGGACACAGGAACTCATCAAGCTGATTGAGCGGAAAAAACAGTATGAGGCCCTCGAAAAAAACTGGCGCGAGGCGGACGCGGCGAACCGGGAAATTCTTGCAAGAACGGAAGCGTTTCTGCCGCAAAAAAAACGGCTTGCCGGAGCGCAGAAGGCGCGGAATGCGGAAATCTCATTCCGTCAGCTGGACGACACAAGAAAAAACACAGATTCCGCAATGAAAGGCCTTAAAACCACCGAAGATGCGGCGGAACAGATTGAAAGGGAGTACAAGGAGTCGGCCGCAGCCGCAGACAGGATTTCGGATGCGCTTGAACGGAAAAAAATATATGAGCAGGAAATGCAGCCCCTGTTCGATGAGGTGATGAAGCTGGACGAGAAATCAGCCGCGCTGGAGGAGGAGAAGACCGCAGCCGATGGGCGTGTCAGGAATGTGAAGCTTAAAATTCAGAATACAGTCAAGGAAATAAATGCCGCCGACCTGGAGCTTGAAAAGCTGCACAGCCAGGAAAATGAAGCCGCGGATTATATTGAGCGGAATTCCGAGGACGGCAGGCTTTCCGAGGTGACGGCGCAAATTCCGGTGCAGAAAACTCATCTTGACGAGGCGGCGGAAAAAATCAGTCAGAAAAAATCAGAGGAATCGGAAATAAGGGCCGAAATCAGCGGAAATGACAAAAAGCTCGACATTCACCGGGAAAAAGTCCTGGAAGCTGAAAATCAGATAAAGAGATTCATCTCCGAGGACGCGCTTTTTGTGGCGGAGGAATTCCGAAAGACGCTGTCAAAAGGAAAAGCCTGTCCTGTCTGCGGCTCAAAGGAACATCCGTTCTGCGACAGCGAACAGCCGGAGCTTATTCCTCTCAAAGACGAAGCCGCTTCAGAGGCGGACAGCCGGAAATCAGCGGAATTTGCGGAGAACATAGCGGCTCTTACGGAAACGCTGAATTCGTCAAGAACAGAGCTTCAGGAAGCGGAGAAACAGCGCGAAATTCTGGCGAACAATCTTAAAAGGACGCAACAGGAGCTGACGGAAGCGGAAAATTCGGAAAAAGAGATACTTGCGAGCGTGAATTCGGTTCTTGCGCCATGGAAAATCACTGTGACCGCGGAGAATTTTGACGAAATATGCGCCCGGCTCGGAGAACGAGCGGAAAAATGGGCGGAAACAGAGAACCGGCTCAACCAAATCCGGGAGAAAATCAACGTGACCGCGGCAAAGCGCCAGGAGCTGTGCAGAAACTCCGACGAGCAGGAACTTACGCTGAAAGAGGAGGAGAAGATTCTCTTCCAGAAATCCGCAAGTCTCGCCACAATCAAGGAAGAGAGAAAGGGAAAATTCGGAGAAAAATCCGTCGCCACAGAAAAGGAGAGACTCAAGGCGGAACTCATATCGCTGGAAAAACAGAAGGATGAAGCCGCCCTGAAGCTGCGCGAAAAGGAGAACGGACGGATACAGAACAGGACGAAAGCCGCGCAAATCCGACGGCAGCTTGAGGAGCTTGAACCGAAACTTTCGGAAATGGAAAAGGAATTCGCCGTCATCCTTGAGAAAAACGGATTCAACTCGGAGCAGGATTTCCTTGCGGCGCATATAGATGAGCCGGAATTTGAGGAGCTTACAGAAAACGCGGCGAAACTTGAGCAAGAGCGGCTTAAACGGGAGAATTCACTGAAAGAGGCGCACAGAATTTTCTCGGAATTCGCGGAAAAGAACAATATCCCGGAAACAGCGGATGAAATGGAGAAACAGCGGCGGCAGCTGGAACAGCAGAGGACCGCAAATTCCGAAAGGACGGCGGAAATTCAGGGAATTCTGATGAAAGACCGTGACACAGGCGGGAAATTCCGGAAACTCAAGGAAGAATGTCGGACACTACAGGAGGAATTTTCAGTATGGGATACGCTTCATTCCTGGGTCGGCAAAAAGGACGGCAGCGATTTTTCAGTTTTTGTGCAGAGCCTTGCATTCAAGTCGCTGCTTCGTGCCGCAAACAGCTATCTTTACGGAATCACCGGCCGGTTCAGGCTTATCCAAAAGGAGAAAATGTCGCTGGAATTTTCGGTTCTGGACGACTATTATCCCGAACCGCGCTCCGTGTCGAATCTGAGCGGCGGCGAGAAATTCATCGTAAGCCTGTCGCTTGCGCTGGGAATCTCAAAATTCGCGAGCGCGAACGTCCGGGTGGACTCGCTTTTCCTTGATGAAGGATTCGGAACTTTGAGCGGAGAATATCTGAATCAGGCGGTCAATGCGCTGAAGCAGCTGCAAAGGGACAACAAGATGCTCGGAATAATCACACACGTCGAGAATGTCATAAACGAATTTGACCAGCGGATAGAAATCGTTCCCGTCAGCGGCGGAAAAAGTGAAATCAGGGGCAGCGGCGTCGGGCATAAATGATTCTTAATTTCCTCATTCCTTTACCGACGCCTCAAGTTCCGCTGCGCTGAACTTGCACGCTCCTTCTTAATTGCAGCGGCGTCGGGCATAAATGATTCTTAATTTCCTCATTCCTTTACCGACGCCAATTTGCCTTGCCTGTGACAGAAAGCACATCCAGACGCACAACGCAGACGGAATCCAGCGCAGCGTCAGTATAAAACGGCTCCTGTCCTGTCCGCTCCGGAAACCCGTATCTCCGCATTATCGCGTCAAGTCCGCGGCGCTTTTCCTCGCGCTCAACAATAATCTCGGCGGAACACCGCGCGCACACGCTTGCAAAAAAGCACGTCCAGGCGCACGCCTTTTCTAAATTCGCGCCTTCCGGAATTCCGACTTCCGATGAGCTGACAAACGTGACCGCAACATTCGGATTGCTCCTTATGCAGCTGATTTTATGCCCTTCCGCCGCACAATGAAACCAGAACGAAATCCGGCCGTCTTTTTTTCCGCCATCCGGATTTTCATCATATAAAAGACCGAAATTCAGCGGAACGGAATATGGAAAATCCAGTTCAGACGAATCTATGAACGAAGCCGTCATGAACGGAGAATTCCGGATTATCCCGATAATTTCCTCAATGTCAGTTATTTCTCTTTCGTGCCGCCGCATGGACGCAATTATATCCGCGCATACCGCGAAATGCAACGGAGCCGCCGGACAGCCTTACATCCATAGAGCATAAAAAGCCCTGAATTCCTTTGCCGGGAATCCAGGGCGGGCGAAAAATCGGGGCTGCTCAAAAGTATCTTTCATGTCAGTTGGAGACTGCCGTAAAAATGTGGCACCAACATCCCGAAGCTTCTGGACATCCCCTTTTCCTGCCAAAGGAGGGTTTATCTTACGCTGAAAAGAAGATCTCCGTAACTCGGATAGGGCCAGAATTCCTTGGAGACCGAACCTTCAAGCTCGTCAGCGGCGGCACGAAGCTCGTTCATCGCGCTGAACACATTTTTTCTGTAGTAAAGCGCGACAGGCGACGCTCCGCCATCAACATCCTTTACACCAAGGACAGCTTTTTCCAGCTGCTTCACCTTGCTGTAGATTGTTCCGGTAAGCGCGGAAACAGTCTTGAGCAGCTCGCTTTCGTATGAGACATCGGCTTCGGCGCAGGCGGCCTTTTTCGCGCTGATTGTCTCGGCAAGCTGTCCGGCGAACTTGCTTCCGGCGGGAAGAATATCCTTGCGCGCCATGTCAAGCATTGTAAGCGCCTCGATGTGGATAATCTTCGCGTAGTTTTCATTCTGAATCTCGAAACGTGAATAAATTTCAGCGTCATTGAAAATTCCATGCTTCTTGAAAACGGCCTTGTTCTTCTCGTCAACAAGATGAACAAGGGCTTCCGGCGTTGAGCGCAGATTCAGAAGTCCGCGCTTCTCGGCCTCGGTGACCCAGCTTTCATCGTAGCCGTTTCCGTTAAAGATTATCCTCTTGTGGTCACGGATTGTGCGCAGAATCAGAGCCTGAAGATCCTTGTTGAAATCCGCTGATTTCTCAAGCTCGTCGGCGAACTGGCAGAGCTCCTCCGCAACCGCGGTATTCAGCATTATGTTGGCGCAGGCGATTGATTCGGACGAGCCGAGCATACGGAATTCGAATTTGTTTCCGGTGAACGCAAACGGTGAGGTTCTGTTGCGGTCCGTGGTGTCCTTGTTGAATTCAGGAAGAACGGTAACGCCAATCTGCATTTTTTCCTTCGCATGCTCGCCGTAAGGCTTTCCTTCCTCAAGACATTTGAGAATTTCAGAAAGCTCATCGCCAAGGAACATGGAGACAATCGCCGGCGGAGCCTCGTTCGCGCCAAGTCTGTGATCGTTTCCGGCAGAGGCGACGGAAATTCTGAGCAGATCCTGATATTCGTCAACAGCCTTTATGACCGCGCACAGAAACAACAGGAACTGGGCGTTAGAAGCCGGAGTCGCTCCCGGATCAAGAAGGTTCTTGCCGGTGTTTGTCGAAATTGACCAGTTGTTGTGCTTTCCGCTTCCGTTGACTCCGGCAAACGGTTTTTCGTGCAGAAGGCAGACCATTCCGTGCCTTGAGGCGACTTTCCGCATAAGCTCCATCGTAAGCTGGTTGTGGTCACAGGCGATGTTCGTCGTGGAAAAAATCGGGGCGAGCTCATGCTGAGCCGGAGCAACCTCGTTATGTTCAGTCTTCGCAAGAATTCCAAGTTTCCAAAGCTCGTTGTTAAGGTCTTTCATAAAAGCCTGAACACGCGGCTTTATCATTCCGAAATAATGATCCTCAAGCTCCTGACCTTTGGGAGAACGCGCGCCGTAGAGCGTGCGTCCCGTAAAAATCAGATCCTCGCGTCTGTCATAAACCGACTTGTCCACAAGAAAATATTCCTGCTCCGGACCGACAGTGGTCTTTACACTTGTCACGTCGCTGTTTCCGAACAGATGAAGCACACGGAGAGCCTGTTTGTTTATCGCCTGCATTGAGCGCAGCAGCGGAGTCTTTTTGTCCAGAGCCTCGCCTGTGTACGAGCAGAAAGCGGTCGGAATACAAAGCGTTCCGTCCTTGATGAACGCATAGGATGTCGGATCCCATGCCGTGTATCCGCGCGCCTCGAATGTCGCACGCAGACCGCCGGACGGGAATGAAGATGCGTCCGGTTCGCCCTGAACAAGTTCCTTTCCGGAGAATTCCATTATCACTTTTCCGTCATTTGTCGGAGCAATGAAGCTGTCATGCTTTTCGGCCGTAACACCGGTAAGCGGCTGAAACCAGTGGGTAAAATGAGTGGCGCCCTTTTCTATCGCCCAGTCCTTCATAGCATTCGCCACGACATTCGCGACCGACGGATCCAGTTTCTCGCCGCCCTGAATCGTCTTCATAAGCTGCTTGAATGTGTCCTTTGGCAGACGCGCCTTCATAACTGATTCGTCAAAAACCAGCTCACCAAAAATTTCCGTCACTTTGGATTCCATTTTAACCTCCAGTCTGAGTGTAATTTTGCATAAACAAAAAAAACGGAGCCGCAGAAACAATTCCCAAAAGGAATAAATTCTACGACTCCGTTGCCGTTGCGATAGATATACAACTATGCAAAAAAAATGTCAATAAATTCAGGAATTTTTATCAGCTCACTCACTGAGCGTTATGTTTATGCGCACATCCTTTTTGCCGCGGCGGACAGTAACCGCGACCACATCTCCCGGACGGCGGCTTTCGAGGGCGGAATAATAGTCCGCCAGCGACGACACGGGAATTCCGTCTATTCCGGTGATTACGTCACCACCCAGATAAATCACACTGCGCCTGCTTCCATAATAGGCTGCCTCGGTTCCCCCTTTAAGCCCGGCCTTCTCCGCGTTGCTGCCGCGGGTCACCTCGGAGACAAGCATTCCTGACGCGACATCCAGCCCGGCGTACTGCGCAATCCGCCTGTTCAGCTGAACGAGCGAGACATCTATTTTTCCGCGTCTGACCTTGCCGTATTTAAGAAGATCGGCGACGACACGGACAGCGGTCTCGGCAGGAACGGCGAATCCGACTCCGGAGGAACTTCCGGACGATGACATTATCATAGTATTGATTCCGACCATACGTCCTGACGTGTCAAGAAGAGGACCGCCGGAATTTCCCGGATTTATCGCCGTATCCGTCTGAATCATATTGCGGATTATACGCTTGTTTGAATTCTGGATCGGGCGGCCAAGTCCGGATACGATTCCTGTGGTCATCGTGCGTTCCATTCCGAACGGATTTCCGATTGCAATCACCTTCTGTCCCACCTTTAGCGCGGATGAATTTCCGAACGAGATTGTCTTAAGCTCCACTCCGGACGGCGGCTCAAATTTCAGGACGGCAAGATCGCTGTCCGTATCCTGTCCGACAATCTCCGCCTCATACTGGCTTCCGTCATAAAGCGACACGTAAATTTTGGACGCATTCTGAATCACATGGACATTAGTCAGGATATATCCGCGCGGATCGATTATGGAACCGCTGCCGCTGCCTCCGTCCTGAACGACCGGGTCAAGGAACCAGTCGTATGCCGTAACTTTTGTATTTATGTTCACGACGGCTTCGTTGCACTTATCGTAGACATTTATGTTCTGAATTTCATCCTGAGTATATCCGGCCGATACGGAAACTTCCGAAACCCCGGCCGCCGTCAAAGTGTTCACCGCGGGCTCCGTTCCGGTACCGGCAAAAACTTCCTTTCCCGCAGATTTTTTTCCTGATGAAACAAACACCATGGCAGTCACTGCAGCCGCAGCGACTGTGCAGGCCGCAGCCGTTCTGATCAGCTGCCCTTTCGTATATAGCCTCATGGCCAAGATTCTAATAAATCAGAACAAATAAGACAAGCCGATTTCTGCGGAAAAACGGCCGCTGCCGTCCGTCACGAAAATTCCACGTCCCTTGAAATTCACGACAATCGCACCGCCGCCTGGCATAAACACGACTTCCGCGCCCGCATCAACAGCCCTCAGCCATCCGGACGGAATCAGCTCCGAAAATGAACTGTTCAACGCGCCCCATAAATTGATTCTTGAAGTCTGATCCGGCCTGAACGAGAGCGATATTCCGTTGCGCCAGACGTTGTTGTATACGGACAGGTTTCCGTCAATCGCACCGGCTGTAAATTCGGAGGAAAATCCGGCATAAAAAAGACGTGTCTCGGCTCCGAACATAAGGCCGCCGCCAAATCCGCAGCCGTCATCGACACCGGGAATTCCGAAAGCCGCGTCAGTGAGATAGCCATATCTCGCAAGTCCACCGAAACGCAGAACGGTTCCTCCGGAAATTTCAAATCCATTAAAAATCTTCATGTAGACATTGAACAGAATCGGAACATCCTCATATTTTTCTCCGGCCACAAAATACACGGAAGCTCCGGTCTCGGCGTACTCACCGAAATTCTTGACAAATCCGAGCCCCGTATAGACGGAATCGTAGCCGCTGCCAGGTGTTCCGTAATTGAAAACAGGCGCAGCGCTGCTGAACACCGAATATCCTCCGGCAGTAAGTCCGAACGCCGCCGGAAGAGAACCGATTCCTGTTCCTGTTCTTGAGCATCCAGAAATATTGTAGACAAGAGATCGGTCAAGCGAAACGGAAATGCTGTAGCTGTATTTTCCGGCCGAAACCGTAGCCTTATATGCTCCATCCGGCAGGGGAAGACCGGAATCATCCATGCCGTCCCAAACAACCGACTGACGCCAGGTCTTGAATTTCTCAAAATTGAACGTTCTGACGGTGTTTCCTTCCGAATTGCAAATCAGAAGGCGCGCCGGTTCAGGAGAAGCCGCCGTGACATAAAACGAAAACTCCGCGTTTCCGATTGTTCCGCCGTATTCAGGGTTGAACGTGCCTCTCGAAACCGCGAAATCATCAAGGGTGAATTCCGCCGGAGTCATAGACACATTAAAATCGGATGTCATGTAACGGCGGACAAAAATGTCACCGTAAAAGTCATTGTAGCCGAACGCATGGACACGGATTCTGCGCCGCCCCGCGCCGGCCTCGATGAACGTTGATGAAGTTGGACTTCCGCCGTCCACATAAAAAACCGCGCCGGATGGAGCGCCGTGAATTCTTATGAACCCGCTGATTTTTTTCAGCTGCACGAAATATGAATATTCACGGCCACGCTTTACGTTCACTGTAAGAAATTCGCTTTCATATCCGGGCTTTGAAATCCTCAGATGATGCCGTCCGGAGTCAGGAAAATGAATCACAACATCGGAACGCCCGTAATACATGCCGTCAAGATAAATTTCCGCCCCGGAGACATTCGTTCTGACCCGGACAACGGCATCCCCAGGCTCCGTCTCCTTTGCCTGCTCCGGCTCAACAAAACGGAAGCGGCTCTGTTCCGCATCGGACTGGGCGGAGAGAATTCCGGCTCCAAGCAGCAGGAAAAATACGGCGCACATCAGATTCCTGAAGGATTCATTGGTCTTAATTCCGAATTTCATGGGAGGATTCTACATCAAAATTCCGGCGAAAACAACAAACCGTGTTCCATAAAACTGAAATAATCCTCAAAACCTATAATCAGATGGTCAAGAACTGTGATTCCGAGAATTTTCGACGCCTCAAGAAGATTTTGCGTGCTGGAAATGTCATCATCGGACGGCGAGCAGTTTCCGGAAGGATGATTGTGACACAGGATGACGGCCGAGGCGTTCTCCTTTATCGCCTCCGAGAAAATTTCGCGCGGATGGACAAGCGTCCGGTTTATTGTCCCGACGGAAGCCAGATGAATCTGAATGATTTCGTGGCCGCCGTTCAGCGTTACGCAAAGAAAATGCTCCTTCTGCTGCATGGCATAATTCTGGACAAAAGGAATCAGATCTTTCGGAGTACGGATTTTCGCCTTGAAATGTCCGCTCCGCCGCCTGCCGAATTCAAGCGCCGCGGCGACCGCAAGGGCTTTCCGCATACCGACACCTTTAAGCGACAGCAGCTTCTCCACGCGTTCTCCGTCATCGGAAGAATCAAGCGCGTCTATAATTCTGCGCGCCATCACCTGAACGGGCACCTGTTTTGTTCCGGAGCCCAAAATCAGCATTATCAGCTCCTCATCATCAGGATAGGACATTCCGTATTTCATTGTACGTTCCCGGATATCCGGTTTAAAGTTATATTTTTCCATACATATATAATTTCATTTTAAAGCACAAAACATGAAGTAATCCGGAAAAAATTCGCGCTGAAAACAAAGAATTTTTTCCGATAAATACCTGTAATGAGAAAAATAAAATTCAGAAGAAAAAAATCAGTTCCGGCGGCGCTCATAATGATACCGCTGCTTATGTTTTCGTGCCGTTCAGTTCCTGTTCCGCAGAAAAAGGAAATTTCACGCAGGCTGGCTGATTCCGGAATCATGACGGCGAAAGAGCTTGCCGCTTTTTTTGAGAAACAGAATCCGGAATGTGACAGGAATCAGGTTTCCCGGCTTGCGGAATATTACGTGGATGAGGCGAAAACCGAGGGAATAAATTCCGACGCGGCGTTCGCGCAGATGTGCCTTGAGACCGGCTGGCTCAGATTCGGAAACCTCGTGACACCCGAAATGCACAATTACTGCGGACTTGGCGCAATCGACGAGGAGCACCGAGGAGAAATCTTTGAGACCGAGCAGGACGGGGTCAGGGCGCACATCCAGCACCTGCACGCATATTCGACAAAAGAGGATTCGGTTCTGAAGAATCCTCTTATTGACCGGCGGTACAAATGGGTTCTTCCGCGCGGAAAGGCGGAGACTGTCTTTGAGCTTGCCGGAACTTGGGCCGCCGACAGGCAATACGGAGAAAAACTGGACAGAATTCTCGGCGAGATGGAGACGTTTCAGACAGAAAGGTGAAACGCCGGCTGATGCTCCAAAAAAAAGGCTGCCAGGAAATTTCCGGACAGCACGCAATACAGGAGGTCTATTATCAGCCTTTTACGGCTCCGGCGGTAATTCCGGTATAAATCTGCTTCTGGCAGAAAAGGAACACAATCAGGGCTGGAATCATCGAAATTATGACACCGGCGCAAATAAGGTTATACTGGCTTCCGAGCGGTCCCGTGAACGTATAAAGCGAAATCGCGACCGTTCTCAGATTCTTGCTCTGGAGATAAAGATTGGCGCAGTAATATTCGTTGTATGTGCTGACGCCTTTGAGAATAAGGCTCGTCACGATTGCCGGTTTGAGCAGCGGCAGTATGATTTTCCAGTAAATCGTGAAATATGACGCACCGTCGATTATCGCAGACTCATCAAGCGAAACAGAAATGTTTTCCATGAACTGAATGAAGATATAGATTGTAATTACATCCGTTCCCATCATCATGATTATGTAGCCGTAAAGATGATTTATCAGGTGAAGGCTTCCCATTATCTTATATACGGCGACCTGCATCGCGACGCCAGGAAGCAGCGTCGCAAAAAGGAACAGTTTTCTGATCAGTGAATTTCCGATAAAGGTGAATCTGTTCAGGACAAAAGCAAGCTGCGAGCTGATTATAATTGAACCGGCAAGAACGGCGACAAGGACAATCAGCGAATTCAGGAATGCGCGTCCCATGTCGGCAAGCTTGAACGCCCTTGTGAAATTGCTGAATTCCCAGACTTTCGGCAGAATCATGACGGAAGTCGTGTTGTATTCCTCTGTGTTCTTGAATGCCGTAATCAGACATGAGAAAAGCGGAAGCAGAACCCAGAACGCGATAAAACACAGGATAAAATATTTAAGAAACGTCGTTATAATCGAATTATACTTGTATTTGTTTGTCATAGAACTTTTCCTCCGCCGTTGCTCTCCGTTCCCGCATTTCTGAATATATATTTGAACAGGACGTTCTGCAGAATGGTGACTATGAAAATCAGCGCAAGCAGGAATACGGCCATCGCAGAAGCAAGACCGACTTTCTGGCTTGTATGGGCGACCTGATCCATTATTATGAAGTATGTTCCCGTTCCGTTCGCACCTTTTGTTATGACGAACGGCGGCTCGAACGCGCTGAGAGACCCCGTGATTGAGAGGATTATATTCAGCGTGACAATCGTCTTTATGCTCGGAAGGATTATATGGAAGAACTGCTGAATCTTTCCCGCTCCGTCAAGTTCGGCGGCCTCATACATCTCAGGATCAATCGACATGATTGCTCCTATAAAGAGAACCATATTCTGACCAAGATAGCGCCATACCGAAGTCGCGACGAGCGAAACGTTGTTCAGTCCCTGAGTTTTGAGCCAATAAGGAAGGCTTTCCTGCGGAATTCCAATCCAGCCAAGCACGGTGTCAAGAACAAAACCCCTTGTGTAGAAGAACCTGAATATGAATCCGATTGCGATTCCGTTTATAAGATAAGGGAAGAACATCGCTCCCTTGAAGAAATTTCCGAATTTAGTTTTAAAACTGAGCAGCGTCGCAAGGAAAAGCGCAAGCACCAGCTGCACGACCGAACCGCCCATGTACCAGAGACTCAATTTGAGCGCATTAAAAATGTCGCTTCTGGCAAAAAGATCCCTGTAGTTCTTGAGACCGACAAATTCCCTGGCTCCGATGTATTTCATCTTGTAAAAGCTGTATCCTATCATCTCGCCGAAAGGGAGATAAGTAAAAACAAAAAGCAGCGTAAGCGGAATAATTATGAACGCCCCGACAACAATTCTGCGGCTGGAAAGACCAGTTCTAAGACGAACCGCCTGCTCCGCGGAAGTTTTCTTATTTTTCATGCCGACCTCCATGACATTCAAAAAAGCCGTTCCGGAATCATCGGAACGGCTGTCAGACTAATACTTTATCTCGATATTTTCAGATTTCTGGGCTGCTGTCCAGGCAGCGTTCCATTCATTCATTATATCGTCAAAAGATTTTGTTCCGTTGGCGCCATGCTCGATAATCTGCTGGACCTTCAAGTTTCCGCCGTTGTTTATGTTAAGCTCCGACTCGGCGTTCAGGTGATTCAGATAATCCTCCTCGCCGGCAAGGGCAGGAGCGTCGGACACGAATTCGACACTGTTCGCGGAGAAAGCCTCGTATGCGGCAGGATAGTTCATGTCATTGGCGGCAATCGGAATTCCGCCTTCGTTGAACGCGAATCCTGATTTTTCCGTCATCCATTTTACGAACACGAGAGCGGCCTTCTTGTTGTCGGCGGCAGCATTGACATTGATTCCGTAGCAGTAGTCAGGACCTGAAGAAGCGAACTGCTTTCCGTTTATGGAAATCGGGAACGACATATATCCGATGTCATCAGGATTCGGACCGGCGCCCTGCATCTGGGTGAACGCCCATGAACCGAGAACCATTGTTCCGATCTCGCCGCGGTTGATCATGCCTTTGCAGCCTTCCCAGTCGGTCGTCGTGTAGTCATCCTCGATAAGCTTCTGTGCGGCCGCATCGTAAAGAACCTTGTACACGGCATAAGGATGAGTTCCGTCACCGTAGTTCCTGAACGGATTCTGCGTATGAAGGAACACATTGTTCATGTAGTTTGCGTCGCCTGTGGCTGAACCGCCAAGATAGGCATCCCATGCGCCCATTGTCCATCCGGCGGCATAGTTCGTGTAAAGCGGAATGGCATCTGTATTTGCCTTGATTGCCTTGAGAGCGGCGATGAATTCATCGGGTGTCTTTGGAACAGACTTTATTCCGGCTTTCTCAAAGACTTTTTTGTTATACAGAACGCCCTGCGCATTTCCTGTAGAAGGAATTCCGTAAACCTGATTATTGTAAGCCCACTGTGACGCGAATTTAATCTGGCTGTCCATCTGATCGATGGTGCCGAAAGAGATGAAATATGTGCCGAGATCTTTTTTGTCCAGCGCAGGAATCATCATTATGTCGCCCCAGTTTCCACCCTGAAGACGGAGCAGAGACACGCTGGCGTAATCGGTTATGCCCTCAACCTCAACCTTGATTCCGGGATAAAGCTTGTTGAATTCCGCAATATATTTAGCGAAATTTGTTCCGGGATATTCCGCGGAAAGCATATCAGTGCGGTGGGTCAGAAGCTTGATGCTCGCATTGACATCCTTATAGGTTTCTCCGAGAACTACATCAGACCATTTGGCAAGTCCGCCGTCTGAGACATTCGCGCCTGCGGCAGAATTTTTCTTTGAGCAGCCGGCGAAAGACATCACAACCGCCGATGCGAGAACGGCAGAAACAATCTTTACAGTTTTCTTCATAATTGAATTACCTCCGATTCAATTTTGTTTACTTAATTTAGCTTAACACAGATTCCAATAAAGTCAACTAAAAAGTTTTAAAAAATAAACTAAAATTAAGTAAGAAAAAAACTGTTTTTTACCTTATCTCAAGCCATTTCCAGAATTCCGGATCCTCGTGGCCAATCCGCCAAAATCCCACATTCCTGACTCCGCGCGACTCATAGAGACGGCACAACGCCAGAACGGAATACGCATCGTTGAAATATCCTGTAACACCGACCTCTGTTCTGTACGAAAAACGGGGAACATCGTCCTCGTAGTCAACCTTGACGACACCGTTCTCGGTCATGATTCGGTTCGCGCCGCTGAAATACCATGCGCCGGCTGTCTGCGTGTCCGCCCAGGTTCTTCCGTAAAACGGAATTCCCATCACAAGCTTTTCGGGAGGAATGGAGCTGACCGCATAGTCCGCAACTTTTCCGCACCATTCCGTTGAGGCCACAGGGCCGGGCTTGCTTCCAGACCAGTGCTCGTCATAAGCCATCACGATGACACGGTCGCAGGCCGCGGCAATCTCGGAGTAAGGATAGACATCCTCCGAAAGCCTTTTGAGGCGCGCGGGAACGCAGACAGAAATCATCTTTTCTCCGGCGCGCGCCTTCACCTCAGAAATAAAATCCAGATAAAGCGCCGAGTCACGGAGCGGAACAAGCTCAAAATCAAGCTGAATTCCGTCAAATTCCTCAGCGGCAGCGATAATGTCACCGATTATTCTGTCCCTCACCGGAAATTCCGGACTTATCACGAAATGCGTGAGCGAACGGCTGTCGCAGATCGCGACAAAATGAACCCTTACTCCGTCGTCAACATGAATTTTTGAACGCGCGGGAACGGAAATCAGCTCTCCATAACAGTTCACGTCGGCGGCAAAATAGCAGACATCCGTCAAAGGCGACGAGCGGTCGTACTCATCCTCGTATTTCTGGCTGACATAACCCCAGGTTTCGTAAAAGGCGGCCGGTTTGCCGGACGGTTTTTTGAGCCTGTATTTTGGAGAAGTTTTCTTGAACGGATTTCCCTTGTAGTCCTGCTCATCATGGGAAATTTCGTCAGGAATCTCCGAATCCATTTTTCCCATTCCAAAAAGCACGGAATCCGCAAGGAAAAGCCCAAGCGCAAGAATTCCGGCGGCTAAAATTCTGATTTTCCTCATGTCCGCATTATCGGCCATAAATGCGGCCGCAATGACACATCCGGCCGTTATGGACAAATAAAATCCGCTTCAGTATTATCAGAGCATGAACAGAATAACGGAAATTTCAGAGGAAGATGAGCTGAAGCCTCTCATAATGCAGAGGGCGGATCCTTATGTCTACCTTCACCATGACGGTTACTACTATTTTACAGCATCAGTTCCTGAATACGACAGGATTGAGCTGCGGCGCGCCTGGTCAGTAAAGGCCTTGCCGGATGCCGCCCCGGAAGTAATCTGGCGGAAACACGCCGAAGGGGAGATGAGCTGGCATATCTGGGCGCCGGAACTTCATTTTATTGACGGCAGCTGGTACATATATTTTGCCGCCGGACGTGCGGACGATACGTTCAAAATCCGGACCTATATTCTGGAAAACAAATCCCCCGATCCTTTCTGCGGAGAGTGGAAAGAGAAAGGTATGCTGAAATCAGCCTGGGATTCCTTTATGCTGGACTGTACGGTTTTCGGGCACAACGGAAAATGGTACGCCGTATGGGCGCAGAAAGCTCCGGATGCCGCCGACAGCTCAAGAATATACATAGCCGCACTGAAAAATCCCTGGACGCTGGAGACTGAACCAGTTGAGCTTTCAAGACCGGAATTCGACTGGGAATGTCGCGGCTTCATGGTGAACGAAGGCCCGGCCGTGCTGAAAACGGACGGGAAAATCATAATCACCTATTCGGCAAGCGCGACCGACGCGTCCTATTGCATGGGCTTTCTTTCCGCAGATGACACATCGGATATTCTTTCGGCAAAAAACTGGAAAAAATCTCCCATGCCGATAATGACAACCGATGAGACGAAGGGAATTTTCGGTCCCGGACACAATTCATTCACAAAATCACGGGACGGCAGGGAAAACTACATGATTTATCATGCCCGCCCATACGCCGAAGTTGACCTTAACTTTGCGCTTTTTGACCCGAACCGGCACACCTGGATAAAAAAAATCGGGAACAAGTTCTTTGAATAGAACAGCGTATCGTTCCGACACATAGAATTGCACAGACAAAAACGCCGCCGGAACAGAAAATTCCGGCGGCGTTCAATTTCAGCAGAAACCAGTCAGAAACTAGTCAGAATCGTCCACTCCCTCAAAAGCAGGCTCCTCCAGATTGGCGGCCTCCTCCTCCTGACGGCGGCGTTCAAGTATCTCGTTCATCTGAATGTCAAGATCCTTGTCACTGTCATCGAACAGCTTGACATCGCGGTAGTCCCTTATTCCGGTTCCGGCAGGAATCATGTGTCCGATTACGACATTCTCCTTGATTCCGTGCAGTCCGTCCGTCGCGCCGGAAATCGCCGCATTCGTAAGAACACGTGTCGTCTCCTGGAATGACGCGGCGGAAATGAATGAATCCACACCGAGAGAAGCCTTTGTGATTCCCTGGAACATCGGGCGTCCGATCGCCGGCTGTCCGCCTTCCGCAATCACGCGGTTGTTCTCCTCGTGGAATTTGTACTTGTCAACCTGCTGGCCGAAGATGAACCTTGTGTCACCTACAGCGACAATCTCAACATTGCGCAGCATCTGACGGACAATAATTCCGATGTGCTTGTCGTTTATGTCTACGCCCTGGGCGCGGTAAACCTGCTGGATTTCGTCCATCAGATAATTCTGGAGCGCATTCTCGCCAAGAATCGCAAGAACATCCTGCGGATTCGGAGAACCTGCGCAAAGCTGCTCACCCGCCTCGACTTTGTCACCGTCGCGGACAAACATACGTTTTGTCATCGGAACAAGATGCTCGTAAGTCTTGCCGAATTCATCCTCAACAGAGACGACGCGCTTGCCCTTTGTGATTCCCTTGAATTTCACAAGACCGGAAATCTGCGCAAGAACACACGGATTCTTCGGTTTGCGCGCCTCGAAAAGCTCGGAAACACGGGGAAGACCACCGGTAATATCGTTTGTCTTCATTGCCTCCTTAGGCATCTTGGCAAGAATCACACCGGCCTTTACAGGTGTCTTGTCCTCGACAAGGAGAAGAGCACCCGCCGGAAGATAATATGTTCCCTTCTCGTTTCCGTCCTCATCTGTAACAAGAAGCCTTGGCTGCTTAACATCCAGATGGAGATCGGTGATGTAGCGTTCTGTTGAACCAGTCTGAAGGTCAACGGACTCCTCAAGTGTTGAGCCGACGATAATATCCTCAAAATGAATGTAACCGTCCTGCTCGGCGATAATCGGCTCGGAGAACGGGTCGAATTCACCTATAGGCTCGCCCTTCTTGACAATGTCGCCGGCCTTTGCGTAAACGGTGGAACCGTTGGCAATCTCAATCTTCTGCTCCTTGCTGGTGATGTAAATCACATCGCCTTCAATTCTGACCTTTCCGGTAACAGAAGCCGTGATTTCCTTGCCGCCGCGCTTAAGAAGGACTGTACCTCTCATGAGGCTGATTCCGTCCTCCACGACAACATCATCGCCGGACTCTATCTTCACATCCTCAAGAATTCTTATCACAGTCATCTGGCCTTTACGTGTGAAAAGCCACTTTCCGTCATCGGTGACAACGTGCGTTCCGTCAATGTCCTTTATAAAGGCATTGAATTTGAGGATGATGTGGTTGTCCTCGGTTGACATTTCAGCCGTACCGCCGGAATGGAATGTTCTCAGCGTCAGCTGTGTACCCGGCTGTCCGATTGACTGCGCGGCGATGATTCCGACCGCCTCGCCTATCTCGACAATCTTGTTGCGCGCAAGGTTCTGTCCATAACATTTGACGCAGATTCCGTGCTTAGCCTCGCAGGTAAGAACGGTTCTGAGCTTGACCTTCTCGACACCGGCAGCCTCTATTTTCGCGGCAAGCGCAGTATCGATGTATTCGTTCACATCGCAGAGCAGCTCGCCTGTAATCGGATGGACAACACGTTCTATTGTATAATGTCCGACAATTCTGTCCGCAAGGTGAACCTTGATGTCATCTCCGTCCTTGATTGCGGCATAGTCGATTCCGTTGATTGTGGAGCAGTCCTCCTCATTTATCACGACATCCTGGGCGACATCAACAAGACGGCGGGTCATGTAACCGGCGTCAGCAGTTTTGAGAGCCGTATCGGAAAGACCCTTGCGGGCCGCGTTCGTTGAGATGAAGTATTCGATAACCGAAAGTCCTTCCTTGAAGTTCGCACGGATAGGCAGCTCGATAATATCGCCGTTAGGCTTGGTCATAAGACCGCGCATAGCCGCAAGCTGCGAAATCTGACCGCGTGAACCGCGCGCGCCGGATGTGGCCATCATGTAGATTGTGTTGAATCCGTTCTTGTCCTTGGCAAGATTGTCCATCATCAGATTGGTAAGCTTGTCATTTGTACGCGCCCAGATATTACAGACACGGTTGTATCTTTCCTCGGCGGTGATGACACCTTTTGAATACTGATTGATGATGTCCTCGACTTCCTTGTTGGCCTTTTCGACCATATCCTTCTTCTCTTCAGGAACAAGAATATCGTCCATACACAGCGTAGCACCGTAGAATGTAGCATTCTTGTAGCCGACATCTTTTATCGCATCGTGCATCTGGATTGTAAGCCATGAACCCTTTGTGTGGTAGACGTGTTCTATCATCTTTTTGAGGGACTTATCGAACATCTGGCGGTTGACATAGTCAACGCCGTCCGGCATCGCCTCGTTGAATGCAAGTCTTCCGGCGGAAGTCTCAATCAGATCACCTTCATTGAAATCCTGAGTTCCTATGACAAATGCGTCATCGCCCTTCGCCTTGAGCGCAGCCGAATTGAACGAATTCTTGGGCGCAGGAACTTTTATCAGCGCCTGCCACTCGATATTTCCTGTCTCGGCGGCCATACGGACCTCGTCAGGATTGCTGAAACGCTTTCCTGTTCCCCTGGCGTTCGGCTTGATTGCCGTCATGTAGTAGATTCCAAGAACCATGTCCTGAGACGGAGCCACAATCGTGTTTCCGTTGGCCGGATCCAGAAGATTGCGGGCCGAGAGAAGCAGCGTCCAACATTCCATCTGTGCGGCCTGCGTAAGCGGAACGTGAATAGCCATCTGGTCGCCGTCAAAGTCGGCGTTGAAAGCCTTACATGCAAGCGGATGCAGCTTAAGCGCCTTGCCCTCAACCAGAACCGGCTCGAACGCCTGAATTCCCAGACGGTGAAGGGTCGGAGCACGGTTCAGCATGACCGGATGCTCTTTTACAACCTCGTCAAGAATCGCATAAACTTCCGGAGCCTCGGACTCGACAAGCATCTTGGCCTTCTTTATGTTGAAGACCACATCCTTGTCCACAAGCTTTTTCATAAGGAACGGCTTGAAAAGCTCAAGCGCCATTTTTGTAGGAAGACCGCACTGCCACAGCTTAAGCTCCGGACCGACTACGATTACCGAACGGCCGGAATAGTCAACGCGCTTACCCAGAAGGTTCAGGCGGAAACGTCCCTGCTTTCCTTTAAGAAGATCGGAAATAGATTTAAGTGGACGGTTTGATGCGCCCTTGACGGCACGCTTTCTCTTCGTGTTGTCAAAAAGAGCGTCAACGGCTTCCTGGAGCATACGCTTTTCGTTTCTGATAATGATGTCAGGCGCGGAAAGCTGCTGAAGCCTCTTGAGACGGTTGTTTCTGTTGATTACGCGGCGATAAAGGTCGTTCAGATCGGAAGTCGCAAAACGGCCTCCATCCAGCTGAACCATCGGGCGCAGTTCCGGCGGAATGACCGGAATCACGTCCAGAATCATCCAGGAAACCTTGTTTCCGGACGAGCGGAAATTCTCGACAATCTCGATGCGCTTGAGCAGACGCTTGTCGCTCTTGGCTCCTTTCTCGATCATCTTCGCACGGAGCTCAGCGGCAAGAGCGTCAAGATCAAGATTCTCCAGCAGGGTCTTGATTGCCTCAGCGCCCATATCAGCCGTAAATGCGGAACCGTAATGGTCAATCGCGGCCTGATATTCCTCCTCGGAAAGAAGCTGCATCGGCTTAAGATCCGTGTCTCCCGCATCTATGACGATGTATTTCTCATAGTAAAGCACGGAACGGAGCGCTGCCACCTGAAGATCAAGAAGCAGTCCCATGCGGCTTGGAACCGAACGGTAATACCAGATATGGCTGACCGGTGCGGCAAGCTCGATGTGACCGGTGCGCTCACGGCGTACCTTAAAATGTGTGACCTCGACACCGCAGCGGTCGCAGATAACGCCCTTATAGCGGATGGATTTGAATTTTCCGCAGTAACATTCCCATTCCTTTGTCGTACCGAAAATGCGCTCGCAGAAAAGTCCGTCCTTCTCAGGGCGAAGGGTTCTGTAGTTTATAGTCTCAGGTTTCTTCACCTCGCCGTAAGACCATGATTTGATGGTCTCCGGAGAAGCAAGTTTTATTTTAAGGCTGTCAAAATCCTGAACATCACGCATTGGCGTCCTCCTTTTCAAAACCGGAAGCATTCTTGTCAATCAATTCCTGATCACGTTCCGTAAGGGCGATCTGTTTGCCCTTGGCATCATAAATAGTGAAATCAAGCGCAAGACCACGAAGCTCCTGAACCAGAACATTGAATGATTCAGGCACACCGGCCGGAGAAGAAGGATCTCCTTTCACTATCGACTCATAAATTTTTGAACGGCCGTTCATGTCATCAGACTTGATGGTCATCATTTCCTGCAGCGTGTTTGCGGCGCCATAAGCCTCAAGCGCCCAGACTTCCATTTCTCCAAGACGCTGACCTCCGAACTGCGCCTTACCGCCAAGCGGCTGCTGAGTTACGAGAGAATAAGGTCCTGTTGAACGCGCATGCATCTTGTCATCAACAAGGTGATGGAGCTTCATGAAGTAGATGACTCCGACAAAAATCGGATTGACAAAAGGCTCGCCGGTGCGTCCGTCATGTACAATCTGCTTGCAGTCACGCGGAATTCCCGCCTCCTCAAGCTTGTCAGCTATCTGTTTCTGCGACGGCGACTGGAAAACCGGAGCCTCGTAGAACTGATTGAGATATTTTCCGGCGATTCCAAGCTCAGACTCCATAATCTGACCGATGTTCATACGTGAAGGAACACCAAGCGGATTCAGACACACATCAAGCGGAGTTCCGTCCTCAAGATAAGGCATATCCTCGATAGGAAGAATTCTCGCGACAACACCCTTGTTTCCGTGCCGTCCCGCCATCTTGTCTCCCTCGCGGAGCTTGCGTTTGTTGGCTATAAGAACCTTTACAACCTTGTCAACGCCCGGATTCAGGTCATCACCCTCAAGGCGGCTAAGCTGCTGGATGTCAATTACAATGCCTTCGGCTCCATGAGGAACACGCAGAGATGAGTCACGGACTTCCTTTGCCTTCTCACCGAAAATTGAATTCAGAAGCTTGAATTCCGGCGTAGTCTCAGTCTCGCTCTTCGGCGTAACCTTTCCTACAAGAATATCACCGGCCCTGACCTTTGCTCCGATTCTTATTATTCCGTCCGCATCAAGGTTTGACAGAGCCTTTTCCGAGGTGTTCGGAATATCACGGGTAATTTTTTCCGGTCCAAGCTTTGTCTCTCGGATTTCGACGGAGAATTCCTTGATATGAATTGATGTATACATATCCTCGCGGATTACACGCTGCGAAATAAGAACCGCATCCTCGTAGTTGTAACCGTTCCAAGGAACGAATCCTACAAGGATATTGCGCCCAAGCGCAAGCTCACCGTTGAATGTCGCAGGACCGTCGGCCAGAACATCGCCTTTAGCGACATGCTGACCGACCTCGACAACCGGCCGCTGATGATTGCAGGTGTCGTTGTTGGTGCGCTGGTATTTGAGCAGCGGATATTCGTCAACGGAATCCGAACCGTCGGCACGGACCTTCACACATTCGCTTGATACGTAGACAACCTCGCCTTCCCGTCTTGCCTTGATAAGAACACCTGAATCATAGGCGCACTTTCTTTCCATTCCGGTTCCGACGTGCGGAGGTTCCGGGAAAAGAAGAGGAACCGCCTGACGCTGCATGTTACAGCCCATCAGCGCACGGTTCGCATCATCATGCTCAAGGAACGGAATCATCGATGCAGAGACGGAAATTACCTGACGCGGAGAAACGTCAATATACTGAACATCCTTCGGACTGCGCGTCGTGTAGTTACCGCGGTTGCGGCACGAAATCATATCCGTCGGGAATGAACCGTCAGCTCCAAGCCCCTCGACAACCTGACCGATATAATATTTGTCTTCGTCCATGGCAGAAAGATATTCAACCTTTTCCGTCACCTTTCCGTCCTCGACCTTGCGGTAAGGAGCCTCAAGGAATCCGTAGTCGTTGATTCTTGTATACATGGCCAGAGACACGATAAGTCCGATGTTCGGTCCTTCAGGAGTCTCAATCGGACACATACGGCCGTAATGTGAATAATGGACGTCGCGGACCTCAAATCCGGCACGGTCACGCGAAAGACCTCCCGGACCGAGAGCATTCAGACGGCGTTTGTGAGTAAGCTCGGCAAGCGGATTTACCTGATCCATGAACTGGGAAAGCTGGCTGGAACCGAAGAATTCCTTTATCGCGGCGACAATCGGCTTTATGGAAATAAGATCCTGCGGCTTCATTGTGTCCGTCTCTTTAAGTCCCATTCTCTCCTTGGCAATCCGCTCCATTCTGCTGAAAGCGGACTTGAGCTGATTTGTCATAAGCTCGCCGACAGAACGGATACGGCGGTTTCCGAGGTGATCAATATCATCAATCTGCTCATCGCCGATATAAACCTTAATCAGATGCCTCATCGTGTTGATGATGTCATCCTTTATCAGGGTAAAATCCTTAACGTCATCGGAATAGTCAAATTTCTTGTTGAGCTTATAGCGTCCGACACGGCCAAGGTCATAGCGGCGCTCGGAGAAGAAGAGGGAATTCAGATCCTTCTCAGCCTGCTCCACAGTCATAGGTTCTCCGGGCTGAAGCACGGAATAAACAGCCGCAAGCGCATCTTCCTTTGTCGGCTCGTTGTCTACGGAACCTTCCTTGACGAATTTCACTTCCTCGCGCTCAAAACAATTGATTATCATCTGAGAGTCAAGCGAGTCATTCTTTCCGTCACGGCTGTCGCGCGTGTCAAATTTTATCACGCAAATTTTTTCAATTCCGTTGGCGACAAGATCGTCAATATCGTGCGGATGAAGTTTCGCGCCGGCATTGAAAAGGCGTTTCTCCTCGCCGTTCTCATCCTTTACGATTACCGCAGAAGCAAGAACCTTGTCTATAAGAGCATCACGCACCGCAGAATCCGCTCCAACAGCAACATCCTCAACCTTGTAGAAACAGCGGATTATCTCTTCCCTCGTGCTGAATCCCAACGCGCGGAGGAAAATCGTTCCGAGAATCTTTTTCTTGCGGTCAATTTTCGCGAAAATCAGTTCCTTTTTCTGATCTATCTCGAATTCAAGCCATGAACCGCGGTAGGGAATAATTCTGCTTGAGTAGACACCTTTGTCGTGACAGAAAATCACGCCGGGCGAACGGTGAATCTGCGAGACGACAACGCGTTCCGCTCCGTTTATGATGAACGTTCCGCGGTCTGTCATCAGCGGAATGTCACCCATATATATGTCTTTCTGGATAATGGCTCCAGTCTGAAGGAAATTCAGGTTTATGCATGCCTTTAGAGGAACAGCATAAGTCTGACCTTTCTGCTTACATTCGATTTCTGAAAATTTAAGATGCTCCCAGTCAAGGTGATAATACTCATATTCAAGAGACATATCGCCGTTCGGACTTTCAATCGGGAACGTGGACGTGAAAACCTCCTGAAGTCCCTGATTTTTGAGCGGCTGATTGTCGCGGAGTCTTTCAGACTGGATGAAATCCTCATAAGATGATGTCTGGATTGAAATAAGATTCGGAACATCCATGAAATTCTGGATATTTTTTCCGATGTACTGACGGTCGATTGTTCGGGTTTTTGCGAACATCCGTTCCCCCTGCATTTTAGGTTCAGCGCATATCTGCTACATACAAGAAACTCTGTACAGCACAGAAACCGCCGATTTATCCCGGTCGGGATTGTTTTATTTAAATTTCGATAAGACAAATAAAGGGGATAACCTGAAGCAAAACCACGCAGTTATCCCCTATAAGCAATTAAATTCCTTTTATACGGAACTGATTATTTCTTGCTGGCCTTTCCGCCGGCTTCCTCAAGCTTCTTGACCATCTCGTCAGCATCAGCCTTGCTTACGCCCTCTTTAACAACCTTCGGTGCGCCTTCAACAAGAGCTTTAGCCTCGCCAAGTCCAAGACCTGTAATCTCACGGATTGCCTTGATGACAGGAATCTTCTTCGCGGCGTCAAAGCCTTCGAGAGTAACGGTGAACTCAGTCTGCTCTTCAGCAGCACCGGCTCCGTCACCGGCCGCAGGAGCCGCAGCAACCGCGACAGCCGCTGTTACTCCGAATTTTTCTTCCATTGCCTTTACGAGTTCTGAACACTCCAGAACTGTCATTGAAGCGATTGCCTCAAGAATCTGATCATTTGTGAGAGCTGCCATATTGTCTTCTCCACTAAATAAAGTTATTGATTCCGTCCGCAAGGACGGCAGCGGATATTATATCTTACTGATTTTTACCGCATTTACGCACGGACAGTCGACAGCTATGAAGCCTGACCGCGCTGTATACATTTCGGGGAACTGAAACTCAGTTCGCACCTTCCTGTTCTTTTTTCTCCGCATAGGCTTTCAACGTAGCTGCAAGCTGGCGGACAGGCCCGTTCATCGCGGACATAAGCATAGAGTAAAGCGCCTTCTTTCCAGGAACCTTAGAATATGCCTCAATCTTTGCCGCATCATAAATCTCATTTGCGATGCTTCCGCCCTTCACAGTGAGTGATGGAGCTTCCTTCGTAAAATCAAAAAGGACTTTGGCGACTTCGTTTGAATCCTCTTTCACCATGGCGACAACTGTCGGTCCGGTAAGGTAATCCGCCACGTTCTCAACCTTCATGTCCTCAAATGCGATGCGCGCAAAATTGTTTTTCACAACTTTCAGGACGGCATTCTTCTCGCGGAGCTTGTCCCGGAGCGCCGTAATCTGCTCAACCGTAAGACCACGGTAATCAGCAAAAATGAAGTCGTTGTATTCCGCAAAAATTTTCTTTGCGTTTTCAATGGCTTCCGCCTTTGCCGGCTGTATTTTTTTAGATCTTATAGCCATTATTCACCTTCCTTGAAATCAATCCAGACTCCAGGTCCCATTGATGAACTTAAAGACACAGAACGGATGAAACCGGCAGCTGAACCGGCAGGCTTTTTACGGCCAACTTCAGTGACAAGAACATTCACATTCTCGACGATTTTCTCAGCATCCATAGAGCATTTTCCAACTGCGATATGAACAACTCCACCCTTATCGGCGCGGAATTCAGTACGTCCCTTCTTCAGTTCGGCTACCGCTTTTGTAATGTCCATAGTGACGGTTCCTGTCTTAGGGTTCGGCATAAGTCCTTTGCGTCCGAGAACCATACCAAGACGTCCCACATCCTTCATCATGTCAGGAGTTGCGACTGCGACATCAAAATCAAGCCAGCCGCCCTTCACCTTCTCGATATATTCGTCAGAACCGGCATAAGCGGCACCGGCGGCAAGAGCTTCCTGAACACGGTCATCCTTACAGAAAACGAGAACTTTCTTCTCGCCTTTGAACTGGTTCGGGAAAACGAGCGTGTCACGGACACTTGCATTCTTATCAAGACGGAGAGAGACATGAGCCTCAACAGTCTCGTCAAAACCTGCGAATTTCATATCCTGAATCATCTTGCAGGCCGAAGCAACATCATATTTCTTTGTCAGATCATATTTTGCAGCAGCTGCATTATATTTCTTTCCATGTTTCATATCAGTGCTCCACCTCTACACCCATACTGCGAGCAGTACCGGCGATAATTTTCTTCGCCGCTTCAATATCATTTGCATTGACATCAGGCATCTTTGTCTTTGCAATCTCCTCAAGGTCTTTCTGAGAAAGAGTTCCGACCTTATCGCGGAGAGGATTTCCTGACCCCTTGTCAAGTTTAAGCGCCTTCTTGATAAGAACAGCAGCCGGAGGGGTTTTCAGAATAAATGTAAATGATTTGTCCTGATAGACGGTGATGACGACAGGGATTACGAGTCCCTTCTCCATAGTCTTTGTTCTGTCATTGAATTCCTGAACAAATTTCGGAGCACTTACACCGTGAGGTCCAAGAGCAGGTCCAATCGGAGGAGCAGGAGTAGCTGATCCAGCGGGGCACTGCAATTTGATTACGGCAGTTACTTTTTTTGTAGCCATTTTATTTCTCCCAAAATTGGTGTGAAAGCGTCATAAAGGCACTTTCTAACGAGACGCCTCTGTCCGACGGACCTGCGCCTCTCCCAAAAACAGGTGATATACAGTCCGCATTGGGTTACGGACTCCTGATTTTGACTCAACAGGAAAATGGAATCAGGCTTTCTCCGCCTGAAGGAAACCGACTTCCACCGGAGTGGGACGGCCGAAAATCTGAACCTCCACACTCAACTTCTCTTTTTCCAGATTTATATCTTTGATTGTTCCGGTGAACGATGCGAACGGTCCTTCCGTAATCTTAATCTGGTCACCCAAGGCAAAAGACTGTTTTATATGAATCTGCTTTTCGCCTTTTATCACACCAGACTTCTGCAGGAGATTCTTCGCCTCATCATTAGAAATCGGAACCGGACGGACATTAGGATTCGTGCCGACAAAACCGGTCACACCCTGAATTCTTCTGAGCTGGGAACAGATTGACTTCCAGCCTATTTCTGGAAGATCCATTTCGAGCATTATATAACCTGGAAGAAATTTGTTATTACGTGTACGGCGCTTGCCGTCCTTTATCTCGACGACTTCTTCCACCGGAACCTTGACATCAAGAATAACTTCAGGATTTATTTCCTTTGTATCGAGGAGCGACCTGATTGTCCGCTCTATCTTACCTTCATATCCAGTGTAAGTGTGAAGTATATACCAGTTTCTTGACATCCGAATCCGCCTATTTCAGAACGGCACGGAACAGTTCCGTAAAACCGAAGTCAAGCAGTCCGAGGATAACTGCAATCACGACAGTTGAGATAATAACAACTTTTACAGAAGAAACAACATCATCGCGTGTAGGCCATACGACTTTCTTCAATTCCGCTTTGCTTTCACGGAAAAACTGAATCATCTTAGACATAATACCTCGTTCCTAAAACTAAATCAGGGCAGGCAGGACTTGAACCCACGACAGGCGGTTTTGGAGACCGCTGCTCTACCAACTGAACTACTGCCCTATATATAAACTGCCCGGCAAGGAGCAGCAATATACAATTTTATTTTACTTTTGTCTCTTTATGGAGAGTGTGCTTGCGCTCGAACGGGCAATACTTGCTGAGTTCAAGTTTTCCCTGAATATTCTTGCGGTTCTTGTAAGTCGTGTAGTTCTTTCTCTTACACTCTGAACACTGCAACGCAATAATCTCAACAGCACCTTTCTTTTTGCTTCCCATATTATCAGCTCCTGAACAAATTTCAAATGTCTTCTACAGCCCCCGTGCAGAATCGAACTGCAGACCTCAACCTTACCATGGTTGCGCTCTACCGACTGAGCTACAAGGGCAAAATCAGATCCCGCACTTACTTATAGAAAATGCGCGTTTAAAGAATATAGATTATGTTCAGATTATTGTCAAGAATCTGAATGGCATTTCAACGGATTTTTTGGCTTTTGCAATGTTTTTCAATATATTGTACTATGAAAATAAACGCGAAAAAAAACGGAGCATCCATGAACATCGACATGCTGATTGACGGAATTCTAGACTCTTACGACAGATATGGCCTTATAAACAGGAATGACGCGGAGAATTTTCCGAACAGACAGAATGTCGTTTCGGTGCTTCAGGATCTTCAGTCCCTGATTTTTCCCGGATTCCGGGTGGCCGAAGACATAGACCCGACGAACATCCGCTACATTACCGGCCAGAGGGTGAACAACATAATCGCGAAACTGACCAGGGAAATTCAGAAGGCGCTGATTTACACAATCAGCAGGACAAAGGGAAATTCCGACAATGTCGAAAATTCACACTGCTTCAAGCTTGCGGAGAAAACCGCCGTCGCCCTGATTGAGGAAATTCCGGAGATACGGAGAAAAATCCAGCTGGACACCGCGGCCGCCTACAACGGAGACCCGGCGGCGCAAAGCAACGAGGAGGTCATCCTTTCATATCCGGGACTTGAGGCGATTCTTGTCCACAGGATTGCGAATTTCCTGTTCAAAAACGGAATTCCGATAATCCCGCGGATAATGAGCGAGCATGTTCACGGAAAAACCGGAATAGACATTCATCCCGGCGCGGAAATCGGAGAATCATTTTTCATCGACCACGGAACGGGCGTCGTCATCGGCGAGACCTGTCTGATCGGCGACCGCGTAAAAATATATCAGGGTGTGACGCTCGGTGCGCTTAGCGTAAAAAAGGAACTCAAAAACAAAAAACATCACCCGAAAATAGAGGATGTCGTCACGAATTATGCCGGAGCCACGATACTCGGAGGAAACACCATAATCGGACGCGGCTGCACAATAGGCGGAAACACCTGGGTGACATCTTCTGTTCCGGAAAACACAATTGTCACGCAGGACAGTCAGTCCTGACCCGAAATTCTGCGCTGCGCCTCATAAAGTCCGTAATAAATTCCTTTCTTCTCCATAAGCTCGGAATGTGTTCCCGACTCTGCGATTCCGTGTCCGTCAACAACGGCTATCCTGTCCGCATTGCGGATTGTAGAAAGCCTGTGCGCAATAACCAATGTCGTGCGTCCCTCGGAAAGGCTGTCAAACGCGCCCTGAATCTTTATCTCGGTGGCGGTATCCAATGCGGAAGTCGCCTCGTCCAAAATCAGAACCGGCGGATTTTTCAGAAAGCATCTTGCGATTGATATACGCTGCTTCTGCCCGCCCGAAAGCTTTATTCCCCTCTCGCCCACAACCGTATCATAGCCGTCCGGCATAAGCATTATGTCGTCATGAATTTCCGCGCGCCGCGCCGCACGCTCAATCTCCTCATCCGTAGCGCCGATTTTTCCATAAGCGATGTTCTCGCGGACGGTTCCCGCAAAAAGAAACACATCCTGCTGGACAATTCCAATCTGGGAGCGCAGCGAGGACAGCTTTATCTTTCTTATGTCCATTCCGTCAAGAAGAATTTCCCCGCCGGAAATCTCGTAAAAACGGGGAATCAGACTGCATAATGAAGTCTTTCCGCCGCCGGATGTTCCGACAAAGGCGAATTTCTCTCCCGCGCCCACATGAAGACTAACGCCTTCAAGCACAGGAAAATCCTTTCTATAGCAGAACGAAACATCCCTAAAATCAATGTTTCCCCTTGCGGCAAGAATTTCAACCGCGTCCGGAGCATCCTTTTCGGAAGAATCGGTACGCATAAGCTCAAGAAACCTGGAAAAACCGGCCATTCCCGTCGTATACTGCTCGACAAAATTTGAAAGCCTTTTTATCGGCATGGTGAATGCGGAGACGAACAGATTCGCCGCCACAAGATCGGCTACCGTCAGTTTTCCGTCCATTATGAAAATTCCGCCCACGGCAAGAACAACAACATTCAGAATATTGTTGAAGAATTCCACATTTGAATGAAAAGTTGACATCGACTTATAAAAATTCTTCTTTGCGGCGCGGAATTCCGCGTTGTCACGCTCAAAACGGTTCTCCTCGTAGGCCTCGTTTGAAAATCCTTTTGTGACCCTTATTCCGGAAATGCTCGATTCAAGGGACGCATTTATTCCGGCCGTCGTCTCCTTTACTTTTTTTGATGAGGATGAAAGTTTTTTTCTGGAAAACATCGCGACCGTCACAATCATGGGAACAAAAAGAAACACGACAAGCGCGAATTCCCGCCTTATCCGCAGAAGCATGAAAAATGAGCCCAAAAGAGTAAGGATCGAGATGAAAAAATCCTCCGGCCCGTGGTGGGCAAGCTCGGTAATCTCAAACAAGTCCGTCGTGACGCGCGACATTATCTTTCCGGTTCGGTGCGAGTCATAAAAACTGAATGACTGCCTCTCAAGATGACGGAAAACATCGCGACGCATATCAGCCTCAACCAGAGTTCCGAACACGTGTCCCCAATAGTTCACAAACCAGGTGCATATCCGCCGGATTATATAGACACCCAGCAGGATTAATATCATCACCAAAAACGCGCGGATGTTCCTGCCGGGAATCAGCGAATTTACGGCGAAACGGCTTACCATAGGAAAAGCGACATCCACGACTGAAATCAGAAGGGCACAGATCATGTCTCCGGCAAAAAGCTTCAGATGAGGTTTGTAATATGAAAAGAAAATTTTAATCGGACGGTCATTGTAGTTCATCCGTCCGATTATATCAGAAAATCCTCGAATTTGCAGCGGCGACGGATTCCGGAAATCAGCCGAAGTTAAGGGCTGAAATCAATGCGGCCAGTGTCGAATTCCAGTAGATTGCAACCTCGTTCGTGCTGTAGCTCCGCTCGTCATCAATATATGACAAAAGCGGCGGCACGCCCTCAAGATGTTTTTTCGCGGCGGCATCATGCATTCCGGATGCGGGACCGCCGGCCAACATTCCCGGCATGGATTTTCCGAGCGCGCCAGACGGCCGATGATGCGTATGCTCCGGACAGCAGCTTCCGGCTCCGGTGATATAGCAGATTCCAAGCGGATTGCAGCCTAAAATATAATCCAGCTGCCGCGAGGCGGCAATCCGGAATTCCTTTCGCCCCGTCAGCGAGAATGCAAGCATAAAAACGTGCGCGTTGTCGCAGACGCAGCCGTTGCTTCCCCAGAAGACTTTCTCAAGCGCCACGGCGAATCCGTTTTTGGTGGCGGCGGAAAGAAGCTTTTCAGCCACGGAGACTACGGCATCCGCAAGCTCCGACACAACTGAATCAGGAAGCGAATCTTTTGACTTCAGAAGAATTTCAGTCCCATAACCGGCGACATTTCCCCAACCGAACGATTCCTTAAGATTCTCCGCGCGCAGCGCAAGTGCCTTCTGAAGATAACATCCGTCTCCGGTTGCGGAAAAAAGCGCGCAGAGCGCAAAATATCGCTCGTCGGCCACATTTCTGTCACCGTACTCTCCTGTCTTCAGCTCCGGAGGATTGCTGTAAATCTCATCATCATGGCTGTCAAGGTAAGACTGCGCAAGTTTTGCGGCGGAAAGCAGACGGGCGGCGAATTCTCCGTCGGACAAAGCAAAATATTTTGAGGCGGCAGCGGCACATCCGGCGAAATCAGCGGTCGCGGCGGTCGATACAGGAGAAACGACAAGCTCATCGTCCTCATCCTGAGGCATTATGAATCCGCAGAAATGAAAGCATGAAACCTTGTGGTAGACCGCACCGTCGGCGCGCTGCATCCGGAGCATCCACTCAAGTTCAAAGCGGACTTCAGAAAGAATGTCAAAACGGGAGAATCCGCTTCCGCACGAATCAAACGCATCAAGCAGATCCATCACAGCCTTGGCGCCTGCAACGACATAACGTCCATAGTCGCCGGCATCATGCCAGCCGCCGTGGACATCAATACAGGCTTCAGTTCCGTAGACAAGCGCATTTTTTGTATGACAGGCCGCATGACCGAATACCGGATCCAGGACATCCTCGCCGCAACGGGAAAGGCGGAAATAGTCAAGCACAGAAAAAAGCAGGCCGTCATAAAGCCCCGAACCGATTCTGAACGGAAAACTTGTGCTCCCGGCGGCCGTAACGGTAAAAATTCCTTCTCCGGAAAAAGCCGAGAAGTCGCCGGAAACGACCGTTCCTCCCGAAAACGCATCCTCGACCGGAACGCCGAATTTTCCGCTCCAGACACATCTGCCGGACTCATCATTCACAAAAAAATCAGCGGGAACAGACCCGTCACCAAAAAAACAGACCGTCTTCACCGCATCGGGCGCGAATCCAATCTGGTTCACAAAAATTCTTTTTCCGTTCTTCATAGCGGAAAGTCTAGAAAAAAAACGCTTTCTAAAATAGCACAAATCAATCAATTTATTGTTGCCATCTCCATAAAAAAAGCCGCATCCGGTTTTCGGATACGGCTTCTGCGGCAACAGACAGAACGGGCGGACGAAACGCCCGAAATTCAGTCTATTTTGAAAGCAGATTATTCAGATGCTTTACGAATTCCGCCGGCTGTTTCAGCTCGACACCTGCGATAAGCAGCGCCTGATCCAGCAGAACCTCGGAGACATCGGCGACAAGCGCCTCATCCTCCGTGTCTCTGATTTTTGCGACAATCGGATGATCTCCGTTCACCTCAAGAATCGGCTTGATTTCAGGCCCCGCCTGTCCCATCGCCTTCATCATCCGCTCCATCTGATATGACGGATCATTCTCGTCGACCACGATGCAGGAAGGATTCTCGCCGGTAAGAGTCTTGCTCAGGCGCACATCCTTCACCTTCTCGCCGAGAGCCTTCTTGATTTTCTCGACCACAGGCTTGAATTCCTTCTCCTTTTTCTCGGCCTCAGCCTTGTCGGTTCCCAAATCCTCGTCGCTTCCGGCACGGTTCACAGCCTTAAGCTCAAAATCCTTATACTTTCCATAGCCGGGGATGACAATGTCATCAATATCGTCGGCCATAATCAGAACCTCAAAGCCTTTTGCGGTATATGCGTTCACAAGAGGATTCGCACGCAGATTCTTCTCATCGCTGCCGGAGATATAGAAAATAGATTTCTGATCCGGCTTCATGCGCTGGACATAATCAGCGAAACTGGTCCAGTTTCCGTCGCCAGTACCGGAAGGATCCGTGCTCTTGAAGCGAACGATTTCCGCAATCTCGTCACGGTTCTCGTAATCGCTGTAAAGACCTTCCTTCATCGGACGGTTGAACGCCGCGACGAATTTATTCCATTTCTCTATGTCCTTTTTCTCGTCGTCAGTCGGATTCTCCGATTTGCGGGCCTTATCCGCGGCCTCTCCCATTTTCTTGAACTCTCCGAGCAGCTTTTTGACCGACTGCTTCTTTATGGTCTCAAGAATTCTGTTCTGCTGAAGAATCTCGCGGCTGACATTAAGCGGAAGATCCTCGGAGTCAATGATTCCGCGGACGAAACGCAGATATGCGGGAAGCAGCTCGCGGTCGTCATCAGTTATGAACACGCGCTTGACATAAAGTTTTACGCCGCTCTTGTAGTCAGCCTGATACATGTCAAACGGAGCATTCTGCGGAATAAAGAAAAGAGTCGTGTACTCCTGTGTTCCCTCCGCATGAGTATGAACATAATGCAGCGGATCCTGCCCGTCGTGTCCTATGGTCTTGTAGAATTCGTTATAATCCTCAGGCTTCAGCTCGCTTTTCGGACGCTTCCAGAGCGCCGATGCCGTGTTGACCTGATCAACCTTATTCTCACTGCCAGTCACATTGCCCTTGTCGTCATATTTGTTCTGCGTGTAATGCAGGAAAATCGGAAAAGCGATATGATCGCTGTAACGCTTGATAAGCTCCTCGATTTTCCATCTTGACGCATACTCCTTGCTGTCATCATTAAGAGCCATGACGATAGCGGAACCGGAAGCCTCGGCATTGTCAAATCCGTACTTTTTCGCCGTCTCGCTGTCCGCTGGAATCTCCTCCATATCATAGGAATTCGTTCCGTCGCTTGACCAGTGCCAGATTTTTCCGTCGCCGGCGGCCTTTCTTGTATATACGTCAATCTTTTTGGCGGCCATAAAAGCCGAATAGAAACCTACTCCGAACTGACCGATAAGCGCGGAATCCTTGGCCGCATCCGAACTCAACTTTTCAAGGAAAGCCTTTGTTCCGGAACGTGCGATTGTTCCCAAATTATTGGTAAGATCATCGCTGTTCATTCCGATTCCGGAATCCTGCACCGTAAGAATTCCTTCCTTGTCGTCGAACGAAATGTCGATGCGCGGATTGAATTTCACGTTTTTGTACGCATCATCGGAAACAGAAAGATATTTCAGCTTGTCAAGCGCATCCGAAGCGTTTGAGACAATCTCGCGTAAGAAAATATCCTTGTTTGAATAAAGTGAATGGATAATCAGCTTGAGAAGCTGGTTCACCTCTGTCTGAAACTGGTATTTTGCCATTTCTGCATGACCTCTTAAAAATGATTCTGCCGGACGATAATTCATCCGGCAGAACGTAAGATTTTGTTATCAGATTTAAATTACTGATAAAAATGCGATTTTTCAAGAAAAAACGGAATCAAAATGAACACAACGGAATTCATCCATCCGCACGGCTCAACTGTCCGCGAACATCGAGTCTATTTCCTTCCTGTAGATTTCGTTCAGACGGAAACGCATTATCTCCTGCTTTGCGGAAAGCTCAACGCCGACCTCGAAATCCTTGGTTATAAGGGCGAATTTATTGACGCGCTCATACAGCTTGAATCCGTTCTTTGAGTTTATAAGGGAATTTATCTCGTTCGCATACAGATTCTGGACTTCCTCCGAATGCAGCAGGCTTTCAAAAGTGTCATACTGAAGTCCGTTGTCCGCGGCGAAATTCCTAATCTCCTCGCTGTCAACAAGAATCAGGACACCAAGATAACGCTTGTCCTGTCCGACAACAACCGCAGTCTTGATGTATTTTGATTCGGTAAGCTTCATCTCAATCGGCAGCGGCTCTATGTTCTCGCCTCCGCGCAGAACAATCGTGTCCTTTATCCTTCCCTTTATCTGAAGCTCGTCATGAATCGTGAACACGGCAAGGTCTCCGGTATCAAGCCATCCGTCCACGGTCATCACCTTCTCCGTAAGCTCAGGATGCTTGTAATAGCCCTTCATCACCGTCGGTCCTTTTATCTGAAGAATTCCTTCCTTGCAGCGGCCGAGAACATAACCGTCCATGTCAACAATCCTTGCCTTGACGCCGCGTATCGGAGAACCTATCGTCCTGAAAATCGGATCCGCAATCGGCCTGACCGACACAATCGGCGCGGTTTCCGTAAGTCCATAGCCTTCCACGACCTTGACACCGATAGCCCAGAAGAATTCGTCAATATTCGGAGGAAAAGCTCCTCCGCCCGAAACGCCAGCCCTGAAATTAGATCCGAGCATCGATTTTATTTTTCTGAACACAAGGAAATCTCCAAGCCAGTAAAGCGGGAACATCAGCGACCACGGAATGATGAACAGAATCCACCAGAGCACCGGATAATAATGTGAAAAACACGCGTTCTTCATGAACATTTTCCGCTGCATACGTTTATGTATCACCGCAAGACGCACAAAAAAACGGAACATAAGATAGATGATGCCGCCTGTTTTCCGCATTTTTTTCGTGATTCCGTCATAAACCGCCTCAAAGACACGGGGAACGGCCGGAAGAATATGCGGATTAAGCTTTTTGAAATCAGCAAGCAGGATTGAACCGACCGGCTTTGAATAGCAGATTGCGGCTCCCTGAATCAGAATAACATACTCAACCTCACGCTCAAAAACATGCCACACAGGAAGAACATTCAGCGCGCGGTCTCCCGGATTAAGATAAATTCTTTCCGGAATCTCATCCAGCTGGGCAAGAAAATTCCTGTGGCTCAGGACAACACCCTTAGGATTTCCTGTCGTTCCCGAAGTGAATATGATTGTCACGGTGTCATCCGCGGATCCTTTCTCAAGCTCCGCCTCGACTTCACCATCATGCTCAATCCTGTATTTCTGTCCGTTCTTTATCAGCTCATCAAAATAAAGAATCTCCACCTGGCTCTGAGCGGCAAGCTCCCTCACCTCTTCCTTTATTTCCGGCTCGAACACTATGATTCTTTTTACAGCCGGAAGCTTCTCCTTCAGAGAAACAATCTTGTTCACCTGCGAACTGTTCTCGGCTATGACAGTCGAACATTCCGTAATCGAAAGAATTTTCTCAAGGTCTATCATCGTGGCATCGCAGCCGCGCGGAACATCAACCGCACCTACGGACATGATTCCGATGCTGGCGTGCTGCCATTCAGCCCTGTTATCGGAAATAAGACCGACCGGCTCTCCGCGTTTCACGCCAAGCTCAATCAGCGCGGCGCCAAAATCAAGCCCGAACTGAAACATCTCGCGGTATGTAATCGGCTCGAATTTTCCGTCCGGCATACGTCTGTACTGCGCCGGAATTTCTGGATAAAGCCCGGCCGACTTTCTTATCATCTTCGGAACTGTGAATGTTGAATCGAATTCCATAAAAACAAAACTCCATGCAATCGGTAAAATGACAAAATATGACTTTTTGTAAAGTTCCTCAAGTATATAGCGAAAACCGGCGCTCTGCAAGCAGAAAGTCAGATTTTAACCATGCTTATAAACTAATGCCCGGTAGTTTCCGATAAATTCCGCATGGCAAGAAAAAACATCTCAAAAGATAAAATAGTCCAGTCCTTTCTATTCTCCGCATTCGACAAAAGCGCAGGAGCGACATCTCTCGCCGACATATCGTCCGCACTCGAAATAAAAAAAGCCTCGCTTTACAACCATTTTGCGAACAGGGATTCAATGTACAGCGCGACGCTTGAATTCTGCCGGAAGGAAATTCTCGACGTAAATTTCATAACGGAAAATACGGCCGCCGCAATCAGAAAAGAAAACTCAAATCCCATGTCGGTGGCAAAACATCTTGTCACCAGATACTTCAATCTTTTTGAATCGGAGCCGCTATTCCAGATGTACGTTTTTGTCCACACGGAGCAGTACTTCAACCCGAACGCGCTGGACACAGTCTCGGCGGCAGCCGCAAAGCTCTCGGATGAAATTGCGATTCTGCTGAGGATGTTTGCGGAAGCCGGAAAAATTCCTCCCGCCGCCGAAGAAAAGATTGCGCATACCGCGAGCGGAACGGCCGCGGTCATAATCCAACAGCTTGACCTTTATATTGCCGGAAGAAAGGAGACCATGCGACAGAATCCAGAAAGCGGAGCCGGAAGTCTTTTTGCGCTTCCGACCGATGAGAACGCCCTGAACACAACGCTCGGCCTTCTGGAGAATATCCTGCAATCCGCAGCCGGGCTTTAATTCAACGGAATTCAGAGAGAGGATTTCGCCTCAAGCAGTTCCGTCTTTGACTCGTAAGCGACACGGGCTGCGGCGGAGGATATATCCGCAAGAGACAAAGTTCCCGCCTCGGATTTTTCCTTCAATGAATCATCCTTTTTCCAGGCGCACAGAATTCCACGCGATGAATTCACCGTTCCTCCGGCTCCGCCGAGCAAAGCAGCGGCGATTCTTGCGGCACCGCCCTGAGCGCCATATCCGGGAATCAGAAAAAAAACATCCTTATATGCATCGCGGATTTTTTTCGCATCATTTTCCTCTGTACAGCCGACGACCGCTCCGACCGGAGAACAGGTATGCGCCCCGTAAATTTTTCCGAATTCTTCCGAAATGCGCTCAAGCTCCGTTCCGACCCGCTCCAGAACAGCTCCGCCCGAAGCAAGCTGCTGCTGCTCTATATCGGCCATCCCCGGATTTGATGTGCGGAGAAGGACAAAAATTCCTTTTCCGCCCTTCTCAGGCAGACAATAGGAGGAGAAAGGTTTTAGAGTATCAAATCCCATGTACGGATTTACGGTTATGATGTCCGTCTCAAAGTCACCGGAAAAATGGGCGCGGGCATAGGCATCCGCAGTGGCGGCTATGTCTCCGCGCTTTACGTCGGAAATGGCAACAAGCCCGGCTTCCCTTACGGCGCGCAGCGTGTCCGCATAAATTCTCATGCCGTCAAGTCCCATCGCCTCATAATAAGCAATCTGAATTTTGCAGCAGCAGGCGGACCTGTCCGCCGAGACACGGCGTATAATCTCCCGGTTGTAAAGACTGACGGCCTCGGACGGCGAGCCGCAGGATTTTATCACGGATTCCGGTATATATGACGGATCTGTATCAAGTCCGACACACAGCGGACCATTTTTTACAGCAAATTCCTGAAGAACCTGCATCTTATGTTTTTCTGTCATACAGCGGATTATACAGAAATCGCAGCCAGGAATCTACAACGTTATTTTACAAAAAAAATGCCCGACCTTAAAACAGATCGGGCATTTCAGTTTTTAACTGTTATTTGCTGGACTTAATCACAGCCTGCGCACCGGCAAGACGTGCAAGCGGCACACGGAACGGTGAACAAGAAACGTAGTTCAAGCCAATCTTGTAGCAGAGAGCGATTGAAGCAGGATCTCCTCCATGCTCACCGCAGATTCCAAGGTGAAGATCAGACTTGACGGAGCGTCCCTTTGCCTCCGCAATCTCCATCAAAGCTCCAGGACCGTCAGCGTCGAGTGTCGCGAACGGATCGTCCTCAAGAATTCTCTGGTCAAGATATGAACCGATGAACTTACCGTAGTCATCGCGGCTGAAGCCGAATGTTGTCTGAGTAAGGTCATTTGAACCGAATGAGAAGAAGTCGGCAAACTTTGCAACCTTGTCAGCAGAAAGAGCCGTTCTCGGGAACTCAACCATTGAACCGATCTGGAATGTGAGCTTTGTTCCGACCTCATTATTTACAGCTGCAATCACAGCCTCAGCCTGGGCACGGATCTGCTCAACCTCGCGGTATGTGACTACGTTCGGAATCATGATGCGGACATCGTGCTTTGCGCCTTCCTTGTCCAGCTGGGCTGTCGCGCGTGCAATAGCCTCAACCTGCATCTCGTAAATCTCAGGATATGTGATTGCGAGACGGCATCCGCGGTGTCCGAGCATCGGGTTGTGCTCATCAAGAGAAGCAACCTTCTGCGCAAGAACAGCCTTGTCAACGCCGAGCTTTGTCGCGAGAGCTGTCAGCTGGGCATCGCTCTCAGCCTGGATGAACTCATTGAGCGGCGGGTCAAGGAGACGGATTGTAACCGGTCTTCCGGCCATAGTCTTGATAATCTCGTAGAAATCCTTCTGCTGATACGGAAGAATTGTCTTGAGATTCTCCTTGCGGGCCTCTGTAGAGTCAGAAATAATCATCTTCTGGAATGCAGTGAGTTTAGGCTCGTCGAAGAACATGTGCTCCGTGCGGCAAAGACCGATTCCCATAGCTCCAAAGCGGAACGCATCCTCAGCATTCTTCGGTGTGTCTCCGTTCGCAAGAACCTCAAATCCCTTGACTGTCTTGCCTGAAGCCGTAGTGCGGACAGAAGCATTGCGCACATCGTCCGCCCATCCGAGGAATTTCTCAAGATCACCGGAGATTGTAGCCGGTTTTACGGCAACCTGTCCCTCATAAACGCGGCCTGTAGCACCATCTATTGTGAGGAAGTCTCCCTTCTTATATTCTTTTCCTTTTACAACGATTGTATCAGCATCCTTGAATGTGACATCAGCACATCCGCAGACACAAGGAGTTCCCATACCGCGGGCAACAACGGCAGCGTGCGATGTGCGTCCGCCAGTTGAAGTCAGGATTCCCTGGGCGACAGCCATTCCAGCGATGTCATCCGGAGAAGTCTCCTTTCTTACAAGAAGAACCTTCTTTCCGTCAGCGGCCCATTTTTCAGCCTCGTCAGCCGTGAACACAATTTGTCCGCAGCCTGCTCCCGGAGAAGCGTTAAGCCCGGCGGCGATTTCCGTCGCTTTCTTGACGGCATCCTTGTCAAGCTGAGGAAGAAGAAGCTGGTTCAGCTGCTCCGGCTCGACACGGAGAAGAGCCTGCTCCTTTGTGATAAGTCCTTCACCGACCATATCGACAGCCATCTTTACAGCGGCGGCACCGGTACGCTTTCCGTTGCGGCACTGGAGCATATAGAGTTTGCCCTGCTGAACGGTGAATTCCATATCCTGCATATCGTGATAGTGCTTCTCAAGACGCTCGCGGATTTCGCAGAGTTCCTTGTAAATCGCAGGATTCTCGCTCTCAAGCTGAGAAAGTTTCTGCGGAGTACGGATACCGGCAACGACATCCTCACCCTGGGCGTTCATCAGATACTCACCCATGAACACGTTCTCGCCGGTTGAAGGATCGCGGCTGAAGCAGACACCTGTACCGGAATCATTTCCCATGTTTCCGAAAACCATAGCCATGACAGTTACGGCTGTTCCTTTCAGAGTGCCTTCCTTGATGTTGTTAAGCTGGCGGTATTTGATGGCGCGGGGATTGTTCCATGAACCGAATACGGCGCCGATTGCTCCCCACATCTGCTCTTTCGGATTCTGCGGGAAGTCAGTTCCTTTTTCAGCTTTGTACATCGCCTTGTATTTCTGAACGATTTCCTGAAGCTCTTCCGTAGTAAGATCCGTATCTTCCTTGATTCCGCGGTGGGACTTCACCTCATCAATAATCGCCTCGAATTTGTCGTGGTCAACGCCCATCGCGACATCACCGTACATCTGGATAAAGCGGCGGTATGCATCCCATGCAAAGCGCGGATTTCCAGTCTTGTTCGCAAGACCAAGAACTGACTTGTCGTTAAGACCGAGGTTGAGGATTGTGTCCATCATACCAGGCATTGAAATTGCGGCGCCGGAACGTACAGAAACCAGAAGCGGATCATCATCGGCTCCGAGTTTTTTACCCATAACGCTCTCAAGGCGGGCAAGATATTCATCAACTTCTTTATCAAGACCGTCGGGATATTTACGTCCGAGCTTGTAGAATTCCTGACACACATCTGTGGAAATTGTAAAACCAGCCGGAACAGGAAGGCTCAAAGGTTTTTTGGCCATCTGAGCAAGGTTAGCGCCCTTGCCTCCGAGCTCAGCGCGCATTGACTCATCGCCGTCAGCGTCGCCGTTACCGAAAAAATAAACAAATTTGTTTGCCATTGATTTTTTCTCCAAAAAAAGGATTAGATATTTATAAAAATATTACATTCTATTTAAATAACTGTCAATCTACAGACAAAATGTGCCCACTTGCTTAAACAGGCTTTTTCCAATAAGATTTTCCGAAGTTACAATGAGGTTATAAATGGACTCTTCTTTCTATAATATTGATAAATTCAGAAACGACGACATCCGTGCTGTGGATGCGAAATTCGAAGCCCAGAAAATAGCATTCTCGCCGCTGACTTTTCAGGCGATAAAGGCGATGCTCGACCTGAATCTGCTCCGGCTTATAAGCGATTCCGGAGAAGAGGGAATATCGCGGAAACAGCTTGCGGAAAAATCAGGAATCTCAGAATACGGAACAGGCGTTCTATGCGAGATGGCTCTCGGAATGAATGTCATAAAACTTGCCGGCAGCGAGGAAGAGAAATTTATAATCGGAAAAATCGGATGGATGCTTCTTGAGGATGATCTGACAAAGGTGAATTTCAACTTCACAAACGACATCTGCTATCAGGGAGCATGGGAGCTGGAGAAATCCGTCGTGAACGGCAAACCGGAAGGACTTAAAGTTTTCGGCGACAAATGGACGACCGTATACGAGGCGCTTTCGACACTTCCCGAAAAGGCGAAAAAAAGCTGGTTCGAATTCGACCATTTTTACAGCGACATAGCTTTTCCCGAAGCCCTGCCTATCGTCTTCAGCAAAAAACCGAAAACTATAACCGACATCGGCGGAAATACGGCAAAATGGTCAATCGCCTGCTGCCGCTATGATCCTGATGTGAAAATGACAATCGTCGATCTTCCGGGACAGACCGCCGTCGCAGAGCAGAATGCGGCCAAAGAAGGTTTCTCCGCCAGAATATCCACCTACAGCGGAAACGTTCTTGATAACACGACCGTCCTTCCTCCGGATCCCGATGCCGTCTGGATGAGCCAGTTCCTTGACTGTTTCTCACTTCACCAGATAACCAAAATTCTAAGGAAAGTACACAAAGCCGCAAACAAGGAAACAAATGTCTATGTGCTTGAACCTCTCTGGGACAGGCAGAAATTCGAGGCAAGTTCATATTCACTGCAGGCCACGTCACTTTACTTCACCTGCATAGCGAACGGAAACAGCAAGATGTACCGCTACGAGGAACTTGTGAATGCAATTGAAGAGGCCGGATTCAAACTTGACTGCGCACATCACAACCTGGGCTCGAACAGCTACTCGCTGCTTGTATTCAAAAAGGCATGAGATTGAACGGCAAGGAACTCTTCATTTCTGATTTCTCTTTCTGGGCGCCGGGCCTGTGCGATGACATACAGAAATGGCGGGACTGGAGCAAAGGGGAAATTCAGATAGAGCTGTCAAAAGACGCACCGAAGCTTGAATATACAGATCCGCTTTTCAGACGGCGGCTCAGCCAGATTTCAAAAATGACCGTTCATGTTGTCCACAATCTGCTTGAATCGACAGGAATATCACCGGACACAAAGCTCATATTCATATCCATGCGCGGAGAAATCGAACGGGAATTCACAATAAACAGAACGCTGATAAACGACGACATGATTCTTCCAGCGGCATTCTCGCTTTCGGTGTTCAACACGCCGGTCGCGCTGGCGACGCTCGCATTCAAAATGAAAGGCGGCTACACGACGGTTTTTCCCTCCGGAAACGATTTCTCGGCCGCGTTCGTAAACGCCGCGGCACCGGTTCTTGCCGGAACCGAAAAACAGCTGATTCTTGTATACGCAGACGAACTTGTCCCCGCGGAATATGGAAATCTTGCTCCGGAGAACAGTTTTCCGCTGGCATTTGCGGCGGTCATAAAATCAGAAGAAAGCGGGAATTCAAAAAAAGTTGACCTGGACGGAATTCCATCCGTTCCATACAAATTTCTGAAAGTCTATGCGGATTTCGGCCGCACATAAGAGGTTTTGCATGTCGAGAAAAGAAAAAATGTCCGAGGAGGACAAGGCGAAATACCGTGCCGATGACCTTCCTAAAATCAAAAATGTGTTCGCTTATCTGTATTTTTGTCTGATAAAACTTTTCTTTTATCTTTTTTTCGGAGTCGGAGCGGTTTTTCTCGCAATATTCATATTTCCGTTCATCCGTCTGTTCCACCCGAACAAGGAGAATTTCGGAATACACGCGCGCGCCTATGTGTCGCACACATTCAGATTTTTTCTGAATTTTCTCAGGGTGATGGGCGGTTCAAGGCAGAAAACAGACAACAGAACCGCATACAGGAACATCAGCGGAAAAGTGATAATCGCGAACCATCCGTCAATTCTTGATTTTGTCTACATAATGTCGCTTGTTCCGAATTCAACCTGCATCGTCCGCGGAAGCCTGACCAAAACTCCGCTCGCCGGCGTAATCAAGCAGGCTTACATAACGAACACAACCGATTTCGACGATTTGTGCAGAATCTGCCGGAAAGTGATAGAGGAGGGCAGCAACGTCATCATTTTTCCGGAAGGAACCAGAACTCCGCGGCACGGACGCAATTCATACAAAAAAGGAGCGGCGCGGATCGCGCTTTTTTCCGGATGCAACGTCCAGCCGATATTCATCGGAGGAAGCGACAAATACGGGCTTGGAAAACACGATGCGTTCATCTCATACAATCACGTGGAGCGTTATCTTTACGACTTCAGGCTGCTGCCCGAAATTGACATCGCGGAATTCAGGGAACTGCCGGAAGCGATTGCCGCAAAACGCCTTACTGAAAAAATGGAGCAGACGATTCTTGCCGCCGCGGACGAATACAGCAAGAACCACCCGGACTGCATAACCCTGAACAACGTCTGACTTATTCCGCAAGAACCGATTCCAGCTTTCCGCACAGCGCGGCCGCAGCTTTTGTATGCGTCCTTTCGCTCGGATGCCAGTCTGCGGCTATTCCGTCGGCCATTGACTGCGGAGAAAATCGGAAAACACCGACATCCGTGTCTCCGGTCTCCGAACGGAACTGCTCCGCGGCGGCCTGAACAGCAGGAAAAAGCGCGTCTCCCATAATTCCGAGCGTGCAGAGAATATATGAATCAGGATTATGTCTCCTTATCTGCCGCAGGAATTCCACATATCCGGCCTTGAATTCATCGGTTTTTGCGGAATTTCCCTTGCACCAGCTGTCATCATTCGTTCCAAGATTCACGACAATCACGTCAGGAACAAAGTCTCCAAAATTCCAGCTGAGCTTCTGGAGCTGGCTGTAGTTGCCGAAATGATTTCCGCAGAATCCGAGCTTATCGTAATAATCCGGCATGAGCTGCTGGTCGGACTTGACGGACGGATTTGAAGTATAGCCCGACACGACGCCCCATCCGCTCTGGCTTACAAAGCTCCAGTCGGCGCCGAGACGCGTGGCGGCCTTGTACGCATAGGTTTTTGTGACATCCTCGGTCGCGGTGGAAAAATGATGATTTCTGTCCTCGTCATCAACGCCGTAGCCGCAGGTGATTGAGTCTCCGATGAATTCAATTTTGAGCGGCCTCACCGCGGCAGGAGAAATTTTTCCGTCAGCATCGGTCGAAACCGCCTTGATTCCGGCGACGGAATTTGCCGCCTCGGAAAGCTTTATCACCATCACATCGCAACTGCGGATTTCATCACCGGAAAAAACTAGAATTTTCTGCTCCGGTTTTGAGAGCCTCAGGTCGGCGGCGCGCTCTCCGTCAACAAAAACAGCGACACGCGCAAGCCCTATATTCGTCTCAGGCCTTCTGACTTTTGCGCCGCTGTCTCCGGCAAAAGTAACTTCAAGCGACCTTGCCGTAACATGAAACGCGGCTCCGGTACCCGAATATCCGCACCAGAGAATTCCATCTTCCGTCACGGTTCTTCCAAGGAATTTCACGTTTCCGGCATCGGGCGGAAAATTCTTCTCCTGAGCGGAAACCGCAAATCCCATGAAAACCACAAAAACCGCACACAAAATTTTTTTGAAAAACGTATTCCGTAAATCCATAGCTTTTACTTCCATATTTTTATGTCAAACTCTCCGCGCGTAAAGACGGGAATTCTCTCAAGAGGCGCATCCGAGATGACAGATATTCCGCCGTCATATTTTTTTCCTGAGAAAGCGTCCGTCCATTTTCCTTCCGCAAGCTCAGGGAGATACACTTTTCTTGAACGGGCACCCGCCTCAGTCACCGGAGCCACAAGAATCCTGTCGCCGAACATATATTCATCCTCAACGGAAAACACGTTTTTATCGGTATAAAAATCGTAGAAAAGCGGGCGCATGACCGGAGAACCGTTTTCGTGGGCCGACTGCATAGTCTCCCTGACATAAGGCCTGAGCCTCTCGCGCAGAAAAAGCAGTTCCGACAGAATTCCGTAGACTTCATCGCCAAAGCTCCAGACCTCGTTGTCCTGACCGCTCTCCATCTGCCTTATCTGATGTCCGTTCACAATGTGATACGGCTGCTCCAGCTGCCGGAACGGAGGCCTTTCGCCGTGAAGCCGCATGACAGGACAGAACACAGCCCATTCAAACCAGCGGACAAGAAGCTCCCTGAATCCGTTGTCGTGAACATCGCCTCCCAAAAATCCGCCGATGTCTGTCGTCCACCATGGAATTCCGGCCATATTCATGCTGAGCCCCGCCTGAATCTGATTTCTGAATGAGCGGAAATCGGAATGAACATCACCGGACCAGACGACAGCTCCGAATTTCTGGCTTCCGGCCCAGGCGCAGCGTACAAGGCTCAGCGGATTCTCCACACCCTCGGATTTCAGCCCCTCGTAAAATCCCTGCGCATAGAATTTCGGATAAGCGTTGGAACACTGCATCGCAGGCCCGATATGATAACGGTAATTCTCAAAATTGTAGATTCCGTATTCAGGTTCCGCCTCGTCAAGCCAGAAAAGCTGTATTCCTTTTTTGAAATAATTGTCGCGGCATTTTTCCCAGACGAATTTCCTTGCGGCGGGATTTGTCGTGTCAAAAAAAACGGTGTTTCCCATCCAGGTCATATTCAGACCGCCGCCTGCGTCAAAACTGATCAGGAGTCCGGACGAGGCCATTTCTCCGAAATTCTCGCTGCGCTCATCAATTGTAGGCCAGACAGAAACCATCAGTTTTATTCCCATCTCCGAAAGTTCCCTCACCATCGACTCCGGATCCGGCCAGTCCTGAGGGTCGAATTTAAAGTCTCCCTGAACCGTCCAATGGAAAAAATCTATCACAATCACATCAAGCGGAAGTCCGCGGCTTCTGTAACCGCGCGCGACATCAAGAACCTCCTGCTGTGTCCGGTAGCGGAGCTTGCACTGCCAGAATCCCATCGCAAAATCGGGCATCATCGGAGCATGACCTGTAACATCGGCGTAATTCGATTCTATTTCGGCAGGAGTTCCGCAAGTAACCCAGTAGTCGATTTTTTTTGTTCTTTCGGCCGTCCAGACTGTTCCGTTGTTCGCGAAAACCGCGTTTCCGACCGCCGGATTGTTCCAGAGGAATCCGTATCCGCGGCTAGAGACGACAAACGGCACGCTCGCCTGCGAATTCCGCTGCGCAAGCTCAAGTGAACAGCCTTTTTTGTCGAGATGGGAATCCTGATACTGCCCCATTCCGTACAGATGCTCATCATCGTAGGCCTCAAACCTGACCGCCGCAAAAAAATCGGATGCGCCGTAATGCGGCTTAAGCTCCCGCCCCGAAAGATTCAGCGGCGCGCAGAAACGGTCAATCCTCTGACGGTTGCGCCAGAATTCCTCAAGGAGAATTTCGCCTCTGTCATTCTCAAAACTTATCCAGCCCTCAAAATTCACACGCACAACAAGTTTTCCGCAGACAAGGCGCGCCTGCTTCATCTTTCTGACGTGCTTTTCCGGCTCAGGGTAATGGATATGCCACGGCTCAGTCACATCAATTTCTTCTATAAAGACATCCGCGCTGCGGTTTCCGGGAACAACATCGAGCGCCCAGTCATTTCCATCCATCTCAGGCTCAAGCGACATCCGCACACGGACGGAATCCTTTCCCCACGGCTCAATCACTGTAACGGAACGGCCGTCTCGTAAAACAAGTTTATTGTCAACTGAAATAAAATCCATTCGCACAGTATACCATCATATCACCCGCCAAACAAAAGAATTCTTAGCACAAAAAAATGCAGAAATTCAGCCGGAATTCCGCGAAACGCTCCTATTGCGCTTTTTATTTTTTAAGTATAAACATATCCTGTCATGAAAAATTCATCGTTGGAATTTACAGAAGGATCGCTCTGCAAGAACATCTTTGTTTTCAGCATTCCGCTGATGTTCTCAAACCTTCTTCAGGCGCTGTTCAATATGTCGGATCTTGCGGTTGTCGGTCATTTTGCCGGACCTCTTTCTCTCGGCGCCGTCGGCTCGACAACCCAGCTCGTAATGTTCATAACGGGAATTCTGATCGGGCTAGCTTCGGGAATAAATGTAATCGCCGCGTTCTATATCGGCGCAAAAAAGGAAAAGGATTTGGCCGAAACCGTTCATACCGGAGCGGAAATCTGCCTGATTGCCGGAACCGCAATGCTTGTCCTGGGATTCTGTTTTGCGGAAAAAATTCTCGTGCTGATGGGAACAAAGCCGGAACTGATTGAAGGCGCAACGCTTTATCTCAGAATCTATATGCTAGGAATGCCGGCCGTCGCTCTCTACAATTTCGGAAATTCCATACTGAGCGCGGCAGGAGACACGCGCCGTCCTCTGATTTTCCTTACAGCCGCAGGAATTCTGAACATAGCGCTCAATCTGTTTTTTGTGATTGTATTCCGGATGGACGTGGCCGGTGTCGCCTTCGCAAGCATAATCTCGCAGTATCTTTCGGCGGCCCTGATTCTGCGCTCACTGACACACGAGAAGAACGGAACAAGGCTACGGCTGCGTACGCTGAAAATAAACCGGCACAAAGCCGCAAAAATTCTCAAGGTGGGACTTCCAGCCGGAATTCAGAACGCGATTTTTGCATTTGCAAACATATTCATCCAGGTGGGAGTAAATTCTTTCGATGCGGTGATGGTCGCAGGAAATTCGGCCGCGGCGAATGCGGATCCCCTTGTCTACGACGTGATGGCGGCCTTCTACATGGGATGCGCCGGATTCATCGGGCAGAACTATGGAGCCGCAAAACCCGGACGCGTGGCAAAAACATATTTTGTCGCCCTCGGATATTCGTTCATTTTCGGACTGGTTCTGGGACTGGGAATTCACGCCGCAGGCAGACCGTTTCTCGCAATTTTCACGTCAGATCCGGCGGTAATCGAAGCCGGGCTTCAGCGGATCTCGATTATGTCCCTCTCATATTGTGTCTCCGCCTTCATGGACAACACGATTGCGGCATCACGCGGACTCGGAAAGACATTTGTTCCGTCAATCATCGTAATTCTAGGCTCCTGCGTGTTCAGAATTATATGGATTTATACGGTTTTCGCATGGTTCAAGACAATCCATTCGCTTTATCTGCTTTATGTATTCTCCTGGGGAATCACCGCGCTTGCCGAAATAATATATTTTGTCCGCATTTTCAGGAAGGCGGCAGCAGAAATGAAGAAACATGGAATTCAGGAGGCGATAACAGAATGACACAACTGGAAGAGGCAAAGGAATTTTTCGCCGATGACGCGTTCGCCACAAAAACAGCCGGAATCGAAATAGAGGAAGTCGGAGAATGTTATGCCAAATGCAGCATGAAAATTGACAAGAGGCACATGAATGCGGCAGGAAGCGTGATGGGCGGGGCGATTTTTACGCTTGCGGATTTTGTGTTCGCCGTGGCGTCGAATTTCCGCCGTCCGCTGACTGTAACCGCGACAAGCCAGATAAGCTACCTGGGACCCGCACGGGGAAACATTCTTTACGGCGAGTCGAAGCTTCTCCGTGACGGAAAACGGATGTGTTTCTACGAAATCTCAATCACGGACAATCTCGGAAATTCCGTGGCGACCGTCTCATCATCCGGAATGCACATCGGATAAGGGAGAAAATTCTCCCACAAGACGGACAGGACAAAAAAATCCGCGCCTTTATGCAAGACGCGGATTCCGTTCAGCCGTTTTTAGCAGGCTTCGATTGCGATTTTTTTAGGTGTCGGCAGCTCCTTTTTCTGCATATACACCGTAAGAACACCGTTCTTGAAGCTTGCCTTTACTCCTTCGGCGTTCACATCGGAAGGAAGCGTAAAGCGTCTGGAGAAACTGCTCACATAACGCTCGCGGAGAACCCATTTTGATTTTCCGTCCTTCTTGTCTTCCTTCTCCTCTTTTTTGTCCTCAACCTTTGAAGAAATTGACAGTGTGTTGTGGTCAATCTCGATGTTCACATCCTTTTCCGTGCGTCCCGGCAAGTCCATCTCCAATGTGTAGCCTTTGTCATCTTCCTTGACATCGACTTTCGGAGTTACCGCCTTTGAGCTGTAGACAAATCCAGGAAATGAATGGTCGCCGATAACGTCATTAAAAAGTGAATCAAAAAGTGAAAGTTCGTTCATAATATTTACCTCTGTTTTTTTCTGTTCGCTCCGCATACGCGGAACGTTTGAGCCACCGTTTTATGCGGCTCTCAAATCTTTCACTATATTGCATAGCAATTTACGTGCCAACTTTATGATAAAAGTATTTTCGCCTAAATTTCAAGCGGAACGGAGCATTTTTTATGGAAAACAGGAAAAAGACAGAAAAACGGCCGTGGATTCCGCCCGGAATTTCCGGGAAAGAACAAAAACCTGGAGCAGAATTTCCCCGAATTTTCAGTAAAATTCCGCATAATTGTATCATTTTTACTCACTTTTAACGGAAATTTTGACACAATGAAGAAAAAAAATCCGCCCCGGACAAATCTGCAGAAAAACAGACAGCCGCGGCGGATGAGTCCGGCTTTATTTGCGCCCGGAATACATTACGACATTGGGGATTTTTGGAACAAAAGACTTCCTGTAAAGAAATTTGAACGGATGGACATCTATCGGATTGGGCGACCATCCTCCCACGGCATCCATATTCACAAGATTGAACGAAACCGGATGATAACGCGGAATCACCATTCCGCTGTCAAGAAGAATGGATTCGGCCTTTGCCAGAAGCTGATAGCGCTCCGAATCGGAAGAGGCCGCCTCGTCTATAAGCCGGTCATATTCGGAATTGCTCCAGCCGGAATCATTCATTGTGGAACCGCTCCTGAAAAGCTCAAGGAACGTAAGCGGATCGGCAAAATCGCCAATCCAGCCATAAGAGAACAAATCGGCATCGGAAGAACGGACACTGGAAAGATAATACTGCTGCGGAATTTTCCTGACCGAGAATTCAACACCAAGCGGCTCCCACGCTTGCCGGAGCGATTCAATCACAGAATCGGAAATTCCGCCGTCAGGAACATCAAACACCAGAGGAAGCTTCTGCTCCCCGGAAATTCCCGCCCTGCGCCGGGCTTCAGCCATCAGGCTCCGGGCTTCGGCAGAATCCGTATAGCCGAGCCCCTCGACGGCAGGATAATCGGCAAGCGGATAGACAAAAGTCGAGGCCGGAACAACCATCCCCTGCCTTATGTCATCCCAGGGGACAGCCTCAAGCAGCGCATTGCGAAAATCGGGATTGTCCCAGACCGAAGCCTTTTTTCCGGGCTTGCCGGCGGATGTCTTGAAGAAGAAATAATTTGTGCCGAATTCCGCATTTATCTGCATGGAATTCAGGTTTATTATGCGTGATGTGTCGGCGGCGGCGGCAATCCAGTCGGCGGCGCCGGTATTGAACATAAAGGCGTTCTCCGCAGGATCGTCGGACTGAATAACCGTTATCCTTTCAAGATGAGTCGCGGCCGCATCCCAATAATAGGGATTTTTCTCCATAACAAGGATTCCGTCGCCGGAATCCTCAAGCATAAAAGCTCCGCTGTAAACCGTCGGACTCCTGTGGACGACAGAAAAGGCCGAATGGCACAGCAGCTTCGGAAAATATCCCGCCGGCTTGACAAGATGAACGGAAAGCTCGCTGTCGGAAACCGCCCGGACTGCGACTTCATCAGCAGAAATTCTGCCGTTGCGGAAATCCTCAGCGCCTCTAACTATGTCAAGCAGGGACGCGAACGGCGCCCCTTTAGTGGAAAGCAGCTGAATCATCGAGGCGCGCACAGATTCCGCGGTTATACGCTCCCCGTTGCTGAATTTCGCATTCTCGCGCAGCCGGAAAGTCCAACGTTTCTTGTCGCGCGAAACCCTGTAAGAAAGCGCTATTCCAGGCTGAGGAGCAAGCGTCTCCGGGTCATAGACAAAAAGCCCCTCGTAAAGCCCCGTAAGAATCTGCGCGTCCGCCGAATATGATGTCGTCTGCGGATTCAGGTCGTGCCTGTGAACCGGTTCCACAATCGTAAAATTCTTCTGGAGGGATGAATCCACTTTTTCCTGAGGAGGCGAAAGAAGCATCTCAAGAGCGTCAGACTGCGCCTCATCCCCGGAAATCTCCTGGCACGGAGAAGAGGCTAAAAAAGCAAGAAAAGAAACCGCAACGGAAAAACCGCGCAGAAAACGGAATCTACACATCTGAATGAATTCCCAATTTTTTCATCTGTTCTATTTCCTCGACGGTTGAGACATATTCTCCGCGGCGCTTGTTCGTGTTCACCATGGAATTTTTCATCGCAGAAAGCTCGATTTTCAGTCCCTTGACCTTTGAGCGGCGCATTATATCCACATTCGCCTTAAAATGGTCGTCAAGCGCGTTTATTATGGTGAACAGCTTCTGGTTGTCGCTTATCTGGCGGCTGAGGAAATTCAGGATGAAAGTGTCGTCCTGCGCGCCGATTTTTCTGAATTCCGGACCTCTGGCCGCAATCGCATTGTACAGCCTGATTTTTGCGGAAACCGAATTCATGAATTCATTGACCTTCAGCTTATGCCCGACGGAGGCGTTAGTGTTTGCGTCACGGATAACAATCTGGCAGACTTTCTCCTTTTCCTGAATCTTGAAAACCTTTCTGAACAGATCGGCGATTTTCTGCCCGATTGAATTTTTCTTTGCGAAAAGCAGCTCAAAGTTATCGGAAAGCTTAGCCTGCAGCGCGGACAGAGTGGGAGCCATTCCTCCAAGCGAGAAAACCGCATCCATGAGCATTGCGCGCGGATCCGGCCCGTCGGCCTTCCGGAGCTTTACGGCATCTTTTATCTTGAGTTTTTCGGCAAGCTGTTCCCGGAGCCGCCCGCTGTTCGGTCCCTGGTCCTCGTTCACAATCTCCTGAATAAGATCGTTGTAGAACGGAATTTTTCCCATCGCCTCCTTGAACATCCGCCTGATTTCCGCGGATTCCTTGTCCGGAGACTGGAACGCCTCGGCGGAATTGAATTTCGGATGGCCGATTACGGAACGTCTTACCTGGCACTTGTAAATCTCCTTCTGGAAATCCGCAAGCATACTCAAGCCCTTGTTTATGTCGCAGACAGATGACTTTGCCTTTTCAACACAGTCCGCCAACATTCCCACCGTGAGCGCCGGTGAATTCTGTCTTGCGGACATAATCAGCGAGGCGAGTCCCTGCGTATTCGGCTTTGCATTGCTCGTAGAAAGCGCATTCCAGTCAAATACGGAGTTGAATTCAATCAATTTCTTTATTTTTTGAATCGTCACATTTTCTATGGAAAACCTGAAATATGTACAGATAAAATCGAGCATCGTCTCATAGTCAGAAAAACGGGTTCCGATTACAACCGCCGTCTCTCCTTCGGAAAACGGAGCGGTATCAGGAACGACAATCTCCGAAATTCTCCGGTCAAGCCTATAAGGATCCGGGACAATAAGCGACTTTTTCACAAGCACATCATTTATATTCTTTACACAGGTATGAAGAAGCCTGTAGTTGTCAAGCATCTCCGGAAGCGCGGTATCATTGAACCACTGCGACTTTTCGGAAATCAATGACTGAATCTTATCTGTAAAATCTGAATTTTCCATACACCTATTATCGTACCGAAATCTTAACAATTCAATAAAAAAACTTCAAAAACTCATCTTCATTCCGGCGGAGAATATCATTTTGTCAGGCAGCCGCGCCCCGGAAAAAAACGCGGAAACCGGAAAATAACAATAAAGCACAGGACCGGCGTAAAGCCGCTCTGAACACCTGAAACTCCAGGAGAATTCCGCCGAAAGATAAAGGAATTCCATGCCGCGCCAGAACGCGCGGTTTATCTCGTCGGCAGCGGCTTTAAGCTCCTTTGTGCGCTCAAGGCCGGACGACATCAGTCCGAACCGCGCAAGCACGGCGCCCCCGGCCGAAACCGAAATTCTGCTGTTCTCTAAAAAAAGCGTGGCGCAGACAGGAACATTCAGCATGAACGCCAATGCGGTAAGCTGCCTGGAATCATAACGGGACGGAAAGGCTCTTTCTCCGTCAAGCAGGAAATACATATAGAAGAACATAAACGACGGCCGCACGGAAATGAACGTATAGTCGGGCCAGCTGAATCCGGCGGAGAAGGGCAGAAACACCGGAGAATAAGCGCCAGACACCGAGGAGGCGGCAGATGAATAAAACGACGGGACAAAAAAGACATCCGCGGAAGACTGCGAGACAAATTCAGACAGCGAGGACGGCTTCTCGAACTGCCTGCCGAAAACGGATTTTCCGGAATTGTTGACAAAATCGGATCTGTTCGAATGTCCGGAACTGCTTCCGCCGGTGACGAATTTCTTGTCCGCGCAGATTCCTCCGGCGGAACAACAGACGGCTGTCAGAAACAGGAAGAATTTTTTCCGGATGCCGAGACTCATTTTTCCGGATGCTCCGGATAAAGAATTCTGTTCAGATCAACGGTAAGAAATCCGCTGCGTCCGGTCTTGTAGAATGAGCTTTCCTCCCAGGCGACATAAAGCGTCGTTCCAGAAACGGCGAAATCGGAATAAATATATCCCGCCGGAAGCTTCGGCAGCCGCATCGCAACTGCTTTTCCGCCCCGGAGAATATACTTTCCGGGAAGAGCGCCTTCTATATAAAAAGTTCCGTCCTGAAAAAGCGCCGCGCTCCAGGTTTTTGACATTATCGCCTTTGCCTCAAGGAATCCGTCATCCACGCCGGTATAATTCTCGTATCTGCGCGGAGAAGTTCCGCCGGCAGTTTTCACTTCTATGTAAAAATTCCTTGATGAGGCGGCTCCGAGCAGAAGCCTCTGGATCCGTTCCGGCGCATACGAGAACAGATTCTGCTCCTTGAGCCTGCGGAATGTGTCGGAATCAGATTCGGAAACGGTGATTCCCGACGAAGCCGTGGCCGGAGAAACAGAAAGAAGCGAAACCGAAGGACGCCATGTTATATAGGAAAAATAGTTGCGGACATCGGTGACAGTCTTTACGCAGCAAAGCCAGTCCAGACCGTCCCAGAAAAAATCCGTAATCTCAGAATTCGGCTCGTCGGTAAGGTTGTTGCTGTTCACGACCGGATAGGAAATTCCGGAGACGGTATCAAACTGGACAAGAAAAAGATGGCGCGAAGAGTCGTTCATATAGGAAGAATCGCGGACAGTATCATTAAAAAAAACGCTCTTATAAACAGAAAAAAGCGGAGTTCCGTTGTAAAACACAAGGTTTCCGGCCGTCCTGTCGGAGAAAAGGCTCATATCCTTTGAAAGGGAAATATCCTCTCCGGAAAAACGAAGAATTCCGAGCCTGTTCACCACCGCAAACGCTTCGTTGTCCGCAAAATCCGTTTCCGACGCGGAATTCGCGGATGAGATTCTGACAGCCTCGGTCCAGGGAATCAGGCTGCGCTCCGGCGCATTCTGTGGCCGGCTTATTCCGGCAAATCCGTCTTCGGTAAAGCAGTACCAGCTGTGGCTGCCGGCCTTTACGGTGATTATGTCGTTCGCGGCGGAAATTTCGGTGTCCTTTTTTGAACATGAGACAAAAAGCTGAAAAAACACTGAAACAGAAAGCAGAATAATTCCGGAAAGTCTGATTTTTTTCATAGTCAAAATGTATATCGGCTTGGAAATAAACTCAAGTGACATATTTTTACTTTATTTCCGCTCATTCTTGACCGGCAGACAGAGTTTAATGTAGAGTTTTGCCTATGAAAATCATATCTGCAAAATTCTTTCTGCTTTGCGCGGTTTTATATTCAGCGGCGGCCGGAGTTTTCTCTCAGGACCGGACGATATATTTGTGGCGCGGAATTCCGGGAATGGAACGCGAGAATTCGGTGATGTATGTACATTCGCCGGAAAAAAACGAATCAGGAACGGCGGTCATAATCTGTCCGGGCGGAAGCTACCATCATCTGGGACTTTACAACGAAGGCTACAAATCATCAAAATGGTTCTCTTCTATCGGAATAACGGCATTCATGCTTAAATACAGGACAAATGAAAGCGGCTACAATCATCCGGCAATGCTTCAGGACATTCAGCGCGCCATTCAGATTGTGCGTGAAAACGCCGGAGAATACGGAATAAATCCCGATAAAATAGGCGTAATCGGATACTCGGCCGGCGGCCACCTTGTCACGATGGCGGCGGAATTCGCCGGAAAATACAACGGTCCGGCAGAAGCGAGAATAACTTCCGGCGTAAGCCTAAGACCGGATTTTGTGATTCCAGTTTATCCGGTGGTATCAATGCAGGATGAAATCGCGCACCGATGGTCACGGAAAAGCCTTCTGGGAAAGAATCCGACGCAGCAAATGAAGGACGACTTCTCCATGGAGATGAATGTGCCTGATGACATGCCGCCAACCTACATCGTAGTGGCAAAAGACGACGACGTCGTGGACTACAGAAACAGCCTTGTCCTGTACGACGCGCTCAAGGAAAAACAGATTCCCGGCTGCCGCCTTGCTGTATATGAATGGGGAAAACACGGCTTCGGAATGCTGGACAACGATTTTATGAAAGAATTCAAATGGAACGAAAGCCTTAAAGACTGGCTTGAGGAAATAGGAGCGCTTGACGGCTCGGAAAAAATCCAGGCGGAACAGTAAAAATCCACGCCGGAACCACAGACAGTTCAAATCAGATAAAAAAGCCGTTTCTCCGGTGAGCCAATTCCATCGGAGAAACGGCTTTCTGTTCAGGAACGGCTCCGTCCCATCATTTCTTCATAAGTTCGGCATATTTCTGCGCAAGCCTTTTTGACTTTACGTCCGCAAGTCCGTGATAGCGCGCCGGATTCTCAAAGAATGTTTCCGGCTCCTTTACGCCGAGGCCTTCAAGCTGCTTTGTTATCCGGGCAAAAGTTTCCGGCCTTGATTTCAGCACCTCAAAGAACGTCTTTCCTGTCTGTTCCGCCTCAAGCGTGATTTTCCGGATAACCTCATGGGCATCGCTGATTCCGCTTTCCGCAAGCAGAATATACGCAGGCTCGGCAAGAACTCCGCCTTTCACCTTTCCGCCCGCGCCCTGAAGATTTCTCATCATGCTTTCCTTGTCCGCCTGAAGTCCCTTCACCACCTTTTTCATGCGTGCCACAGCCATTACAAATCCTGACGTGTAATCGGCGATAAAACGCTGGCTTGCGCTGTTTGTAAGATCACGCTGATGCTCAGAAATCTGGTCGCTGTAAAAAGTTATCACACGCGGACTCATAGCCTTCCAAAGCGACTTCACATGCTCGCTGTTCCAGGGATTGCGCTTCTGCGGCATGGTGGATGAACCGACCTGAGTCGATGAGAAATACTCAAAAACCTCGCCGATTTCGGAACGCTGAAGATTGCGCAGATCATCTGCAAGATTCGCGATGATTCCGAACGCGACATTATACTCAAGCAGAAGACGGAGAAGATATTCCGGCTCCACAAGCTGATTTGAATATTCACTCGGCTCAAGCCCCAGAAATTCAAGATAACGCCGCTCAAGCTCCTCCGGATCCCTGACTATCATGCTCGGTCCGTTGTATGCGCCGACAGGACCGGCGAGTTTTCCTTTAAGCTGATCGGAAAGCTCGTCTATTCTGAGGATTGACTTTCCAAGTCTGCTCACGAATTCCGCGATGGACCAGCCGAATGTAATGGGAACCGCGTGCTGGCCATGAGTCCGTCCGACCTGAGGAGTAGCGCAGTCACGTTCGGCAATGGCACAGAGAGCCAGCTCCAGCTCCTTAAGCTCCGGTAGAACAACATTTTTTGTGACATCACGCATACGCATGGAAAGTGCGGTGTCAAGAATATCAACAGAGGTGGCCCCTAGGTGGACAAGCGGCGCAATCTCCGCCGGAACTTTTGTCTTCATCACATTGACAAGAGCGCGGATATTATGCTGGGTCTTCTCCTCCTCGGCATAGACCTCCTCCGGATCTATATCACCGGCGGTTCTGTCAAGCATTGCGGCAACATCATCAGTAAGCTGACCGCGGATTGAAAGATGCGCCTTAACAAGCGCGGATTCGGCTTTTGCACAGGAACGGACAGAGGCCTCCTCCGAAATATATGCTGAAAGTTTTGCAAAAACTTCTTTTTCCGAAATTGAATAGCGGTGATCCAGACAGGACAGATTTTCAAAAATATTTCTTGTTTCCATAATAACGTGATTATATCAGAGAGTTTTGACAATATCAAATTGAAAAACACGGAGATAAAATGTAATATATCGGCATGACAGAAATAAACAGCAGACAGCGCAGATTCCTTGAAAAGGCGGCGCACAATCTGGCACCGGTCGTCATCATCGGCGGGGCAGGAGCCACAGAAGGCGTAATTTCCATGGCGGACAAATCGCTTGCATCACACGAGCTGATAAAAATAAAATTCAACGAATTCAAAGACGAAAAACAGGAGCTGACAGAAAAGATAAGAGAAGCCTGCAGTGCGGTCACCGTGAGAATAATCGGAAACGTCGCGATTCTTTTCAGACAGGCCGAAAAGGAAGAGGACAGAATCTACAAGCTTCCGATAAAACTTGCATGAACATAGGAATTGGGATAGACTATATATTATGGGTGTTTCAACAAGTCTTCAGACCACAAGATATTATGATTTTTTCCGTGACAAGGAAATCATTTTCACAAAGGCAAATTTACGCTCTCTCCATATAGATCCGAGACAGATTTACATAAAGTGCAACGACGGGCAGTATCCGTGCATCATAAATTCCACATCCCTTCAGATGGCAAAAATCATCATAGGAACGACCGGCGCGGCCTACACTTTTCTGACCAAAAACAAGGCGACAGTTGTAAGTCTGCGGTACTGCTTTCTTGACCAGAACAACGCCCCGATTCAGTTTTTTGTGAACTGCACGGTGATGGATGTTCAGCCGTATCAGAATTCAAAGGAACTTGCGATTGTCACGCTGGAATTCACGCAGCGGCCGCCGGATGATCTGATTCTCCATATCGGAGAATTCATCGAGGCGCAGGAAAACTTCATCAACAGGCGCGAGGAAAGAATCGAGATAAACGAGAATTCAATGCGCAAGCTCGGTATTCAGAAGGAAGAATCCGTAATCTACATAGAAAAGGTTCCACGCCGATGTATTTTAAAGGATCTGTCCTTTTCCGGCGCAAAAGTCATGCTTGTAGGCGTTCCGAAATTTCTTGTGAACAAGGCACAGGCTCTTGCAATAAATTTCACCGACACAAACGAGCAATGCCTGCTGAACGGAAAAATTGTCCGCTCGGAATTTCTTGAAGGCAGAAAGGATATTGCCATCTGCCATCTGGCATTCGACGACAACGAAGTTCCCATGACATACAAAATGCACATAAACAACTACATAACGACTCTGCGCAAAAAGGCTCTTAACAGCATATCCAATATGCAGTCACAGGAACAGACCGATGCGGGAAACGCAAATCAGGCAAGGTAAGATGATGGATCCGACAAGCCCCCTGGACTCGATATATTTTATAACTCTGCCGGATGATTTCCGGCTTGCCGAAACCGCGCTTCAGATTGATCCGACAATACAGCTTCCCGTCCAGAAAAAGAATACGGATGCGCCGGGAACATTCAATCCGGAGGAGATAACAGCGGAACAGATTCTTGCCGGAATTCTGACGGTTCTTGCTTATGACAAAAAGAATCCGAACCTTGACTACTACCGCTCGATAATAAAAAAAGCGAGACCCGGCATAAAGAAGGAGCTCTGCGAAGCCGCAATACTCAAAACAAAAAACGGCGACTTTGAGCTTGCGGAGGAGATTTTTTCCGCGCTGCTGGGGCTTTCTCCTGACGATCCGGCGGTGATTCTTAACATGGCGCTCTTTCTTGATGAAAGGGCGGAATCTTTCAGGCACGCGGACATGAACGAATATGCGGACGCCTACGACAGCGACGCATTCTCGTATTATCAGCAGGCGATGGATGCGGAGCCGCCACTGCCGGACGCATTCTTCAACGCGGGCTTCTTCTTCATGAAACAGTACAAATACCGGGAGGCAAAAGACTGTTTTGAGACCTATCTGGCGCTCACCTGCGACACAAAAGATGAGGATCTTGGAGAAAACGGAATCTATAAAAAGGAGCGCGCGCAGGAAATCATCACGAACATAAACAGCCAGAACATGGATGACGCGCGGTTCAAGGCCGCATACGACCTGATTTCGGGAGGAGAAGAGGAAAAAGGACTTGAGGAGATACGGAAATTCCTTCAGAACAACCCGAAGGTCTGGAATGCCTGGTTCATGTTGGGTTGGGGATTGAGAAAACTGAAACGCTATCAGGATGCAAAGAATGCATTTCTTGAGGCGCTGAAATACGGCGGAGACAAAAACGCTGACACCTACAACGAGCTTTCCCTGTGCCTTATTCAGGAGAAGGATTTTGCCGCCGCAGAAAAGAATCTTAAAACAGCCCTGTCGATTGAGCCGGAGAACACAAAAGTCATGTCGAATCTCGGCTACCTTGCGCTCGCCAAAGGAGATTCCAATGAAGCCCGCAATTATTTTTCGGCGGCGCTGGAATTTGACCCGAACGACAAAATCGCCGCCGCAGAGCTGTTCAATCTGGAGAAATCCGGCAACTGAAAAACGGCGCTAATTCAGGAAATCAAGCGAAATTCTGTCTCCAATGGAAATTCCTTCCGCCGCGAACCAGCCCTGCGGAACTTCCAGCGCATATCTGACAGAAACGGTGCTCTTTACCGGCGAAAGACTGAACGGAGTCATGTCGAATATGTCGCGTATCACGCCATGCGAATCGATATAAGCGATGGAAAGCGGATGCGGCGTGTTCTTCATCCAGAATGAAAGAACCTGATCCTGTCCGAAAACAAATATCATCCCTGTTCCTGCCGGAATTTTCCTGCGCTCCATGAATCCGAACGCCCGTGTCTCCTCGGTGTCGGCGATTTCCGCAGTTACATCTGCGGTTCTTCCGTCCGCGCAAAAAATCCGGATGCCGGACGTATCAAGTTTTTTTCCGCCGCAACCATGCATAAACGCCGCAAGCAAAAGGAGCAGCAGCGGAATCCCATAGAATTTAAGTTTTCTCATAGCTCATCCAGAAACATTTCCCGCGTCATCTCCGTTCCGGACAGCGGAACAGATGATTTTCCACGCATGGAATCAGAAATTTTATTGTCTATATATTTCAGCGTAAGGGGTTTCTCCAGAATCATCGTTACAGAATCATCCTTCCATACGGCCTGCCTCGGATCAAGAGAATCAGGATTTCCATATTTGCCGCAAAGCGTAGTGAAAACGCTGTAATAGTCCATTTTATCACGGTTGATATTTACCGTTATAGTAAAAAGTTTGTCCTCAAAGAACTGAAACCAGCATCGGCGCAGGAAAACAGAGCCATGACCGTATTCCGCATCCGTCTCGATAAGCACACGCGCGTCCCCAGGAATAAGAGACACATCTCTGTCACCGTGATAGCCGAAATCAGAGTTTTTTTTGAGCGCATCTTTAGTCTCGTCAAGCGACATTCCCAATGAAATTCCGCCATACCCGGAAGGAAGCGAATCCTCCGACCATGAAGCCTGGACAATAAAAAACGTAAAAAGAAAAAGAAATAAAAACGGAAGTCTTTTCATATCGAAGATTATCGGAAAAACAGAAAATTTGTTGATTCAAAAACAGTCAGCTCTGCTTGCGCAGGAACGCCGACTGCTTTGTAAGCTCAAGCAAATCCTTTATGAAGATTTTTCCGTTGATTATTTTTATATGCGAATCCTGCTGGAAATCATAGATTGCCTTCGGCTGAAGCTCCTTGGGAATTCCGCACATGTTCGCAAGATCAAGCAAAGTAAAGTCGGTCTGCCTTGAGTCGCCGAATTTAAGCGAGAGTTTCTGCTTTTCAAACTGAAGCGACAGCATATCCAGCATCCGCTCGGCGGGATTCATGATGCTTGCGTTATCAAGCTGGCGGTACATCGACCATAGCCGCTCCGCAAGTGTAGTGGTAAGTCTGGCAATAAGCTGCGGCTGCGTGGAGACCATCTGATTAAAGTTGTTCCTGTTCACGACCATCAGACGGCAGGCGGAATGGGCAATCGCCGAGGCCGAACGAGGCTTGTTCTCAAGAAGCGCCATCTCTCCGAACATATCTCCCTTCTGAAGGACAGCAAGCGTCACCTCATTTCCGTCCACAACTTTCGTTATGGAAACCTGTCCGCTTTGAATTATAAACATATCGGCCCCGCGCTGCGCCTCTGAAAAAATCATGGTGTCCTGAGGGTATTCCCGGACAAGCTCCTCGGTCGGCTCAAAATAAACCGCATGGGTTCTAGGCTTATATGTTATGAATTTCTTTTTTGCGACATCAGCGCATACACCTTCAGGTTTCGTTTTAAGGAACTGATAATATGCGTATTCGGCTATGTCAAGCTTTCTGATTTTCTCGTAATATTCGGCAACCTTGAAAATCTGATCGGAAGTGTCGGCTGCGGCATTGTTCAACGTCGCTTTTGTAAGCATTTCGTTCATGACGCGCATTCTGTTCGCGAAAGTCTTTATTATTTTAAGTGCAACCGGCGTATTTTTTACGATAAGATCAGGATATTGCTCCTTTTTTACGGAAATGACAGCGACATCATCCGTAAGGGCGACAGCGGTTTCTATCTGAGGATGCCCGGACATACACGGCACGACACCGACAAAATCACCGGGACCAAGTCTGACCGGCGCAAGTCCCGCACTGGCACCTTTGTAACACTGAACAAATCCCCTCTGTATAATGTAGAAACGGTCACTGTCAGCCTTGCCTTCCATGACAATATATGAGCCTTTCTTAAAATTCAAAATCGACAGCTGCAGCACTTTTCACCACCCGATAACATTAAAATTATAAATTCACATTATCCGTTTGTCAACAAACGTGAACAAACTGAATCCTTATAGTCAAATTTATTATCGACAAAAACAATCTCCGGCTCAAGCACAAAACCTGTCCTTTCAAAAACCGTTTTCCTTATATGCTCCGTAAGATTGCGTATGTCAGTTCCTGAGGCGTTTCCCGTGTTTATAATAAAATTTCCGTGCCATGGCGCGACTTCCGCTCCGCCTACAGAAAAACCTTTAAGACCGGCATCCTCAATAATTTTGCCGGAAGGCGCACCGAACTTCCTGTTGTTCTTGAAGACACTTCCCGCGCTTGGAAAACGGAAATGTCCCTTGGAGACACGCTCATTCACATAAAAGGCGCAGTCTCCGCGGATTTTTTCCATGCGGTCCGGAGACTCCTTTTTCAGGCGGAAAACCGCAGAAAGAACGGCAAACGGAAATTTCTGAAACGGCGAGCGTTTGTAGTCCCAGTCAGATGCGGAAAATTCAATTTTCCCGCGGGAAAGATTCTCCAAATCAAGAAATTCCGCCGAGCAGAAAATGTCGCTCACTGAAAGATCAAAACACCTTGCGTTCATGTAGACGGCTCCGCCCACACTGCCCGGAAGTCCCGCAAATTTTTCCATTCCGGAAATGCAGGCATCCGCACAGAAATTCACAAACGAGGCGAACGAAGCCCCGGACTGACATTCAACAAGAACAAAATCACCGTCTTCCCCAAGAATTCTGATTCCGCCGCAATTTCTAGTGGAGACAACCGCTCCCGTAAATTCACCGTCCGGAAACACGATATTGCTTCCGCCGCCAAGCAGAAAAAAAGGAACATTCTCACGGCGCAGCAGCTCAAAGGCAAAGACAAAAGAATCGGAATCTTCGGGCGCAATAAAAAGTTCCGCAGTTCCTCCGGTTCTGAACGTGGAAAACTGCGGCAGCGGACGGTCAAAACTGATTTCGCCATGGAAATTTCCGTTCATATTGAAATTTTTGCCTATTTCTCTTATGTTATACACAATATATCCTTTAGAATTTCCTGTCGAACAGCAATTTTTCTCAGATCAGAAAATTCCGGAAAAACAGCTTTCAGGAAGCCTTTATTCTATATAAGATTTATCTTTTTTTAAAGAGGTGCTGAAAAATGGCGTTGAGACTGTACAACACAATGGGCCGCAAGATGGAAGAATTCGTTCCGATTCACGAAGGTTTTGTGGGATTTTACGGATGCGGACCGACCGTCTACAACTACGCGCACATCGGAAATCTCCGCGCCTACGTTTTTCTTGACACGCTTGACCGCACGCTCACTTTCCTCGGATACGACAAAAAGCACGTGATGAACATAACAGACATCGGTCATCTTACCGGAGACGCAGACGAGGGCGAAGACAAGATGCTCAAGACAGCCCAGGAACGCCATCAGTCGGTTCTTGAAGTCGCAAAATTCTACACGGACGCTTTTTTCAATGACATCGACAGGCTGAACATAATCAGGCCGGATGTCGTCTGCAAGGCGACTGAGCACGTCCAGGACATGATTGAGCTTATCAAGAGAATCGAAGCGAACGGGCACACCTATATGTCCGGCGGAAACCTCTACTACGACGTTACGACTTATCCAGACTACGGAAAACTCGCCAACCTGAACCTTGACGATTTAAAAGCCGGCGCAAGAATCGAAGTTGACCAGAACAAGCGCAATCCTTATGACTTTGTCCTCTGGTTCACAAAATCAAAATTTGAAAATCAGGCCCTGACCTGGGACTCTCCTTGGGGAAGAGGATATCCGGGCTGGCACATCGAATGTTCCGCAATGAGCATGAAATACCTCGGCGAGCATTTTGACATACACACTGGCGGAATCGACCACATCCCGATTCACCACACAAATGAAATCGCCCAGTCAGAAGGCGCAACCGGCCACAAATGGGTGAACTACTGGCTTCACAATGAATTCCTTGTGATTCAGAAAGAGCAGCCGGACAGCAGCGGAGACACCGCAAAAATGTCAAAATCATCTGGAAATTTCCTGACGCTGCAAAGCCTCATCGACCGCGGCTATGATCCGCTTGACTACAGATATTTTCTGATGGGAGCGCATTACCGCAGTCAGGCAAAATTCAGCTGGAACTCGATGGATTCCGCAAAAAATTCACGCAAAGCGCTGGTTCAGCGGGCCGCAAAACTTTTTGCTGTATACGACGGAGACGACATTCCGTCCGAAAGACTTTCCGCGAAAGCGACCGAATATCTGGGCAATTTCAGGGCTGCCATGGAGAACGACCTTTCAACTCCGCAGGCGCTTGGTGTTCTCCAGCTTGCGATAAAGGACGCGGCGCTCAAACCGGAAGAGGCGGTCACGCTCGCACGAAGCATGGATAAAGTTCTCGGACTAAAACTTGAGGAATCGGCGAAAGAATTCAACTCCAGAACGGAAAATGCCGTTGATATTCACAGTGATGATCCGGAAGCGGAGGAAATCGACAGGCTTGTAAAAGAAAGAATGGAAGCAAAAAAAGCGAAGAATTTTGCGGAAGCCGACAGAATCAGAGATGAACTTACCGCACGGGGAATAACCGTCACCGACACACCGGCCGGTCCCGTATGGAAACGTTCGTAGCATTCTGTAACCTTTTACGGAGTCCATGTGTTTTACCCGAAAGAACGGAATCAGCAGGAATCGGCCTCATCACTTAATGCAGGAAATCCCGCTGATTTCAGGATGATTTATGACGCCACAATGCAGATGCTCTTCAAAATCGCATACAGAATTGTGAATGATGAGGAAGCGGCAGAAGATTTGGCGCACGATTCGCTGATAAAAATGAACGAAAAGGAACTTGTGTTTCCGTCGCTGAACGACGCGAAATACTGGCTGATCCGGGTCGTAAAGAATGCCTCCCTGAACTACATAAAACGCAAGGAGAGGGAGCGGAAAGCCTATGAGAAAGTTCTTTACGAGGACAAACGTAAAACTCCGTCAGGCGAAGAGGAACTTCTGAAAGCCGATTCAATCAGAAAGGCGAGGGAAGCGCTCCGGAAGCTGCCAAAGGGAATGCAGGAAGTTCTTATCCTCAAGGAATACAGCGAGATGAACTACAAGGAAATCGGAAAAATCCTTGGAATAACTGAGGGCAACGTAAAAGTCAGAGTCTTCAGAGCGAGAGAACAGCTTGTAAAACTGATAGGAGAAGAAAATGTCTTTCTGCCCGAATAAAGATATTCATTCTGTTTATCTTGACAACGAACTGCCTGAAATTTACCGGGCTGAATATGAATCGCATATAAACAGCTGCCCGGAATGTCGGAGCAGACTTGAAAAGCTGCGTGCCGTCCACAATCTGCTTGCCGCAGACTCAAAAAACATAACTCCGGACAGTCATTACATGAACCAAAGTTTTGAACGGCTCTCAGTAAGAATGAGCTACGCAAAAACAACCAGAAAAAGCACAGTTCCGAGTCTTTCCGCGCTGCGGTACACAATTCCGGCGGTCGCAGCAGCCGCCGTATTCGGGCTAATCATTCCGTTGAGGATGGCAGAAGCCCCGAACATGATGAATTCAACCACGGCTCAATTCGTATCCCATACGGCAAGCGCTCCTATCGCCGGAGGAAAAAGCGTCGTGCTTTCGGGCAACATCGAACATACTGCGGTAAATTCAATCAGAAATGTCAGCACAAATTCCGCCGAGAAAAATCTGATAAATGATGTGGATGTATTCAGACCGGCATTCAACGAAGACAAGTCCATCTCCATAAAAATAACGGTTCCCGGAATAAATCCTGCACCCATAACAGCAACAATCCAACTGCCAATGTCCATGATTCCAGGTCAATTCCAGTGAATTCCACAGGCAAATTAAGCTATATTTTCAGAAAGTCCCCTCTTGCAAGGCTGATGACGGCGATTCTGATTGTCGCCGCTGTTTCTGCGGTTGTCTTTATTTCGGGAGTAAAGACAAAAAGCGTTCCAATTATAGATGCCATCACGCCGCCTGTCGGCTCGCCGGGAGAAGTCGTGGTCATCAGCGGAAAGAATTTCGGCGAATCAAGAGAAATGAACTATGTTGAATTTGCAGGCGCACGTCTTACGGCAAGCTCATACATCTCCTGGAGCGACAACGAAATAAAATTCGTTCTGCCGGCCAACATTCAGGACGGACTTGTGTACGTAGGAACGAAAAGCGAAAAATCAAATCCGGTTCTCTTCGCAAACGAGACGGAAATTCCCGTCCCTGTTACCGGCTCCGCCCCGACGACGCTCCCCAAAATAACATCCCTTTCGGCCGACAGGCTGGCGCCCGGAGAGATTCTGACGGTTTACGGAAGCAATTTCGGAGAGAACAGAAACACATCCCAAGTTTTATTCACCGCCGATTACGGAGAAAAATCCGCGAATTCCGACTTCACCGACATAAAACTGTACAACGAGAACATGATTCCCGCATCGGATTTTGATTTTGCCTATGAATACTGGAGCAGCACAGAAATCCGGGTCCGGGTTCCGGACGGGGCGGGCAGCGGAGAAGTCATCGTGGACACAGGAAAAGAAAAATCCGAGCCCAAGAATTTTTCTGTAGATACAAGAGCCGGCAAAAAGAAATTCTCCGAAAGGAAAATTTATCTTATAAAATACACAGCGGACATCGCCGATGTCGTCATAACGGATTTCGGAACAGTGACGCTCAGATGTCCGGTTCCTGTAAAATATTCGGCGCAGCCTGACGTCGAAGTGACCGAAGTCTCTCCGGAGCCGATTCTTTTCAATTATCAGAACAACCTGATTCATCAGTTCACAAAAAACAGGAGCGGTCCGGAAAAAAACGTCTCTTCCCAGAGTTTCGCGCTTCCTGTATATGAGGTGAACACGACGGTGTATCCCGAACGGATCGGAAGTTATTCCGACATAAGCGCAGGAACAGTCTCCGCATACACAAAAGCCGATGCGCTTGTTCCGTCAGACAATCAGAAAATAAAGGAGCTTGCGGAAAAAATTACGGGAAAAGAAAAAAATCCGTTCAGAAAGGCAAAACTTCTGTACGCATACATAACCGCAGAATTTGAAATTCTCAGAGACAAACGCAATGAAAGCGCATCTCCGCTGGATCTTATAGAGGAAGGCAAGGGGGATGCCTATGATTTTGCCGTCATTCTTACAGCGCTCATGAGGGCGGCCGGAATTCCCGCAATAACAGACGGAGGCATACTGATAAATCAGGATCTGACAACCCAACCGCACTGGTGGTGCGAGTTCTATATCCCGAAAGTCGGTTGGATTCCGGCGGATCCGGCTCTTGGCGCAGGACTTGAATACAAGAACTGGCAGGAAATCAGCAATCCCGGCGAATTCTACTTCGGGAATCTCGACTCCCATCACATCGCATTCTCAAGAAGCTGGAGCAACCTGAAACCGTTCTCGCAGGACAACAAAATAGTGCAATATCCCCGCAGCTTTGCGCTTCAGTCAATCTGGGAGGAATCATCAGACAGCACGGCAAAATACAGCTCATTCTGGACAGTTCCTGTCGTTGCCGGTGTCTACTGACATTTTTACGTACTAACGTGGTACTTATAGGAGGAAAAAAAATGACAAAAGTTCTTTCCGTAGGAGGATCGATAATCGCCCCGGAAAAACCGGACAATTCATTCTTAAGAGAATTCGTGGTTATGGTGACCGGCTGGCTCAATGCGGACAGCAGCAGAAGACTCATTCTTGTTGCAGGAGGAGGCGCGCCCGCACGTATTTATCAGCACGCCTACGCCGAAGTTTCCGCCGAAACAGGAATTCCGGCAGAAAGCAACGCCGCCGACTGGATCGGAATAATGGCGACCAGAATAAACGCCCAGCTGCTGAAGGCTCTTTTTGGAAATTTGTGCAGGAACGAAGTGGTGTACAATCCGACGGAAGACCTGAATTTTGACGGACAGATTCTTGTCGCGGCCGGATGGAAACCGGGATTCTCAACCGACAATGACGCCGTTCTTCTGGGAGAGAAATTCGGTGCGGACACAATAGTGAATCTGTCAAACATAGAAAAAGTCTACACTGACGATCCGCGGAAAAATCCCGACGCAAAACCGCTCGATACGATTTCATGGAAGGATTTCCGCGCGATGGTCGGCGACGAATGGACACCCGGTAAAAACACTCCGTTCGATCCGATCGCATCAAAAAAAGCGGAATCCCTCGGAATGAAGGTAATCTGCGCAGGTGGAAAAAACATTCCGAACATACGCGCGATTCTTGACGGCGGAGAATATATCGGAACAACAATCGGCTGATAAAAACACGTCTGGTCAAGGCACGGAGACGGAGACAAAATCCGCACCGTGCCTTTAAAAATTTCCGTCCCTGACTACTGCTCCGGCTCCAGAATCACACGGACATAATCATCCACAGGACAATATTTTTTTACAAGAGACTGCATATTCTCCCCGGTAAACTGCGCCGGGATGGTGTCAAAATCATTCAGCAACGAAGCCGGCTCCCCGGATTTTCCATAGACAAGCTGCAGCTCTGAAAGCCACCAGCTGTTTGACCGGAGACTGGTCTCCTTGCTGCGCCTGTACTGCTCGCGGAGCTTCAAAAGAGTCTCCTCATCGACAGGATTTTCGGCAAGTTCGCGAAGAACCTCTATCACGGCGTCGGAAAGCTCAGTTTCACGGCCCGGCTCACATCCGAAGCTTATTTCCGTTCTGAACGAAAGCGGACTATCCAGCTCGCCGGTCCCGTAAATCCGCGGATAGACGGAAATTCCGTAGGTTCCGCCCTTTGCCTCCCGGATTTCATTGCGCAGCTTGATTTCAAGCATGTCTCCGAAAGGCAGCATCGTCTCGCTCATAACCCAATGCTTAATCGGATCAGATTCAGCCGGAACAGCTCCGCCAAAAGCGATATAGACGGCGCTCTGCTTGTCCAGTCCCTTCCTCACAATCCCGCGCGGATTGCCCTTCGGAAATTCCGGCTCCTTAAATACAGGAGAACCAAGCGACGACAAATCGGAGGGAAGCGTTCCAAGGTAAGTCCGGCACAGTCCGACAAGCTTCTTCTCGTCGATGTCACCGACAAACACAACTGTAAAATCCGCCGCATTCGCAAAGCGTTCCCTGTAAATCCGCTCCGAGACGGCCTTGTCCAGCGAGGCGACGACTTCCGGTGTAAGCGACCTGAACGTAAAATCTCCGCCGAACACAATCTCATTTATCCTGTCGATGAACACATCATAGGGTTCAGCACCATGGCCTTTTGCCCTCTCGTCAAGCGAGGATTTCATGATTGTCCATCCGGTGTCATTGAACTGCGGAGCGACAAGGAATTCACGTGCAAGAGAAAGAAGATTCTCAAGATTCTGCGATGGAGCGGAACCGGAAACTGACTGCCGATAACGTCCGACATCAATATTCAGCGAAATCTCCATACCGGCAAGCGCCTTCTGCATCTGCGGATATGTCATTCCTGCAATTCCAGAGCACATCGCATAGGACGGAGAGTACGCCGCAGAATAAAAATCGGCCGAATCATAAAGCGATGCGCCTCCGGCTCCTGTCATGCTGAACAGAATTTTGTTCTTCTCGAAATCCGTGCGTTTTATTATGACCTTCAGTCCGTTCTCAAGAACATATTCAGTAACGCCAAGCACATCATTTTTGGCGGAAGAAACGACCGCGGCGGATTTTTCCGGCCTTGAACCGATTTTTCCGTCCGCGACATTATCCTGATATGCGGCAAGGCCTTCATTCCGGTAATTCTTCCAGATTTCAACAAGTTCCTTCTCGGACGGCATATCGGTACGCGATTCAGGCGACTCGACCAGCATCATCAGCCCCCGGTCCGGAATCGTGTCATTGATGCTCCGGAGCACATCGCCGGCCGTCACCGTCGGAAGAATTTTCCTGTAAAGCTGATAGTATGCCCCGACGGAAACTGGAACGGAACCGCCGGTTATATATTCCACGATGTCAGAAATATAGGAGGCTGACTTTATGCTGTCCCGGCTTCTGTATGTCTGCTCCATTTCTGCCATAAGACGCTGTTTTCCGCGCTCAACCTCAGTTGCCGACACCCCGAAGCGCATAATCCGTTCATATTCATCAAGCATACGCTCGAACGCCGGAATGAACATATTCTCCTTGGGAACAAAGGCGACTCCGTTAAATGCCTTGGATTTCACAATCCCCTGATGAACAGAATTCGCCGCAACCCACGGGGAACCGGCATCGTTCGTTATCTCGGAAAGCCGCTCATTCAGAATTCCGGACGCGATGGATGAAACAATATATTCACGGAGATGCCATTCCGTCGTGGACGGCTCAACTGCCGCCGGAGCAAGAATTTCAAGCACCGGATAAGACATTTCCCTGTCGGTCATGACAAGAGATGCCTTTTCAGTTCTGTCCGGAACCGAAAACTCAGGATGTTCCACTTTCTCCGCAGAGGCAGGAATATCCGACATCACGTTCTTCACGGCATTTATAAGGACATCCGGCTCCGCATCTCCGACAAGCACGACCGACATGAATTCCGGCCTGTACCATTTCTTATAGAAATCAACAATCCTCTCGCGGCTCACGTTTTTTATCACATCCATATCGCCGATCGGAAGACGCTCCGCATATCTTGAATCCTTCAGAAGAAAAGGAAAAAGCTGATCGGAAATACGCCCGCTGAGTCCCCGGCGGAGACGCCATTCCTCCGTCACGACTCCGCGCTCCTTGTCAATCTCATCCTGACCAAAAGTAATGCCGCACGCCCAGTCGCGGAGAACCAACATTCCCTTCTCAAGCATGGACGGATCATCCGCCGGAACCTCAAGCATGAACACGGTCTCCTCAAATGAAGTATAAGCATTCACGTCGGCGCCGAAGCTCATCCCGATGGACTCAAAATAATCCACAAGCGAATTCTTCTCGAAATGCTCGGTTCCGTTGAACGCAAGATGCTCAACAAAATGCGCCACCCCGCGCTGGTCATCGTCCTCCATGCAAGAGCCGGCTCTGACAACAAGCCTCAGATGAATCCTGTTTTTCGGCTCTGAATTCTTACGGACGTACCAGCTCAGACCGTTCTCCAGACTGCCGGAGACAATCTCCCTGTCAAACGGAAGCGGCTTTGCGCCGTCCCGGCTGACTCCGCCGGAACTTGCGCATCCGAAAACAAGCGCCGCAAACAAAAAAAACGCCGCGATTCCGAACGGAATTCCATTTCTCCTGAATTTCATGGACAGTTCCTCCTGCTGTTGTTTATTTTCCATTATTCCTGAACAAATTTTCTGTATGCCCAGCGCAATACGGCAAGCGCATATTTCATCTGCGAGGCATTCATAAAAATAAAATATTTCCGGCTTCCGCTTGTAAGCCGCATCACCGTGTCAGATATGGAGGACACCGCCTCCAGGACAGAAAGCGGAAATTCAAAACTCTCATTGCGCCCGAAAAACACGACCCTGCGGTTTGAAATAATCAAGTCTCCCGGATTGTTCTTGAGCGAGGCTTCCGTGGCGAACAGGAATTCCTCTCCCGATTTTTTCACAAGCTTCTGGTAATGGACAGGCGGCATTTGCGCGCCGTCTTCGAGCGGCAGCTTATACAATGAAGTGTCAACATAAGGATTTGTGTCTCCCGGAGAAGGTTTTGTGTTACGCCGGATTATCAGAAAAATCATGGCCGCGACAAAGGCAATCATGATTATAAGGCGGAGATTTATTGCAGAAGATTTTCCGCCGGACTTTCCAGGCACAGGCAATGAAGATGTGTCAGCCACCGAATCAGACGACAAGACGGAACGGGAATTCTTTCTGTTCCCAGAGGAACGTCCGCCGGGAACTCCGGAGGATTCAGCCGCCGTTCCGCTTCCGGGAATAAAAGGAATTTCAAATCCGCCGTTTTTTACGGAAGGCTCAAGAAGAATAAGAACCGCCAGCAGAACCGCATATAGCGCACCGAGCACGGAAGTAAGAATTATTTTTGTCTTTTTTTTCCAGCCGAGAAAGAACCACATCAGCGCAAGACCGAGCGGAAGCGTGACAAGACCTGCGAAACAGGCAATGGTCGCGGCTGCAAGAATTTTATTTTTCGGCACAGACATTCCTCCTCCGAACAGCAAATTCCGGCGTCCGGCCGGACGAAACTCAATTCCCGATAAAAAATTCAGACCGCGACAAGTTTCGGTCACGCCCTTTATTTTGCTCCATATTCCATATAATAGGAATCCAGCTGTGATTTTATCTCATCCGTAATTATTTTCTTGTCTCCGGAAGTATACAGAACCTCCACGACATCGGCCATCGAGACTATCGCGCGTGCGGGAAACCCGTATTTTTCGGAAATCACATCAAGCGCGCTTTTTTCCGAATCAATGGCCTTCTCCATTCTGTTGAGCGACACAATCTCGCCGATGATTTTTATAGAGCCGGAAACTTTTTCCTGGGCCTTTATCACCGGATAAGTCTCTTCTATCGATTTTCCAGAAGTCGTGACATCTTCGATTATCACAACCCGGTCACCGTCACAAATCGGGCTTCCAAGAAGAATTCCCGCATCGCCATGGTCTTTTGCTTCCTTGCGGTTTGAGCTGTAACGGATTTCCCTGCCGAAAAGCTTATAATATGCGATTACCGCCGCGACTCCGAGCGGAATTCCCTTGTATGCCGGTCCAAAAAGCACATCAAAATCATCACCAAAATTGTCGTGAATCGCCTGGGCATAATACCTTCCCAGGCGCATAAGCTGGCTTCCGGTCGTATATGCGCCGGCATTCATGAAAAACGGAGACTTCCGGCCGCTTTTCAGCGTGAACGAACCGAATTTCAGCACGCCACATTCAATCATAAAGTCGATAAATTCCTTCTTATACTGTTCCATAAAAGCTCCAGGCAAAAATCAAGCGTCCATAAAAATCACATCATTTCTCAAGGTAAACCGACGGATTTCTGGCGAATTCCACAATTCCGGTCAGACGGTAAACATCAAGCAGGGCAAAAGCCTTTCTGAGAAGATACATATCCTCCTCATTCATCTTGAATTCCTCGTCATCTATATAAAAATACATGGATTTTTCACGGATCATGTCATCAAAAGCCCGGCGGTCAAAGTAGCCAAGCTCAAAGACATTGTAGTCACCGTAATTTCCGTCAATGTCGTCCCTGTCGAATTCCGTGCTGTTCGCCCTGTTCGCGAACGTAATCACGGAAAAATCATCCACATCCATCACAAGATAAATCGTGACCTGCTCATCTTCCTCAAAATCATCCCGATCCCAGTCCCGGCTGAAATAAAGCGTAAAAGGATGCTCACGCTCGGAAAGAGTTTCCGGCTCAAAATTCTTTATAAAATAGTAGACTTTTCCTTCCCTGATTTTTTTTGAATCGTCCCGGACAAGCGTAAGCCGTTTTGCCGATGTTTTAGGATTGGCGGAAGAATTTTTTGAGGTGACTCCCGTTGATTCGCAGGAGACGCAGAATGTCAGAAGGAAAAACACCGTAAACGGCAGAAAATGTTTTTTTGTCATACACATATAAACCACCGGAACTGCGGTCCAGCACGCAGCCGGCGGAACCGCAGTCAGTTTTCAGAACAATTATATCAGAGCGATCTGTCGTAAAAGAACGAGCTGACATAAGCCGTTGTCAGTCCGATGAATATCGAAAGTCCGATAAGATGAACCGGCGTGAACGAGCTCAATGCGAGCGCGCCGAACGAAAGCACCGTCGTAAGGAACGAAAGCATTATCGCAAACGGCTCAATAAGATTGTCACGTTCGTCTTTGTGGTTTTCATTCTCCATCATGTAGATTATATAGTCAAGACCAAGCCCGAACACCAGAATCAGTCCTGTCACAGAGAAGAATTCCAGATTTATCTTTGCCACGGCAAAAACCGCTGTCGTCACCAGCACAATCAGCAGAGGAATCGATATTATCTTGAATGACTGCTTCCAGCTGTAGAAAAATTTCAGCACGACAAACATCAGGATATATGCGACCGCAAAAAATTCAAGAATCATGACGGTAAGTTTGTCAAGGTCGCCGCTCATGTCGGACATCTTGTTCACGAACCAGACGCTTCCCATGCTGTCCGCAAGATTCCGGTATTCCGCCGCATCGTTTATCCTGCTTGGCAGAACAACCGAATAGAAACTTCCTTCAAGCTCGCCGAGCCATGCGCCGGAAATTGAATCCAACAGGAACTGCGGAACTGAACCGCCAGAAATTGAGATGAAATCATCCGATGAAGCCGCAAAATCAGCCCTAAGAGCCGCCGCATCAGGTCCGTACCCAAGCGCCTCAAGCTGCCAGTCGGCAAGAGCAAGAAGCTTTTCCGCCGCCGCACGTGATTTGCGCTGATGCGCCTCGGAAGGAATAAAAAGCGAAGTTCCAAGAAATCCTACTCCTTTCCCGGATTCCATATTCCTGAATTCCTTTATCAGCTTTTCCTCGGCAGAGAGAACCTGCTCCTCCGTGTCACCTTTTATTATGAACCAGCCAGTCGGATTGTACTGAAGAATTGTTCCGGCCTCTATCTCGTCAGAAAGCAGACGGCCTTCCATCTTGTAGAGTTTTGTCACGTTGTTTTCTATCCGGACATTCTTGTGGCAAATAAGAATAGTTCCGATTGACACAACAAAAACCGCGGTGATTACAATGCGTCCGACAAGCCGGCTGTTGTATCCCGGAGAACGCTTCATCACCGAGATAAGTTTAATCGTACGCTTTTCCTCCGGAGGAAGCGGAATGTACGGAAAAACAGCAACGGCCGTAAGGAAGGTGCTCATAAGTCCCGCCATGGAGAACAGCGCCATCTGTTTAAGAAGGTTGAACGGCGCAAAAAGCAGAATTCCGAAACATATCAGCGTGGACACAATCGCCATCATATAGCCGGGCAGCAGGAAATTCCGCAGCTCCCGGCCGGACTTGAGATCCCGGTTGCCCATCCAGTTCGTAAAGAAATGAAGGCTGTAGTCAATACATGAACCTATAAGCGAAGTTCCGAAGACAAGCGTAAGAATGTGCATCTGCCGGAAAACGGCAAGCGTGCTCAAAACCGCGGTAAGAATCGACACGACAATCGCACCTACGGAATAGACAATCGGTTTCGGAGTGCGGAAAATAATCAGCAGCATCAGAATGACGACAATCATTGAGACCGTCGTTATGACCGTTATCTCCTTTGATGCGGAATTTGAGCTTTCGTTGCTATGGAACGGTGTTCCGGAATAGACAAAACGCGTGCCGTCAGTCTCAAGCGGAGTACAGATACTGTATATTTCGGAAATTCCGTTGTCATCACTGGCAAGGGCAGCTCCCTGCTTGCTGAGAATCCCGCGTATCATCACGTACCATCTGCCGTCATGCTGGGAAGCAAGAACACCGTCCTTTACGGACATCGCGATTCCGGAATTCATTATGGAATCCAGATAGTTTCCGAGATTACGCTCGCAGAGCATAAAAGGATCCTTGTCAAGATTGTCCAGCGGAAACATGGTGAATGCGCCGTAAGCCTGGGAAAGCGCGTTCTGAGCGAAAATCTCCGCGCCACCGGGAGAATTTATCTGGTCAATCGCCTCGTCGTCAAGCATATTCCATCTATATTTATAGATAAAATCCGTCACATCCGAAAGCGAGCCCATGTCGCTGTAAAGGGCAACTGAATTGAAATTCGGACTGGAAACAAGCCTGTCGTATACGGAAACCGCGGCGGCTCTGGCTTTTCCGAAATCCTCGTCCGAAGCAAGAATGAACACATTCTGTCCGGTCGCCTCGGTCACCTTCTCGTCCGCGACTTTAAGAGCCTCCTCCTCAATCGGCTTTGGAAGCATATTGAAAAGATCCGCATCGACACCGATTTTCCCCGGATTTGAGACAAAAGTAATCAGAAAGAAAACAAGAATTCCAATATGGAATACAATCCATGCGCCTAAAAAATGCTTGTTCTCAAGCTTATTCAGCAGTAAAACGGGATTTTTCATCGGCCGAAAGTTCCTCCGGATATTTCTGGTTGCTAAAAGAATAAGTTATTGAATTTCCGGAAGCCTCGGTCATCACAATTGTGTCAAGCCGGGCGCCGGAAGAAGATGAGACTCCTCCGAGAGAAAGCGACGCCATTACAGCCGAAACCGTGGCGTCCCTCGGGAAAAGAACAAGTGTCCAGCCGCCGTCTCCGTTGTCCGTGAATTCCGTGGAGAAATTTTTCTGAAGGGATGACAAATCATTTGAAAACACGGAGGAAAGCGTCGTGGCGATGCTCGTAAAAATCTGGTTTCCGGACGCGTCTATCACCGTCTTTTTTCCGTCCGCCGCAGTCTGGATGACCGAAGTCATTCCGACAACAAGCGATGACGGAAACGGTTTCTGCGTGTCCCAGATAATTCCGTCAAGACTGAAAACGAATTTTCCGAAAGACTTGAGCTGGCGGTTCGCCGCCTTTATTGTTTTTGTCTGGATAAAATCTCCTGTAGTGTTGGGATGATCCGCCAGCTGCCGGCAAACCGAATCAAGCGAAAGTCCCGATGCGAACATTACGGAACCTGCCGCGCTCAGCAAAAGCGATGCGACTATGCGCCTCATTTTTTTCATAAGTCCTCCTGCAGTTCCGTCCGGAAAAAAGATTTTACAGGCCGGCGGAATATTCTGCGTATAAAACCGTAAAAACGGAAATTCTCTGAATAAATATCTATAAATATAATGAATTGTCAGCTTTAAATATCTGCAATCCAATTAAAATCATAACAAAAAAACATAAAATTCTGTTATCTGAGACCGTGCTCTCTTATGAATTTCTCAGCCCTTTCTATCAGAAGGGGAGGGCACACAAATTCCGATTCATGCGTCGTCAGGTTCAGGGCCATCTGCTTGCTTTCGGCCTTTGTCACAAGCTCACCTTTGTGATTGAAAATCCCGTATTTTATCACAATCCTGTTCTCGTATTCCAACAGAGAAGAGCGGATGACGGCTTTTTCACCGAAAAAAAGCGACTTCACATATTTGAGGCGGATTTCCGTCACAGGAAAGGCGTAGCCGTCCGCAACCATCTCCTTGTAACCGTAGCCGATGCTGTCAAGCAGGGCGCAGCGTCCAATCTCCATGTATTTTACATAGTTTCCATGCCATGCCACCTGCATTGAATCGACATCAAAGAATTCAACCGTGAATTCCTTGTCAACCGAACACAAAACTTTTTCCATAAATCACCTCACGGCATCATCCAGAAATTGTAGAAATTATACCATTGATACGGATACATACAGCAGAATTTCTCAAGCTGCGCGACGAATTCATCACACAAAGAATTTATCCGCTCCTCTCGGAGCGTTCTCGGACAGTCAAAATCGACCTCAGACTTACGGACATACATTTTGTACTTAGGGTCAAATATCGAAGTGCGTTCCCTCATTCCGAACATAAAGTAAACCGGCGCTTTTATCAGTGCCGGAAGCAGGAAACACCCGTAAGGAAAGGCCGCCTCCTTTCCGAGAAATTTTCTTTTCAGGATTCTGTCCCTTGCTCTTGCCGAAGTCCTGTCGCCGGTAATCACGACAAGTCCGCCGGCCTCCACGTTGTCGATAAGCGTACAGATTGTCTCAGGGCTTATGTCGGACGGAGAGACCACATTGAATCCGACTCCGGGATTCACTTCATGAAGCGTCCGGTTGAACTGCTCCGTTGAATGAAGCTCCATTATCGCGGTAACAGGAACGCTCCGTGACACTTTTGTGCGGTTCCAGCTCGAAAGACTGCGCAAAAGCTCGATATTTCCGAGATGGGAACCGATTATTACCGCGCCGTGAAAATTCTCAAGCTGATTTATAAGCCCGATGACATCATCATCCTGAAATTCAATCTTATCAAGACTTACATTTCCGAGCCAGCCTTCCATTTTTTCCAGAACGCACAGCGAGAACGAGAGAATCTGACGGTAGGAACTCAATTTTGCGGGAATTTTTCCGCCGGTGTATTCACGCAGATTTTTCTGATACAGTTTTGTATCATCACGCGCCCTTTTTGAAAAAACAAAATAAAAAAAACTGACGGGATAAATCAAAGCCCGGACCATCCATCCGGGAAGAACATCGAACAGACGGAACAACAGCTTTATCGCACGGCTGGATTTTACAACTTCCTTCTCATCAGCCCAATGCAGAAGCTCCTCTTTAGAATCCATAATCGGCTAAACTATATCATTATTCCAAAGTTTTTACTATGAATTCTGTACAATTATAAGCCAATTCAGTATAATGCGCTTTTAGTATGAACAAAAAAGCCTGCATTGTCCTTGCTGATGGACAGATTTTTGAAGGAACAGGATTCGGTGCTTCGGGTTGCATCACCGGAGAAGCGGTTTTTACTACAGGTATGACAGGTTATCTTGAGACGCTCACCGATCCAAGTTACTACGGTCAGATTGTGACACAGACTTTTCCGCTAATCGGAAATTACGGTGTCATTCCGCAGGATTTTGAAAGCGCAAAAAGTCATGTACGGGGCTACATCGTCCGTTCCCTCTGCGAAACTCCGTCCAATTTCCGCTGCAAGGAAACTCTGGACTCATTCCTGAAAACGAACAACATAATCGGTCTTATGGGAATCGACACCCGGCGGCTGACAAAAACTCTCCGCGAGACTGGCGTGATGAATGCGAGAATCATATCCGGAGACTCACCGGAAGCCACAAAAGAATTCGCGATGCTCAAAAATCCGCAGGAAAAACAGAAGCTGCTTGAACAGATAAAATCGTATAAAATAACCGGAGCCGTAAAAGCCGTAAGCGGAAACGCCGTCGGAATCGAGGAACCAGCTGATGCGGTTTTCAGAACATCGGCGGAATACAGGGCCGTTCCGGTGACAAAAGACGGACTGAAAGTAAACAATCCGGAAGAGGCGATGAAGAACGGAAAAGGAAAAAAAGTCGTCCTCTGGGATTTCGGCGCAAAGGCGAACATCAGGCGCGAGCTGCTCAAACGCGGTGTTGAAGTTGTGACAGTAAAAAGCGGCGCGACCGCAGAAGAAATTCTTGCGATGAATCCCGACGGAATCATGCTGAGCAACGGCCCCGGAGATCCGGCGGAAAACACAGATATAATAGAAGAAATAAGAAAAATATGCTCATCTGGAATTCCTGTGTTCGGAATATGCCTCGGACACCAGCTGCTTGCGCTTGCCCGCGGAGCCGCGACATCCAAACTGAAATACGGACACCGCGGCGGAAACCAGCCGGTCAAACAGCTTTTTTCCGGCAGAGTTTACATCACGAGCCAGAACCATGGCTACGCCGTAATGAATGAAAGCCTTCCGGCCGGAGCAGCTCTCAGTTTCGTGAACACAAACGACGGAACCTGCGAGGGAATCACCTATACAGACATTCCGGCATTCAGCGTGCAGTTCCATCCGGAAGCCGCAGGCGGTCCGCTAGACACGAATTTCCTTTTTGACGATTTTGTGAGCCTGATAAACGACAGAAATCTGTTCAAAAATTTCAGGACGGAACACACACGGATTGATGCGATCGAATATTTCAGGAGCACGATAAAAACGACAAAAGCGGCGCAGTAGCCTGAAATTCCGCCGGATAAAATTCAGCGGCAAATAAAGACAGCCTCCGTCATCGGACATTCAGTCCAAGGGCGGAGGCTGTCTTGTAAACATTCATCCCTTCAAAAATTCAGAGCACCGCAACCGGCATAATCACATCAGCGACTCAAGGTCAAGCTCACCGGCCGCACACGGAGTTGTGATTGACCAGTTCTCCAGAATCTGCGGATGAATCTCGCCGAAGACACCGACCTTCTCGCCGTTCACGATGACGGCGGCCTGCCTGCCAGGAATAAAGCGCGGATCGTCACTTTCCACAACATCATATTTGTGGTCGAGGAAGTAGAGCAGGGAAGACACTTCGGAAGCAAGGCTGTTGAAATTGGCTGAAGCGCTTGCCGTAAGAAATCCGATATGAGTGCGCGTCACCGTTCCCGTGTTCTCATCTTCCTTGATATATGCGACTTTTCCAATCTCGAAAATTTTATGGGGAAAAATCGCATTCGCCGAACCGCTTTCCGCGCGAAGCAGTGACGAGATGATTTCCGGCCGGATGAACTGATAGTTTTCGCTCATGGGATTGGCAATCTCTATCACCTTTGAACCGTCAATCATCATATTGTCGATATAATCTTTCCGGCTTCCGACATAATTAAAAATCATCTCCTGATAACCCAATCCGACCATAAGCGTTTTTGCCTTGCGGCTGAACTGCGTCACCGGAAGAAGCCTTCCGATTGTAAAATCATGCGGACTTTCAGGCTCAAATGACGAGACATCACAGCCAATCATCACATCTTCGATTATGTCAACCTCATGAAGAAAGTCATTTCTGTACGGAGCGGGATAAAGCGTTATCTCCACATCATCGTTTCCGTCGGAATTCTTTATGTCCGCAGTCGTGATACGGCTTCCCATACGGGCAAGCGCATCGGCGACTTTCTCGATTTTAAAGTCAGATCCCAGAAGGCTGTTCACATGGGAAAGGGTTGTCTTCGTAGTCGTCTGGAAATAAAACGGCACCGTGATGTCGCGGCCAAGACCAGTCTCATAAGGATGACGGACTTTTATCGGAAGAATCTCATAACCGCAGTCGGCAAAATCGCAGGCGACAATATTCGCCGAAAGAACAAGATTCTCGATATTGTCTCCGGTCAGCTCGACCATAAGATCCTTGTCGCCGACTTTTACGGCTCCAAGCGTAGCGCTGTTGATTATCGGAGCCATTGAAAGAATCTCGCCCTTGTCATCTGACAGAAGCGGGAATTTCCTGCAGTCCTTGAGAATCCACCCGTAATCCCTGCCTTTCGGATGATCGGTCAGAATCTGGCGGCAGGTCATCGGCTCGGTACAGGCAAGCGGAACAAAACTTGTTTTGTCAGGATCCACCGCACGATATTTTACAGGAAATTTTATCTGGTCAATACGGTAAATTCCCATCGAAATTGACTTGCGTTTGCGTCCGAAATTCCAGGCAAGCTTTTCCTGAGTCTGAATTATGTCAAGGAGCATCGGCTCGTCGATCGGCTTTCCGGCAATCATAAATGCGACCATATAAGGACGGATTTCCTTAAGCTCAGGATCCACATTCACAATCCTTTCGCCGCAGTCCTTTATGTCATCCTTTGTGGAAATAAATTTCATGTAGTCAACGCATTTTCCGCCGTCATGAAGCCGTATCTGCCGGGCAACGCCATTCGTAGACCAGAGATCCGGACGGTTCGTGTCATTAAGTTCTATTTTTATCACGCGCTGCTCTTCCGGCTGGCTCATATCCGGTTTCTCATCAAGCTCGGCCTTGGCGCAGGGCAGTTTTGCCTCCAGCGTGTCATAATCATATTTCTTACCAAGCATACTGAAAAACAGTCTTTCGTTTACTTCAATTTTAGGCATTTTATTGTAAAGATCCGGCGGAAAACCGGACGCTCCTCCTGGAAAAATCGTCGCTCTGACGCTGTTGTTTGCCGGATATTATAGAAAATAACATTCAGAAAATCAACATAACGCAGGCGTTCAGGAAATCACGGAATTCCGCCGCAGAAGATTTTTAATTTCAGAAATAAATTTTTGCGCTTACCGTTGTGGCCAAAAAACCGACGGCAAAAGCTTCCCAGAAACCGCCGTTTCCGTCAACAATCGTGAATTCAATGTTATTCTTTTTTCCGGTGTTGAACACGATGAACGGAAGATATGTCTTTACCGAAAATCCGAATTTCCTGGCGAATCTAAGATTCGCTGAAAAATACGCTCCGGCTCCGTGCATAAACAGCGAATTGGAGTAATCATTTACATCAATGTCCATCTTGATTTTGTACGCAAGTCCTACGGATGAAAAATAAACGCCGAAAGGATTAGACGCATAGCCCAGCGATGCCTCCGGTCCAAGCGTAAGCATATTCTGCTCGACATTTCTGGCGATTGCGCATGAAGCCTCCAGGTCAATGCACCCCGCATAAAGATTGATTACGGGCGCAAATCCTATCGCGGAAACCCCGAATCCCGCCGCTCCACCGAAAAATTTTCCGTCATCATCATCTTCGTAGGAATATTCGTAAGCAGAAACGGAAGCCGCCATAAACAGGACAGCCGCAGCTGCCATAAGAATTCTTTTTCTCATCCTAATTTACTCCCCGGCAATGCCGTTCTATAGTTTCTACGGATTATCCATGATTTTCGGCGTAAAAGCAAGCCGGCCACGACATCAGTTTGACAAAACAAAGCATAAAATTTACAATGATTTTGTTTATGATTTCTTCCTTTTATAAGAAAAACTCTGTTTTCATAAAGAAAATTCTGCTTCTTACGACATCAGTCGCCGCAATGTGCACGGTGCTTTTTTCCTGCGCCTCGGCAAAAACGGCGGAACCGGCCCTGAATCCCGTCTATGTCACAAACACAAAAAAAATAAATCTTCTTCCGCCAAAGTACATGAGCGGACAGATTGACTCAATGCAGCTGCTGAACGGAAAATTCGGAAAGGAATCGTTCTCTTTGCTGGCCTACATCCATGCGGATCAGAACGAAATTTTCCTGTCGCTGCTCAATGATTTCGGAACGGACATGGGAAACCTTGTCTACGACGGCGTGTCGGCAGAATTTGACTCGGCGGTGTTTCCGGCCGCGCTCAAGGCTGAATATATAGTCGCCGACATCCAGTATGCATTCTACGACACGCAGAAAATCGCTGAGAATCTGGGCGCGTCAAAACTCGGCTTCGCTGTCATTTCCGGCGGAGACGGAACGGAAATCAGACGCATAACCAACGGAACAAAACTGATCGCCGAAATCGAAAAGAAAACCGGGTCGGTAAGGATAACGAATTTTCTGCGCGGCTACGAATACAATCTTCTGGAAGGTGAATGATGGACGGAATCCGGAACTTTCTTTCAGAACCGGGCGTTATAAGCGCGGCCGGAAAATCCGCGGAAGCCCTGTGGAAATCCGTGACAACCGGCGACCGCAGCGGAATCAGAAAGGTGAGGACATCAACCGATGAGGAATTCTATGCGGCGCGTACCGACAATTCCTTGCTCTGCGCATCGTCCGCAAAATACGACATGAGAATAATGAGGCTTGAGGAAGCCGCACTGGACATGATTTCCGGCGCAGTGGAAAAAGCAAAATCCATGTTTCCCGCCGAAAGAATCGCCGTATGCGTCGGCTCATGCGACAACGGAACGGAATTCTCCGTCGCCGGCCACAGGGAATTTTTCTCCGGAGGAAAATTTCCAAAAGACTATTCCCTCGAAATTCAGGGTGCGGACTACGTCGCATCATTCGTCTCGGAAAAATTCGGACTGAAAGGGCCTTCCGCCACATTCAGCACTGCATGTTCATCAAGCGCGGTCGCAATGATAAAAGCCGCGGAACTGATAAAGGCAGGACTTGCGGATGCCGTCGTAACAGGCGGAGTGGACATCGCATCGGACACGGTTCTTCTTGGATTCAACTCGCTGGAGGCCGTTTCTCCTGAAATGACAAATCCGTTCAGCGTGAACAGGCGCGGAATAACACTCGGCGAGGCGGCCGCTTTTTTTGTAATGTCGCGGGTTCCGCTGCAGGAAAATGCGCCGGAGATTGAACTGCTCGGCTGGGGAGAAGCGGCGGACGCGTATCACATGACCTCGCCGGATCCGTCCGGAAAGGGCGCGGAATCGGCCATAAGACGCGCGCTCAGTTCCGCCGGACTTGAACCGTCCCAGATTGACTACATAAACTTGCATGGAACCGGAACAAAATTCAACGATTCAATGGAAGCGAAAGCCGTAAATTCTGTGTTCGCAGGCCTGAATGTTCCGGCAAGCTCAACAAAATCAGTAACGGGCCACACACTCGGAGCCGCCGCCGCGCTCGAAGCCGCAATATGCTGGATGGCCGTGAAAAACGGAGCGGAAAAGACAGCGGCGCTTCCGATTCAGGTTTGGGACAAAATCCGGGATCCGGAAATTCCTGAGCTGAATTTTGTCAGCCGTGGAGACGAAATCCACGTAGCCGGCCCCATAAGAAAATGCCTTTCGAATTCATTCGCATTCGGAGGTGCGGACGCAAGCCTGATAATAGGAGTCCGCTGAAAAAGCACAAGGCTGACGGAAAATCCGTCAGATTTTATATTTTCAAGTTTGCGTTGCAAATTTTTATCAACTGGAGATATTTTATGGAAAAAATAACAATCCCGCAGTTCATTGACCACGACGAGCTTATCTGGATGCTTCCGCACAAAGGCAAGATGTTTCTGCTTTCGCGCGTGACTCAGCATGACGGAACAAACCACACAATCACAAGCGAATACGACATCACCGAAAACTGCATTTTCTACGAACCGGAATTCGACGGTGTTCCGTCCTGGGCAGGCTTTGAATTCATGGCGCAGGGAATTTCGGCACTTACGGGAATCACAAACAAGGAGAAGGGAAGGGAACCTCTTCCCGGATTTATTCTCAGCGTGTCGGAATTCAAGGCGGAAGTCGGATATTTCAAGAACGGAACAACAATTCAGATGAAAATCCGCGAGGACTACAGGGAAGAGGAGAATCACATCTACAGATATATCTGCGAGCTGTATGCGGAAAAAGGCGATGAGAAACCTTCAGTAACCGCAAAAATAACGGTGATGGAAACCGAAGACATCCATTCGCTTTTCAAGGACTAGCACGGTGTTGGAAGGCAGCCAGAAACTGCTTTTATTATCTTAAATATATTCAGTTTGGAGTAAAAAATGGAAAATCAGAATGCTGACAAAAAAGTGCTGGTGACAGGAGCCAGCGGCGGAATAGGACGTGCGGTCGCGGTCGAGGCGGCAAAAGCCGGATATTATGTAATCTGCCATTACAACGGAAGCCAGGCAAAGGCAGAAGAGACTCTTGCCCAGATAAAGGCGGCCGGCGGCGAGGGAGAACTGATTCAGTTTGACGTATCGAACCGCGAGGACTGCAAGACAAAACTCAAGGAGCTTACGGACAGATACGGAGCGCTCTGGGGAATCGTGAACAATGCCGGCGTAACCCGCGACAACACCTTTGCCGCGCTCAGCGGAGAGGACTGGGACAAGGTAATCCACACGAATCTGGATAGTTTCTACAATGTGCTGAATCCGCTTATCATGCCGATGGCAAGCCGCAAGAACAAACGCGGCGGAAGAATAATCACAATCTCATCCGTCAGCGGAATCAACGGAAACCGCGGTCAGACAAACTACAGCGCGTCAAAGGCGGGAATCATCGGTGCGACAAAAGCGCTTGCGGTGGAGCTTGCAGGCCGCAACATCACGGTGAATGCGATTGCACCGGGCGTAATAGACACCGACATGACAAAAGCCATCAATCCGGAAGTTTACGACATGATAATGGGAACAATTCCGATGAAACGCGCCGGAAAACCGGAGGAAATCGGAGCCACGGCAGTATTCTTGCTTTCGGAAGGCGCGGCATACATAACAAGACAGGTCATCACTGTTGACGGAGGACTCTGATATGGAATTTACAAAAGCAAACGGAAAACGCCGTGTCGTGGTGACCGGCGGAGGAATGCTCAGCGGACTCGGACGGGACTGGAATTCCGCATACGAGAACCTGAAGGCATGTAAAAACAAAATCCGCTATATGCCGGAATGGGAACGCTTCACCAAGATGAACACACGGATGGCCTGTCCTTACGACGGTGAGCTTCCGTCATTTCCGCGCAAAAAAATCCGCGGTATGGGACGTGTCGCGCTGCTTTCTCTTGTGACGACCGAGGAAGCGCTGAAAATGGCCGGATTTCTAAAAGAAGACGGCGATGTGATTGACGAGCTTAAAAACGGCCGCACAGGAATCGCATACGGAACCTGCATGGGCAGCATGGACGCAATCGGTGATCTGGCAAAAATGGTCGAGACGGGCGATTCCTCCCATCTGAATTCGCAGACATACATAAAAGCCATGCCGCAGACCAACGCCTGCAACCTTTCTGTATATTATCAGATCCGCGGACGCGTAATCGTCACGGACACCGCCTGCACATCCGGAAGCCAGTCCATCGGTTACGCATACGAGGCGATTGAGGACGGAAGACAGGAAATAATGATTGCCGGCGGAGCGGAGGAGCTTTCGGCTCCGGACGCAGCTATATTCGACACGCTCGGCGCCACAAGCTGTCTGAACAAAACGCCCGAACTCACGCCAAAATGTTTTGACAAGGACAGGGACGGTCTTGTAATCGGAGAAGGAGCCGGAACTCTGATTCTGGAGGATCTGGAGCACGCCGTAAAACGCGGAGCAAAAATCTACGCAGAAATCGCCGGATTCGGAACGAACATGGACGGAACACACATAACAAGCCCCAACGCCGAGACACAGGCGCTTGCCCTTGAGATGGCGATTCAGGATGCCGGAATCAGCAAGGAGCAGATTGCATACATCAACGCGCACGGAACAGCCACACATCACGGAGACATTTCCGAATCCCAGGCGGTGTACAAAGTGTTCAACCGCGCAGTTCCAATCTCATCGACAAAAAGCTACATCGGACACATTCTCGGAGCCTGCGGCTGCGTCGAATCATGGCTTACAATCAACATGATGAACGAAGGCTGGTTCCATCCGAACGTAAACCTCGTGAACGTTGACCCGGAATGCGCGCCGCTTGACTACATTCAGGGAGAAGGCCGCAGAATCGACGCCGAATATGTCATGTCGAACAACTTTGCGTTCGGCGGCGTGAACACAAGCCTGATTTTCAGGAAATTCCGCGAATAGAACAAAAACAGCCCGCAGCGGCTCGTATACAAGAAAGGGGATCTCCCGAAAGCTTCTCTGCGCTTATCGGGAATCCCCTTTTGTATTTAACGGAATCTCAGGCGGAAGAATTACATCAGAAAGACTTGACAAAGTGCTGGGGGGGGGTAAACTCTTTCCATGTCTTTCGGCAAGAGGGTTTTCTTTTTTTGCTTTTTTTTCTCTTCCGCTGTTTTGCAGGCTCAGGAAAAAAATCTCTTTGTGGAAAAAGTCAAAAACGCTTACGGATATTTTGGTTTTCCGGCGTGGTCTCCTGACGGCTCAATTTTTGCAGGAGTGCAGGAAGACAAGATTATTCTTTACGGCGCGGATGATTTTATGCCTAAAAAAATCTTTGAGCCTTTTTCCTCAGAAGACACAAACACATTTTTTGCTTCAATGGAATTCTCTAAAGACGGAAAAAAACTGCTTGCTGTAAGAAACCGCCGCTCAATAGCTTTGTATGACGTTGACTCCGGAGCGGTTACTGACTTGATTTCATCGGATAAGAGTTCTGCGGAAACCGCTGTTTTTGGTGAAGAAGGATTTTCTATTGTTTTTCCTTATGACGGCAAAAATCTTTTTGAGTATTACAGGCTTCTTGCCTCGGACAGTTATCTTTTGAATAAAAAGCTCGACTTTAATAAAGAAATTCTCTTTTTGAGCAGGACAGACGACTCAAAATGTCTGATTGTTTCAACCTCGGATTCTAAATTTCACCTTGTCGCAAATTCTGACGGCATTTATCAAAACATTGCTGAGTATTCATGGAATGTCAATTCAGGTGTTTATCCGAAAATAAGTTCTGACGGCTCCGCCTTTTTGTTTTCCATGCTGCAGGACAAGCTTGTTGTCGCACATTTTAACGGTCTTGAAGAAAGCAAAGCTCCGAATCTTACAGAAATCATTGTTCCTGAAGGCTTAAGCGGAGATGCCTGTTTTTCTTCTGGCGGCAAGTATATTGTGCTTGGAACTAAAAATAACTGTCTTTGCGTTTTCGACGCAGGCAGCGGCAATCTGATAAAAACGCTTTCGCTTGGAAAATCAGAAAGCTTTTCCGCCGGAACATTCAGTCCTGACGGCGAAAAAATTCTCTTTACAACAAAAAAAGGAAATCTTTATCTATGGAAATGGCTTGCTGACGACAGCGGACTTGAGCTTTCTCAGGAGGAGCCTGATTTTGAGGAAAATCCATTAAAAGACGGGACTGGCAAAATTTCGGCTGCAAGCGTAAGCGGTTCTTCTGTCGGTGATAGCGGCAGCACGTCTGCCGGAACTTCAGGAAAATTGCACGCTTTTGGTGACAACAGGCGAAAAGAAGGATTTTATGCGGATTTGCAGCTGGACTGTTCTACGGTTCCAGAGCCTTTCCTGTTTGCTTTGGGCGCGGACTTTTCTTTTATTTCCTGCGATGTTTTAAAGCCGTTTTTTATCGGCGGCAGAATCAGGCCGTTTGTCGCTTTTTCAAAAGACAATTTTCCATATAACTACACGCTTAACGGAGAACATTTGGACAGTCCTTGCCTTTCCGGAATATGTTTTTCTGTGCCTTTCGGCATTTTTATATTGCCGTTTTCAGACAAGGATATTGCTGTTGGCGCGGAAGTTTCTGTCGGCGCGAGCCTTTTGTATTTATGGAACCGGAAGATCGGGGCTGACTTCTACAGTTCCAGGATTTTTCCGTCGTTTAATTTTTCGGGGCGGATCCAGCTTGAATTCAAGTTTTTGAGCGTTTTCGCAGGCGTATCATGGGATTCAATCTTGAAATTTTGCGCAAGCGCAGGGGCGGGCGTCTGTTTCCGTCTGGACAGGAAAAAATGAGCGGAAAGATATTCAAGTTAAAAAACTTCGGCCAATTTTATGTTTTTCTCATTCTGATTCTCACAGTGAGTTTTGTTTCGTGCGCAAATTCAGTCAACTCAATGCTTTTGGACTACAACTCAGGATTTTCCTCGGACGTTTCTGTGAAAAAATCCAGCGAAGCCCTTTCGCCTGGCGACGACGGATTTAACGCGGACAATATGCTTTGTCCAACTTATTTTGTCGCAAGCGATGCCACCTTGAATCTCTACGGCCCTGAAAACTGCTCTTCATACAAATGGAAGTTTTTGCAGATTGAACAGGTTACGGAGCTTAATCTGACATATTCAGCTGAAAAGTCTGTTGCATACAGTCTCAGCAACGGTTCATCTGAAGTTTCAAGGGCGTTTATTTTGTATATTCCCTCTTCTGGTCTTGAGACGGGAACTTACAAGCTCACATTAACAGTAACGGACAAGGAGGGTAAAGAATACAGCGACAACTGTAAAATTGTGGTTTATCAGCCTTGAAAAAGTACAGGCGAATATTTCAAGCATTTTATTTTTGGAGGAAAAATAATGAAATTAAAAGGAAAAATTGTTTCACGCGCAGCAAGTTTTTTTGTTGCCGCTGCCGCAATGTTCTTTTGCGCTTCCTGTGCAAATCAGCTTAGCGGAGGATATGTTTCTGACTCAGACGGAAAGTCAAAAACATTGAATATCGCAGTCACGAACTATTCAGAACTTGCTTCTGGCTCTTCAAGAAGCCTTGCCTCATCAAGAACAATAATGCCAGACTCTTATGATTCTGACGGCGTGGACCTTTATATCTACGGTGTGGCTGCGACCGGCGATGCGTTTACTGCTCCTGTGAAAGTGGAATTTGAGGGAAATACAGACGGCGCAGGAGGTGCCGCCTCAAAGACCGTCGGAAAAATAAAGATAGACGCTGAGGCTGCAATCTGGGAATTTACCCTTGCCGCGGTAGCAAAGAACGATGTGCCGGCAACGCTTGATGAAATGAAAGAAAAGGCGGTTCTTATCGGCTACGCTTCTCTTGATATGACTTACGGCGACACTGCAAAATTCACGCTTTCTCCTGACGGTCTTACAAAAGAGGCTTCTGTTGCAATGAAGCTTTATAATGACGGCTGGACAACTCCAGACGGCTACACAATAAAAGCCGGCATTTACAAGCTTACTGACGGAGCGGACGCGACAGATAAAGGCGACGGAAGCGGAAACACGACTGCCCAAGACATTGCCTCGCTTGAGACTTCAGAACCTGTGGCTGCAAATTATTCACTTGCTTCAATGGCGCCTGGAACTTATCTTTTCAAGGTAACTTACACAAGCGATGCCACAAAGAAAAGCTTTGTCTGGAGCGACACACTTATCGTTCTTCCGGGAAAGGCTGTTGACAGCTCAATTGCAATTCCAAATGTGATTGGCGAAGTGCCTTCTGCTCCGGCAGATTTCAAGGCAAGCTATGAAGCGAACAGTGAAGATGAAAGAATCGGTTATTATACAGTTGATTTTGAATGGGCTCGCGGCTCTAAAAACGAGCTTTCCTACGAGCTTGAAGTTCTGCCTCTTGCGGACTTTGCAACTACAGCCGCCCTTCCAGCAAGCGATGATGAATGGACTTCTGCGTCAGCTGCTTCGGGAGCTGACGCTCTTGTATTTGACGCAAAATTCTCTTCATCCGATTTTTATGGCTCAGGTTCTCTCTTGACAGGAAACACTGCGGCTGCCGCTTATCTTGAGCTTGGAGTGCGCTATGGCGCAAGAATTCGCGCTGTAAACGATGCCGGAAAATCAGACTGGGCGTACGTAGCTGTTGACGGCGCAAAGGGAACTGCGTTTACAAGCGCGGTAATCAGCCGCTACAGAATCACATATAATCTTAACGGCGGTGTTTATTATGCAGACGGAGACACTTCAAAAACCGGCTCAGCTGTAAATATCGTGAAATATTCCTGTGAAGAAACGTCAGCCGGCAATGCGATATTGCAGCCGGACGGAAACGGAGCCGACGGACTTTTGAAAGCCACATCTGATGCGGACTCTGCCGCTTGGAGCGCATGGGCAAATGGCGACGGCACTAAGCTTACTGAAACTGCGTACACTGGTTCTGCAAACCTTGAGCTTTTCGCAAAATACTCAAACGGCGCCCAGGATGTGGAATTCCTGCAGAAAGAAGATTACTTTATCAAAGGCGCTTGGCTTACTGTTGACGGAACTCAGTTTACAGACGGACAAAAAACTTTGACCATTGACGCTTCTGTAAAAACTTCTTCCACATGGAACTTCAAGCCAGCTGCCGACGGCAATAAAATCACAGATGAATTCAAATATGATTCTGTGACGCTTGCCTTTACAAAAGGAGGCCAGACATATTGGTCTGGAACAGAAAATGATGTTGGAACTGCCGGACATGATTTTGAACTTCCGCTTTCAAAGCTCAATGTCGGAACTTATCAGATTACAGTCAGCGCAAGATATTCAACAAACATTTATGTTTCCTATCCGGTAACAGTAACAATCACACGGTAAATTCCTTAAACCAAAGCAGTCCGCACAAAAAAAAGAAATACTTGATTTTTGTGCGGATTGCTTTATCTCTCATTTTCTATTACTCAAAATTAAATTAAATTTTTATTGATTTTGAGTAATAAGCATATTATACTCGTAGGCTAAATAAACACAGAAGATATAAAGGTAATAACCGGGATTAGCCGTTGCGGAAAATTTTCCACCACCATAACAAAATTGTGTTGTTACTCTGTGTAAAACATAAAAAATGCGAAAAAACAGGGGATTTCCCGAAAGCTTCCATGCGCTTATCGGGAATCCCCTGTTTATTTAACGGAGCGGGCAGCACCCGAACCGATTAGAATTCTTTAATAATATTTTCTCCGTAAGCATTCTTTATCGTTCCGTCATACACTTTGCCGTTGTAAGTCTCGTATGCGAAGATATACTGCTTGTCTGCCGTTGTAAAGTCAATCACGTAGGCATTTGTATTTCTTGGCAGCAAGCGACCACTAGTCAAATCGTAAAAATCGTCTTCACCAATTTTCTTCGCTGTAACTGGAACGGCAATATTTTTTGCTGCGGCAGAATCATTTGACAATGAGTACGGAGAAGCCATCCAGGTTATGGCCGGAGTTTCGTAAGTGGTAGTAAGAGTTCCGTTTACGTTCAGCTTTTTAATCTCTCTTTCCGCCACGGTGAATATTCTTGATTTACCGTCTGAATACGTACCATAATATTCGATACTGACACATTCCAACGGTGTCGTAACAAGAGGGTCTACGGGCACAGTTGCGGTTCCTGTTTTGGTTCCGTCATAATCAAAGCAAATGGTGTATTCAACCGTATAAACCTCATCAGCTGAGGTGCGGCTGAATTCCTGCGTCATGAGGTTCGGCTCAGAAAGCAGATTGGAGTCGGAAAGCGTGACATCTACCTTTTCCGGTCCGGAAATCAGAGTTCCTTTTTTCGGTTCTGTTTTCGTTGCCTTAACATAGTCCTTGTAAACATTCTTCGTCACCGTCCAGGTCACCTTTTCGGTTACAGATTCTCCTTTATATTTAGGATACGCCCAGCAAAGTCTGTAAGATGCCTTGTCAGCGGAAGTATATACAGCTTGGGCAGTTTCGTCCCATGTAACAGCATAAGAGGCCAGTTTTCCACTACCCTCCGTTGAAGCACGCTTGTTGTTATGGTAGGCATAAATCTTGAATTCTTTTCCGTCAAGGCTTGCATCATATCCAAGAACCGCCTTCATCTTGTTTTCCGCAGAATCAAATTCAGGAACGGAGAAAGCGGCCTTCATCCAGGCAGCCTCCTTGGAAGACTCCGTAGAGCCCTTCACATAGAAATAATACGTCAGATCCTTTGTGTTAACCTTGCCGTTTACCTTAGGCGCTGTCCACAGAAGCTCGAAATTCTTCTTGTCCGCGGAAATTCTGGGGACAAGTCCGGTGAAACTCAGCTCAACATTATCCGCAGCCTCAACACTGACCTCGCCTGCCTTGAACTTTTTGGCGGCATAATAGCCATTTCCATCAGCAATCTTGGCATAAACGACATTCTTTCCGATTATCGGCGCGGCGAATCTGGCGTTTCCAAGAGATGAAGCTGAAAGAGGAACATCTTTTTCGCCTTTTTTTTCTGTTTTCTTCATGACAAAATCAACTGTCTCGGAAGCGTCCTCCGACTCGACCGTATAGGTGTATGTCAGGTACGGAACGGCCTCGACAGAAACAACAATCTGTCCCTTTGAATCAAGAGAAACCGAAGATGCCGGCTCCTGCAGTTTCTTCAGATTCCCCTCAGATTTGTCGGAATAGTCATAATCGGCAAACTGAATTCTGTCCTTTTTGGTGTCTCCGTCAAGATTATACGGAACCTGATACACAACCGCCGAATTGAATCCGTTGTTCACGGCCTTCACGTCAACCGAAGTCCAGTCGCTGCTGCCGATAACGTCGGCATAATTGACCATGCTCCTGATTCTGCCGCTTGCGCCGGAAGAGACGGCCTGTACGCTGTACGTGAAATTCTGTCCGTCAACCCACTCGTTGTCAGTCGAAATCCTATCCACATAAGACAAATCCTTAGTAGTTCCTGCAAGTGTTTTTGTCTCATTTGTGTCCCTGTTGATTCTGACAAGCGTATATCCGGAACAGTCCTGCACAGGATTCCATGAAATGAACACGACTCCGGGCATTGCCTTTGCCTTCAGATTGGACGGAGCGCCTATACGGTACACATAGTCAGAAGGCGTCTGCTGCTGACAACCGATGAATGTTCCTGCCGCCAGTGCCCCCGCAAGAACAAACGCAAATCTGTTGATTTTTTTCACAACCAACTCCTGATAATAGTTTTTGTTTTGAATTCAGGGGAAACTGGTGAACAGATATACAAGGCAAACACTCCCGCAGACAAAACATCAAGACATCTTACCCCCCCCCGCACATTGTCAAGTGTTTTTGAATTTCTCCTGATTCCGCTTATTTTGAGGGAAATTTATCCTGCGCAACCGGCAGTTGCGGAAATTCCAAGCGGAATTGCTACAAAAAAATACGCAATCCGGGTTATAATCATGTAGGATTCAATTCAGAGCAATAGCTTTATGGGGGAAAAATGACATTAAACGAAAAAATCGCGGTTCTCCGCAAGTCAAAAGGATGGTCGCAGGAGGAGCTGGCTGAAAAACTGGATGTGTCAAGGCAGTCGGTATCAAAATGGGAAAGCGGAGAATCCGTTCCTGAACTCTCAAAAATAATCGGGCTGTCGGAGCTTTTCGGAGTAACGGCTGACACCCTTATAAAGGAAGAAATGGATATTCCCGGAAGTTCCGCAGAAACCGCAAAAAACGGCGGGCAGAGCTGCGGAGACAAAACAAGAACAGTCCGGCGCGCCGACGCGGAGAATTTTATCAGACTTACGGCGGAATTCTCCAGAAAGCTCGCGGTTTGCGTCGCGTTCCTTATCCTTTCTCCGGTTCCGCTGATTTTCCTTGCAGGCGCAAACAGTTACGGAATTCTTCCTGTCTCGGAGAAGGCTGCCGCCGGAATCGGAATCTCGGTCCTCATGCTGATTGTGACCGCTGCCGTCGCAGGAATAATAATGAGCTCATTCTCCGTCAAGAAATATGAATTCCTCGAAAAAGAGAATTTCATGACCGACACGGAGACGGAAAAATTCATCCGGGCATCGGCGGAAAATTTCATGCCGAAATTCCGCAGCTACATAACTTCGGGCGTAGTCCTCTGCATTGTCTCCGTGATTCCGCTGATTGCGGTAAGCTCGCTGGAAATAGGGGAGATTCACGTAATCTGTACGGTCTGCTCGCTTCTCATCATGGTCGCGGCCGGTGTGTTTCTGCTCGTGCTCGGCGGAACAAGAAATTCCGCATATCAGAAACTGCTTCAGCAGGATGAATTCTCCGAGGAGAACAAGAGGCTCAGCAGCAGAACAAAAAATTTTAACGACGCATTCTGGCCGCTCGTCGTTTTCCTGTACCTTCTGCTGAGCTTCACCACGAAGCGTTGGGACATAACCTGGCTTATCTGGCCTGCAGCGGCGGCTGTGTTTCCGCTTGTCAGGAGCATAATCGCAAAACGCTAGAAAACGGAAACACCCGCGCAGGCTCAGACCCGGAAAGTTTCCTCCGGACCAAGATATGACCGTGGAAGCCGCATTCCGTCTCCGTGCAGAACTATTTTCTCCAGCACAAAGCACGGAGTAAGCGCAGCCACCTCAAGCTTATTCAGTCCGGCAACAGCTTCGGCGCGAACACGGACAATCCGGATATTGTCCGTCACATCGGAAGACCACGGCTCCTGATTGTCGCCCACGCGGAAATTTGACGGAACAACATCCACAACCTGCGTTTTTCCGTTGAGACCAGCGGCGAATTCATAAAGGTTGTCCTGTGTCGCCGGATTAGACGGATTCAGAAAGAAATCAATGCTGACAGCCTCCGCCTTGTCCCAGACAAAGCTGTATTCCAGACGCGGCGCGGTTTCGATTCCTGAAAAATACGCGGTCTGCGGAAAAACCTTCACGGCAGAAAGAGATTTTCCGTAGCCGTCAAGAATCCTGAATTCCGCGGAGCCGGCAGAAAATGATGAGGAAAAATGCTCCGCCTCGATGGAAATATAATCCGCTGTCCGGACAAATGTTCCAGCCGGAAAATCCGTGCATGGAACATCCGCGTCAACTTTTATGGGAACAATGATTTTTGAATTTGAAATCGGCGCGGAGACCACACGGATTTCGGCAGTCTTAGCGGCATCCTCCGCAAGAATCTTTCTGTCAACAAAAACCTGAACAGAAACAATTCCGCCGGTCTCGCCTTCATCCTGTGAGAATGAAATCCATCTTTTGTCCGATTCCAGCCTGAAATCGACTTTTCCCGGCCATGCGGACGCAATGTTCACGGTAAAAGAATTCACATCCGGATTCCTGAACGCATTTGAATAAAGAGTCTTGCGCCTCCAGTCCGTCCCGTTCGTCACGAAATCGGTTCCGTCAATCCACACGGCAAGGCGTTTCTTGTCCGCTCCGTCAATCGTCTCGTATACAGGCTTGCGGTTGCCTTCCTCGTTCCAGTTCGTGAATCCGATATGCTCCGACCAGCCCATCGCATACCATTTGCCGCCGTCAATTGAATCACATTCCCCGACCAGCTTCCGGTCAAATTCAAGGCAGTCACGGATTTTCCGGACAAGCGGATTCGCCTCCATGATTCCGTTCCGGGCGTACCAGTGGTTTTTCCCGGCAAGCAGCTGCATCTTAAGGACATTCATCGTGCCCATCGCCGGATAATAAACCTGAATAAAAAATCCGGGCAGAATTTCGGGCATTTCCTGTTCAATCTGATTTCTAAGCGAGGCGGCGCGGCTCATTATTTCCTCCGCACGCTCAAGAATTCTGTCGGACTCGCGGAAATTCGCCGGATGGAATGTGTCGCTCTGAATTGATTCCGTGCGGCGCATATTCGCAAGTTTTGTGTAGCCGTCCACAACAAAAAGCGCGTCGGCAAGCTGCTCCTGCGTGAACTGCGGAAACTGCCGCCTGAGCCAGTTATCCGTATAAGTCCGGACGGAAAAGTCCTGGGCACCGAATTTCCCGTAATCATAAGCCAGATCCAGAAAGAACGAGAGCGGAAATTCGTTCGTAACGATGTCGCCGACATTCACAATCCACAGATCTCGCACTCCGAATTCGTAGGCGGCGGTCATCTGCTCCTTCACCTTAGGCAGATACGATGTGTTTATCCATTCGTAAGAAAACGGCGAGCCGTGGTAATCAAGGTGATAGTACATTCCGTAGCCGCCGCGGTGACCGCGCATTTCTTCCGTAGGAACAGTGCGCAGGTTTCCGTGATTGTCATCGCACAGCATCAAGATAACACCGTCAAGCTCGTCGCTTCCGATAAGACCTTGCGTCTGCGCGTCTCCATAAAAATACGGCTCGACTTCCTTGTAAAGCGCAAGCATACGCGGAACTTCGTCAAGATTGCTGTTCACGTATTTTTTTATCAGGGAATTCTGAGTTCTCAAAACATCGCGCAAAAGGTCAATGTTGTCTTTGAGAGTGGCGTCATGTCCAAGAATCGCCGTGTCCGCCTCTCCGCGCATTCCGACGGTTATAACATTCTCGAATTTTCCGCTGCGTTTAAGTCCGTCCTCCCAGAATTTTGTGATTCCCTCGCGGTTCGTGCGGAAATTCCATGCGTCTCCGTAAACGGAATCCGGGCCGCGCACGTGTTTGTATTCCTCACCGTGGCGGCAGCAAGGCTCATGATGGGAACAGCCCATCACGACACCATATTCGTCCGCGAGTTCGGCCGCGGCAAGCCCCGGACCGTCGCAGCTGAAGCAAGATGCCCACATCGCCGGCCACAGATAGTTTCCTTTAAGCCGCAGCAGAAGCTCAAAGACATTCTCGTACATTCCGGCGTTCAGGCCGCCAAAATTCCGGTTCGCCCAGTTTCCGAATGCGGGCCACTCGTCGTTTATAAAAAATCCGCGGTAACGGACGGAAGGCTCCTTGGACACAAAATTGTCGGATTCAGAAAATTCAATCCGGTCACGGTGAAGCGGTTTTATGTCGCTCCAGCTGACAAGCGGCGAAACGCCTATAAGTCCGGAAAAATGGAAGAGCCCATAGATTGTGCCGCGCTTGTCGCTTCCGGCAATCACGACGGCATTCTCCACGCCGTCAACCGGATTTTTTGTCACAGAGAAAGAATATGTCTCCCTTTTTCCCCTGACGGAAGAAAAATCCGCCTTTCCGCTTTTTTCAAGCGCCTCAAGAAAAGGGCTGTTCCCCAATGTTCCGAAAAAAACTGCGGTCAAACCGAGTCTTGAAATATCACCACACTTGTCCGGTTCTGCGCCGGTCACACGGAACACATCAAGGCGGACTTTATCGGCGATTTTTTTTACTCCGGAAAAAGCCTGCTCCTCATAGTAAAATTTTACGGAACTTTTTCCGCCGTCAGAAGAAAGGATGAACATCTATTCGGTCTCCGTCAAATCTGTTGAATCCATTATCGCGTCCAGAATCTCGGGAAAAAACCATTTCTGTCCAATTCTGTCGTAATATCCGAATTTCTCGTTGTAGTCGTTGCCCTGCGGCTTCCAGGCGCCGTTGTCCCAGAGGCAGCTGACAATTCCGTACTGCTTATATGATGAAGTCAGATAAAATTTGAACCATTCCACGCGGTCTTCAAGGTTATTCTTGTTTACAGCCCCGTATTCACCGATTATAACGCCGTATCCGTCCTGCACGAATTTCTGGTTCAGCTGAGAGAACATCCGGGCAAGCTCATTTTTATGCGCCTGGGTGAATTCTGTCTCTCCGGGGGACGCCATCGCAAAATTGTAAGGAGAATAGGCATGAACCGAAACAATCAGCCGGCCCGCCTCGGAATCCTGCGGCATACGGAATTCCTTTGCAAGCACGGAATCAGCCGCGGCGCGCAGTCCCGGGCAAATCACAAAGCGTCTGGAATTGTTTCCGCCGGTCGCACGGATCGCGTCAAGCGCCACCTGATTCAGGCGGTTCAGCGAACCCGCCGACTCGCGGTAACTCCCGGAATTCACGTCGTTCCACCACTCGCAGTTTGTTCCACGAAGACGCGGCTCGTTCATCGTCTCAAAAATCAGGTGCTCATCGTAGCTGCCGTTAAAAGCAGTTCCAATCTGAGTCCACACATTCAGCAGAAAACGCGCCGACTCATCATAGTTCACGGCGTTCGGATAATATCCGCTTCCCTGCGGCATTTTTGACGGAGAATGATAGCAGTCGTGGTGGGAATTTATAATCACGTAAAGTCCGTCGGAAATCGCCCAGTCAACAATTTCCTTTACCCGCGCCATCCATCTTTCATCTATAGTATATGTCTTTTTGTTTATATGATTTGACCAGCTGACAGGAATTCTTATCGTCCTGAATCCGGCGGCGGCTATTCCGTCTATCATCGCCTTTGTTGTCTTGGGCTGGCTCCAGCTTGTCTCGGAACCGAGACCTGATCCTGTCGCATCCAGTGAATTCCCAAGATTCCATCCGGTACGCATTTCCTTCATCAGATCCGCCATTCCGATTCCGGAAAATTCGGTGTTGCCTTCGTCCCGGAGAATCCGGCTTGAGTCAAACATGATTCTTACGTCAGGCTCCGACCCGGCTCCGGAATTTCCGTCGCTCTCAGAAACATTGCCGGAAGTCGTACATGAAACCAGAATTCCGGCCACAGCAAAAAAAACAGGAACTGCAGAAAACAGTTTTCTTCTTATAGGTTCAAAATTCATGAGACAAACTATATCTGAACTGTATAAATTCTGCAACTTGAGAATTTAGGGAAATATCTGTATTATTTTCACCTGCAACATTTGCGTCCGGACAGGACAGAACAGAATTCAGGGTACAAAATGAAAACAAGAACATTCGCCTTTCTTTTTGCCGGCATCGCGGCGATTCTGGCCGGTACGTTTTTTATCTCAAAAAAAATCACCAGACCGCAGGAGACATCACTTACAAGGGCAAAGATAATAACACCAAAATCCAAGGATTCCGGCGAAAAGGAGTCCAAGGAACGCGCCGACAAGGACGGAACAAATTCCTTCGACACATTTGTTCCCCTGCTTTCCTCTGAAACACTGATAAATTCGCTCACGGTTGACATAAACGACGACACCTACGATGACGAGATTATCGTCGTGCGGCGCGCCGGCTCCCAGTATCTGTGGATTGTTCCCGGAATCTACAATCCCACGGCAAACCGGTACGAGCGGCTTGAACTTATTCAGACAAAAATCAGCAGGACAAAGACATTCTCCTACAACTGCATGGACATAACCGGAGATCACAGGATGGCGCTGATTTATCAGGGGCTGGACGACAGGGATAATTCCGTGATGGAAATTTTCATCTGCGGAAAAGAGAAGGGCAGGACAAAACTTGAGAACATCGGAAGCTTCTCATCGGACGGAACGATTTTTATCCAGCAGACGGAACGCTCCGACTCGTATGCGCTGTCGCTCTCGAACGGAGAAAGTTTTTCGGTCTGGGTGTACAAGTCTGACAGAAACGAGAAATCCGGAACAAATTCAAATCCGACAGGAACAAATCAGATTCAGGCTGAATACAAATGGAATCCGGGCACACAGAAGTACGAGCTGGCGCGCGAAATAAAAGTTACGGCAAGCAGGCTTGCGGCAAAGGAACTCTCCAGAATTCAGGACGGAACGGTGGAGACTTTCGCCTCGTTCCTTGACGGTCTGTGGTACAAGACAGAAAATTCAGAGCCAGACATCCGCTACATTTACTTTGACTTTGACAACCGGGAGATAATCCTGCTTTACGGAGACTCGCAGGAAGTCTACGAATGGGACAACAGCAAGCTGCGACACAACGGAATTTATCTTACAACCGTAAATGCGACAATCCAGAATCTTCAGCGGAGGCTTGACATCGCGCTTACAGGAACCGACTCAATCAGAGTGACCGCACGTGACGCGATAAATCTGACAATCACCGAGAACACAATGTGGGACGGCCAATACAAAAAGATGAGCATTCAGAATTCCTTCTCCGCACCGGAAAAAACGCCGCTCAACGATATAACGGAAAACCTCCAGAGCGGTCCGTCCTGGACATCATCCGAATCGGACACGGAATTCTCCTTCGGCGGCCAGACGTACACGCTGAAATCACCCGAACGCGAGGAAAAGGGAATTTTCTCGACAATGAAAATCGGCTCATACAATGTGATTCAGTTCAGGGCCGACACCGGAAATTCCGTTCTGAACGAATTCTATTCCTTCAGCTATGGAACAAAAACGGTAACCGAGACCGTCAGAAAACGGACGGTGGAAAAGAATGTCACCGACAGGGACGTGATTCATTTTGAGCCGGTAAAAATAACACCCACCGACTGCTTTACGGCGGACGGAAAATCATTTTTCCTGACCAGAAATTCCACTGCGGAAAGCCGGACGCAATAGAATCACTGCGCCGCAAACGCCGGAACACATAATCCGCCGCACAAAAATCCGTCGAACAAAAAAAAGCAGCTCCGCATCGGAAGCTGCCCTGCAAATTCATAAAACAAATGTCTTACACGTTCTTTCTTGTAACGACAACTGAATTGTCCGCATTGGAATATGGAGCCGGAATGTACTTGTCGGCGTTCCAGTCGTTCTCCCACTTCACTCCGTCAAGAAGATAACGGAACTGATATTCCTTATCGACATCAAGCTCCAGCTTTACAGAAAAAGAACCGTCTTTTCCAAGTTTGAGCGGCGTATCGGTGCTGCTCCAACTGTTGAAATCGCCGGCGATATTCACTTTTTTAGCTCCCTGTGCGGCTTCGGGTGAAACCGTAAACGTAACGTTGCACTTTTTCTTGTCTCTTGAAAAAGATTTTTTTAAGGACATACATATCTCCTGAATTATAAATAAGTTTTAAATTTTGCGTAGTTGAGTAATTACGGCAAATATTATACTATAAATTAACATTTTTTGTACATATATTTTAAGTAAATATTTTCAAATTCAGTTAGACTGAATTTATCCTGCCTGGAGGCAAAATATGAACAACCATTATCTTTTCACATCAGAGTCTGTCGGCGAAGGCCATCCGGACAAACTCTGCGACCAGATTTCAGATGCTGTACTTGACAAATGCCTTTCGCTTGACCCGGAATGTCATGTAGCCTGCGAGACATTCGCCACATCGAATTTTGTCCTTGTCGGCGGCGAGGTGAGCCTGAAAAAAGAGCTGCTTGATAAAATAAATCCGGAACAGATAGCGCGCGAAACTGCCTGCGGAATAGGATATACGGATTCCGAGGCTGGACTGGACGGAAGAACAATGCAGGTGATGAACAGGATTCACGGACAGTCACGTGATATAAACCAGGGCGTAGTAGGAGAGGGGCTTGAGGAATTCAAAGGACAGCAGGGCGCCGGCGACCAGGGAATGATGTTCGGTTTTGCCTGCGACGAGACTCCGGAACTCATGCCGGCTCCGATAATGTTCTCCCACAAACTGCTGCGCAAAGCATCCGAATTGCGCCGTTCCGAGCTGAACTGGCTGCGTCCGGACGCAAAGTCCCAGGTAACAATTGAATACGAAGGACACAAGCCTGTCCGAATCGACACGGTTGTTGTATCCCACCAGCACAGTCCGGACGTCGATGACAACATGATAAGGGAAACCGTAATCAGCAAAATCATAAAACCGGTTCTTGAGCCGACAGGTCTGCTCGATGCGGACACAAAATTCTACATAAATCCGACAGGAAGATTCGTAATCGGCGGTCCGGAAGGAGACGCGGGTCTTACAGGCCGCAAGATAATCGTCGATACCTACGGCGGAATGGGAAGACACGGCGGCGGCGCTTTCAGCGGAAAGGATCCCACAAAAGTTGACCGCTCGGCAGCTTACATGGCGCGCTACATCGCGAAAAACATCGTGGCGGCGGAACTTGCCGAGCGCGCGGAGATAGAGCTGGCTTATGCCATCGGAGTTCCGTTCCCGGTCTCGATAATGGTGGAGACATTCGGAACAGGAAAAGTTCCTGAGGATAAAATCACAAAGGCGGTGGAAGAAGTTTTCGACTGCACACCGGCCGGAATCATAAGAACGCTTGATCTGCGCAGACCGATTTACAAGGCGACCGCGGTATATGGACATTTCGGCAGACCCGAATTTCCATGGGAAAAGACGGACAAAGCTGAAGCATTGAAGAAAGCCATAAAATAAATTCCGGCGGACAGGACTGATGCGACTTCTTACAGCAAACGAGATGGACGAGGTGTTCGGGCGTTTTTATAAGCGCAATCCGAATCCGAAATCGGAACTGGAATGGAAAAATCCGTTCACCCTTCTTGTTGCGGTGGTTCTGTCCGCTCAGGCGACCGACAAAAGCGTAAACAAGGCCACGGAGAAGCTTTTTTCCGTGGCCGACACTCCGCAGAAAATGCTTGCGCTTGGAACGGAAGGGCTGATTCCTTATATCCGCTCAATCGGTCTTTACAACACAAAAGCGGAGCACATAATCGCCCTAAGCCAAAAGCTCATAGATGAATTCGGCGGAGAAATTCCAGATGACCGCAAAAAACTGATGACGCTGCCCGGAGTCGGACGCAAAACCGCGAATGTCGTACTGAACGTCGTATTCGGAAAACCGACGATGCCCGTCGACACGCACCTCCTGCGGATAAGTCCGAAAATCGGCCTTGCGGAAGGAACCACACCCGAACAAGTCGAACTCAGTCTGCTGAGCCGGATTCCCGAAAAATATCTGAAAGACGCGCATCATTGGATTCTTCTGCACGGAAGATACATCTGCACCGCGCACAACCCGAAATGCGGTGAATGTCCAATCAACGATTTATGCAAACATAACCCGACATGAAAAAAACAGAAAATTTCTACACAGAATTCGACTGGAAAAAAATCCTCTCGATGAATCCGCCCCGGAAATTCAACATAAATGACTACCACAGAATTTTAAGCCCGGAATTTCCGGAATTCCTGCGGAAATACACGGAGCTTCCTGTCCTCAAACGGCTCTCCGGAATCGGTCTGTTATGCGGCACAGACTGGACTCCGCTTTACAGAAACCGTTTCTTCTATTCGCGGCTTGACCACAGCATCGGCGTGGCCTTGATTATCTGGCATTTTACGAATGACATGATTCAGACGCTGTCCGGACTTCTTCACGATGTCTCCACCCCGGTGTTCAGCCACGTCACAGATTTCAGAAAAGGCGATGCGCTCCGTCAGGAAGTTACCGAAACAAAAAATTCTTCCATAATAATGCGGAATCGGGAACTTGCAGAAATGCTGGAACAGGACGGAATTCTTCCGGAACAGGTTGCGGACTATCACAAATTCCCTCTGGCCGACAACGAAATTCCAAGGCTCAGCGCCGACCGGCTTGAATATATGTTTCCTTCCGGCGCGGCGCTATACGGAGAATGGACGGCCGATGAAATCAGAAGTGTCTATGACGACATAAGAATCATGCAGAATGAAGACGGCTTACCGGAGCTGGGGTTCGCGTCAAGGGAAAAAGCCTTTGCCTACTGCAAAAAATTCTGCATGACCGGACATATTCTCCAGCTGAACGAGAACAAACTGGCTCTCCAGCTGCTAGGAGAAATAATGAATCTTGCCGTAAAGGAAAAAATCCTTTCGGAAGATGATTTTATGAAATGTTCCGAAGCGCATATAATATCGGCGCTTGACGGAAAAGGAACGGCGGAACTGCGCAGCCTGTTCAGGACATTCCGCACGATGGGAAAAATTCTGCATACGGAAAAACCGCTGCCCGGACATTTCTGCGTGAACCTGAACGTAAAGCAGCGTTTCATAAATCCGCTCGTCACGGAAAAAGGCGGAACGCACAGAATCTCGGAGATTATGCCCGAAGCCGCGGCTCTTCTGCACGACTTCAGGACATTTTCGGACACAAAATTCGGCTGCGTTCCTCTTGCGGAGCCGTAAAAAATCCTACTGATGGTTGCGCTTGACCTTCTGCGTCGTCGTCATTTCCATCGGTTCTTTCAGGATAACGATTCTTGTTATCATCGAATACGGCTGGAGCGTTCTGTTCACGCGGGCGACATCAGCATCCAGCGCCTCACGGATTCTGCCGTCCTCGAAATTCTGCTCCCTGGAAATTCCCAGCCGCTCATAAAGCTGGTCAGACGGATAAATCAGCGCCTCTATTTCCTCGGATTTTTCATCCTTGTCAGTGTAATAGGCCTGAACGACAATCTGCTGCACATCGTCACAAAGCTGGAACGCATCCTCAATCTCCTCAGGGTAAACGTTCTTTCCGCCGCTCGTGACAATCAAATTTTTAGCCCGGCCGCACAGCATTATATAATGCTCGCTGTCCATCCAGCCCAAATCTCCGGTTTTAAGGAAACCGTCCTCGGTGAACATCTTTGCGGTCTCTTCGGGCATATTGTAATACCCCTGCATCACCATCGGTCCCTTTACAACAATCTCACCGACCGCACGTCCGTTTGAATCATTTTTTTCGGCATTTATAATCTTGATTTCCTCGTAGGGAGAAAAATCGTGGCCTACGCTTTCAATCTTAAAATGCTCAAGCGGATTCAGCGCGATTATCGGTGAAGTTTCGGTAAGTCCGTATCCCTGAATAAAGTCGATTCCCATCGCATTGTACTGACGGAACACGCCGGAAGCCAGAGGTCCGCCACCGCAAATCGCAACGCGGAGAGTATAAATGTTTGCCTGCTGAAGCACCGGACGGAAAAGGCTCTTTCCGATGTTTTTTCCGGTCATCTTTTTTACCATGAACGAGATTCCGGAAAGAACCGACATCACACCCGAAACGACGGCTCCCTTGGACTGAATTCCCTTCCTGATTCCGGCAAGCAGCTTGTTGTAGAGAAGCGGAACGCCCAGCATTATCGTAATCTTGCCCTCACGGAGTTCCTTCATCAGCTTTGTGACAGCCATGCTCTTGCCGAAAACAATCTCCGCGCCACACTCAATCGGACAGATGAACGCGGCCTGCATGGTATACGCATGATGAATCGGAAGAAGCGCATAAAAAACATCCGTATGGAAAATAGAAAGGTTTGTCTGCGCGATAAATCCATCGCTCACAAGATTCTTATGCGAAAGCATAACGCCCTTCGGAGTTCCTGTCGTTCCCGAAGTGAACAGAATCGCGGCGGTATCGTTTTCGGAGACGGAATCTGCGGCCGAGAATTCACCGTCGGATTTAAGATTATACACATAATTCTCTGCGGTGGCCGGATTCAGCGAGAACACCGGAATATCGGGAAAATTCGTCTTTATATACGGAATTTTCTCGTCATCAGAAAATATAAGCGCAGGAGATGACGCTTTTATCAGGTTTATCACCTCGTTCTCGTGAAGCGCATTGTCAACAGGAACAATTATTCCGGCGGCAAAAAATGTCGCCAGATAGACGACCGCCCATTCCGGAGAATTTTTACCCGTGACCACAATCCTGTCGCCCTTCCTGACTCCCGACGCAATCATCCAGGATGAAAGAATTTTTATTTTCTCAAGAACCTGTGAATATGTAAGCGTGTTTTTTGCGCCGTCCGGTCCGTCAAAATCCGTAAAGCACGGACACTCCCCGAATCTCTCCGCCTGAATCGTAAAAAGCTCCGGAAAAGTAGGCCACTCTCCCTTTATCAAATTGCCTTTATAAGGTTCAAGATATGACCAAGGCAAATCTGCTGTTTTATTCATTTATGTGCACCTCGGAGATATTTTATCACATAATTTGCAGAAATGAGTACAAAAATGAACAGAATTCGTTTATAATTGCAACATGATTTTTTACAACAGAAACGGCAGTGCCGTAAGAAAAATATGCACAGCAGCGGCAATAATGTTCGCGGTGTCATGCATAAAGCTATGCGCGGAAACACTTTCTCCGGAGCAGGCAAAAACCTACAGGGAGAATTTTATTTCCGAGGCAAAGAAACACATCGGAGCACCTTACGTTCTGGGCGCGACAGGTCCTGACTCATTCGACTGTTCCGGACTGATTTATTACTGCGCAAGGGAAGCTACAAAAATCCAGCTGCCGAGAACGGCAAAGGCAATCTACAGTTACGTAAAAAAAGTGCCGGACAAAAAAATGGAACCGGGCGACCTTGTGTTCTTCAGCTCGTCATCAGGAGGAAGCATATCGCACGTAGGAATTTACATCGGGCACAAGCAGTTCATATCGGCGATAAGCGACGGACAGAACACCGGAGTAATCGTATCGTCACTGAACCAGACATACTGGAAACCGCGCTATGCGGGAGCCGGACAGTTCATCAGGTCGGCAAAAGAAGATGAAGAGGTCGAGGAGGAGATTTTTGCGGATGACAACGAAACCGCTTCCTCCGGCTCGAACAACACAGGCGGAGAAAACGTCTCCTACGCAAGGACGAACCGCAGGAGCTTCAACTCTATCATATTGGATGCGGATATTCTCGGAAGCTGGTCTCCGCTGGACATAGTTTCCAGCGGAATAAATTTACGCGGACTTGACTTCAGGACGAACATAAGGCTGAAGGCGATGGGAATTGAGCCTGGAATCGGGGTCGGATTCAGATGGAACAAATGGCTGGATGTCTATCAGATTCCGATTATGCTGTCATTCACACCGACGGAATACTGCCGTCTTTACGCAGGCCCCATATTCACACTCGGAAATCAGACGATTTCCTACAACGACAAGGAACTGAAACCGTCAATATTCCCCGGAATATTCGGATTCTCGCTCTCAACGCCCGAATTCAGAATCGCAAGGGCGGGAGTCCAGCTCGTGCAGGATATAAGCTGGACGGTATTCAACAACAGCGACGGATCCCAGATGTCACTTTGGGAGACATCCGAAATCAGCCTTGTCATGCATACGGGAATCAGGATTTCATTGCCGATGTCGGCGTTCTTCTGAAAACAGCATCTGAGGTCTAGATGAAAACGAAATTTGGCGCGGCGGCGGCAGGAATTCTCGTACTGCTGCTGGCCGGATGCAGTTCCGAGCTTAAAATAACACTTAATTCCGGAGGAGACGTGGACATCATGTTTTCCGCCGGAGCAAGTTCCGCAATCGGAAAAATGATGTTGTCTTTCGGCGGTGAGGAATTCAGAATCGACACAGATGAAATCGGATACGAACTGGCAAAATCCGGCTTTTCCGATGTAAAGGCCACAACCAGAACAGGAACTGATCTTACGGTAAAAATGTCGGACAAAAAAAGGAATTCCTATCTGTTCACATCGGGAATTCTATCCTGTGACGGAAAAAAGCTGACGCTGGCGCTTTCTCCTGAAAAACTCGGCGGATTCTACAACTCAGCCGACGAACAGACAAAATCATTTCTTGATCTTCTGCTAGCTCCTGTTTTTAACGGCGAGACGATGAGCGAAGCTGAATACACGGAGACGCTCGCGTCTTTTTACGGGAACGAGGCCGCAGAAGAAATCGGAAAAAGCGCAATCACCATAAAACTGTCGGATTTTTCCGGCAGGAACACGGAGATGACGCTTCCTCTGCCAAAACTGCTTGCCCTGACAGAGGAAATCCGCTCAAACTGAAATTCACTTCAGCGGACTGCGGTCAAGAAGCTCAAATCCGTCAGTAAGTTTTCTGGCAATCTTCACAAGTTCCGCAAGTCCGCCTTTTTTCTCCGACTCCATGTTCAGCGGCATCACCGGATCATGCAGCGACATCCGTAGAAGAATCCATCCCTTCAGGTTGCCGTCATCAAATGAGATTCTTACGCCCTCATAGGATTCCGGCAACGTGTATCCGGCTTCTTTTGCACGGGCGCAGAATTCGTGCAGCACATTCTGACCGTATTCCTTGAAATTCTCAGCGTTTATTTTGAATCTGTATTCACCTTCCTCCACAAGGGGCGGCAGCTTCTCAATCAGACTGTCAAGTTTTCTTCCCGCCGATGCTGCCCTTGCCAATGCGACGACGAGCTTCACCGCAAGAAACGCTCCGTCATCAAGATAATAGTTGTCCTTCAGAGCGCCATGACCGGACGTTTCCATCGCAAGCGGAGAGATTATTCCATGGGAATTCAGCTCCTTGCATTTGTTGATTACGTTCTTGTAGCCGCGCATATAACGGAGGTGCTCAAGACCAAGAATTTCCTCCAGAAAATACGTGAGTCTGTCAGAAGTGACGGAATCCGTAATTATAGTGCTTCCGGGATAAGACGGAGCGATAATCGCCGAAATCATTGCGATTATGGAATCCCGGTTCACCTCGACTCCGTCGGAAAGTACCGCCGACATCCTGTCGACATCCGTATCAAAAATCAGACCGAGATCCGCCTTGTTCTCAAGAACCGCCTTCCGGATTGAATCCATAGCGGCCTTGTTCTCCGGATTCGGAATATGATTCGGGAACATTCCGTCCGGCTCAAGAAACTGGCTTCCGGAAACATCCGCGCCAAGAGGAGCAAGAATTTTACCGGCAAAAAAACCTCCGGCGCCGTTTCCGGCATCAACAACAATATGAAGTCCCTCAAGCGGCCTGTCAGATTTGTCCGCAAGCTCTCCGCAGATTTTTCCGCGCAGATATTCCGCATAAACTGAAATCAGGTCAAATTCCGGAACATTGACTTCCACCGGAATTTCCGCTCCGCCCATAGAAGCCGCAGATTCCAGCACGGCTGTTATATCCTCATGCTCAAGACCGCCGTCCGCATCAAAAAATTTTATTCCGTTCCTGTTGAACGGCAGATGGCTTGCCGTTACCATCGAGGAGCCGTCGAATTTTGTCTGCTCAAAAACAACTGACATGAACATTGCTGGAGTGGTGGCCATTCCGCAGTCAACGACGGAAGCTCCGGCACCAAGAATTCCTTCCGTAAGCCCGCGGACCAACGCCGGCCCGGTGATTCTTGAATCACGTCCGACTCCGATTTTAAGCTCTGATGTCTTTTTTCCGGTTTTTTCGGAAAGCCATCCGGCAAAAGCCGCTCCGATTTTCCGGGCTTCGGCTGCCGTAAGATTCACATTCTCGCCTTCGACACCTTCCGCGGCAACTCCACGTATGTCGCTTCCGTTCTGTAATTTCAAAATTTCTCTGCTCATGGCGGACATTATACTTCAACTCGGAGATTGTGTCATTCGGAGAAAGCCTTTAGAGCGTCCGCCGGAAACATTAAAGGAACTTCAGTTTCATGCCGAAATTCTGATATTGAAGTCCGCAATAAAATCCGGATTTCACAGATTCCGTCATGGTGGAGTTTAAAATGAAAAGACATACCGATTTTTTTTGTGTGATTACATTTTTTGTTCTTGCGGCGGCTTTGTCCGGCTGTAAAATAAACTTTTCCGAATCAGAAAGCCTGAAAGGGCCGGAAGTCAGGACAACCGTAAGCGGAATCGGCGTGATAATCACAAAAAGAAGCCAGCAGACAAAATACATTGACGTTTTCCGAAAAAAAGCGGATGAGTCGGACACAGAATCAGTCCACATCGCAAAGATTTTTCCGGCAGCGCAGAATTCATCCGGCGCAAGCTATTTTTTTGAGGACTTGTATTTTGAGGCCGCAGAATACAAATACAGAGTCCGATGGAGCGAACCCAACGGAGAATACACAAGCAGCTGGTCGGAGGCGATAACTCCAACAGGCAAAGCAAAGACTACGGACGAAATTTCATACAACTTTTCCAATGCAAACATTTCTGTAAATACAGAATCAAAAGAACTGAATATAACGTCATATTCCGCTCCGTCTGATTCATTATCAGAATTCAGCCATGCAATGATTGTGACAAACGGAAGTGAGACTCAGACTTTTGATGTTAATTCATACTTTGTGGATTCTGAAACCATAAAATCCACAATAACAATTCCGCTTGCAGGAATTCTTCCGGAAGATTTCAAGTCAAACGGAAAGATAACAGTCCTCGGTTTTGTTCCTCAGAAAAAAAATTTCGCCGATGAAGAAAACACAGCCGTCAAGGAAATCATCTGGGGACTTCCGTCGTACAAAAAAGGCGAAAACGGACTTGCCCTGGAAATAACACTGACGTCCGGCAACAACCTTGAAGGCTACACATACTGAGTTTCAAATAAAACGGAAACGCCGGAATGGACATAAACCAGCTGTTTTCACAGTCGCAGCAGCAACGTCAGACATACAAATTGGCGCAAAAACAGATTCAGGCGCTGCGTCTCCTCGCCTCAGGAAATCTTGAGCTGAGGGACGAAATTTTCAAGGCTGCAAATGAGAATCCTGCGCTTGAGATTGTGTCGGATCCGCTTGCGGCCGCCGTGTCTCCTGCCGCAAAATCAGGCTCCGCCGAATTCTCCGGCAGGACATCGCTTTCCGGACAGGAAAAATCGGATGCCTATCAGCAGGCGCTTGAGAATACGGAAGACCGCTCCGAATCGCTTCAGGAACATCTTATCCATCAGCTGAATTCCATGCGTCTGTCGCCGGATGAGTACGCATTGTCCCGCGCCCTGATTTTCAATCTTGACCAAAACGGCTGCTACGGCTCCATGCTTGCCCCGGAAACACTGATTGACAAACGCCGGCCGCTACAGACAAAGCAGATGCTGGAGCGGTGCATGGACAGAATTCAGCGGATGGATCCTGTCGGAACCTGCTGCAGAACTCCGGAAGAAAGCCTTTTTGTCCAGGCAAAAATAAACGGAGACGCCCCGCCGCTTGCGCTGTTCCTGCTCGACGGTCACCTTGAGCTGGTGAATCCGCCGGTTCCTGAGAAAATTCTGAAAAAAATAAACCTTTTCCGCGCGGAATGGCACAAAAAGTCATTTGCGCCGGAACTTCCGATTGATTCCGTAAAAATAACGGAAGAAAGCGTAAAAGCCGCGCTGTCGTATATTCTTGGACTTAATCCGCGTCCGGCGGCCGGATTCCGGCCTGAACCGTCCGGCCAGGAATTCGACGCTCCGGATGTGGTCCTTACAATAACAAGAATTTACGGACGCTCCGCTGACGATGATTTTTCACGGGGAATCGTCTCCTGCGACAAAAATTCATATTTTCAGGTGAAATACGCATCCGGAATGTTGCCAGAAATAAGAATCGCCCCGGACTTTCTTAAATTCAAAGGCGACGGAAAGAACAAGAATATGCAGAAAATGAGACGGACTTTTCTCGCGTCCGCAAAGGATTTTATCGACAGCCTGAAATTCCGCGAATCGTCGATTGTATTCCAAGGCTGCGACATTGTAAGCCGCCAGAAAGAATTTTTTGTCAGCGGACCTGGACACATACTTCCTCTGACGCGCCGGCAGATTGCGCTTGATCTCGGACTGAGCGCGTCCACCGTGACACGGACGGCGGGAAAAAGGAACAGCCGTTATTTTCAGACAGACTGGGGGCTTTTTCCGGCAAGCTATTTTTTCTCATCAGGAGTCAATTCGGAAGGAAGCGGAGACAAAAAAATTTCCGCGGAAAGCATAAAAATCAGAATCCAAAAGATAATCGGAGAAGCGGAAGAATGCAAAAAAAAGCCCCTGTCGGACTTGGAACTTACAGAAATTCTGAACCGGCAGGGGATTAAAATCGCCAGACGGACGGTCGCAAAATACCGCACGCAGGCAGGAATCGGCTGCTCCTTTTCCAGAAACAGCCGGAACTCCGAATAATTCAGGCTATTTCTCCTGAACCTTATCCTTTTCCTTTTTGATTTTGTTGTCAAGAACATCCATCATCTTGTTGAGCGCGGCGGCGAAATCAAAATCCTCCGCGGAGACATGAGCCTGAGTTCCCCAACGGAAATTCACAGTCGTATCAAAAGAATAGGCTTTTTCATGTTTGATGCGGACAAGCAGATCCACGATAAGGTCATCCGCATAGGCTATCCTCTTGAGTTTTGTATCTATCATGTCGGACTGCTTCTGTTCCAGTGTAAAACCTACAGCATTGATTGATGGTGTCATAATTTTCTCCTGTAAAAAACCGGGAACAAATATGCTCCGCAGACGGTTTTTTAATGTTGTTTTGATGTACTCACGCACGGCAAGCAGATGAATCGCTCCATCCATTCAAGTATACATCCGGAATTTGTAAAAGGCAAACAAAAAGAACGGACACAAAAGGACGGAACCGCGCCGCCTGCTCCGCGTTGAAAAAAGCGTTTTTTTTCTTTAATATGAGCGCATGAAATTCTACGGAGAACTACTGATTCTTGTGCTTCTGCTCATAACGAACGGCAGGAGCATTTTTGTAAAAAAAGCAAAGCTGGATCCGCTTGTCGTGCTTTCTCCGCTGTGCGTCCTGCTGTCCATCCTCCAGATTGCGGCCTGGGGACTGGATGTTTTCGCATTCGCCGCGCTTATAATTTCAGTTCTCGTTGTGCTTTCAAATTTCCACGCGCTTTTCCGCTACTCCGAACATCTCTACATCGACCATTACAGTCCGCTGATGAAAATCTGGGCCGCACTAACAATCACATTGTCCGCAGCCGCAATCACCGCGCTGATATATTTTGCTCCGGTTGACTATCCGTCCCAGGAATTCGGAATCACGGAAACAGAAAGCCGTTACAGCGGAAATTTCGCGGAAGGATTCAAACCGACCGAGCCGTTCCGGTTCGCCGATGCGTTTTTATATGAATTCACGCTGAATCCGGAAGTTCCGTCAAGAGACAATGTTGTAGTTTTTATTCCGGACAAACGCGGCGACACAATCAACTACAAGCCGTATCTTCAGCTTCTGGCAAAAGCCGGTTACACCGTATATTCCGCTGATTTTTACACGTCTGACTGCCGGTGGCTTCATTCCGCCGATGACCTCAAGATTTTCCGCCGGACGTCAATGGTGCTGCGAAGTCTTGCGGACAGCGGCAGATTCAATATGCAGAAGGAATTCTACACATACAACGCCTCGCTTGAATGCCGCGCAATGATGAATCTGATTACGGATATTTATGGTGAAAAATGCAGGATTTTTCTTGTGACCGACTCGATATGCAATACGGCCGCAGATGATTTTATGAAACTTCATCCGGAAAGGATTTCCGGCACATTCCATCTCGATTCCGTTTCTGACTACAAATCAGCCGGCTACGGATGTGTCGAACAGACGGACATAATCCTTGCCAAAATTCTCGGACTGAGACGTGACACAGCGGCAACAACTGCGAATCTGCTTGTTCAGAAAACCGCGGAAAAAATAAATTCAGCATGGGGAATAAAATGAACCTTATTGAACTTGACGAATACCTGAATTCCTTCCTTAAAAAGGAGAATTTTCCTTCTGATCCGTCACTGAACGGAATCCAGATTCAGAACGATGCGCCTCGGACAAAACAGATAAAAAGAGTGGCGTTTGCGGTCGATGCATCTGAGGATACAGCTCTTGCGGCGGCGGAAAAATCGGCAGACGTGCTTTTTGTGCATCACGGGCTGTTCTGGGGCGGATGCCAGACTCTCACCGGAAATTTCTACAGACGGATTTCGGCGTTCATGAAAAACAACATCGCCCTGATTGCCTATCACATTCCGCTGGATGCCAACACGGAAACCGGGAACAACTACGGAACGGCGGCCAGGCTCGGACTTACGGACACGGAACCGTTCGGAACCTGGCGCGGAATGAGCCTTGGCGTAAAAGGACTCCTTCCGGCCCCGATGTCCGCCGAAGAACTTGCGGAAAAAGCCCTGCGTCCCGGAAGGCAGCCTGTTTCGGTGCTGAATTTCGGAAAGGATTTGATAAATTCCGTCGGAATCATTTCGGGCGGGGCAGGAGATGACGTTGATCAGGCAGTTGCGGCAGGACTTGATGCGTTCATAACAGGAGAATTTCCGCACTCGCAATATCATTTTGCGAAAGAGGAAAAAATCACCGTAATCGCAGGCGGACATTACGAGACCGAAACCGTCGGCGTGAACCTTGTAATGGAGAAACTGCGGAAAGAAACCGGAACAGAGTGTCTTTTTATTGACTTTCCGACATCCCTCTGAACGAACCGCTGCGGATAAGCTCCACAAACGGAGGAATCAGCTCCGGATCAAACTGATGCCCGGCGCAGCGTTCAAGTTCAGCAATCGCATCCTTGAGCGGCATACTTTTTCTGTAGCAGCGGGTTGTCGTCATCGCATCAAAACAGTCGGCGATGCAGATAATCCTTGACTCAAGCGGAATTTCCGCGCCTTTAAGCCCGTCGGGATAACCGGAGCCGTCGAATTTCTCGTGATGATGAAGAACTATATTAGAAATATTCGGGACGGCCGTAAAATCGCGGAGAATTTCAGCTCCTATTTCGGCATGGGTCTTCATGTCGGAGAATTCGCTCTCCGTAAGCTCGCCTTTCTTGTTCAGAATTGAATCCGGAATAAGGATTTTTCCCACATCATGAAGAATCGCGGAAATATAAATGTTTCTTACCTCATCGGGAGGAAGCCCTATTTTCTGCGCAAGGCGTTCGGCATAAGTGCTGACCCGGACGGAATGTCCTTTTGTGTAAAGATCCTTGGCCTCGATTGTGTTGGCAAACGTCTTGAGCGTCTGATTAATCAGCTCACGGTAGAATTCTTCCCTCTGCTTTGTGATTCTTAATTTTATCCTCACCGCGACCGCAGAAGTCCCTACGATTATCATCGCAAAAGTGACAAGAGCAAGAATCCAGAAAACCGGCATCTCAAAAACATTCACATAGGAACTGTATGTGAATGAGAATTCATCCGGCGTATAGTTCTTGTCCGCATACATTATGCACCCGAAAGTTATCGGCTCATGCGGTTTGATTATCCTGTTGAAACCGGCCGGCGCCGGAACTACAGTAAGAATTCCGTCCTTTATCGAGTAGATTCCGTTCCAGGAACTGTCGATGTAGCTCCTTTCCGGAACCTTTATTTTGAGAATCCAGCGGGAAAGATCCGAATCCGTTGTATTCAGAATTCTTCCGTCAAACTGCGCGCCCATCAGCGGATTTCCGCCGTCAAACCAGCGTTTGTTCTGATTCTTCGTGAATGAAATATCTATGTCACGGGTACTGGATTTTTCGTCAGCGCCTATGGTTACGGTTTTACGGGTCGGCTTGTCCATATTAACGCATATATAGACAGCACCTGCCACATAGAAAGAAACCGCCAGAATCGCAAGCACCAGCTTTCTTACATTCAGTTTCATTCGGCACCGTTCCAGCAGTAAGTGCACATTCTGCAATGCTCAAGACCGACGCTGTCAAGCATATCGTCAAGGCGGTGATAGCGCAGCGACGTAAAATGAAGCTGACTTCTGATTTCCTCCAGCATGGCGGCATATTTCGGACTGTCCGGATTGCTGTATTCCTTTACGGTTTCATCCGTAACCTTGTCCTCACGCTCCTGAATTATCCGCCTTGTTATAAGGTCCATCTCGGACTTTGAGCGCGAAAAATTCAGATATTTGCATCCGAACATAATCGGCGGACAGGCCGGACGCACATGAACCTCTTTGGCTCCGCTCTGATACAGAAAATCAGTCGTCTCGCGCAGCTGTGTTCCGCGGACAATCGAATCGTCAATAAGGAGAATTTTCTTTCCTTTTATAAGCGGATGCACCGGAATAAGCTTCATCTTTGCGATAAGATTGCGCTGCGCCTGATTCGTCGGCATGAACGAACGCGGCCATGTGGGCGTATATTTTATGAACGGCCTGGAAAAAGGAATTCCGGACTCATTCGCATAACCTACGGCATGGGCTGTCCCGGAATCAGGAACACCGGCAACACTGTCGGCGGTTATATTTCCTTTGTCGCGGCGCGCAAGATATTTTCCGCAGTTGTAACGCATCTGCTCGACGTTCACACCTTCATAAGACGAAGTGGGGTAGCCGTAATAAACCCACAGGAACGTGCAGATTTTCATTTCCTTCTGTGGCTGCTTAAGAATTTCGACTTTATCAGCCGTCACGAAAACAACTTCTCCCGGCCCCAGCTCATGATAATCGGCATAACCCAAATTTATGTAGGCAAAACTTTCAAAGGAAAGGCAGAACGAACCGTCCTTGCGGCCAATCTGCAGCGGAGTTCTGCCGAGCCTGTCACGGGCACCGTAAATTCCTTCCGGCGTCATGATAAGCATTGTCACCGAACCCTTTATTTTTTCCTGAACAAATTCGATTCCCTCAAGTATCGTTTTTTTGTGGTTTATAAGAGCGACGATAAGCTCAGTCTGATTTATCTCTCCGCCGCTCATCTCAAGAAAATGCGTATATCCGCCGGCGAGAACTTCCTTTACAAGCTCATCCTTGTTGGTCACGATTCCGACCGTCGTTATCGCAAAATTTCCCAGATGGGAATTCACCAGAAGCGGCTGCGGCTCGTAGTCGCTGATACAGCCGATTCCCATCTTGCCGCGCAACTCGTTTATATCGTCCTCGAATTTTGTACGGAAAGGAGAATTTGAAATATTATGAATTGAACGGCCGAATTTTCCGTCGTCCTTAAGAACAGCAAGACCGCCTTTTCTTGTACCAAGATGTGAATGGTAGTCAACACCAAAAAACAAATCCAGCGAACAGTCCTCGCGGGATGCCACACCAAATATTCCGCCCATTTTTTAAATCCTTACGCCTGTCTGAATTTTCACCCCGACCGACACGGAGCAAGTATACAATTTTTCCGCTGCTTTTGCTATGCTTTTTTATGATTTTATAATATATTGCTCCGCATGGCTCAGATTCTGAATGTGAAGAATAAAAACGAATCAAAGGAATTCTACAAATCTCTCGTGACGATTGTAGGACCAATTGCAGGGCAGAACCTGATTTCCGCAGCAGTAAGTTCGGCCGATGTCATCATGCTCGGTTCGGTCGGTCAGACGGCGATCGCATCCGTCTCGCTGGCCGGACAAGTACAGTTCATACTTTTTCTGATTTTTACAGGGCTTTCTTCGGGACTGATAATGCTTGCCGCCCAATATTGGGGCAAAAAGGACACAGATTCCATAAAAACGCTGACCGGAATCGCCCTGCGCCTTTCTCTTGCCGTCGGAATCGTATTTTCCGCAGGCGCGATGTTTTTTCCGGAATTCCTGATGCGGATTTTTTCCGACGATGCAAAACTGATTGAGTCAGGAAAAAGCTATCTGCGCGCCGTAAGCATTTCCTATATATGTCTGTCCGTCTCGCAGGTTTATCAGGCGGTTCTAAAAAGCGTGGAGCGTGTAAAGGAAGTTACTGGAACCGCATTTCTTGCGCTCGGCCTGAACATCATCCTGAATGCCGTGTTCATCTACGGACTGTTCGGAATTCCAAAGATGGGAATTCTTGGAGCCGGAATCGCGACGACAATATCGCGCATCTTGGAACTCGCAGTCTGCCTTCTGCTCGGATTCAGACTCAAGGAGATGAGGCTTTCACCTGCGGTCATCACAAGGCACGACAAATACCTTCGCATGGATTTTTTCAGATATTCGATGCCAGCGCTCGGCAATGAATTTGTCTGGGGCGCAGCATTCGCTATGTATTCGGTGATTCTCGGTCATCTGGGAGAAGATATTGTCGCCGCAAATTCCGTCGTCAGCGTGGTCAGAAACCTTGCAACCGTCCTCTGCTTTGGAATGGCATACGGCGGTGCGATAATTCTCGGCAAGGAAATGGGAGCCGGCGAGCTGGAACTTGCGGAGCGCAACGCCCGCCGCCTTGTCAGGACAACAATCATGGCGGGAATTCTGGGCGGAATAATCATTCTGTGTTTCCGCCCGGTGATTCCGCTTCTTGCAAAGCTTTCAGATACGGCGGCAAAATACCGCGATATTCTTCTATATATTAATGCTGTTTCTGTAATCGGAGCCGCAATAAACACCGTACTCATCTGCGGAGTTTTCCGTGCAGGCGGCGACTCGAAATTCGGATTCATTCTTGATACGGCGGTAATGTGGGGAATTTCCGTTCCGCTCGGCCTGATTTCTGCCTTTGTACTGAAACTTTCGCCTGTCGTCGTATACACAATTCTGTATCTTGACGAATTGGAGAAAATGGCGCCGATTGTAATTCACTACATGAAGAGGAAATGGCTCAGAAACATTACGAGATGATTCTGTAAAAACTGAGAAGCAGCTTCAGGTCGTTTCTGCTGCGGACATGAAAAGCCTCAAAAATCACCGACATCTCCTTTTTTACAAGCGAAATGCTCGTGTGATACTTGTCCGCAATTTCCTTATACGAAAGGCCGGATTCACATATATCAAGAATGAAATTCTTCTGCCGTTCAGAAAAACCGAAATCATCAAGACTGAGCGAATCACCGTGCCGCGGAAGCTGAGGAAGCTGCGACTCCGCCCTGCTGATTATATTGGAAACCGGAGAAAGATGAAAAAGCTCTTTCTGCGTCTTCAGATAAAATCCGATAAAACAAAGCGAAAAAAAGACCGTCTCCCCAATCATCAGGACAAATTCCTTGGGGTTACTGAACAACAGACTCGAAAAGAGGAGAATCCAGACAAAAATCATCATAAAAATTCTGATGACATGGTGCGTCCTGAAAAATCCGTTCAGAAACATCATAAAAACCATAAAGGCAAAAAGAATTCCGCTTATCGTCGCATAATCCGCGGATACTGTCGCAAAACACTGGAGAAGCATGACCATATATGTGATTAAATAAAACTGCGGAAAAAGGCAGACGAAAACCGCCGCCACAAGACAGACGACATTCAGCGCAAGAATCACAACCGGCGGAATCTGCACAAAATAAAACGCATCCTTCAGAAAGAAAAATTCAAGCACGGTAGCGCAAAGCAGAATAACAGCTCCGCCAATATTCAGCAATCTGTCTGGTGTCTTCGGGCCGGATTTCATTGTGCGGTTCATTATAATCCGATTTGCGATTATTGCAACAAGGCATACCGGAATCCGCAAAAACCAGCGGGGAAGGACAGCCGAATTTTCAACTTGATTGAAAACACTACTAATGATAGAATGAAACGCTATGAATGCCAATGAGCTTAGATCTAAATACATCAGTTTTTTTAAATCAAAGAACCATGTTGAAATTTCTGGTCAGTCTTTGATTCCAGAAAATGATCCTTCCGTACTTTTTACAACCGCCGGAATGCATCCGCTTGTTCCGTATCTTTTGGGAGAAAAACATCCGGCCGGAACACGTCTTACAGATTACCAGAAATGCATCCGCACAGGTGATATTGATGAAGTTGGCGACCCAAGCCATCTTACTTGTTTTGAAATGCTTGGAAACTGGTCTTTGGGCGATTATTTTAAAAAAGAATCAATCGGATTTTCTTACGAATTCCTTACAAGTCCAAAATGGCTCGGTCTTGATCCGCGGAAAATTTCTGTTACAGTTTTTGCCGGTGATGAAAATGCTCCGCGCGACGAAGAAGCTGCAACTTACTGGAAAGAAAACGGAATGCCTGAGGACAAGATTGCATATCTTCCTGCAAGCGACAACTGGTGGGCTGCCGGTCCTACCGGTCCATGCGGTCCTGATACAGAAATTTTCTACTGGGTTGGAGAAGGACTTCCGCCTGCCGGCTCAAACAAAGGAACGGACAGCGAAAACTGGATGGAAATCTGGAACAACGTATTCATGCAGTACAACCGCGTTGATGAAAAGACTCTTGTGCCGCTTCCAAAGAAAAACGTTGACACAGGAATGGGACTTGAACGCACAAACTGCATCCTGCAGGGAAAAACCTCTGTTTATCTTACAGAAGTTTTCCAGCCAATCATTGCAAAAATCGAGGAACTTTCTTCCTATAAATACGGCACGGATGAGGAAAAGGACAGAAGCGTCCGCATTATCGCAGACCATTCACGCTCGGCGGTTTTTATCCTCGGTGACCAGAAAGGCGTTTCTCCTTCAAATGTCGGTGCGGGCTACGTTCTTCGCCGCCTGATCCGCCGTGCAGTCCGCCACGGAATGAAGCTCGGAATCGAAAAGAATTTTCTTGCGGAAATCGCGCAGGCAGTAATCGAGAATTTCAAGTGCGCATATCCGGAGCTTGAGCAGAACAAGGAAAAGATTTTCACGGAGCTTTCCGCGGAAGAAAACAAATTCCGCGACACATTGCGCAAAGGCGAGGCAGAATTCCAAAAGCTTCTTCCGAACCTGATGAAAAATCCCAAGAAGGAAATTTCAGGAAAAATCGCATTCAGGCTTTACGACACATTCGGATTTCCGCTTGAGCTTACTCAGGAGCTCGGAGCCGAAAACGGATTCACCGTTGATGTAGAGGGATTCAAGGAAGCGGAGCGCAAGCATCAGGAGGCTTCAAAAACTCAGGATGCAGGAACCGCAAAAGGCGGACTTGCCGAACAGTCGGACACAACCACAAAATATCACACGGCGACCCACTTGCTTCAGCAGGCGCTTGTCAATGTTCTTGGAGACAAAGTCGCGCAGAAAGGTTCGAACATCACGAATGAGCGTATGAGATTTGACTTCACATTCGATCGCCCGATGACAAAAGAGGAAATCCAAAAGGTCGAGGACATTGTGAACGAGCAGATTAAAAAAGATTTGCCTGTTACAATGGAAGTCATGCCGCTTGAAAAGGCGAAGGCTGAAGGTGCGCGCGCCCTGTTTACGAACAAATACGGCGAGGACGTGAAAGTCTACACAATCGGCGAAAAGGACAACTGGTTCAGCAAGGAAGTCTGCGGCGGACCGCACGTCCAGCACACGGCACAGATCGGCGAATTCAAAATCCAGAAGGAGCAGTCATCTTCCGCAGGAGTGCGCAGAATCAGAGCTGTAATTTCCGGTGGACTTCCGTTGGAGAAATAAAAAACAGTAACAGAACAGATATTCTGTTGTTCTGTTACTATAAAACAAAATCTTAATTAAAAACCTATGTTGTTTTCAATGAGGTAAGAATGAAACGTATTTCAATTTCGTTATTGATGCTGTTTGTCGCAGCAGGAGCAATGTTCGCGCAGTCCGACCTTCAGGTGTTGGCCGTTGTAAAACTCAGCAAAAGTGAATCCATTACGGTGAAACAGCTGAAATCGCGCGTTGACACATATCAGAAGCAGATGGGCAAAAAACTTTCTGCCGACGAGAAAAAAATGGTTCTCGATGCGCTTATTGACGAAAAACTGATTCTCCAGGCGGCACAGAAAGCTGGAATTTCAATTCCGGACAGCACTGTAGACCAGTATTTTCTTCAGGGAATGTCACAGCAGGTAGGCGCCGTTGTTACAGAAAAGGAGCTCAACGAGCTGGTGAAGAAGGCCCAGGGAATTTCACTTGACCAGCTGCTGCAGAATCAGGTCGGAATGAACGTATCAGAATACAAGGCTTACCTTAAAAACCAGCTGATTGCGCAGCAGTATGTAATCTCGCAGAAACAGAGCGAGCTCCAGAATGTCGCGCCTACAGACGATGAAATCCGCGCGTTCTATGAGAACAACAAGGCTTCGTTTGTCTGGAACGATATGCTCAAAATATTCCTTGTCATTGTCCCCAAAGGCTCGGATGCGGATGCCGCAAAGCTCAAGCTCAATGATTTGCGGAATAAATTCATCGACAAGAAACTTACCGTGGAACAGATGACGGTTCAGTCCAAAAATGATAAATCAGGTTATCAGGCCGCTGAGATAATAATTCCAAAAACAGAATCATCGGCTGTAAATCTCGGAATGCCTTATCAGAATCTGCTTGTTCTTGCGGCACAGGACGAGGGTTTTGTTTCCGATCTTCAGGAGACAAACGCCGACTTCCGTTTTGTAAGCGTGAGAAAAAAATATGCGGCGAAAATGCTTTCCATAAGCGATGTCGTCCAGCCGGAAACAACCATCACGGTTTATGATTATATCCGCTCGAACCTCGGACAGCAGAAACAGATGCAGTTCATCCAGGCGGCGGCGCAGGAAATATCAAATTCCCTTAACACTCCGGAAAATGTGGAAAGAAAGAAAACAGGTGATGCCCTGACAAAACTGCTGAGCTGGGAGAACTAAAGTGTCAAGACGAAAAGGAAGGATTCTTGCTTTCCAGTCGCTGTATTCATGGGATGCCAGCGGAGCATCCGTAGACAGCCTGATGGACTTTTCCTGGGAAAAAAATCAGGACTCCGACGGAGACAACAGGCAGCCATCAAAAAATGAACAGGAAGAATACACGTTCGCAAGATTAATCGTTGCCGGAACGATTGATCACATTGATGAGATTGACAAACTTATAGAAGACCATCTTTCCCCAAAATGGACAAAGGATCGCCTTAACCGTGTCACTTTGGCCATCCTGAGAACCAGTATTTATGAGATGCTTTTTCAGCACAGTTCAAAAAGCATTGTAATTGATGAGGCTGTCAATATAGCGAAAAAGTACGGCGCGGATGATGCATACAAATTCATAAACGCCATGCTTGATAAAATCGGCGATGCAAAGGATGATACGAAAGAGGCCTGAACCGAAAAAAATATTTCTCCCCGTTCTTATCATTGTTGCCTCGATGGGATGCCTTTCGTGCAATATGAAAGCGAAAAAGCAGCCCATCGCCGGACAGCTTGAGCTTGTTGACGCACTTATTTCACAAAACCAGCACAAGGATGCGCTAAAAGCCCTCAAGGAAACGGAACGTATCACCTATGATTCGTGGACTTTTATCGGTCTCTACAGACGCTATATTCAGCTTGGAGAAAAGGAGCTTGCCGAAAAAATCCTTTTGAAGGGACTGAAAAAAAATCCGTCGAACCCGGAGCTTTCTGCGGTAATATCAAATTTCATGCTGAGAAGCGGCCGCACGGAAGAGGCATACCATTATGCGGAGAAACTTTCGGGCACAAGATACGGCTCTATATATTCAGAAGCGGCGCTCAGAAAAGCAGTCAGGAATTCCGGCAGTTCCGGTCTGAGCTCATTCTTTTCGGAAGGGGAACTCTACAGAATTTATCAGGATGCCTACACAGGGACAGGAAACAACCTCTGGCTCAGAAACTGCGCAATATTCAACCTTGCCGCCGGAAAATTCGAAAATGCCGCGGAAATCAGCCCGAAAAATTTTTCTGACGCAGACGACGCATATTTCTGGGCGCTTGTGCTTTACGACAGCGGAAAATTCTACGATTCGATTGCGACAGCAGAAACAGCGCTGCGGCTTCTGTACAATTATGATGACAAAACTCCTTTCATCACAAGCGAACTGAAGCTGCTGGCTCTTGAAGCAGACGCCTATCTTTCTTTGTCCGACAGCGATAACGCGGAAAACAAGCGGCAGCTTGCCCTCAACACGATTTACTCACTGGATGAAGAAGATGAAGACACAAACGAGATTCTGCCTGCGCTGGTCCAGAACAGCGTTGTTTTTGCCAGAAACCGCGGAAATTCGGAAAGAGCGGCGGAACTCATTTTTTTTGAGGTGAACAGATGGCCGGAATTTGTTCCCGGCCTGATACTGTATGCCGATTTTGCAGTTGAAGACTCGAACACAAAAGAAGAGGACATCGAGACGCTTGCACTCAAAAAGGCAGGAATCGAATCTCTGGAAATGGAGAAATTCAACCGGATAAGGAAAATTCCGATAAGCGATGCCGCATACAGAATATCATCGGAACTTAAAAGGGAACGGAATCCCTATCTGGAAATAATTCTTCTGGATCTGAACTACAGGATGGACAAAAACGTCACCGTAAAATCAAAGACGGCGGACTTGTGGAAACTCCTTGAATCAAACTATTCGGAAAAAGAAAAGTACCCCGAACTTCTGGTCCAATATGCGGTCAGTTTTCTGATAAGGACAAAACAATATGAAGATGCGGAAACCCTGTTCTACCGCTATATCAGCGACACGAACGCTTTTGACGGCGAAAAGGACTTCTGGCAGCAGTTCGAGCAGATTCTTCCGGAACTTGCGCTTCCATTTGCGGAAGAAGGCGGATGGTTCGCTGCTCATGCGGAACTAGGGGAGACGGCAACAAGAATATACGAATACTGCGCATTCGGAGGAGAAAACGCGGAAAATGAACGCAAGGTATCTCCGTATCTCACGACCGGAGCAGGAATGAATCTTGCGGATATATATTTCACCTCCGGACAGAAGGAAAAAGCCCTTGACCTCTACGGAAAACTCGCGGGGCGGGAAATCCGGGATTCAACGCGCTCCGACATTTTCTTCAGGATTGCAAAAATATATGCGGACACCGGCGATGAAAGAAACGCCGCACGGGCCGCGGACTACGCCGTCTCCATCTATCCGGACAATGTGCGTGCCCAGCTCCTGCTCAGCAAAATGAACGCGAAATAACCCTGGACAAATCAGCCTGGACTTCAGACAATCGGCATCTCCATAAGTCTATCCGGCCCGCCTGATGTTCATGAAACGTCCGCAAATTCTACTTTTTCACATTGACACGGTAACTTTTTACTATCTGGTCAAAATATTTCTTGTCCTGCTGATAATTGTCCTCAAAAACAGACATCGAAAAATAATAGTAGCCGTTTGTATTGGGATTTTCAACTATCACTTTTTCGACTCTGATGTTACGTCCGTTTTCTGGCTGGTAGGATACAAAACCTATTTTATACCGGCGGCCGTCGTTTGATTTTTCGAGGGATACCCGGCGCAGATCCACGTAAGAGCCGCCTATGCTCTCGACCATACGGCGGACGGTTGAATAAAAGTACATTCCATGGTCATTTGCCGCATAGGGAATTGATGTGACCGTAACGACCGCCGCATCACCGAGCGTCCATAAATTCTCAAGCGGCTGCGCCCAGTTCTCATCAAGCGTCACGAACTGGGAATCAATCGTGGAGTATTTTCTGGTTTTTACATATTTATTTATCTTCTGGACAGATTTTTTCTCCGTCTGCGGAAATCCCTTGAAACTGGAGAAGGAATCGTCATCGGAATTCTGTAAAAATCCGATTGTGCAGCAGTCAAATATGGCTTTTCCCGTCGAATCTGATATGGTGCGGATATTAAACATCGGTATGATCACGTCATATTGAACCGTCACGCTTCCTCCGAACTGGGCAAAATCCTCTTTTGACGTAAATCCGGCCTTGCGGACGTCGCTCGGATTCGCATATCCGTGCACAAATGGAGAAAGCGTGCCTATTTTTATACGGCGAGCGGAAAATTCATAAAGAAGGTCATGGAGATAGTTCAGTATGTCCACATCCCCGTTATCAGAAAATATCACGGAGACAACCCTTTCTCCTGTCATTTCCCAATAAGCCACATCAGGATTTATGGACACAAGAAGGGAAATTTCCCTTTCGGGAAGTTTCTCCTTTTCATCTTTCGGAGCATAATACCTTATCTGGTAAGTTGACTCGTCATAACAAAGAATTCCGACATAAGATTCCCGTTTAAAGCTCATGTCCTGATAATAAACATACTCGCCGGAAATATCCTTTATAAAAGAATCGACTCCCGGAACTGCGGACAACACGGACGGCATTCCAACAAAAACAAGAGAAACAGCCGCCGCCAGTCTACAGATACATTTTTTAATCATACAGCCCCCATAAAAAGACAACCGGAAAATCTCGCTCTCCGGTTCGTCTTATTTCTTACAAAATTTTTCTGCGGTCACATAAATTATTCCAGTTCTGAAAGAGCCTTCCTTACAAGCTGAATGGCAGTTTCCGCCGCTTTTTCAGCCGGAACAAGCTCCGCGTTTTCCGCGCTGCGGATTTTGATTTCGACGTTCGGAAGATTCTTGTCTCCGACAACGATTCTTACAGGAAATCCGAGAAGCTCCGAGTCCGCGAATTTTACGCCGGGACGCTCGTTGCGGTCATCCAAAAGAACTTCTATACCGGCTTTTGTAAGCTCATCGTAAATCCGGTCGGCGGTCTCCTGCATTTTTCCTTTATACTGAACAGGAACAACAGCAACCTGATACGGAGCCACGCTCATCGGCCAGATGATTCCTTTGTCGTCATGGTTTCCTTCGATGATTGAGGCAAGAGTTCTGTCCACGCCGATTCCGTAACATCCCATGAGAGGCGTAACCGGCTTTCCGTTCACGTCAAGGTAAGAGACATTCATCGGTTTTGTATATTTTGCGCCGAGCTTGAATATATGTCCCAGCTCGTTTCCTTTTTTCATATAGAATTTTCCGCCACATTCCGGACACAAATCGCCTTCCATGCAGGTTCTCACGTCCGCTGTCATGAACGGAACAAAATCACGCCCAGGCTCAACGTGCTTTATATGAAAACCTTCCTTGCCGCTTCCCGCTATGCAGTCATGCATTCCGATTGTGGAATCATCGGCGAGAACAGGAATTTTCAGTCCGATTGGCCCGACAAAACCATGCGGCGCGCCGGAATATCTGCGCACGTCCTCGTCGGAAGCAAGCTCCGCTCCGCTGGCTTTAAGAACCGCCGCAAGCTTCGCCTCGTTCACATCCAAATCTCCACGGATAAGCACACAGAAAAATGTCTCCGGAATATATGTCACGCCGGCTTCGGTAACCGTCTTTGCGTTCTTGTACTGCTCGTTCGCCGAAAGGTCGATTCCGCAGTTGTAGACCTTGTAAATCAGAGCCTTGAGGAAAGTAGTTGATTTCGCATGGAAGAAATTCTCCATATCCTCTATGCTGAAAACGTTCGGAGTAGCGACCATCTCAACCGGAAGTTCCGTCTTTTTCTGCGGATTTCCCTCGCTGTCGAGCGGAATTTCCCCTCTGCAGGCGGCTTTTTCCACATTCGCGGCGTAAGAACAGTCCGGGCAGAGAAGGAGAGTGTCATCTCCGACCGGACTTTCCACCATGAACTCCTCCGAACCAGAACCGCCCATGGAACCAGTATCCGCCTTTACGGAAATCGTCTTGAGTCCGAGCCTCTTGAAAATCCTTCTGTAGGCCGCGGCGACATTGTCATAAGATGCGTTCAGATCATTCTCGTCCTTGTCGAACGAATACGCGTCCATCATTATGAATTCGCGTCCGCGCATGACACCGTAGCGCGGCCTAATCTCGTCGCGGTATTTTGTATTTATCTGATAAAGTGAAAACGGAAGCTGTTTGTAGGATGACAGTCCGTCACGCACAACAGCCGTAAAAGCCTCTTCCGCCGTCGGAGAAACAACCATGTCCTGACCGCCGCGGTTCTTTGCCGTAAGCATTTCGCCGGACATTTTATCCCATCTGCCGGATTCCTTCCACAAATCACCCGGCTGAATAACAGTTGGCTTTATCTCAAGAAGTCCAGCCGCATCAAGCTCTTCCCTGATTATCTTCTGAACCTTCATCAGCGAACGGTAGCCGAACGGCATATATGCGTAAAGACCGTTTCCGAGTTTGCGAATCATTCCTGAGCGCATCATAAGCTGATGGCTTGCAATTACCGCGTCGTTAGGAGCGTCGCGCAGTGTCCAGATAAGAGTTTTGCTTGCTTTCATTCCTGCATTTTATATCATTTTACGCAAAGAATTCAAGTAAAGCGAATTTTTCGCCCAGAACTTACGCATGAAAAGAAATTTACACAAGAATTCAAATATGATAAAATTTCTCTATGGTGGAAGGATTTTTTGAATATCATCTACACATTCTCAACGATAAAAGGAAGAATGCAACTACATAGGCATTGACGGCAAAACCAAGCGGAAATGCTGTAAAAGAAATGTATAAACGGCGAAGCTTTCCGCCTTTGCGGTACAAATCAAAGTACCCGGCTTTAACGTGCTCAACTTTTATCTGGACAAGCTCGCTTACGCGCGCGCCGGTTGCGGCAATAAACCAGACAACAAAATAGCATTCTAAATTTCCGTCGGCTTTTAGCTTTGCCTTTAAGAACTGATAGTCAGCATTGCTGATTACATTTTCCGGAAAATTTTTTTGCTGGACTTTTACAAACTTTAGCTGCAAGTTCTCTTTTCCAATAAAGCACAAATACTTGTTCATTCCCTGAATTCTAAGATTTACAGTTTTCGGCTTGTAATATTCCAGCAAGTAGCCTTTGTAGGCAAGAAGATTTTCTTTGCTCGCGCAGTCATAATGCTCTGTAAAATATTTTGCCGTCCAAAGATAAGAAGCTAGAGTATTCTTTGAAAGGTTTCTTTCTTCAAATACTCCTCAAAAGTTATGCCGTTTTTCATAACGACCTCCAATAAGTTGAATTTGCGTTTCCGCTTATTGGAATTATCCAAAAGATTGGATGTCAAGTTTTGATAGGATAATTTACTAAACTGTTATTGCTGTGCTTGTCTTTTTTTTGTCATTGCCGTACTAACAAAGCTGTCATTGCCCGGCTTGACCGGGCAATCCCTAAATGACTGTAATATATCCATTTAGATTATCGGATCAAGCCCGATAATGACAAAAATGAAAGCCCGATACCGACAAAGAAACAAGTCTTATAATGACAGCAAAATACGAAATAAAACCTGCTAAATATTCATGATTTCTTCATTTCTTTACTTAAAGATATTTCTGTCCTTGTGAAAGTTGCTACAGAATTATCATCTTCATCTGACCATTCACAGACAATCTGTTCAACTGAATAAATGTCTCGCATATAATCAGTGGTTTTTACAATAATCATTTCTTCTTCAAGACTCCATTCACGAGAAATGGCATAAACAGATTTTTCTGTTTTTATGATTATTGCATCATCCATAGAGATTTCATAAATCGTATTGCCAGCAGAGTTTTTCACAGTAATCATATCACGAATAATCGAGATGCCAATGATTGTTTCATTTATTGGCATCTCCTCTATTGGCAGCACGACCATTGGCTCAAAGCATTCTTTGCTCTCTAGCTTTTTAACATAAAACCTAGAAACATCTTCTTTGCTGCCGAAATAATCAATAACTGTCAGTTCATTTTTAATTTCATAAAAATGATTTCCGACATTAATTGCTATATTGCCGAAAACTCTGTTATATGAATCTTTTA
>ERZ808286.4-NODE-4-length-188714-cov-5.926842_pt1 | contig 188714 bp, 133 predicted proteins | sample MGYA00521276_ERZ808286 | MGnify/ENA primary metagenome ERZ808286 (study PRJEB31516, sample SAMN03275607) | gut metagenome | biome: mammalia-associated habitat; material: feces | host: Papio cynocephalus | place: Kenya | collected 2012-08-01 ... | reverse complement strand
GCAAAGACAATGCCAGCGAGAGCAATGAGAGCTTGCTCGCTGATTGCCGAGCGCAGCTTGTCTTATGCAAAGACAATGCCAGCGAGAGCAATGAGAGCTTGCTCGCTGATTGCCGAGCGCAACTTGTCTTATGCAAAGATAGCCAAAAACTCGGTATATAGTGTAAAAAGAACAATTTATTTTTCTGAACCGCCCGCCAGCCCGCGCAGGGCCGGCCTACTTGCGGGCCTGAATGGCCTGTCTGGGACAAAAAAACATGGATGCGCTGCGGAAAGGCCGCTTCCGGCCCGCCGGACGGTCCGTTCCAGGGCGCGAAACGCACCGTTTGGCCGCGCCGAACGGCCCGTTCAGCAGCGCAAGACGCACCGTTTGGCACGCCCGGACGGCCCGTTCAGCAGCGCGAGGGCCGGCCATGGACTGCGGACTGCCGTGAACAAGACCGCCAAAAGGGGCGGAAAACGGCTTTTTCAGCGGGCCTTGAAAGCACATTTGAAAGAAAATGACTACATTTGCACGCGCAAAACAACAACAGAAAAACAATACAGACACCACCCGGATGCAAAAGAAAGAACGTCTCGCCAACATTGAGCTGCTCAGAATACTGGCCATGATCGGCGTTGTGGTCAACCACTTTTTCAACTACGGAATGGGCATCTACGACGGGTACGGCATCTGCCCCGACAGCGGCACAGACTACCTGCTGTACTACACCCTGCAGGCTGCCAAGGCCCTGGCGCTGCCCAGCGTCGACTGCTACGTGCTGATTACCGGCTACTTTCTCATCGGCTCCTGCAGCCCCAGTGTGAAAGGCTTGTGCAAGGTGTGGTCGGAGACCTGGTTCTATTCGGTCGCCATCGGGGCCGCGGCGCTCGCAACGGGAAACGCCCCCTGCACGTGGCGCGAGCTTGCAGGGCTTCTGTTTCCCCTGGCCACCAACGAGTACTGGTTTGTCACCTCCTACATCTTCCTGCTCCTCGTCGCCCCGTTCCTCTCCATGCTTGCGCGCGGCCTTTCGCGGCGGCAGTACAGGCTGCTGCTCATCGTGGGGCTGGCCGTGGTGTTCAGGTATCCCTTCGGGCTGCACCTTGTGTCCGACCAGCAGTTCCTGCTGTTCATCTACCTCTACCTTGCCGGGGGCTACATCCGCAAGTATGTGAACGCCGCCACACCGCTCCGCCCGCGGCTGGCGGCCGTCGCCGCCTTCGTGTGCCTCATGCTGCTCTACTGCACGGCCAAGAACGCCGCGTCAGGCACGGGCGCGCTTGCCGTCTACGGCCTGTCCTACAACGGACTGGTGCTGCCGGCGGCCGTCGCGGTGTTCCTGCTCTTCCTCAGCCTGCGCATCGGCCGCAGGGCGGGCAGGGTCATCAACGCCGTGTCGCCGCTGTCACTCGCCGTCTACCTCATCCACTGCCACCCCATGGTGGAAGGCCCCCTGTGGCGCGCGGTCAGCGAGACGGTTGCCGGATGCCCCCCGGGACTGCTGCCGCTGCTGTGCTACGCCTGCAGCGCGGCCATCTTCCTTGCGTGCATTTTCATTGACTGCTTCAGGCACGCGGGGGCGCGCCTGCTGCTTGGCGCCGCCCCGTGCAGGCGCATCCTCAGCCGGGCCACGGACGCCGGGCGCAGCATTGCGCACAGGCTGTAGCCGCCGGCGGCAGCCGCCCGGTAACCACCTAACACCAACAAGACCATGAATGTAAAGATAGACGAGACGTGGAAACGCCACATCGGAGCCGAGTTTGACAAGCAGTACTTCACCGGCCTGGCCCGGTTTGTCAGGCAGGAGTACGCGCAAGGCACGTGCTACCCGCCGGGCAACCTCATCTTCAACGCCTTCAACCTGTGCCCCTTCGACAGGGTGAAGGTGGTGATTATCGGGCAGGACCCCTACCACGAGGCCGGCCAGGCCAACGGACTGAGCTTCTCGGTGGGCGACGGGGTGCCACTTCCGCCCTCGCTGGTCAACATCTTCAAGGAGATAGAGCTTGACCTGGGCAAGCCCATGCCCGCCTCGGGCGACCTCTCGCGGTGGGCCCGCCAGGGCGTGCTGCTGCTCAACGCCACGCTGACCGTGCGCGCCCACCGGGCGGCCAGCCACCAGCGGCACGGCTGGGAGGCCTTCACCGACGCGGCCATCCGCGCCCTGAGCGCCGGCAGAGACCACCTCGTGTTCATCCTCTGGGGAGGCTACGCGCGCTCAAAGGCGCCGCTCATCGACGCCACGCGCCACCTCATCCTGGAGTCGGTCCACCCCTCGCCGCTCTCGGCCAACCGCGGCGGGTGGTTTGGCAACCACCACTTCTCGCGGGCCAACGCCTATCTCGAGGAGCATGGCAAGGCAAAGATTGACTGGTGAGCGGGCCGCCGGGGCAGGGGGCGCCAGACTGGCGGACACCCGGAAACGACAAAAAAAAAACGTATTCAGAATGGCAATATCAGACTTTCATATCCTGCAAGTGGGCGACGTGCTGCTCTCGCCCGACATCATCACCGAGTGCTTCTGCTGCGACCTTGACGCGTGCAAGGGCGCGTGCTGTGTGGAGGGTGACGCCGGCGCGCCAGTGACGCCCGGCGAGATTACGGCCATCGAGCGCGCCCTGGACACGGTGTGGGGCGACCTGCCGGCCTCGGCCCAGGCCGTGATTGACCGCCAGGGGGTGGCCTACACCGACGAGGAGGGCGACCTGGTGACCAGCATCGTGGGGGGCAAGGACTGCGTGTTCGCCTGCCACGAGAACGGCTGCTGCCTCTGCGCCCTGGAGAAGGCGCACCGCGCCGGGCGCACCGACTTCTGCAAGCCCATCAGCTGCGCCCTCTACCCCATACGGGCCAAGGTGCTGGGCAACGGCACCGTGGCGCTCAACTACAACCGCTGGAGCGTGTGCAAGGCCGCCGTGGCCAAGGGACGCAAGCTCGGACTGCCGGTCTACCGCTTCCTGCGCGGCCCGCTCACCCGCCGGTTTGGCGAGCAGTGGTACGCCGAGCTGGAGAAGACGGCGGAACTGGCAAGCCGCCAGGGAGAATAGCGCCGGCGCGCCGGCACGCACCGGCTAACGCTCCTTGCGGAACTGCGAGGGCGACATGCCCGTGTGCTCCTTGAAGAAGCGGCCCATGAACGACTGGCTGGGAAAGAGCAGATCGTCGGCTATCTCCTTGACCGTCTTGTCCGAGCGGCGCAGCAGCAGGCGGATGGCCAGCACCACGTAGCGGTCGATCCACTCGCTGGGCGTGACCATGCTGACGGCCTTCACCACCTCGGAGAGGTACTTCGGCGTGATGCAGAGCTGCATGGCATACCAGCCCACGCGGCGCTCCGTGCGGTGGTGGGCCTCGACAAGGCGGATGAACTCGGTGAAGATAAGCTGCCCCCGCGAGGGGCGGCGGCCGCCGTCACGGAGCTCGCGGTAGATGACGCCGCTCATGTCGTAGAACATGGCGAGGAAGAGCGCACGCGCCACCTCGCGGCGGTAGCGGCTGGTCTCGTCGCCCAGCTTGTCGCTCAGCAGCCGGTAGTAGCTGCTGAACACCTCCATCTCGTGGGCCGAGAGGCTCACCACGGGGTGCATGCGCGAGAACAGCAGCAGCTGGGAGAAGTCGGCCACGCTGCTGATGGCCTCGCCGAAGAAGTCGGACGAGAGCATCATGCAAAGCCCGTCAAGCCCGTCAACGGGCGCAAAGTTGTCAACCACGTGCCCGTCACTGATTATCACCACGTCGCCGGCCTTGATGTGATACACCTCCGTGTCGACCGTGTAGCTGGCCCCGCCATGCGTGCACAGGCCCACAAGGATAAAGCTCGTGCGGCGCGCATTGTGGGGGAACGGCGCCTGCCCCGGGCTCTCCACCAGCAGGAAGTCGCTGCCGATATAGCGCGCGCCCGGCCACCGCTTGGCCCGCTCGAGGCTGGCCTCCCTAATCTCGTTGCTGCTCATAACTCGTAAGTAGGTGTTCAAAATTATTCGTATATATCTTTATGTCAGCAGATGCTTATTACACTTTGACATGTCTCTGCACTTTGTTTCCGCCTGTATGCCCGGCTTTCATCGGCCGTGGAGCCCGCTACACTCCCTCTCCAGCCCGAACATACAGGCGAAAACAAAGCACATATCCATGTCAAATAATTGTGAACACCTACTTAATCTCGCTGCAAAGATAATGCAAACGGCAGCCAAAACGCATAAAAAAGGAAGCCAAAAACGCCGCGGTTCGGAAAATAGTGGTAACTTTGCACACGCAAGCGGTTCGCCCGGGCGGCAACGCCGGGGCGATTAAAAGGGAACGGGGTGCGAATCCCCGACAGTTCCCGCTGCTGTGAGTTCCTCCTTTGCCAGCAAAGGAAAAGGGGCGCTGCCACCGCGGAAGGCTCATGCCCGGGCCCCGCGCGGAGTCACTGGCCGGAACGGCCGGGAAGACGGCACCGCCAGGAACGAGTCAGAAGACCTGCCGCCTGCTTCATCCGATGATGCGGTCTGCGGGTAACGGACGGGCGATGGCAACACGGCGGGGACCTTTCCGCCCCCTCACACAGAATGTCGCTCGGGCACACATCACGCCATGCCCGCTGTCATTGGTTGGACAACCGGATTTGATTGCTAATCAAGCAGAGACGATGCGACTGACACACACACTCTTTCACATGCTACTGACGGCGGCGGCGCTCGCGCTGCCGCCCCATGCCACGCGCGCCCAGAGCCGTATGGACAGCCTTCAGCACCTCAGGGAGGTGGTGGTGAAGGCCGAGCGCCAGCAGGGGGTCATTCCCTCGCAGCGGCTCAGCGGCAAGGAGCTGCAGCGGCTCAACAGCATGAACGTGGCCGACGCGCTGCGCTTCTTCGCCGGCGTGCAGCTCAAGGACTACGGCGGCGTGGGCGGCATCAAGACCGTGAACATCCGCTCGATGGGCACCAACCACGTGGGCGTGTTCTACGACGGCATCCAGCTGGCCAACGCGCAGAACGGGCAGGTGGACCTGGGGCAGTTCTCGCTGGACAACATCCAGACCATCTCGCTCTACAACGGGCAGAAGAGCGAGATCTACCAGTCGGCCAAGGACTTCAGCTCGGCCGGCTCCATCTACATGTGGACCCGCCGCCCCGTGTTCGGCGAGGGCGAGCACTTCCACGTGAAGGGCAAGCTGCGCGCCGGCTCGTTCGACCTGGTGAACCCCTCGGCGCTCATCGAGCTGAAGCTGTCGGACAGGGTGCAAGGCTCGTTCAGCACCGAGTGGCTGTCGAGCAGCGGCAAGTACAAGTTCCGCTACCGGCGCAAGGCGGTGATGACCGACGAGGTGATGTACGACACCACAGCCACGCGGCAGAACGGCGACGTGAGGGCCACGCGCATGGAGGGCGCCCTGTTCGGCACCTTCGCCAGCGGCGGCAAGTGGATGCTCAAGGGCTACAACTACACCTCGGAGCGGGGCGTGCCCGGGGCCATCGTCAACAACGTGTGGCGGCGCGGAGAGCGCATCTGGGACAACAACTCGTTCGTGCAGGGCACCATAGAGCGCGACTTCGGCCGGCGCTACCACGCCCGCATGATGGCCAAGTACGCCTACTACCTCACCAAGTATGTGAACAAGGACACCACGGTGATGATGATTGACAACGTTTACCGGCAGAAGGAGCTTTACCTCTCAACCACCCACCTTTACAACATCACCCCCTGGTGGGACGCCTCGGCGGCCTATGACGTGCAGTGGAACACGATGGACGCCGACATGTACGGCTTTGTGCACCCCACGCGCTGGCACCATTTCGCCTCGGCGGCCACGGCCCTGCGCCTCGGCCCGCTGAGCGTCCAGGGCAGCGTGGTGCTCAACTGTGTCAGCGACCGCACCGAGAAGGCGGAGTCGCCGGGCAGCAGGACAGTGTGGACCCCGGCGGTGTTCGCCGCCCTCCGGCCCTTCCCCGGGGTGGGAATGTCGCTGCGCGCCTTCGCCAAGCGCAGCTTCCGCATGCCCACCTTCAACGACCTCTACTACGCGGAGATGGGCAACTCGAGGCTGCGCCCCGAGTACGTGACGCAGTATGACGCGGGACTGGCCTACAGGAGCAACGCCAGGCCCGGCGCACTGGTGACCAGCTGGGAGGTGGCGGTAGACGGCTACAAGAACTTCGTGACCGACAAGATTGTGGCCTATCCCAAGGGGGCGCAGTTCAGGTGGACCATGCTCAACCTGGGACGCGTGCACATCACGGGCATCGACGCCACGGCCAACGTCACGCTGCAGCCCTGGCGGGGCCTCTTTGTGACCGCGCGGCTGCAGTACACCTACCAGGACGCCATCGACGTGACCGACAGGGCGGACACCTACTACCGCGACCAGATACCCTACATCCCCTGGAACAGCGGCTCGGCCGCCGTGCAGCTGGCCTGGGCCGGCTGGGGGGTGAACTACAGCTTCATCTACACCGGCGAGCGGTACAACCAGCAGGAGAACATCGTGTACAACCACACGCAGCCCTGGTACACCAGCGACCTGTCGCTCACCAAGGACTTCGCCGCGGGCGGCTGCCGCTGCAAGGCGCAGGTGGAGGTGAACAACCTCTTCTCGCAAGACTACGACGTGATTCTGAACTACCCCATGCCCAAGCGCAACTGGCGCGTGACCCTAAGCGTTGAGATATGATGAGACAACTGCTGGCCTGCATGCTCGCGGCCCTGTGCCTGGCCGCCTGCCGCGAAGACGAGGTGGTGGTGCCCACCGAATACGACCTGATTCCCGACCTGGCCGCGCCCCAGAGCCGGGTGAGGGGGATGTACCTGCTGAACGAGGGCAACATGGGCTCCAACAAGTGCACGCTCGACTACGTGGACTTTGTGCAGGGCTACTACGTGCGCAACCTCTATGCGGAGCGCAACCCCACCGTCATCAAGGAGCTGGGCGACGTGGGCAACGACATCCAGACATACGGCTCGCGGCTCTATGTGGTGGTCAACTGCTCGAACAAGATCGAGGTGCTCGACGCGCGCACGGCCCGGCGCATCGGGCAGATAGACATCCCCAACGTGCGCTACGTGCGCTTTCACAAGGGCTACGCCTACGCCACGTCGTACGTGGGGCCGGTGCAGCTGAACAACCCCGACGCGGTGCGGGGCGCCGTCTACAAGATTGACACGCTCACCATGAAGCCGGTGGCCAGGTGCACCGTGGGCTACCAGCCCGACGAGCTGTGCGTCCTGGGGCAGTACATCTACGTGGCCAACTCGGGGGGATACATGGCGCCCAACTACGACAGCACCGTGTCGGTGATTGAAATCGAGGGGTTCAAGCAGGTGGAGAAAATCCCGGTGGCCATCAACCTGCACCACATCAAGGCCGACAGCGAGGGCAAGCTGTGGGTGACCTCGCGCGGAGACTACCAGGACACTCCCTCAAGGCTCTTCGTGCTGGCCAAGAAGAGCGGGCGCAACGAGATGCACGTGACCGACACGCTCGACATCCCCTGCTCGAACTTCTGCATCAGCGGCGACTCGCTCTACTACTATGCCACCGAGTGGAACAACTACACGCAGCGCAACACCGTCACCTATGGCATCGTGAACACCAAGACCAAGCAGAGGGTGAGCGACCGCTTTGTCACCGACGGCACGGAGCGCGACATCACCATCCCCTATGGCATCAGCATCCACCCCGAAACGCGCGACATCTACGTGACCGACGCCAAGAACTACGTTTCGAGCGGGGTGCTGCACTGCTACACCAGGGAGGGACGGCGCAAGTGGAGCGTGCGCACAGGCGACATACCGGCACACATGTGCTTCCTGAAAGACTGAGGGACAGAAAAGAGCGAGAGAGGAGACAGAAAAGAGTGAGAGAGAAGATGAGAAAACTGTTCGCATACAGCGTCGGCGCGGCAGCCCTGGCACTGCTCCAGGCCTGCCACAGCGACATTGACAACGTGTCGTCGGGCCTCAGCAGCTACTACTACGTGGAGCGGATGAAGAAGCTGCTGCTGTCGCCCGCCTACGAGGGCAGCAGCTACCGGTGGACCATGCGGCTGGCCGACGGCCGCGACACGCTGCTCTCAACCGAGCGCGACTACGTGTTCCTGGCCGAACGGGAGGGCACCTACAGCCTGACCTTCGAACTCGACGACGGGCAGCGCGGTTTCAGGCACTCGTTTCCGGTGACCGTGGTCCACGAGGAGACGGAATACAGCCCCTACACGGCCAGGGTGTACGAGTACAGGCCGGCGCCCGGGCAGTTTGTCAACACCATGCCCATCTACGAGGAGGGCGACACCGAGGAGACCATGCGGCAGAAGGCGGAGGACGACCTGGTGAACGACGTGATGGTTTCGCTCGGCTCCTACGGTGGCTATGTCACCTTCGGCTTCGACCACACGGTGGTCAACGTGCCGGGGAAGAAGGACTTCTACATCAAGGGGAACGCCTTTTACAGCGACATACCGGCCTACAAGGACAAGCAGGGCGGCTCGGCGGAGCCGGGCATCGTGATGGTGGCCTTCGACCGCAACGGCAACGGCCGGGCCGATGACGACGAGTGGTACGAGCTGGCCGGCAGCGAGCACGGCAAGCCCTCAACCACCCGGGGCTACGAGATAACCTACTCCAGGCCCGACGGCCACACGCCCGTGCGCGACATGACGGGCATGCTCACCGACACGGTGTACATCCCCTGGCGCGACAACATGGGCGGAAAGGGATACGTGGCCAAGAACATGTACCACACACAGGACTACTACCCCAAGTGGATCGGGGACAGCGTGATGACCTTCAAGGGCACGCTGCTCGCGCCGAACGGCGTGGACGAGAGCCGCCGGGGCACCTACTACGTGCTCTACGCCTACCCCTGGGGCTATGTGGACAACCACCCCAACGACAAGACCGACCTGTGCTCGTTCGACATCTCGTGGGCGGTAGACAGGCAGGGCAGCCCCGTGCACCTGCCGGGGGCCGACTTCATCCGCGTGTACACCGGGGTGAGACAGTGCTGCGGATGGCTGGGCGAGACAAGCACCGAGCTGTCAAGGGCGCAGGACCTGCACATCGGGACCAGGGCTACTGCGGCCGGTGACCCGCCGGGTGACAGCGCGGCAGGCAAGGCGCAGGCACAGCAGCCGGAACAGGACACCAAGTGATCAACAACAATAGTTCAACAAAAAACAGTAGAAAAATGAAGAAAAGACTTTACTCAACGCTCCTGCTGCTGGTGTGCTGCACGCTCACCTTCGCACAGGCAAGGGTACAGGGCGTCCCGCGCTCCGACGTGAAACAGCCCCTCATGAAAGCCCGATCGGCCACCGGCATTGACTTTGCCAGCATCAAGTACTGGGTGGGAACGGGCAGCAACCGCGCGGCCCTGATTGTGAACTGGCACGACGGCAAGGACAACGACGCCAACCTGGTATGGGGCTACAAGTGGGAGGACGGCACAGCGCCCTCCGGCGAGACCATGCTGCGCGCCATCGCAGCCGACGACGCACGCTTCTACATGCTGCTCAACAGCAACACACCGTATGGCACGTCGATTGGCGGATTCGGCTACGACCTGAACGGCAACGGCAACATCAAGCTGCTGGAGAACGGCAAGGAGCACGAGCTGACCGACGGCGTGTGCGACAGCGACGCCTCCTTTGACGACTTCACCTCGAACGATGCCGAAGACCACTGGCAGTCGGGATGGATGAAAGGCTACTGGAGCTACTGGACCGCCGATTCGGAGAACGGCACCCTCGGCTATGCCAGTACCGGCGCCTCAGGCCGGACCCTGACCGACGGATGCATTGACGGATGGTCGTTCATGCCCATATCCGCCACCACAACCGACTTCTCGGGCGACATTGTCTATGTGGAGAAGGGCGCGGGCGAAGCTGGCCCCTATGCCAAGGGCACCTTCTTTTTAAACGAAGACTGGTACGGCCACCAGAACTCCACCATCAACTTCCTCTCCGACGATGGCGAGTGGACCTACCGCGTGGTGCAGAAGGAAAACCCCGGCCACACCCTGGGGTGTACCGCACCGTTCGGCCAGATTTACGGCGACAGGTTCTACGTGATGTCAAAGCAGGAGAAAGACCCGGGTGACACCACGGTAGGCGGGCGCCTCACCGTGCTCGACGCCAAGACGATGAAGATAATCAAGCAGTTCCAGACCATCGCTACCGACGCGAGCGGCCAGAGCATCGCCGACGGCCGCGGCTTCCTTGGCGTCGACGAGCACAAGGGCTACGTGGGCACCAGCAACGGCATCTACATCCTTGACCTTGACAACCTGGAGCTGAAAGGCGCGGTTGAGGGCACCGGCAACGACGGCGGCTCGCCCTACGAACAGCTGTACAACGGACAGCTTGGCAACATGGTGCGCGTGAACGACCGCGTGTTTGCCGTTCACCAGACCAAGGGCCTGCTGGTCATTGACGCCGCCACGGACAAGGTGGTGGGCAACGTGGCCGCCCCTGAGGGCTGGGGCTTCGGCTCCGTTGTGCTGTCGAAAGACGGCAACCTGTGGCTCAGCGTGGCTGACCCGTCGGGCAGCGGCGCCGCGGACAGGCGCATTGTCAAGCTCGACCCCAATACGCTGGAGCAGACTGTCATCAACTGTCCCGATAGCATCTACGGCCCGGCCAACTCATGGTACGCCTGGACACCCGACGCCTTCTGCGCCAGCAAGCAGCAGAACGCGCTCTACTGGAACGGCGGCGAAAGCTCCTGGCGGAGCAGCTACACCATCTACAAGTACGACATTGACAGCAACGAGTTCTCGACCTATCTTGACTTCAACGACGCCGAGGACGGCTTCTACCTCTATGGCTGCTCGTTCCGCATTGACCCTGTGACCGATGAGGCTTACATCAGCCTGTACAAGGGCTTCGGCGACGACACCTACGTGGTGCGCAAGTATGACGCCAGCGGCAGCCAGCTGGCCGAGTACCCGATGATTGCCAACTACTGGTTCCCCTCGCTGCCGGTGTTCACGGACGACGAGGCCCCGGCGGTGACCGCCCCTGAGCCGGTCACCTTCGAGACGATGGAGCCTGTCACCTTGTCGCTGAAAGGCATCGCCACCGATGCCGACAACTTTGACGCAGCCATCGTGAAGACGGTCAAGGCCGTGAGCAACCCTGCTGTGGTAAAGGCCGAGATGGCCTGCGGCGACCTGGTGCTCACCCCGCTGGGCGCAGGCACGGCCGACGTGACCATCGGCATCAACTCGAACGGCAAGACAGCCGAGTGCGTGCTCGCTGTCAGCGTGCCCGTGGCAACAGCCATCAGCGGCGCCGGCGCCGGCAGCACGGACGGCACGGACAGCGTGTACGACCTGAACGGCCGCCGCACAAACGGCTTGCAGAAGGGCCTGAACATCATCCGCACCAAGAGCGGCAAGACGCTGAAGGTGGTGGTGAGATAAGGTGCAGCCGCCCGTTCACACAGGGCGGGCACTCCTTTTTTCGAAACATAGCTAGTTGATGTGGGCGCACCCCTCGGTTGCCACAATGCGGGCAGCGGGGTGCGCCCTTTTGTTCGGGACGGGCAGCAGCCGCCACCGGAGTGGCCGCACACCAAAAGCAGCCGGCGCCCGCACCCCCTCAGACGGTGTGTCTGAAAGGGTGCGGGCGCCGGCTGCGCTGTCTGCGCCCGGGAGCGCAAGCCCCCGCGGGGCCGCGAGCCTCAGGCGTCGATGTTGGCGTAGGTGGCGTGCTTCTCGATGAACTCGCGCCGCGGCTCCACGTCGTCGCCCATGAGCATGGAGAAAATCTCGTCGGCCTCGGCGGCGTTGTCAATGGTCACCTGCTTCAGCAGCCGCGTGGCCGGGTTCATGGTGGTCTCCCAGAGCTGCTCGGGGTTCATCTCGCCAAGACCCTTGTAGCGCTGGGTGTGCAGGCTCTTGCCGTCTTCCACGCCGCCGCCCCACTTGTCGAGGAAGGCCTGGCGCTGCTGGTCGGTGTAGCAATACTCCCTGGCCTTGTTCTTGTAGGTGCAGAGGTAGAGCGGCGGGGTGGCGATATAGAGGTGCCCGTCCTGGATGACCTTGGGCATGAAGCGGTAGAACAGGGTCATTATCAGCGTGTCGATGTGCGAGCCGTCGACATCGGCATCGGTCATGATGATAATCTTGTCGTAGCGCAGCTTGTCAATGTTGGCCTCCTTGTCGTCCTCGCCGTCGGCGCCGAAGCGCACGCCGATGCTCTGGATGATGTTCATCACCGACTCGCTCTCGAACACCTTGTGCCACATCACCTTCTCCACGTTGAGAATCTTTCCGCGCAGCGGCAGGATGGCCTGCGTGTAGCGGTCGCGGCCCTGCTTGGCCGAACCGCCGGCCGAGTCGCCCTCGACGAGGAATATCTCGCACTCCTTGGGGTCCTTGTTCGAGCAGTCGGCCAGCTTGCCCGGCAGCCCGCCGCCCGTCATCGGGTTCTTGCGCTGCACGCTCTCGCGGGCCTTGCGCGCGGCGATGCGCGCCGTGGCGGCCAGAATCACCTTGTCACAGATCAGCTTGGCCTCCTTGGGGTGCTCCTCGAGGTAGTTGGCCAGGGCCTCGCCCACGGCCTGCTGCACGGCGCCGGCCACCTCGCTGTTGCCCAGCTTGGTCTTGGTCTGGCCCTCGAACTGCGGCTCGGCCACCTTGATGGAGATGACCGCGGTGAGCCCCTCGCGGAAGTCCTCGCCGGCAATCTCGATCTTCGCCTTCTCGATCTGCTTGGAAATGACGGGGTCGCTGTCGGCATAGGCCTTGAGGGTGCGGGTGAGCGCGGCGCGGAAGCCGGTGAGGTGGGTGCCGCCCTCGATGGTGTTGATGTTGTTCACATACGAGTGGATGTTCTCGCTGTAGTCGGTGTTGTACATCACTGCCACCTCGATGGGGATGCCCTGCTTCTCGGTCTTGAGGTAAATCACGTCGTCAAACAGGTGGGTGCGGTGGCGGTCGATGTAGCGCACGAACTCCTTGAGCCCCTCCTTGGCGTGGAACACCTCCTGCCTGGTGTGCCCCTCGTCGTCGGGGCGCAGGTCGGTGAGGGTGATGGTGATGCCGGCGTTGAGGTAGGCCAGCTCGCGCATGCGCTTGGCTATGATGTCATACTTGAACTCTGTGGTGGTGAAGATGGTGGGGTCGGGCCAGAACTGCTGGCGCGTGCCGCGCAGCTCGGTGGCGCCCACCACCTTGACGGGGTAGAGGGGCTTGCCCTTCTCGTACTCCTGCTGGTAGACCTTGCCGTCGCGGAACACCTGCGAGAGCATCCTGGTTGACAGGGCGTTGACGCAGCTCACGCCCACGCCGTGCAGTCCGCCGCTGACCTTGTAGGAGCCCTTGTCGAACTTTCCGCCGGCATGGAGCACGGTCATGACCACCTCGAGGGCCGACTTGTGCAGCTTCTTGTGCTCGTCGACGGGGATGCCGCGGCCGTTGTCCTGGACGGTGATGGAGTTGTCCTCGTTGATGGTCACCTCGATGTGGGTGCAGTAGCCGGCCATGGCCTCGTCGATAGAGTTGTCCACCGTCTCGTTGACAAGGTGGTGCAGCCCCTTCTCGCTGATGTCGCCGATGTACATCGCGGGGCGCTTGCGCACGGCCTCCAGCCCTTCGAGCACCTGGATGTTGCTCGCGGAGTAGCTGTTTTCCTTGGTTATGTCTTCTGCCATTGCTGTCTTTAGTCTGATTATAGGTTGCAAAGATACTAAAAAGATGCGATTAAAAAGAATTTCAACAGCACTATTTTGGCCCTTTTGGCCAGCTCCGCACAAAGACAAGGCGGCCGGGTTCCGCGAAGGAACCCGGCCGCCCGCTTTGCTGAAAGGGGCCTTGGTCAGGCCAGCTTGTTGATATACAGAGCCACACCTGACTTGATGTTGGCGGCCTTGTTCTTGTGAATCACGTTGCGCTTGGCCAGCTTGTCCAACATTTTCTGCACCATGGGATACATCTTCAATGCCTCCTCCTTGTCTGTCAGCGAACGGAGCTTGCGCACGGCGTTACGCATGGTCTTGGCGTAATACTTGTTGTGCAGCGTTCTCGTCTTGGTCTGACGAATTCTCTTGATTGATGATTTGTGATTTGCCATCTTCTGTTTTTTCTTTGTATTCGGGTAGTCCCTAGGAGAGTCGAACTCCTCTTTAGAGAATGAAAATCTCTCGTCCTAACCGATAGACGAAGGGACCGTTGTCGCATTTTGCGGATGCAAAGGTACGCATAAATTCCTTTCTGACAAAACTTTTGCTGAGAAAAAGCGGGTTTTTTGACGCTTTTTGGCCTTTTTGGCGTACCTTTGCGCCGACAAGGGCTGCCTTTTGCAGCCTCTGCCCTCCGCTTATGCTCACCAAGACAAAGGCCATCGTGCTGCGCACGGTCAAGTATGGCGACCGCCGGCTCATCATCGACACGTTCACGCGCGACAGCGGGACGGTGTCGTTCGCGGCGACCGTTCCCAAGACAGCGCGGGGCCGGCTGAAGAGGCAGTACTTCCAGCCCCTGACCCTGCTTGACCTGGAGTGCGACATCAGACCGTCGGCCACGCTCCACCGCATCCGCGACGTGCGGCTGGCGTGGCCCTACACCACCCTGCCGTTTGACCCGGGCAAGCTCTCCGTCGCGCTTTTCCTGGCGGAGTTCCTGGTGGGGGCGCTGCGCGGCGAGCAGCGCAACGAGGCACTGTTCGACTACATCTGCGACAGCCTGATGTGGCTGGACAGCTGCGAGGCGCACTTTGCCAACTTCCACATCGTGTTCATGGCGAGGCTCACGCGCTTCCTCGGCTTCTACCCCAACCTTGACGGCTACCGCCCGGGCTGCTGCTTCGACCTGCGCGCGGCGTGCTTCTCGCCGCTCACGCCGCTCCACCGCGACGTGCTCCACGGCCGCGACGCCGAGGCTGTGGGCACCGTCATGCGCATGGACTTCGCCACCATGCGGCTGTTCAGGATGAGCCGCGCGGAGCGCAACCGGCTGGCCGACATCATCCTGAGCTACTACCGGCTCCACCTGCCCTCGTTTCCCGAGCTGCGGTCGCTCGACGTGCTGCGCGCCCTCTGAGCAACATTTCTTAACATTCGGCCCCTTTCCATTTAACACGGCCCCGCCACGCCATCTGGAAAAGGGCTGCCGTCACCACGCCCCTCCTTCCCCCTTTCAAGCCCCACAAAAACGGCACCGCCGCGGCCTCGGCGGCAGGGGGCTATGCCAACCGGCCGGCTTCACAGCGCCAACCGCACCGTCTGGCGCGCCCGCTGCGTGCGTTCTGCCACCCCGTGCGCACCATTCCGCCTTGCCAAACGCACCGTCTTGCCCGGCCATACAGGCCGCTTGGCACCGCCGCTCTCTGCACACTTGCGCCACAAGCCAGCCATCATTGCTGTGTGCCAGCGACTTGCGCTTGCACACACAAGGACGGCGCATTTCCAACAGCAGGGCTTTCCGCTCTGAAAAACGCAGAATTTTCACCTTTCAGCCGCCATTTTCCGGCTGAAAATTAAGGATTGAAAAGGATTGTTAACACTGCGTGCTGTTTGACCGCATCATTTAACAATTATCTTTTTAATGACATTCTCCCCTGTTTTCAGGTCGCTGACATTGAACACATAGTATCCCTTGGGCAGGATGAGCCGGGCCGCCTTGCAGGACGGGCGGCTGTCCACCAGCCTTCCGTCCACGGAGAACACCTTGACAGCCATGCCACCCTCGTTCTCTATGCTGACCACATTGCCACTGACCTCAAGGCGCAAGCCATCCTTCAAGCGCGGGATGACCGACGTGGGATCGGAAATTCTGACTTTCTTGCCACGGCTCTCGCCGTAGGGATTCGAGCAGATGCAGTAAATTTCATTTTCCCAATAGCCTACGTCTATTGTGTAATCAAGACTGAAATCACTTGTGAAAACAGTGTCCACATATTCGGGCAATCCATAAAAACACTGACAAACAAGTATCATTCCTTGCTCAAAGTTATCAGTCTCTACCTTTATATGGGCAACAGGCCATGCATTATTGCCAGGGTCATCATACCAGACATCAAGAACTTGAACTGTTGGAGACAAAGGAAGCAGGTCAAGGGAGAAATCATGCGAATTGAGTACCTGCACTGTCCTCCGGCCCCCATCATGCGCGTAGACCTTTCCTGCAAAGCAGCAAATGCCGTCTGTTTCCTACATTTTATTCTCCCATGCCCCTCCCCCGTTAAACGTGGTGACACCGGCATTGTCATCCTCAGTGAAGGTTCCGCAGAACAGGTTCGGGGACACTTTCACGCACAAGGGGTCAGCAAAAACCGTGGTTTTGACATACCTGTACTGGTCGTCAGTTTTATGTACCATCTCACCGAGTCCACGACAGCCTCCTGTCCGTCCAGGGATATGGCCACATCATCGCCATCGCGCAAGACAGACTGTCCGCTGTCTCCGTTCACGGTTGCCAGCAAAGTGCCGTGCCCTCCATCCACGGTCTGGGCACCTGTTTCCATAACTGGTTAATAAAAGAACACAGCTGCTATCTTCAAGAAAAAGCAAGACACCTTCTTCATCTTTATTTTTTTAGTTAAACTTCCCTGAACACCATATTTGATTACTTCATGATTTTCTTCACCCATTTCGACCTGTCCGCCTCGGTCACCTCAACGATATACATTCCCTTTGGAAAGGTGCTGATATCAAGCGTGGCCGTGTTCCGTTCCATAGTGGCCACACTGCCATTGGCGCAGTAAACACGGACGGCGCTGACGGCATGGCTGAGGGAAATGACACCATGCTGGAACGTGAAAGCGGCTGCCTGTACAGGGGTCTCTATCTTGTTAGGATAATTAGGGAAATATTGTTCCATCAACTTTTTCAGATATTCTTTCAGCTTTGGATCTTTCGCATAATCAAACCAGCAAAAGGACTTTGTCCTTACATAACCATACTTGAACTTAATGTCGATAAAGATAAATGGATAAAGCTCATTGATATAGGGGTTACGGAATCTTAAAAGGTTTCCACCCACATTTTCCACCTTAGCAAAGTGTGTCACACAGGGAGAATCAATCGTATCACACTCATGAACAACAGCAATCTCTGCGCCATCCTTGTTGAAATCAAAAGCCTCACTGTCAACTTCCACAAAGAAATCAAGATAGGCATCATCATCAAAAAGATAGTCTTCATCATCGTCATAATTGATATGCGTATAGTTCAGAACCACATCCCTCAGTTGTGGTGGACGCACACCAAACAGTACAGTCATCGTGTCTAATCTGTTGCCATGCAGACAGGCTACCAAACCCTGAAAGTATCGCATTTCTGGGTCTGGGCCTACTATCTGCTTATAGTTGTTCCAATCATAACGTTCAGGGATTCCCACGGAAATCGAGGAGCTGTTTGTTGTCTGTTTTATGGTATTTCTTCCATTATAATATGCAGCAACAAGATAGACCGCCCACTTCGATGCCACTTCCCCATTTTCCAAATAGAATCTGCAAGAATCAGCATAGGTCACAACGCCCCCCTCTCTGTCTGCCTTTATAGAGCCATGCCCAATCTGCAAACCTTTAATTTTATGGTCACCCATCAAATCCTCTGCCACGTCATCCAGCGCGAACTGGGCTTGAAGTGACAAGGTGGAAAGCACAGACAACACCAACAAAACAATTCTGTTCACCATAGAAAAGCGTTATCGTTAGTTCCTGTTAAACTTTACGGAGTGAATACCACCCTTGATATCCTCTACGGTCAAGACGTAAACGCCCTTTGGAAGAGAGGAGATGTCTATACGGTTGCCATCCATAGATGATGAGAGGGGCACTTTGGCACTGCCTTCCACACGCTTTTGACTGGCAAGCACACTTTGGATTTTATATGAAGAGACATATCGCACGCCCTCACGGAGTATGCGGGACTTGGATGCAATATCAATATAATCCTTACGAACAGTAAATGCCAAATTCAGACTATTGACAGGAGTCAATGGAGGCAAGACAAAAGTCTCGCTATCAGTAGAACCATTCTTATTATATGCCGTAATGGTAAAGGCTGAGGCAAGCTCACGGTCCACTGTTGCTACGAAATATCCCTTACCAAAGTCTGGAACTTTATAATAATAGGGACCTAAATTCCCCTCGTCTAATTGTGCTACGGTTATACTTGTCACACCCTCAATATTCTTTAGCCCAATTTTCACGTCCCGGTAATAATCTTCCTCATCCTCAAAAGGGAGAACTGCCGACTTGCTCATCTTTATCACAGGTGGTGTGTAGTCAAGCACATAATAGTACGACTCACCAGTATTTCTGTTGTAGCCAGGGTTACGATAACATCTGGTCACCCGGCAACGCAGATGGCTGTCACAGTCTCGTGCGTAGTCATTTGAGTGTAAGTTGAACTGTTCCGTTGAGACCTCAAACTTCTTGCCTGGCATATATATCGGCTCGTCATAGACAAGGTCCCATGTGCCGTCGTTTTTCAAGAGCGACACCGTCCAACCGGTTTCATCCAGGCTTGTGTCCTCGTTGCGGTAGTTCGGATGGTACTTGACGATTGTTGACCTCTGGCTTTCTGTCGCAGAAGACAACAGTGGCAAGCCATTCCCATCCGTTCCTGGGCTTTCTTGAAAAACTATTTGCTGTTCCGAACTTCTTGTGCCATCCGTCTGAATGGTTATTGTTCCTTTATAAGGTATCGCGTCAGCAGTTGTGAGAGGGCTTTGGCCAAAACCCACTGTTTGGTCAAGACCAACAGCTATTTCCCCTCTCCAATATAAGATGTCACGGAAGAATCTTACGGTATAATCATCCGATATGTCACGGATAACGCTGCCCCGGCCAAAGTCATACGACACAAGCTGAGATAGCTTCTGGTTAGCCTTGGGGATAAAACTGTTCAGTGAGCGGTCGCTATCCCATGTCCTGGGGGCATAGAGTGTCCAATAATTGTTGGTCACGCCAATAACCAAAGAGTCTTTCAACGCATTCTGATAGGCCTGCGCGCCATTTGGGCTGCCTATGGAATAGCCCAAAGCGTCAAGTACCCATTTCTCGTAGGGGAACAGGTTTTCCGCGTTGATTCGGAACTGCCCGCCATTCACATTCTTATTTTTCCACAACAGACCAAACGACTTGGCCAAGTCTCTCAACACCAAGGTGACAAAGTCATATTTGTCACTGCCCACATACTCTGGCTGTATGGCAAACGAACAGTTATTGTAGACATAACCATTTTTATTGTAATAGCAGATGGTTATATCTGGCTCGCTGAACATATCGGGAGTTATCGCGTCCGTGTACAAATCAGAGTTGCTTTGCCCCGACAGTTCATGAAACTTCGCGCCTTTTATTTGCGACCATGTGAACAGCCTTGCCATGGCATAGGGACACACGTCAGACTTTGTCTTCATGGACACCTTTGAGATGGACGAGGTCGCCGTCTGCTCATCAAGCACGGCCTTAACCCTTATGGGCAGTGTCGTAGGCAGGGCCTCTTCCCATATATGACAGGCATGCTCAAAGGCACCTTGCATTTCAGCTGTCCAATTACCTTCATAACTGACAATGATTTTGGTTCCCCCTTGTATCTGTCTGACCACAGGAAGACCAAAGTTCTTTTGGACTATTTGGTCACTTACATAAGTCTCATCCTCTACAACGCTATCCTGTCCTATACAAGGATTGGCACAGAGTATGGCAGCCACGACAACACCTGACTTTAACTTTTTCATCTCACTATCTTTTTAATTTCTTTATGCTTGCCTTTGTCCACAATCTCAATGATATACATTCCTTTAGGCAATGCGTTCAAATCAACCTGGTTCGTATTCTGTTCCGTCAGAATCACCACACCCTTGGCATTGAGCACACGTATCCGATGCGCCTCCCCTGCCAACATCACGACACCTCCATGATAGGAGAAACCATGGTCTGCCCTATGGTCTTCAACCTTGGCTGTCCAATACAGGCAGTCTCTCACAAAGTCATCATCAAGAAGGTCATCGAGAAGAGAGAGCGTTGAAAGGGTGTCGCTGGCCACAGAATAGCCATAATCATTACCCACAGTAACCCACAAGGAACAGTTCCAGTCAAACCATCGCACAGAAAAGCCAGGGGGAATGGCACCTCCCATATCTACAATGTCAAAAGGTATGCTGTCCTTCTCACCGCCTTCCTTTTGATGATAAAGGAATCCCTTGGTGATTTTTTGGGTAAGAAACCACCTATCAAAACCTATACTAAACAGTGGATTGACAAATTGCATTGTGGAAAAATCAAAAGTTTGGTTATACAGGCTTATTCTATAAAAGACAGGCTTGTTTGGAATTACATCAAAATATACAGTCCCATTCACACCCCCAACAGGAGTTTCCCCACCACTTTCCGGGTACATGCCAGATATGTATCCCCTGTACACATAGCGGCCAAGGTTGCTTTGATAACAGGGAACCGCCTGGCTCCAGTCAAATTCTTGGTGGGCATCAATAACCACGGGGCCACTGCCTTTTGTATATATAGTGTAATGCTCCCCGCCCATCAACACAGGTCCTGCCTTTGTCTGGACAAACACTGTCCACAGTGGATTCCGCCCATCATCATAGACATATTTTGCTTCAGGCGTTATGACATCGACTCCATTGATTGTCAAATTATGCCTTGACCGTGATTTCACTTTGCTTTTACCTTCACGTTGAAAGGAGATGGGCTTGACATACGTAACGCTTCCATAATCATTTTCAACGACAACTGTCACCTTGGCATTCGCCCAGGAGTCTACTGCCTTGAAAGACAGCAGAGACTGCAAAGGACTGTCTGAGAAAGCAGACTTAGCCACAGGAGAGCCTTCCTCTTCCAAGTAGGCATGGACATAATAGCTACCCCTGTAGTTTACCTCCACGGCAACATCATAATATGTGCTGTCATCCTCGCAAGGTGTTGTGCTGACTACATTCACACCATCTATCAAAGGCTTCAACTCAAATGTCACGTTATAGAACGCAGAGTCAAGCTCTTCACCAACCATACCTCTGAACGTTATCATGCCATTGATGTCTCCATCCACCGTCTGTCTGTACTTATCGGCATTTTTTATCTCATTAGTCGTAAAGGTGGCACGGTCTAACTCCTGTGTCACCTCATACCCACCTTCAAGCAGAGGAAGTTTGAGCGTCCAATGAGGATTGGTAACAGCTGCGCCACCGGAATCAATATAGAACTTGTGCTTTTTATATCCAGAGGTGATGCCTGTGTTGTCTATTTCATCACATTTAATCGTAAAAATGCTTTTAGGGGTACTGTTCCATCCTATCATTGAAAGAATCTGGGCGGTTCCCTCATCCAACATAAAATCCCTGTCACCTCCATCACCATGATACATCACGGACGAGGGGTCACATGAGGTACACAGAGACTTCTGCTTGTCAAACGTTTTGGGGGCATATATCTTATGTTGGTCATCTTTTCGTCCCACATACAGATAACCGCAATCCTGTTGAGCAAAGATAGCTATTTCATTTGCCTTTTTCACCGATTCCAAACGTTGTCCGTCTTCCGAGAAAACATACTTGTCAAAAATGTTTTTATTCTGTCCGTAAAAAAAGCTAAGCCTCCCACCTACCTTCTTTATCGAGCTTCCATAACCAAGAGCTTTTCCCAAGCTCTGAATCAGAGCCGGCACAAGTTTTTTAGGATGACTATCGTCTTTTCCATATCCATCCACCCATTCTGTTTCCGAATTAATTATAATAGAGGCATCTTTTTTCTTCTCTGGATCTTCCAGTTGCTTTTTGTGACGTAACAATGAATTTGGGTAAAAATAACCTTCTGAATTGTCTAACGTGCAGAACACTTCCGTATAAACATCACATCCATTTGAGTTATTATACTCAACATTTAGGACAAGGCTGTCATTGGGTGCCATATAAGGAGCCCATATTCCAAATGCGGAATTAACCGCATCTTTTATAAACTCAGGCAAACTGTCATTCGTTTTTATAGACAACATCCCATGTCCTTTGGAAGATAAGCGTCTTCTCTTTATATCACGTGAAAAGACAAGGTGGGTGTTGGAAAAGTCACAATTGTCCTCATAGACAATAGGAATACATCTGTTTTTTACCTCCACAGACTCAAACGTTCTGTTAGCAGGAGGCCTTACGCAGTTGATAACTGTGTCAATCTTAACAGCCGGAGGAGTTGCCCCCATATAATAAATGTTACGAGGCAGAACGACTAACGCACAGGGATGGTCCCAGTCTTCCATCGGCTCCTCATCCACAAAGAATGTCCAGACATCAAGATTCACAAACTGTGGCTTGATGATAGGAACTATGGTTGTGTCAATCTTAACCTGAAAGACTTCCACATAATAATCCACATCCTTGCCTTCGTAAAGCGTTTTCACCACAGCCAGTGCCTCCTCCTGTGACACTCTTTTTGTCTTGGAAAATGGTGGGCGAACCGTTATTTGGCTGTCAGCATAGCCAACAAACAAGAGCAAGCATACCACAAGCGTCATCAAACGTGGGGATTTCAAGTCTTTCATTTTCATCAAAAAATCCGATTTCATCGCGATTCCTTTTAATCGTCAAGCACTCCTGTGAGCTGTTCGCCCTTATGACAAGGGTTGATAGTGAGTTTCTCCTCGCCTTCTCTGCCTGGCACACAAAGGGTCTGCCCCCTCGACTGCAAGTCCACGGTTTCATCGCACATCACATTCCCCCTGGCACTTTTGACCACAATCCTCACGTCATTCAATGTGGAATCAGAGGCAACAGTGACCGTTTTCCTGTAATGACGGTAGTACCACCGGGCCTCTTCGCCAAAGGCGGGCACAGAGTCGCGCAGCCGCTCCAACAGGCTGACAGCGCTGTCGGGACGCACGCCGCACAGACTGTCGGCAACGGCCAAGGTCTGCGGATAGTCGAAACGGCGGTCACAAGAGCTGGCGGCAGCCAGGACAATTAGCGAACAAACGAGTTGTTTCATATTGCAAAAATAAAACAATTTATCGGAATAAGCATCTGTTTTAAAGCAAAAATGCGTGCTTTCGTTGTTAATTCACAAGTATTACACCATGAAAAAGCCCTCTCCATCATTCCTTTCGGGATGACGGAGAGGGGATCTTGGTTAGCTTTCCGGATGGTGGAAGGCGACTTAGCGGATGATGATTTTGGCCACCTCGCCACCCACCTTCACCAGATAGGTGCCGGCTGGCAGGGCTGCGCAGCCGATGACGGTGGCATAGCTGTCAGCGATGACAGCCGTGGCCACACAGGCGCCGGCGGCCGACACCACGCTCACCCTGTCGCCCGCATGGGCGCCGATGATGCGGATGGCACTGCCCTGCGCAACCACGCGCCAGGCTGCGCCGGCCGTTGTGCCATCGATGCCGCTGGCCACAACCGTGACTTTCTCCGACAGCGACTCGCCCGTGCGGCTGTAAACGGCGGCCACCTGGTATTCAAGGTACTGCCCGGTGTACGCCCGGGTGTCGTGATACTGTGTCTCCTTGACACAGCTGTCGTTCAGCTTCACGCGGTTGCGGTAGATGTTGTAGCCCTCAAGCACATTCTTCTGCGAGGCCACAGGCTCGCCCAGCGGCGCAGAGGCCAGCCGGCGCAGGCCCGCCGCGCTGCGGTGGCCCAGGCGGGGCATACCGGCCGGGGCGGCCTGGCCGGCCGTCTCGCCGTCCTGCTCGCTGTACGGGCTGAGCCCCACCGAGATGTTCCAGTTGCCGTCGATATTGGTGTCAGAGGCGCCGAGGGTTGTCCACGAGGCGCCGTCGGTCGAATAGAGGTCGCCGTAGCCGCTCTTGGCCGGACCGGCATCGTAGCCCAGCGGCACGGTGGCGCTGTTGTGCTCCACGTAGACCGCCACCTTCAGCTCCTTCGAGGTGTTGAGCTGCAGCGGCTCGGCGAGCTTCACCGTGTTGTAGGAACGCTCCTCCAGGCGCGGCACAAACTGCTGGCGCACCAGGCTGTTGCCCTCGTAAACCAGCACATAGAGGGCGTCGGGAATCTGGTTGACAAACATCTCCACGTCGGTCACCGTCATCTTGTCGTAGGCCTTGAGGTCGGCTGCGGCCCAGCGCACGGCGGCAAAATAGGCGCCGCCGTTGGGCAGTCCGGCCGCGTCGTGGCAGTTGCCGTCGTGCCAGCGCAGGTAGACAGGCTCGCCGATGGCCGGCCGCTGCCAGCCCAGCTGCACGCTGTTGTCGGCCTGCAGGGCCGCGGTGACCCCTGTCGGCGGCATGCTCTTGTTGTCATAGTCAAGGTCTATCTCTGCCGGGTCGCTCAGCTCGCTCACCGCCGAGAGCACCGTGGTGAGGCGCGCCTGGTAGGTGTAGCGCCCGGGCAGCAGGTTCTTGTCGGTGAAGCTCACGCCCGTCACTGGACTTCCGTTCACCTTCTTTCCGTCACGGTAAACGTCATAGGCGTACACCCTTGACACCGGCTCGGCGGCAAACAGGCGGATGTCGTCCACGAAGAGCTGCGGCCGCGCGGCCGGCTTGCGCAGGGCCACATAGCGCGTGCCGGCGGGCAGGGCCACAACGGCCTCGCTCCAGCCCTCGGAAGCCTTGAGCGTCTCCAGGGTGATGAAGTTGGCGTGACTGTCGTCCTCGGTCGAATAGAGCACGTCAAGCGCGCCCTGCCCCTTGCGGTCGTCAGCGTTGCTGAGGGCCATCTTCAGATAGCTCGCGCCGGCCACGGGCACATAGAGCAGCGCCTCGCTGCCGGCCTGGGCCGTGAGTGCCAGCTGTCCGTCGTAGGCCCGCCCGGCTGTGGCCGTCCAAGCGCCGCCGCTGTTGGTCCACCCGCTCACGCTGGCGGCAGTCCCGGCGGTCATGCGCTCGCAGTCTTCCACCACGGCGGCGCCCTCGTTGCGGTCGGGGTCGGCAAACGACACCGACACGTTGTAGCCGCAGGCCGACTGCACCGCCTTCACCTCTGCGGGCTTCTTGGCCACGCCCGGCTCCACAATCTCGGCCCGCTCGGGTGCCGACGGTGCCGACACTCTGTCGTCGATGTACACCGTCTCCACCGTATAGTCATACTGTCCGGGCTCGGTGATGTCCTGCTCGAAATAGCGGCGGGTGAGCGGCGCGCCGTTCAGCTTCTCGCCGTTGCGGTAGATGTTGTAGCCGCTCACGCCCTTCATGCCGTCAAGGTCGATGAACACGAAGCGCGTGTTGCCGTTGGCGCGCTGCAGGGCGATGGCCAGCAGCGTAAGCCCGTCGGCCGTGCTCACCACCGACATGCCGCCTCCCGAGGCCCCCTCGATGTCGGTCAGCTCGGCATAGTCGCCCAGACTGATGGTGCCTGTGCAGGTGTTGGTCGCCAGGTCGTAGATGCCCACGGTGTAGGCATTGTCCGTGCGGCCCTGCTCCAGGGCGTAGAGCCGGCCGTTGTGGTAGGCCGCGCCGGCCGCGCCGAGCAGCGCCGGCCCGGTGGCCAGCTTGCTTCCGTCCTTAGTCACGAGGATGCTGGTCTCCCAGTCGCCCACCTCAAAGCCGCCGTTGCCGTTGTCCAGTCCGGGAATGTAGGCCAGGTGGCGCGCATATTCCGAGATGTCAGCCGTCTCCAGCACGGTGTGCTTGTCCATGTCCACACGCTTGATGTCGGTCTGGTTGTCGGCCACATAGAAGCTCTTGCCGTCAAACGCGATGTTGCGGATGCCCTCTACGCCCTCCAGGTTGAAGCGGTCGACGAGCTGTCCGTCCAGGCTGTACTTGTTGACGCGGCCGTCCTCACTGACAATGGAGGTGTAGATGAACTTGCCGTCTGAGGCCACGGCCATCTCGGAGGCGGTGCCCACAAACGAGCTGACCATCTCCGGGCAGCCGGCCTTGGTGGTCACCGGGCGTGTGGCCAGGTCGGCGGGGAACGACGAGGGCGCGGCCATCGGGTAGTCCCAGCGCAGGCTCACATGGCGGTTGATGTCCACGCGGGCGCTGACAGCCGCCGGGGCGTGGCGCTCGCCGATGTCAACGATGGTTGCCCTTGCGGCGCCGCCCGCTGCCGACTCGCCTCCGTCGGCATAGACCGAGGCCACCGTATAGGTGTAGGTTCCCGGGGCCTCCACCTCGTCGGCATAAGACAGGGCCGTCACCGGCCGGGCGGTTACCGGCTGTCCGTTGCGGAGCACGCGGTAGCCCGAAGGCTCCTGCTCGGTGTCACGGCTGTTGGGCGACAGGCTCACGCGGATGTTGAAGTTGCCGCTGATGCCGCTGTTCAGCGCCGTGTACCAGGTCTTGCCGTCTACCGACAGCAGGTTGCCCTTGCCGTCGAGCGTGGCGCCGTCGTCGACAGAGAGGGGCATGATGCCGGCCTCGTGCATAATCTGGAAGGCGAAGTAGTAGGTGGCGCCGGGGTCGATGGCCAGCTCGCGGTCAAGGGGCACCTCGGTGAAGGAGCCGTTGTAGAGCAGGTCGCCCCTGTAAGGCTTCTTGTAGATGGTCTTGCCGTCCTTGATGACGAGCAGGGCCAGGTAGGTGCAGGGGTTGACCAGCTGCACGCCCACCGACGAGATGGTCTTGTTGCGGTAGCGCACCAGGTCCTCCGGCTCCCACGCACAGGCCGCATAGAAATAGCCGCCGTCGGTGAAGCCCAGCTGGTCGGCATGCACGCCCGTGGCCCACGTCATGGTGTCGTTCACGCTGGCGTAGCTTCTCGGCGACAGCCAGCTGAGGGTCACCTTGCTGTTCTTTTCCACCTGCGCGGCGAGGCCCACCGGGGCATAGTAGGGGGCGCCCCTCTTCACCAACACCGTGACAGAGTCTGACAGTGCCGACTCCCGGTCTCCGTCATAGAGGGCCGTCACCTTGTATATATACGACCCATAGGCCAGCTGCCCGTCTTTGTAGCTCATTGCGGTCACCGGCGCGCTGTTCACCCGCCGGCCGTCACGGTAGACGTTGTAGCCTGTCGGGACGGCCGCGCCGTTGCCGGCCGTCCACGTGAGGCTCACCGCCGCGCTGTCGGCCGCACCGGCAAGTCCCTGCGGGCGCGGGGTGGCCGACTCGCTGCCGGCCCTGACGGCGAAGGTCACCTGCCGGTCAGCCAGTTCGGGGATGGTGAGCAGCTCCGCGGTGGTCTGGTGCGCCTCGCCGCTCTTCATGCGCAGCGCGTCGAGCGTGGCGGTGACCGTCTGCTCCTCGCCCGGCTGCAGTGTGCCGTGCTTGGGCGAGTAGGACAGCCAGCTGTCCGTCTCGGCCAGGCTGTACTCGAAGATGAGCGACGGCGACTGCTGGAGCACGCCGATGAGCGTGAGGCGGCCGTCGCTGAGGGCGGTGGTGGTGTGGAGCCCGCAGATGTAGTTGCGGCCCATGCTCTCGTTGCCCACCACATAGCCCGGCACGTCCTTGACCACATGCTTCACGCCGGTGAGCTTGCGCGAGGTCAGGCTGTACTGGAGCAGCTGCACGCAGTCGAGCGAGTAGTTGTCCTCGGCGGTCTCGTCGGCCAGCCAGAGGTAGGGGCCTCCGGGCGACACGTTGTCGTAGGCCGAGCCGAAGACGGCCACGCTCTGCGTGGTGGAGAAGTCGGTGAGCAGCGACACCAGCGAGCCGTCGCGGCGCACCAGGGCGATGGTGGTCATGCCGCCCACCCAGAAGGCCTTGCGGTCGGGGTCGTAGGTACAGTGGGTTATCTTGAGGTCGGGCAGCTCGTCAATGTTGATGACGCCCGCCACACGGCGGTTCTCGAAGTCCAGCTGGAAGAGCCTGTTCTGCTGGTCGCTGCCGTAGAAGTAGCGGCCGTCGTAGGTCAGGTCGTAGAGCTTGTAGTACATGCCGGGGATGGAGAAGTGCTCCAGCAGTCGGCCCTGGCGGTCGTATTTCCAGAACTCGCCGAGCATCACCGACGAGGTGGTGTAGTAGTGTTCGCCGTCAAACGCCACCGAGGTCTGCAGGTCGCCCGAGGCTTTCCACGACCGGCACTCCTTGAGCTGCACGCGGTCGTCGCCCGAGCCCTTGGCCGTCTGCTTCTGCAGGGTCCAGCTCATCGGCCCGTCGCCGTCGTTCCTCAGGGTGAAGGTCTTGGTTGCCTTGCTCTCGGCGGGCAGTTCGGCCTCCAGCGCGCTTGGCGAGAGGGTGGCCACGGGCCGTGTCATGTTCACCTTGAGGTGGTTGTCGCCGTCACCCACGGTCCAGGTGCCGCCATACTGGTTGCAGCCCTTCGCCTTGACGGTCACGGTGTAGGTGCCTTTCTCTATCTGGCCCGTGGCGGCCTTTCCGCTGTCGTCGGTGGCCAGCCGGCACTCGCCGCCATGGCTGGCCGCCAGGCTTACCTCGGCGCCGGCCACAGGGCCGTCGGCCGTGGCCACCGTCAGGTCGCCCTCTGTCCACTCGGGTGTCCACACCTTGATGTCGTCCACATACCAGTAGTCGATGTAGAAGGCGTTGGCGCCCATGGCGCGGAAGCGGATGCGGAAGAGGTCGTCCGTGAGATACTTGCCCAGGTTGACCTGGCACACGCGCCAGTCGAACGCGCCGCCGGTATTGTCGTACACCTCGACGGGACGCCATGTGGCGCCGCTGTCACACGACACCTCCACCCTGAGGTAGTCCACATTGATGGGTTTCTCGTTCTGCAGCTTGAGGTTGAAGCGGAGCCACGTGGCCTCGCGGTTGGGCGTGAGCAGCTCGCGGCTCACGAGCGACTGGTCGTAGTTGGTGATGGACGACCACCTGAAGCTGGCGGCGGGGTCCACCAGGCCGTAGGTATAGTAGTCTATCTTCCACTTCGGCTCGTTGCCGTCCTCGGCCACCACCGTCCACTTGTCCTCGTGCAGGGTCCAGTCGTCGAAGCTGTCCTCGAAGGGCAGCAGCCTGGTGTCGGGCACCTCGGCCTTCACGGCCGGCGACAGGGCGCTCTCGGTGCCGTCGGCATAGACGGCGCTCACGGCATAGTCATAGGTGCCATAGTCGGCCACGGTGTCGGTGTAGCGCACCTCGGTGATGGGGGCGGCGTTCACCTTCTCGCCGTTGCGGTAGAGGTTGAAGCCCGCGAGGGCGGGCTCCGCGCCCAGCCGCTTGGGCGCGACGCCGGGGCGCACGCTGTTGGTGCCGATGAAGATGTCGTCGACCATCAGCATGAAGGCGTCGTCGGACACACAGTTAATGGTGACATACTTGGCCTCCTTGGGGATGGTGTACTCCACCAGGGTCCACTCGGCGGGCAGCTCCACGTAGTCGCCCTCGCTGACATAGACAAAGTCGGAGGGCCTCATCGTGCGCGTGGAGTAGCCCACGCGGATGCGCTCCATGGGGAAGTTGTCGCCCACCTTGTAGCTCCTTGCGCGGAAGCTGAACTTGAAGTCGCGCCCGAAGCTGAGGTGGGGCGAGATGATGTAGTCGTTGTTCTGCCCGTCTACGGCGGCGAAGTCTACCAGCATCTTCTTGCCCGAGAAGGGCTTGAAGTCGGGGTTCCCGTCGGTGGCCGGCGTTGTCTGCGAGGGGTTCATCACGATGAAGGCCATCTTCTGCCCCATGTTGGGGAACGAGCAGGCCTGCCAGGTGTAGCACTTGCGGTTGTCGCCGTCCACATACGACCAGCCCACCGGGCCGGGCGAGTTGACCTCGAAGTCGGTGTGGCCCTCGAAATCGTCGTAATAGCCGTCGGTCTTCTCCGGCGACAGCCACGAGAGGGCCACCGTCTTGTCGCTCACGCTGTTGACCTGCAGCCCGTAGGGCACGCCGTCAGCGGCGCCCCCGGCGAGCAGCTTGGGGTAGGCCTTGGCTCTCACGTTGACCTTGGCCGAGAAGCCCGGCGCCGGCTTGACCTTCTCAGGGCCGTCTTGCTTGCGGTCTGCCTGCCCGGCGGCCAGGGCGATGCCGGCCACCATGAGCAGCGACAGAATGGTATATGTTGTTCGTCTTGTCATGTTCTATCAGTTTTTTCTCATTTCAAAATCACCTTTCTTCTCACGCTGCCGCCGTCGCCCTCGATGGTCACCACGGCCACGCCGCCATTGCCGCGGGTGCCGAAGCTGAGCGAGGCCCCCCCGGCCACGCCCTCGCAGAGCGTGACACCCGAGAGCGATGTGACGGTGACGCGGCAGCCGGGCTTCAGTCCGCCCACGCGGAGGTTGCCGGCGGTCACGCCTATGCGGTAGCCGGTGCCCTCGATGGCGTCGTCGATGGCGGTCCCGCCGCTGGCATTGTAGTAGGCCTTCTCGCTGTCATCGTAGAACAGAATGTTGTCGCCGGCGTTCACCCAGGCCACATAGCGGCCGGAGTCAAACTCGCCGGCGGTCTTGCCGTTGATGACGGTCGAGGTGCCGTTGACCGTGCCCTGGGCCAGCACGTCAATCACCTTGCCGTCGTAGTATTCCAGGTAGAGGTAGCGTATGCGGCCGTTGCGGCCGCCGTGGCTGAACCTGAAGCGCAGCTTGGTGTACCCCTTGCCGGCCACATAGGCCTCCCAGTCGCACTGCTGCCCCTCGGAATCATAGCTCTCTGCGGTGACCTTCGGGCCTATGTCAGTCCAGTCGGTGCCGTTTTTCGAGCCTTGCACGGTGAGCTGCGACTTGCCGAAAGGCCCCGACGAGGTGAGCATGAACTTGAGGTCGAGCACACCCTCGGGGATGGTCTTCAGCGTCACGCAGCCGTCGCCGGTGAAGTTGATGGAGCCGCTTGACACTTCGGCGCTGCCCTCGACGCGCTCGTAGAACGACACGGGGGTGAACAGGCTGTAGAACTGGCGCTCGCCGGTCTCCTTGCCAAAGGTGAGATAGTAGTAGTAGGCGTTGTCAACGGGGGTCCACTCCACCGTGAGCTGGTTGTCGCCGGTCTTCTCGAAGCGGGTCACCCGGGGTGTGCCGAGCTTGTCCATCAGCATGAAGTACCACAGGTAGAGGGCGCTGTGCAGACGCTCCGTGCCACACCTGAAGGCCACGTAGACTTCCTTCCCGGCAAAGTCGCGGAGGTCTACCTCCTCGAGCATGGGCGTGGCGTAGTTGTCGGCGAACGAGAAGCGCTTGTAGAGCACGAAGTCCTCCAGGCTGCTGGTGCCGGTCGACACATACACGTCGAGGTTCTGCGTGTCGCCCTCGTCCAGGATGCCGCGCATGAAGTAGAGCACGCCGTTCTGCGGCACGCGCAGCCTGTTGCGGCTCACCAGCCAGTCGTCGGCGTCGTTGTAGCCGTCGGCATAGTAGAGCATGCCCTCGGTGGAGGAGTCATACTCCCAGGTGGTGCCGTCCTTGTTGTTGTCCACCACGCGCCAGCAGTCCAGCGTGCCGTTGGTCAGCGACGAGAAGTCGCCGAGGAAGGGGGCCTCGCCGAGCTGGCACTCTGTCTGGAACGGCACGGTGGAGCCGTAGACCACCGAGCCGTCGGCGAGCTTCATGTAGGCGCGCACGTAGTAGTTGCGGCCGGGCAGCAGGGTGGTCACCCGCACCGTGGGACTGGCCACATCGTCAGCGGCCTGGTGGTAGGTCTTGAGCGAGGGGTTGTCGCGGAGCGCCCAGCAGAAGCCGGCCTCGGCCACCCGGGCGCCGTTGGGCCCGGGCGTTGCGGCAAACACGGCGGCCGTGTCGCACACCTGGGTGGGCGCCAAGGTCTTGACGGTGGTCCACGCGCTGGTGCCGCCGCACACCTGGAACAGCACCTTGCCGTCGCGCTCGGTGATGTTGGTCACGGGAACGCCCGTGGGCTGCCCGGCCCAGTTGCGCGCGCCGGGCTCCGTGTCGTCGGTGAACTCGGTGTTGGCGCTGCTTCCGGGATAGGTGTCACCGCTGCGCGAGGAGTTGTCGTCGGTGCCGTCGGCGGCCTTGATGTACAGGCACCGGTGGGCGGCGTTGTTGTTGGGTCCGTTCACGCTCCAGTATTTCTCCACCATCTCCGCCGTGTAGTCGTAGTGGTAGATGAGCAGTCCGTGGGCCGGGATATACTTGTCCCACCCTGTCTGCTGGCGGTTCTCCAGCACCATCCACTCGTGCCCGGTGCCGGGCTTGCGCCCGGGCTGGCAGTCGATGTAGCGCGCGGTGTTGGTAGAGAGGTTGTCCAGGGTGACATCCTCGGCATCCTTGAGCTGCACGATGTCGGCGCCCTCGCTCATCCAGCCGAGCTGCAGGCGCTCGAAGGCCATCAGGCAGGGCGGCGTGCGGCTGCTGTTGTTGTAGCTGCCCGAGGCAAACAGGCTGTACTTGCCGGGGTCTGTGCCATAGCCGTTGACATAGTCGTCGGTGTCATACATGTCCTTGAGCCCCAGGATGTGCCCGAACTCATGGGTGAAGGTGCCGATGCCGTCCATGGTGGGCGCCTTGGGCGACCCGGGCTGCCCCACGAGCTCGGCCGAGCAGGAGTAGTTGTTGACGGTCACGCCGTCAATCTTGAACCGGTCGTCACCCATGTACCAGGTGTGGGGCCAGATGTCATCGTCGTTGGCGGTGCTGGCCTCGCTGTAACCGGCATAGATGACATAGACGTTGTCCACCAGCCCGTCGCCGTCGTTGTCAAACTGGCTGAAGTCGAGGCCGGGGTTGTTCTGCTTGGCCAGCTCGCACGCCTCGCGCACCATCGCGCGGGGGTCCTGGTCGCTGCCCGAGGCGTCGTTGCCGCCGTAGTAGGCGGTCTCGTGGGCCAGGGTGTAGGGGCCCACCACGTGGAAGTTGGGCACAAACTGCCCCATGGAGTTGTCGCGGTAGTAGTCTTTCACCGAGCCGGTGCCGCCGTTCTGGCTGTACCCCTTCTCGTTGAGCCACCTGTCAAAGTCGCCGTTGGTGAAGCGGAACGTGCTGTCGGTGAAGTTGACCAGCACCACGAGATAGTGGCTGTCGGGCGACGCCTGCCGCGCCGCGGGCAGCCTCCTGGGGCTCACCACGCCGGGGCCGAGCACCTTGGCCGGCTGCTTCACGGTGCGGCCGAAGCGCTGCTCCACGCTGCGCTGGATGTCCCGCCCGGGGGTGAGGCGGCGCAGCAGGGCCTTCTCGGCCTCGGTGCGGCTGCTGGCGTTGTGGACGCGCTGCGCGGTGACGGTCTTCCGGCCTGTGGCGGCGTCGTAGTCCACGTAGCAGAAGAAGCCCTGGCTGTCCCTGGCGAGCATGAAGCCGTCGAGGGTGGTGGCGTAGTGCGCCCCCTCGTCGCCATGGAGCCTCACCACCAGGGTGGTGCCATCGGGCTGTGTCACCCGGATGGGGTGCGGATAGGCTCTCACGGCTGCCATCTGCTGGCAGCACATCAGAGCGCCCGCGGTTAAAAGAATCAGTCGTCTCAAACGTTTCATATTGATGCTTGTAAAAATTGATAAGTTGGTGTTCTGGTTGGATTCCGTCGCAGGCTTCCTGTTTCTGGTTCATTTGCCATCGCCTGTTTCGGTCGGGTGAGCGGTTCGGGTTCAAAGGAAAGGGCGTCTGAACCTCCTGCGGGGGAGAGCCCAAACGCCCTGTGTGTCTCTGCACGCGAGCGTGTGTCTGGCATGCGGTTACTTCACCGTCACCTTGGTGGCCTTGCCGTTGACCTTCACCACATACAGGCCCCTGTCCAGGCGGATGGATGCCGTGCCGTTCACTCGCCCGCCGGCCACCAGTGCGCCTGAGAGGCTGTAGACGGCCACGTCGGCGCCGTCGGCCGTGACGTTCAGCTGGCTGCCGGCCACGCTGAGGGCCGTGCCGGAAGTGGGAGCGCTGATGGCTGTGCCCACGGAGGCCAGGCCGATGCTCACCACGGCGTCGGAGTAGTTGGAGCCAAGGCGGAAGTAGTAGTCGCCCTCGCTGCTCACGGTGAGGCGCACCATGTAGTAGTCGAGCGTCTGGCTTGTCACGTAGTCATAGTTGCTGAAGCCGAGATAGCCCATCGAGATGTCACTCTTGGCGTTGTCAAGGCCCTGGTAGCTGTAGCCCGAGATGCTGGCCGAGGACTTGATGATGTAGTCGCCGGAGGCCAGGTGGGCCTTGAGCCAGTAGTTGGCCGACGAGTTCTGCGCCGGCACAGTGTAGCTCTCCGTCAGCTCCATGGCAATGGCGGTGGCGCAGGTCTCGGCCGGGCCGGCGTCGCGCACGGCAAAGGTGATGACCTTGCCCTCGGCAGCCACGCCGCCGGTAATCTGCACATAGACGGTGTCACCCTCGCTCACGCTCACCTCCGACTTGAACACGGGGGTGTAGTCGGCGCCGCTCGACACCATCGGGATGGCATAGCCGCCGTTCACGGCGATGTTCATGTTCAGGCCGCTGCCGCCGGGGTTGTACTCGGCGTCGCTCGCCACGGTGACAAATCCGTCCTTCGGGGCCACATACTTGATCCACTTGCACACGGGGGCCTTGCTGTCCATGGTGTACTTGCCGCCCTCAACGGCGATGGCCAGCTCGCGGGTGTCGCCGGCGGCGAAGTCCACCTCGGCCAGCGTGAGGTCGTCAAACTCGGCGGCGCCCTTCACGGTGATGATGTAGGTCACGCCCTGCTCGACATACAGGGTGTAGTCGAGCCCGCTCTTGTAGCAGTCGTATGTGCCGCTCCAGCTCTGCGTCCCCTTGGGGAACTCGAGCGTCATGTTGGGCGTGGTGGTCACCACGAGCTTGCAGTCCTTGGAGGCGGTGTACTGGTAGTACACGGTTCCGTCGCGGTCGATGGTGTTGCTGCCCTGCTGGGCGGTGAGGGGGTTGGTGATGAGGTCGCCCTTCCTGATGTCCTCCAGATAGAGCCTGAAGGCGAGGGCTGCGCCCTCGGCGTTGCTCACGCACACCATGTACTTGGCGCCGGCCGCCCCGCCATCGGCCTCGGCCTTGGCCGACTGCTGCCCGCTCACGCTGTTCCAGCTCTGGCCCTCGGGATAGATCTTGATGGTGGTCGCGGCGCTGCTCACGGTTGCCGTGGCCTCGGCCACAAGGTAGGCCACCTTGCCGGCGGGCACGGTCACGCGGTAGTAGGTGGTGCCCTGCGGGGCGCTCAGGCCGCTGGCCGGCAGACTGGCCACCTCGATGGGGTTGCTCTCCTTCTCGCCCTGCTTGTAGTCCTCGCAGGCATAGGTCCACACCTGGCTTTCATCGGTGTCCTCGACCTTGGTCACCTTGAGGTAGTACTGTGCCGTGGCGCTGGTCACCTCGAAGCGGAGGGCAAGCTCGCCCTGCTCTGAAGAGGCCAGCACCCGGTTGTAGGCCAGGTCGCTCTGGCTGGCATAGGCCTCGACCTTTCCGCCGGGGATGCCGCTGTCGCTGCCGAACACGGCGTAGCCGGTCTTGCCGGGGGTCACGGTGTAGTAGTAGACGCCCTTCTCTGCGGGCACCTCGTTGTCGCCGGCAACCAGCTGGAACGGCATGTCAACAGAGCCGGGCTCGGGATGGGTCAGCTCCGAGGTGACAATGGTCACGCCGTAGATGCTCCACCGGATGTTGTAGGTCTGGCCGGCGGTGACGCTCACCGACAGCTCGTTGCGGCTGTGAACCGCACTGTAACTGGTCGACGCGGGGGTGCCGTTCACGGTGATGCTGTTGGGGTAGCCCGCCGGAACGATGGTCAGCAGGCCGTCCTCGGTGGCGGTATAGGTGAGGTACATGGCCTGGACGCCGCTTGCCGTCTGGTCGCCGATGAACTGTGTCTTGCCGCTGACAATCACCAGCGGGGTGCTCTCGGACAGGCCTGTCCCGATGCCGGGCACGTCGGTGTCGGCCTCTACGGTAAAGCCGGCACGGGTTTTCGAGGCGTCACTCCCGTAGGTGCTGCTCTCCACCAGCACCACGTCGCCGGCCTTGACGGCCACCATCTTGTTGTAGTTCTTGTCACTGGCGGTGCTCACCAGCTCCACGCTGTCGGCAGCGGCGCCCGTGACGGGCTTCAGCAGGGACATCTTGTTCACATAGGTACTGCCCGCATCGCCGCTCGCCCCCTTCAGGGTGACCAGCGCGTCCTTGCCCGCGGTGTATTTCCAATAGACGGTGGCCTGGGTGGCGTTCACCGCATAGCTGTTCTCCCCCTCAGTCATCGTGAGCGGGGAATCCTTGGTCTGGGCCAAGCCGGTGCCGGCGGCTGCAAGCATCATGACCGAAAGTAGAACTTTTCTCATAAGCATTTAAGTGTTGTTTGGTTTATTTAAGTTGGTGCTTTATTTAATAATGTACGGTTAAGTCTGCGTCATCATTTATATTGGAATGGATTGACGTGCCGTTTAGTCCTGAATCATTTAGCGGCTACAAAATTACTATTTCTTATCGTAAGAAAACGACTTTTTATTCGAATTCGGTAGAAATCAAGACGAATTTAACACAATTCGAGAAGTCCGGCCGCTCGGTATGGCAACAAGTGAGGGGGCCTCTGCCAAACGCAGAGGCCCCCTCGCCTGTTGCCGTCCATGTGTTTCTCAATAGACAAACACCCTGTAGCGGGCCACGCTGCCGGGTGCGCCGGCCTCGGCGCGCGGCAGGTAGTCTACGGCCTTGACCGTACGCTCGGCGCCAAGGTCAATCACGATGAGGTGGGGCCACCCGGTGCCGGGCCGGCTCTGCCAGTAGGTTGACTCCTGCAGGTCGAACACCTTGTCTACCGAATGGTTGCCGCCGTCGATGTCCTCGCTGGTGGCGTGGGCTGTGGTCCACTCCTCGCGGCTCATGCGCTTGCCGTCGGTGCCTACGGCATACAGCTCTGCGATGGCGGCCGTCTGGCCGCCTCCGTGGGCCGACAGGCACTCGATGGCGAGGTGGCGGCCCGTGGCGGGCTTGTCAAGGGTGATGGTCTGCCAGCCGTTGCCGGCCTTGGTGGTGCCGGTGGCGGCGGGGGTGAGCTTGGCGAGGTCGGGGCGCTGGCCCTTGACCTTGGCTGCGGCGGGCGTGGCGCTGCCGGCCAGGCCGGTGCGCTCGGGCTGCAGCTTGTCAAGCTGGTGGCGCGCCAGGCCGGCGCAGACGGCGCGCTCGGGGCCGATGAGGTCGAGCACCACCACCTCGTTGCGGCCCTTCTTCAGCCAGCAGCCGGGCACGTAGAGGGTCTGCTGCGGCCCTATCTGCCAGAAGCGGCCCACGGCGTGGCCGTTGACATAAACCTGGCCCTTGCCCCAGCTCTCCATGTTCAGGAAGGTGTCGCCCACCCTCTTCAGGTCGAACCAGCCGCGGTAGTAGCCGGGGCCGTCGGTGAGGTCGCCGCCGGCACGGCTGCCGGCCTTGGCGGCGCCAAGGGCTCGCGCTGCCGTGGCATAGTCGTCGGGGATGGTCTGCATCTGCCACTGGCGCAGGGTGTAGGTCAGCAGGTGGCCGCCCGAGGTGGCGCTCAGGGTCACGTCGCCCACAATGCCCTTGCGGTCCTTGATGGCGCGGCCGAAGTTGATGCGGCCCATGCCCTCCACGAGAATCTGCAGGCGGTCGCCCTTGCGCAGGGCCGGCAGGGTGACGCTCTTCTCGTGCTTCACGCGGTCGGTCTTTCCCACGAAGCGTCCGTTGACAAAGTAGCGGGCGTAGTCGTGAATGTCGGCCCTGAGCACTGCCGGCCCCTCGGTGGCGGGCAGGGTGACGGTATAGAGCATGGCGCCCCACCCCATGTCCATCTCCTCGAAGGTGAGGGGCGTGGCGCTGTGGCGCGCGCCCCGGACGCCGCTGGCAATGGGGGCGAACTCGGTGAGGCCGAACTCGGGCACGGCAATCACCGGGGCCACGGCCTTGGGCACGGCGGGCAGCTTGCCGCCGGCATATTTCTGCAGGGTCTGGCGCAGCAGGTCGTACTTGGGGGTGGTGCCACCCCACTCGCTGATGGGCGCGTCATAGTCGTAGGAGGTCACGTCGGGGGCGAAGCCGGGGCTGTTGGCGCCGGCCCAGTGGCCGAACGAGGTGCCGCCGTGGGTCATGTAGAGGCTGAACGAGATGCCCTTTGACAGCATCTCGTCGATGCCGGCCACCATCTTGTCGGCGGGGCGGGTCTCGTGGCGCGCGCCCCACTTGTCGAACCAGCCGCTCCAGAACTCCGAGCACATCCTGGGCGCGTCGGGGCGGAGCTGCCCCAGGCGGCGGAACTGCTCGTCAATGTTGGCGCCGGTGCCGAAGTTCATCGTCCACACCAGGTCGTCGAGGCCGTTCTTGGTGAAGTTGCTCGCCCAGTCGCACTGGAACAGGGCGACGTCCTTGCCCCACTCCTGGCGCAGCATGTCGCGGATGGCGCCCACGTAGACCTTGTCCTCGCCGTAGGAGCCATACTCGTTTTCAACCTGCACCATGATGATGGGGCCGCCGCGCTGGACGGTGAGCGGCGCGAGCTGCCGCGCCACCTGCTGCTCGAACAGCCTCACGCGCTCCATGAAATAGGGGTCTTGCTCGCGCAGGCGGATGTCTTTCTTCTTGAGCAGCCACCAGGGCAGGCCGCCCATCTCCCACTCGGCGCACACGTAGGGGCCGGGGCGCACGATGACATACATGCCGTTCTTCTGGGCCAGGCGGCAGAAGGCGGCCACGTCGTTCTGCCCGGTGAAGTCGAACTGGCCCTCGCGCTGCTCGTGGATGTTCCAGAACACGTAGAGGCACAGGGTGTTCATGCCGAGCGACTTGCACAGCTTGATGCGGTGCTCCCAGTAGGGCCGGGGGATACGGGGGTAGTGCAACTCGGCGGCCTTGACCACGAAGGGCTTGCCGTCGAGCAGGAAGGTCTGCCGGCCCGCCGTGAAGTCACGGCCCTTGGAGGCTGCACGGGTGGCGAGCGGAGCGAGGGCCAGCAGCGCGGCCAACAGACACCCCGCCGCAAAGACATTTGATTTTCTCATTGGGTTTGATTTTGTTATGTTTAGGCTATTGTAACTCTATATTCGGGCTATAGAAAGCCTTTCCTGCTGCTCCGGCTGTTTTTCGCCCATTCCATCGGCAGTCTTCCACAATTTTCGCGTCTTTTCCTCTGGCGATTATCGCCCATTCCATCGGTCTTCGCCCTTGTCCAGGCATGACTTGCCGGCTCTTTTCAGCTGAAGCGAGGGCACGCTGCTGGCATAGGACAGCACAAATATACATATTTTTAATTAAAACAGGTGTTCCTTTCATCAGGATTTTCAAAAATCGTTTTCAGGGTTTTCAAAAATCGCGCCGGCGGTCCAATGCTGCATGACCGCCAGGAGAAAAGGTGCGGAAGTGGGGTTGGCAAAGGCCGGCGTTGCGCGCCCGGCGCGCAACCGGGGCCGTCCTGTCACGCCATACGGTCCGTTTCGCCCTGCGGAACGGCCCGTATGGGCACGCAAAACGGCCTGTTCCGCAGGGCGGAACAGGCCGTATGGCAAGCCGGGAGTGGCCGTATGGGAAGTCTGCCGCAGCCGGCCGGCGGAAAAGCTGCGGCCTGCCAGGGCGAGGGCTTGGGCGGGGTCACTCTACGGTGAACGTGAGGTGGCGCTTCACCGCGCCCCTCTCGCCGGCCTTTCCGGCCACGGTCATCACCACGCGGTAGAGCGGGCGTCGCCACATCCGCTGCAAGTGGGCGTCCATCTTCGGGGCGAGGCTCTCCACCTCCACGCCGGCAATGGCGCGCGGGTCGTAGCGGAGGGTGTGGGCGCCAAGGGTCACGCAGCCCTTGCCGTCGTCCTGGGGGGTGCAGGGCGTGACGAACATCAGGCGCACGGGGGCCGCGAGGGTGTCGAGCCGGTAGCTGTCTGTCAGCGTGACACGCGGCCTGCGGCCGCCGCTGATGGCCACGGTGCGCTGCCAGCGGTCAATGCGCGCGCCGGCCGGATAGGCGCCGGCGAGGTTGAGCGACAGGCGGCCCGGGCGGTAGCTCACGTCGCTGGCGGCATAGGAGCGGCCGTTGCGCTGGTCGGCGCCGTTGACCTGGGGCAGGTTGTGATACTGCGACTGCATGGTCCAGATGGCGTAGCGGCCCCCGCTGAAGGTCATCGAGGTGTACTCGCCCACGCCGGGGTCGGCCAGCAGCGGCTCGCCGCCGGCATACACCACGAAGCTGCCCACGTCGTTGTGGTTGTGGCTCTCGTCGTTGTGCCCGCCCTTGGCCGCCACGAAGAGCGGGCCGCGCCGGGCGGTCATCACCTGCAGGCGGGGCAGCCAGGTGTCGGCCAGCAGCGGCTCGCGCGGCTGCTCGGCCAGCAGCCGCCGCGCGGCGGGCAGGAACAGCAGCTCGCGGCCCAGCACGGGATAGTTGCCGCTCCCGTCGTAGAGCGTGGCGGCGGCAGTGTCAAAGTGGGTGCTCTGCGCCAAGTAGGCCGCATAGCCGCGCAGCACGCTGTCGTCCAGGTAGAGGGCCATGGGGTAGACAACGTTGAGCCTGTGCACCATGCGGTTGGAGTGGGCGTCGGCGAAGTTGACGCTGTAACCGTTGCCGATGTAGGTCTTGTAGGCATAGGCGGCCATGGCCCTCACCTTGGCGTGGCCGCCCCAGCCGAGGCGGTTGCCGGTGGCCAGCGACAGCAGCCGCATGCAGTCGTAGAGCGAGGCGGCGGCGCGGTCCCAGTAGTCGGGCCCCTCGTCGCAGCCGCCGTCGTCGGGATAGGCCCTGACAAAGGTGTCCATCGACATCATGATCTGCTTCACGGCGGCCAGCTGGCGGTCGCGGTCGCGCTCGCAGAAGAGCACGCAGGCCAGCCAGTTGGAGCATATCCAGGGGTTCCAGTTCATGCCGGCGCGCTTCCACCAGTAGTCGCCCTTGAGGGCCGGGCGCAGCATGCGGCGCTCAATCTCGCTGTCAACGCGCTTGCAGATGAGCGGCGACAGGCTGTCGAGGGCGGGCCTGAACATGTAGGCTGCCCAGGCCACGAGGGCGGCCGTCTCGGCGTTGAACAGGTCCACGCTCTGGTCTTCCGCCCGCGGCAGGGCCGTGCCATAGTGGGCCGGCAGCCCCCACCAGCTCTCATCCATGAGGCTCCACAGGCCGTCAGCAATGTCGGGCACGAAGCGGCCCTTGCCCTCGGCCACCTCGGCCATCGCCAGGGCGGCCAGCTGGCGGCGCTTGTCAAAGGTGTGCCGCTCGAAGCGGGTGCGGTTGCCGTTGGCCTTGAACTCGGCGAACAGGGTGGCGCGCAGCGAGGGCCACACCTTGCCGGCGTGGGTCTCACCGTATTTAATGTAGCTCCGGCGGATGGCGGCGGGCACGGAGTCGCGCCAGAAGGGGCTTCCGGCGCGGGGCACGGGGGCGAAGGCGCGGGGCTGGCAGAGGTGGGTGCGCAGGGCGGCCGTGTCGGCCGGAAGGCTGAGCAGCGGCGTGCCCGCCGCGGCGCGCAGGGCGGCGGGCAGCGACAGCGCAAGGAGGATGGAAAGCTTCAGGTTTCTAGTCATCATTCGGGAGGTTCTTTATGGGGGCGCGCGGCGCAAGGGGGCGCGGCGGCCACTGCAAGTGCAAATATAGCAAAAAAGGCGGAGACAGGCCTGCCAAACGGGAAAAAACAGCAAAAGGGGGCAAAAAGCGAAAGAAAGAGACAAACAGAAAAGAAAAAGTGCCAGATGAAAAAGGGGGATAGTGACAATTCGCCTACCTTTGCAAGGCAAAAACCTAAAAGCTATGAATCTGTTAAAGTCACAAAGAGTTTCTCTAGGGGAGAAGGTAGGCTACTCGCTGGGCGACGCCGCGGCCAACCTCGTCTTCCAGATGATGATGATCTTCCAGCTGAAGTTCTATACCGACGTGTTCGGACTGGACGGGGCCATTGCCGGCTCGGTGCTGCTCATTGCGCGCGTGGTCGACGCCTTTGTCGACCCGGCCGTGGGCATCCTCTCCGACCGCACCAGCACCCGGTGGGGCAAGTACAGGCCCTGGGTGCTGTGGACGGCGCTGCCTTTCTGCGTGTTCTATGTGCTGGCGTTCTACAACCCGGGCATCGAGGACAAGGGGCTGGTGGCCCTCTACGCCACCATATCCTATATCCTGCTGATGACGCTCTACTCGTTCAACAACACGCCCTACTCGTCGCTGGGCGGCGTGATGACGGGCGACATCAAGGAGCGCACCAGCATCACCTCCATCCGCTTTGTGGCCGCCACCATCGCGCAGTTTGTGGTGCAGGGCCTCACCCTGCCACTGGTCAGCAAGTTCGGCCAGGGCGACCAGCAGCACGGATGGCTGTGCACCATCGGCCTCTTCGCCGCGGTGGCCTTCGTGTTCCTGGTCATCGCCTTTGCCACCTCGCGCGAGCGCATCACGCCGCCGCCGTCGCAGAAGACCGACATCAGGGCCGACATCAAGGACACGCTCCAGAGTGTGCCCTGGCGGGCCATGTTCGTGCTCACGCTCTTCATCTTCATCACGCTGGCCATGTGGGGCAGCGCCATGAACTACTATTTCCAGTATGTCGTTGACCAGCCGGCGCTCTACCGCTTCCTGGACAGCATCGGCCTGGCCGACCCCGGCCACGTGAAGACGGGCGTGTGGGCCTCCATACTGGGCGCGTTCAACCTGATAGCCCACCAGGAGAGCGACGCCTACGCCATAGGCTTCTCGCTGTTTAACATGGTGGGGGCCATCGTGCAGTTCTTCGGCGTGATACTGCTCTCGGAGTTCCTGGCCAACAGGTATGGCAAGAAGCGCACGTTCATCGTGTGCCTGGGACTCACGGCGGTGTTCACCGCCCTGTTCTTCGTGCCCACACCGACCGACGTGGAGACGGTCTTCGGCCTCTGCGTGCTGAAGAGCCTGGCCTACGCCCCCACGGTGCCCCTGCTCTGGGCCATGATTGGCGACGTGGCCGACCACGTGGAGTATGTACACCACCGCCGGGCCACGGGCTTCTGCTTCTCGGGGGTGGTGTTCGCCCTCAAGGCCGGACTGGGCCTGGGCGGCGCCTTCGCCGGAATCATCCTGTCGGTGTTCAACTATGAGGCGGGCAGCGTGGCCGTGCAGTCGGACACGGCGGTCTACGGCATCCGCCTGGTGTCGAGCGTCATCCCGGCCCTGCTGTTCGGCGTGGGCGTGGTGGCCCTGTTCTTCTACCCCATCACCAAGGAGTACAACCAGGCCATGCAGGCCGAGCTGGCCAGGCGCCGCGAGATTGACAGCATGGTGGCCGCACAGGAGCGCGAGCGCGAAGCGGGCCGGCAGGGCGGCGACTGAGCGGGCATACAGAGAGAAGACAAACAGCAAACAAGCAATAACAAATGGTAAGTAATCAAAGTACAATGGTCAGAGTGAAGTATTTTTTCATAGTAGTAGTATTTGTTTTAGTTGGACGTTACACGTCAGCCGCACAGGGACTGAAGGATGTCATCGGCAAGGACTGCCTTATCGGTGCGGCCATCAACCAGTCTCAGTCGGCTGGCGTGAACACAAAAGTCACGGCCATCATCGACAAGCACTTTAACTGCCTGGTGGCAGAGAACTGCATGAAGGCAGAGAGTGTGCAGCCGCGCGAGGGGGAGTTTGACTTCAGGGCGGCCGACGAGTTTGTGCGCTTCGCCGAGCAGCACGGGCAGAAGGTCATCGGCCACTGCCTGGTGTGGCACTCGCAGGCCCCGGCGTGGTTCTTCACGGACAGCCAGGGCAAGCCGGTGAGCCGGGAGGTGCTCATCGAGCGCATGCGCAAGCACATCACCACCGTGGTGGGCCGCTACAAGGGGCGCATCCACGGATGGGACGTGGTGAACGAGGCCATCGAGGACGACGGCAGCTACCGCCGCTCGCCGTACTACAACATCATCGGCGAGGACTATTTCGAACTGGCGTTCAAGATGGCCCACGAGGCCGACCCCGACGCGGAGCTCTACTACAACGACTTCTCCATGGGGAAGCCCGGCAAGCGCGAGGGCGTGTGCCGGCTGGTCAAGCGGCTGAGGGCGGCCGGGTGCCGCATCGACGCGGTGGGCATGCAGTCGCACAACGGCATGGACTATCCCAACCTGGACGACTACGAAAAGTCTATCGAGGCCTTCGCCGGCTGCGGCGTGAAGGTGATGGTGACGGAGCTCGACCTCAACGTGCTGCCCAGCCCGAGGGGCTTCGGAGGCGCCAGCGTGGAGCAGAACTTCGAGTACCAGAAGAAGCTCAACCCCTACCGCGACGGACTGCCCAAGGACGTGGCCAGGAAGGTGGCCGACCGCTACATGGACTTCTTCCGCATCTACCACAGGCACCGCGACAAGATTGCGCGCATCACCCTGTGGGGCGTGGGCGACGGCGACTCGTGGCTCAACAACTGGCCGGTGCACGGCCGCACCAACTACCCGCTGCTCTTTGACCGGCAGTACAGGGAGAAGCCGGTGGTGAAGCGCATCATCAAGATGTGGAAGACGGAGAAATAACAACGACTAACCGAAAAAACACCTATCAATATGGCAAAGCTTCCAAGGTACCTTTTCCCAAAGGACTATATGGCCGACCCCTCGGCCAACGTGTTCAACGGACGGCTGTACATCTACCCCTCGCACGACTGGGACAGCGGCGAGAGCTTTGACGATGACGGCGGGCACTTCCAGATGAAGGACTACCACGTGCTGTCGCTCGACGACGTGGAGAACGGCGAGGTGACCGACCACGGCGTGATTCTCGACGTGAAGGATGTGCCCTGGGCCGAGAAGCAGATGTGGGACAACGACGCGGTGGAGAAGGACGGCAAGTACTACCTTGTCTTCTCCGCCAAGGACTACAACGGCGTGTTCCGCCTCGGCGTGGCCGTGGCCGACCGCCCCGAAGGGCCGTTCGTGCCCAACGCCGACCCCATACGCAAGTCGTACAGCATCGACCCCTGCGTGTTCAAGGACGACGACGGCAGGATATACTGCTACTTCGGCGGCATCTGGGGCGGACAGCTGCAGTGGTACCGCGACAACAAGGCGCTGAAGGACGAGCACCTGCCTGAGGGCAAGGAGGCCCCGCTGCCGTCGCGCGTGGCGCTGATGACCGGCGACATGCAGCAGTTTGCCGAGATGCCGCGCCCGGTGCTGGTGGTCGACGACAGCGGACAGCTGCTGCCGGCCGACGACCCCCACCGCTTCTTCGAGGCGTCGTGGATGCACAAGTACCGGGGCAAGTACTATTTCTCCTACTCCACCGGCGACACACACCTGCTGTGCTATGCCGTCGGCGACAACCCCTACGGGCCGTTCACGTTCAAGGGCGTGCTGCTCGACCCGGTGGTGGGGTGGACCACACACCACAGCATAGCCGAGTACAAGGGCGCGTGGTACCTGTTCTACCACGACTGCGTGCCCTCGAACGACACCACATGGCTGCGCAGCCTGAAGGTGCAGCGGCTGTTCTACAACGAAGACGGGACCATCAAGAAGGTGGCGAATGGATAACAGGGGCGCGCTCGCAGGGCAGTCAAGGCGCATCATCGCCGACTACTACACCGGCCACCGCAACGAGCTGGTGGCCTACGTGGCGGCATGCACCAACGACAAGGAGCTGGGAGAGGACCTCGTGCAGGAGGGCTTCCTGCGGCTGCTCCACGGCAACCGCCCCATCACCGCGCTGACCCTGCCGAGCCTGGTCTACACCGTGACGCGCAACCTGCTGACCGACCACTTCCGCCACCGCAGGGTGTGGAACGAGTACGAGCGCTATGCCATGAAGGACAGCACAGCTGCGGCCACGGCAGAGTCGAGCCTGTCGGTGCGCGAGATTACAGAGCGCATGGAGCGCGGGCTGCTGCGCCTGCCCGCCAACTGCCGCGAGGTGTACCGCATGCACATCCTCGACGGGATGAAGACCGCGGAGATCTCGCAGGCACTCGGCGAGGGCTACCGCTCGGTGGAGCACCGGCTGGGGCACGCGCGCCACGAGATACGCAAGCTGATGCGGGCGTGCATATAAGGAAAGAGCGACACAACAGACAAACATTTTTCTCATTTAAACTCATCATTTAGCAAGTGATAACCTGGCGGCCGGCGAGTGATTCGTAGGCCGCCAGCCTTTTTATGTCTTGCATACTGACACTCCCAACTGCATTGAGTGCCGCCGGACTGCAGCCGGCCTGGCCACGGAAACAATTACGGAACGTAACCCGCAATAAAGAAAAGTGTCCCGGGACAACGCGCAACGGCGTTGTCCCGGGACACCTTTTATGGCTTCCTTATGACCTCAAACCCGCTCGGGTTTCAAATCAAAGCACGCCCTTTCGGGCACCGGGCCTGGCGCGCCCTCCCATGCATCCGTGCGCATCGCACTGCCGAACGGTGCGCATTGCGTGGCGATATGGGCATGATGGCACGGCCAGACGGTGCAGTCAGAAGCTGGAGAGCCACGCCTTGAGGTCGAGCAGCATCTCGACATGGTAGGCAAACGAGGGGAGGATGCCCCACCCGTGGCCTCCGTCGGGATAGACATGGAGCGTGGCCGGCACATCGTGGCGGTAGCACTCCAGGTAGTAGTTCACCCCGTTGGCCGGCAGCACCGTGTGGTCGTCGTCGCTCAGGGCGATAAAGGCGCGCGGCGTGACGCGCGTCACCTGCTGGTCGCTGCTGTTGGCTCTGATGTCGCGCTTGGCGGGCTTGGCCCCCAGCAGGCTGTTCATCGACCCGCGGTGGGTGTAGGCGGGGTCCATGGTAATCACCGGGTAGAACAGTATCTGGAAGTTGGGCGCAGCGTCACCCTTGCCCTGCGTGGCAACGGTCGAGGCCAGGTGGCCTCCCGCCGAGAAGCCCATGATGCCCACCTGCTGCGGGTCAATGTTCCACGAGGCGGCCATGCGGCGCGTGAGGCGCATGGCTTCCTCGGCGTCCTCGACGGGGATGTTGCGCACGCCGTGGGGCATGCGGTACTTCAGCACGATGGCAGCTATGCCCTGGCGGTTGAAGAACGGCGCCCAGTCGGTGCCCTCGTGGCCCATGGCCAGCACCTGGTAGCCGCCGCCGGGACAGATGACCACCGCCCGCCCGGTGGCCTTGCCGGCCGGCGGCAGGAACACGGTCACCCTCGCCGTGTCGGCGGGGTCGGGGCCGGGGGTGGATGGCCCCTGGGGCCAGAGGTTGTACACGGTGCCCTGCTGGGCTGCTGCCGGAAGGGCGGCCACCAGTGCCAGGGCCGCCATAAAGAGTCGCTTGATCATTGTCAGTGGGTTGGTGAGTAGGTGTTCAAAACCGTTGTTGACTGTTGGCAACTGCAAATTTAGCATTTTTATCTGACACAGGGCGCCTTTCGGGGCAACAATTTGCACCTGCCCGGCCCGGCGGCCCCGAAGGCCGGCGGGGAAAAGGCAGCGGCCCGCCGGGGCGAGACAGACGGTGAGGCGCAGGAGAACGACAGGCAATTTGGGCCAAAACGGTCGCCGCGGAAGAAAAAATAGGGGGGAGAGGGGCGGCACATTCGTATTTTTTGTGTAATATTGCACTATCATTAAAAGACAACATGCGACACACAAGACTACGCTGCCTTGCCGCGGCGACGGCACTGCTCGCCACAGGGGCGGCAGTACAGGCAAAAGTGAGACTGCCCCACCTGGTGGGCGACAACATGGTGATTCAGCAACAGAGCGAGGCGCGCCTGTGGGGGTGGGCCAAGCCCGGCGCCCGGGTGAGGGTGTCGGCATCGTGGGCCCAGGGCGCCACAGCCACGGCGACGGCCGGCGGCGACGGCCGGTGGATGGTGAGGCTGGCCACGCCCAAGGCCTCGATGGAGCCACAGACCATCACCTTTGACGACGGCGACAAGGTCACCGTCGGCAACGTGCTGGTGGGCGAGGTGTGGGTGTGCGCCGGGCAGTCGAACATGGAGATGCCGGTCAAAGGCTTCTACAACTGCCCGGTTGACGACTACAACCACGTGGTGACCGACGCCGCCGGCTCGCAGGCCGTGCGCTCCATCAAGGTGCCCGGCGTGATGAGCACGCGCCCGCTCGACGACTTCGAGGGCGCGTGGCGCGTAGGCTCGCCGCAGACGGTGGGCGACTTCAGCGCCACGGGCTACTTCTTCGCCCGGCTGGTGAGCCGCACGCTCAACATCCCGGTGGGCCTCGTGGAGGCCAACAAGGGCGGCTCGCGCGTGGAGAGCTGGCTCGACCGCGACAACCTGGCGCGCCACACGGACGAGCCGCTTGACTCCGCCGCCATGCGCAAGCGCTTCCGCTGGGACTTCCACTGCCCGCTGCTGTGGGGCAACGGCACGTTCCACCCCATCCTGAACTACACGGTGAAGGGCATACTCTTCTACCAGGGGTGCTCGAACGTGGGCGACCCCGGCAACCGGTACAGCGAGCGGCTCAAGCTGCTGGCGGAGCAGTGGCGGCGCGACTTCGCGCTGGGCGACATCCCCTTCTACTTCGTACAGATAGCCCCCTACCGCTACGGCACCGACGAGGGCGACGGCGGCGCGCTACTTCGCGAGCAGCAGTGGCGCGCCTCGACCATCATCCCCAACAGCGCCGTGGTGCCCACGGCCGACGCCGTCTACCCCTACGAGGCGCAGCAGATACACCCCGCGCAGAAGCGGAAGGTGGGCGAGCGGCTGGCCTTCACGGCACTCAACAAGACCTACGGCCTCAAGCAGATCATCTGCGACGCGCCCACCTTTGAGCGCATGACCGTGAGCGGCGACACCGCCTACGTGCGCCTGGCCCGGCTGGAGGGCGGCATCAACCGGCTGGAGGGCCTCGAGGGCTTCGAGGTGGCGGGCGACGACCGCGTGTTCCACAAGGTGACGGCCACCTACTCGCCGGGCAGGGGCGTGGTGATCACCTCGCCCAAGGTGAGCCGCCCTGTGGCCGTGCGCTACTGCTTCCGCAACTTCGCGCTGGGCAACGTGGCCAACCAGGGGGGGCTGCCCCTGGTGCCGTTCAGGACAGACAACTGGTAAGGAGGCGCCACGGAATGGCAAGCGCCCGCCGGCACAGCGACATGTCCGGACTATTTCGAACAGCTACTTAACAACACAACATTTGAGCGACTATGCATCCCTTGGAAAAGTTCTGCTACTGCCCGAAATGCGGCAGCAAGCACTTTGAGATTCACGACGAGAAGAGCAAGCAGTGCGAGAACTGCGGCTTTGTGTACTACATGAACCCCAGCGCGGCCACCGCCGCCTTCATCCTCAACGGCAAGGGCGAGCTGCTCGTGGAGCGCCGCAAGCGCGAGCCGGCCAAGGGCACGCTCGACCTCCCGGGCGGCTTCGCCGACTTTGACGAGACGGCCGAGGAGGGCGTGGCACGCGAGGTGCTCGAGGAGACCGGCCTCGAGGTGACCGACGTGCGCTACCTGTTCAGCGTGCCCAACACCTACCTGTATTCCGGGATGAACATCCACACGCTCGACCTCTTCTTCTGCTGCAAGGTGAAGGACGACAGCCAGCTCCGCGCCGCCGACGACGCCGCCGACTGCTTCTGGGTGCCCCTCGGCGAGATTCACACCGAACAGTTCGGGCTGCGCAGCATCCGCCAGGCACTCTACCGCTTCATGGAGCAGGACTGAACGGCGGGCCGCGCCGGCACGGCGTGACGGGGTTCCCGCCCGGCCGGCCGGCACGCTGCGCACACGCCCTCGCGCCGCCCGGCCCCTGTCACGGGGCGGCGCGGGAGGCGGACAGCCCGGGTTAAAAAAATTAAATTTTACTATATGTATAAGGTGGTAGGAAAGTTTTTGCTTACTTTTGCACCCCAAGTTAAACGCCGCTTATACATATAATGCAAAAGAATTTAGTGATTGTAGAGTCACCGGCCAAGGCCAAGACCATAGAGAAATTCCTCGGCAGCGACTACAAGGTGATGTCAAGCTACGGGCATATCCGCGACTTGAAAAAGAAAGAGCTCAGCATCAACGTGGACACCCTGCAGCCCGACTACGAGATACCCGAAGAGAAAGTGAAGCTGGTCAAGGAGCTCAAGGCCAGCGCCAAGAAAGCGAAGAAGATTTGGCTCGCCTCAGATGAAGACCGCGAGGGAGAGGCTATATCGTGGCACCTGTGCGAGGTGCTGGGTCTGGACGAGGCCAACACCAGCCGCATCGTGTTCCACGAGATTACCAAGCCCGCCATCCTCGCGGCCATAGAGCACCCCCGCCACCTGAACATGAACCTGGTGAACGCGCAGCAGGCACGCCGCGTGCTCGACCGCCTGGTGGGCTTCAAGCTCTCGCCCATCCTGTGGCGCAAGGTGAAGCCGTCGCTCTCGGCCGGCCGCGTGCAGAGCGTGGCCGTGAGGCTCATCGTGGAGCGCGAGCGCGAGATACAGAATTTCAAGAGCGAGGCCTACTACCGCGTGAGCGGCATCTTCGCCCTGACCGCCGCCGACGGCTCGGCCACCGAGGTGAAAGCCGAACTGGGCACACGCTTCAAGACCGAGGGCGAGGTGACCGCGTTCCTCGAGAAATGCAAGGAAGCCACCTTCACCGTGGGCAGCATCACCAAGAAGCCGCTCAGGCGCACGCCGCCGCCACCCTTCACCACCAGCACCCTGCAGCAGGAGGCCGCCCACAAGCTGGGCTTCACCGTGGCGCAGACCATGATGGTGGCGCAGCGCCTGTACGAGAACGGTCACATCACCTACATGCGTACCGACTCGGTGAACCTCTCGTCACTGTGCAAGAACGCCTGCAAGGACGAGATTGCCAGGCTGTGGGGCGAGCAGTACTGCAAGACACGCAACTACCACACCAGCTCAAAGGGCGCCCAGGAGGCCCACGAGGCCATCAGGCCCACCTACATGGAAAAGACCTCAGTCGAGGGGACGTCGCAGGAGAAACGCCTCTACGACCTGATATGGAAGCGCACGGCAGCCTGCCAGATGGCCGACGCAGAGATAGAGAAGACCACGGTGAACATCACCGTGAGCGGCGCAGCGGAGCAGTTCGTGGCCCAGGGCGAGGTGGTGAAGTTCGACGGCTACATCAAAGTTTACCGGGAGACGGCGGCCAACGCGGCCCCCGACGAGGAGGACAGCGGCAGGCTGCTGCCGCCGATGGCCGTGGGCGAAGAGCTGCAGCGGCGCGAGGTGACCGCCACCGAGCGGTTCACCCAAGGGCCGGCACGCTACACCGAGGCCAGCCTGGTGCACAAGCTGGAGGAGCTGGGCATCGGAAGGCCGTCGACCTACGCGCCGACCATCAGCACCATCCAGCAGCGCGACTACGTTCACAAGGGCGACAAGAAGGGCGAGGAGCGCACCTACTCCATCCTGACCCTCAAGGGAAAGCTGGTCACACGGAGCGAGCGCAAGGAGATGGCCGGCAGCGACAGGGGCAAGCTGCTGCCCACCGACATCGGCATCGTGGTGAACGACTTCCTGATGACCTACTTCCCGACCATCATGGACTACAACTTCACAGCCAAGGTGGAGCGGCACTTCGACGAGATTGCCGAGGGCGAGGAGAAGTGGACAGACATGATGAAGAACTTCTACAAGGAGTTCGAACCCACCGTGGAGAAAACCATGAACACGCGCTCGGAGCACAAGGCCGGCGAGCGCCAGCTGGGCACCGACCCCAAGACGGGCAAGCCGGTGTTCGTGAAGATAGGCCGCTTCGGCCCGGTGGTGCAGATAGGCGCTGCCGATGACGAGGGCAAGCCGCGCTTCGCCCAGATCCCGGCGGACAAGAGCATGGAGACCCTCACGCTCGAAGAGGCGCTGGAGCTGTTCAAGCTGCCGCGCGAGGTGGGCACGTTCGAGGGCAAGCCGGTGGTGATCGGCGCCGGCCGCTTCGGCCCCTACGTGCTGCACGACAGAAAATACGTGTCGCTGCCCAAGGGCGAAGACCCCATGACGGTGACCCTGGGCACCGCCGTGGCCCTGATAGAGGAGAAGCGCAAGCAGGAGAGGCAGCGCCACCTGAAGACCTTTGACACCGACCCCAGGCTGGAGGTGCTCAACGGCCGCTACGGCCCCTACATCGCCTATGACGGCAAGAACTACCGCATACCCAAGGACCAGCACGAGCGCGCGGCCGGACTGAGCTACGACGAGTGCATGGCCATTGTCAACGCAACACCGGCCAAGAGGAAATGAGGCGCATCTTCCTCATCGGCTACATGGGGGCCGGAAAGACCACCGTGGGCAAGGCCCTGGCCAAGGCCACCGGGCTGCAGTTCTACGACCTCGACTGGTACATCGAGGGCCGCCTGCGCAAGACCGTGGCGCAAATCTTCGCCGAGCGCGGCGAGGAGGGGTTCCGCGAGGCGGAGCGCAGGCTGCTGCACGAGGCCGCGGAGTTCGAGGACGTGGTCATCAGCTGCGGCGGGGGGACACCCTGCTTCTACGACAACATCGACTATATGGGCTCCCAGGGCCAGGTGGTCTACCTCAAGGCCAGCCCCGAGGTGCTCTGCAGGCACCTCAGGATGGGCAAGACCGAGCGCCCGCTCATCAAGGGCAAGTCGCCCGGGGAGCTGGCCCGGTTCATCGGCGAGCAGCTGGAGAGGCGCAAGCCCTTCTACGAGAAGGCCGCCTACACGCTCGACGTGAGCCTGATGGACAGTTACAACAAGATACAGACAACAGTGAACAAACTGCAAAAGATGCTGAACATTTAAAGACCTAAAGCCTGAAATGAAAAAATGGACTACCGAAGACTCTAAGGAGCTTTACAACATCAGCGGGTGGGGCACCTCCTATTTTGGCGTCAACGAGCGGGGCAACGTCTTTGTCACACCCTGCAAGGACGACACCCGGGTGGACCTCCGCGAGGTGATGGACGAGCTGGCCCTGCGCGATGTCACGCCACCCGTGCTTCTCAGATTTCCCGACATCCTGGACAACCGGATAGAGAAGACCAGCAGCTGCTTCAAGAAAGCCGCCGAGGAATACAGCTTCAAGGGCGAGAACTTCATCATCTATCCCATCAAGGTCAACCAGATGCAGCCGGTGGTCGAGGAGATCATATCGCACGGACGCAAGTTCAACCTGGGCCTCGAGGCGGGCTCCAAGCCCGAGCTTCACGCCGTGATAGCCGTGCAGTGCCAGAGCGACTCGCTCATCATCTGCAACGGCTACAAGGACCAGAGCTACATCGAGCTGGCCCTGCTGGCCCAGAAGATGGGCAAGCGCATCTTCATCGTGGTGGAGAAGCTCAACGAACTGGAAATCATCGCACGCGAGGCGAAGAAGCTCAACGTGAAGCCTCAGCTGGGCATCCGCATCAAACTGGCGTGCAGCGGCAGCGGAAAGTGGGAGGACAGCGGCGGCGACGCCAGCAAGTTCGGCCTCACCAGCTCGGAGCTGCTCGACGCGCTCGAGCTGCTCGACAAGAAGGGCATGCGCGACTGCCTGCGCCTCATCCACTTCCACATCGGCAGCCAGATCACCAAGATACGCCGCATACAGGCAGCCCTGCGCGAGGCATCGATGTTCTACATCCAGCTGCACAAGATGGGCTACAACGTTGACTTCGTTGACTGTGGCGGCGGACTGGGCGTTGACTATGACGGCACGCGCTCGCCCAGCAGCGAGAGCTCGGTCAACTACTCCATCCAGGAGTATGTCAACGACTGCATCTACACCTTCGTCGATGCGGCCGACAAGAACGGCCTGCCCCACCCCAACATCATCACGGAGAGCGGGCGCTCGCTCACGGCACACCACTCGGTGCTGGTCATCGACGTGCTGGAGACGGCCTCGCTGCCCGAGATGTCTGAGGAGTACGAACCCTCGGAGAACAGCCACCAGCTGGTGAAAGACCTCTACGAAATATGGGACAACCTGAACCAGCGCACCATGCTGGAGGACTGGCACGACGCGGAGCAGATACGCGAGGAGGCGCTCGACCTCTTCAGCCACGGGCTGGTTGACCTGCGCACAAGGGCGGAGATTGAACGGATGTACTGGAGCGTGTGCCACGAAATCAACATCCTGGCCAAGCATCTCAAGCACACGCCAGAGGAGCTGATGAACCTTGACAAGCTGCTGGCCGACAAGTACTTCTGCAACTTCTCGCTCTTCCAGAGCCTGCCCGACTCATGGGCCATCGACCAGCTGTTCCCCATCGTGCCCATACAGCGGCTCAACGAGCGGCCAACGCGCAGCGCCACGCTGCAGGACATCACCTGCGACAGCGACGGCAAGATAGCCAACTTCGTGACCAACCGCAACAACTCGCACATCCTGCCCGTACACCCCCTGCGCCGCAGCGAGCCTTACTACCTGGGCATCTTCCTCGTGGGGGCCTACCAGGAGATTCTGGGCGACATGCACAACCTCTTCGGCGACACCACGGCGGTGCACATCAGCGTGAAGGACAAGCACTACCACATTGACCAGGTGATTGACGGCGAGACGGTGGCAGAGGTGCTCGACTACGTGCAGTACGACCCCAAGAAGCTGGTGCGCCAGCTGGAGATATGGGTGACCAAGAGCGTGAAGCTGGGCAAGATAACGCTGGAGGAGGGCAAGGAGTTCCTGAGCAACTACCGGTCGGGGCTTTACGGCTACACTTATCTGGAGTGAGCGGTAACAGGCCTCGGGCACTTTTATCCACAACCCTTAGACATTCGCTTATGAAAGAACAGCTGACAGTCGTCAAGGTGGGCGGCGCCGTAGTCGAGGACGAGGCGCGCCTGTCGCAGCTCGTCCGCTGCTTTGCCGCCATCGCCGGCCGCAAGGCGCTGGTTCACGGGGGCGGGCGCAGCGCCACACAGCTGGCCGCACGCCTCGGCATCGAGAGCAAGATGGTGAACGGACGCCGCGTGACCGACAGCGAGACGCTCCGGGTGGTGACCATGGTCTACGGCGGACTGGTGAACAAGGGACTCGTGGCGCGGCTGCAGGCCGCCGGCGTGAACGCCCTTGGTCTTACCGGGGCCGACATGGACGTGATTCGCTCGCACCGCCGGCCGCCGGTGACCATGACAGCCAGGGGGACTGACGGGACGCCGGGCACGGCTCAGACGGTCGACTTTGGCTTTGTGGGCGATGTGGAGCGGGTTGACGGACAGATGCTCCAGACGCTCATCGAGCGCGGCGTAACGCCTGTCATGGCACCGCTCACGCACGACGGGCATGGCCACATCCTCAACACCAACGCCGACACCATAGCTGCCGAGACGGCCAAGGCCCTCGCACCCTTCTACCGCGTCACACTGGTTTACTGCTTTGAAAAGCCGGGCGTGCTGGCCGATGCCGGTGACGACAGTTCGGTCATCCCGGTCATCACGCGCGAGTCGTTCGCCAGCCTTGTGGCCGACGGGACGGTGAGCGGCGGCATGATTCCAAAGATTGAGAATGCCCTTGGTGCCGTTGACGCGGGCGTTGACCGTGTGGTCATCACCCTTGCCACGGCCATAGACGGCAGCCATGGCACCACCATCAAGTAGGCAGCCGGCACTTTGCGGCAAGGCAAAGGGCAAGAAAAAGGGGGGCTCCGCACTGGAGCCCCCTAACGTTAGTATGCTATGAAAAATTTGAGAGAAATTGAAACTTCACAGTTTCGTCTTGTTTTAATTGTAAATGATATTATAGAGAAAGCATAGAAAAGTTCTAATTGTTGTTATGTCCGCTGAAGTTCTTGGTCAGACAGTCAACGAACTGCTTGTCCAGGTCGCCCGTGAGGTTGACCACCACCAGGCTGTTCTTTCTGGTGTCTGCGTGAAGCAGTATCAGCTCCACGGTGTCACCGGCCTTCGTTTTCCTGGTGTAGAAGGCTCCGTGCGCATGACTTGTGCGGTAGCTGTCCTGGAAGCCGAAGCGCCTTGTGTTTCGCTTCAGGATGTCCACAGCCTTCTGGTAGTAGCTCTCGCAGCGGGTGCTTGCCGTCACAATCCGCGCGCTCTTCAGCTTCTGAATGGCCTGCGCCAGGTGCTCGCTGCGGTCGCGCTCCGGCTGCTTGGCCAGCTGTTCCATCATCCTCGGGCTCACCGTGATGCAGTGAACCGCTGTGTCATCGGCGCATTTCTCCATGAAGCGCGACGCAAAATCCTGCGCTGTCTGCGCTGTCGCGGCCAGGGTGACCGCTGTCATCACCAGCAAGAGGATTGCCTTTTTCATTCTGCCGCAGAAGAGTCGTTGGCGTCCGCACCTGCCTTCACGGCAGCTGTGTCTGCGCTCTGTGCCTGGCTGATGCCCTCAGACACCAGTTCCAGCGCGTTTTCCATCTTGTCGTAGGCCACCTTAGGGTCGCTGAACGTGTCCTTGTAGCTGGCATAGTTGATGTCTCCGCCGGGCTGCTGGCGCTGGAGCGAGACATTGGCCACGTTGCCTATCGTGAGGATGATGGCCACAACGGCCACAGCTCTGAACAGCGGCATGAGACGCTGCCTGAAGGCAACCACACGCGCATGGCGGGGCTGTCTGCCCTCGACCATTCCAAGAATCCTGTCCTCGAAGCCGGCACTCAGCCTGGCCGGCACAGCCTCAGCCTGTCCGGCGGCAAAGAGTGCGCGATATTTTTCCAGCCCGTCCGGCACCTCTTTCTGGCTGAAGAACGCGTGCAGGATGCGCTCTTCCTCCAGCGAGGTCTCGCACGCCCAGTAGCGTTCGATGAGCTGTTCAATATACTTATAGTCCATAGTTCTCTGTCTCTGTGAGTTTTTTCTTTATTGTCTGTCTCGCTCTGAAGATGTTTACTTTCACCTGTTCTTCGCTGATACACATGACCGCGGCCACTTCCTTGTAGCTCTTGCCCTCGAAGTCGCGCAGCTGCATGGCTGTGCGCTGCTTTTCGGGCAGGCTGTTGACAAAGCCCCTGACCAGTTCCATTCTGTTGCGCTGGACGGCTTGCTCCTCCGGGTTGGCCGTTGTCGAGAGGTCGGGTGGTTCGGCCGCCGGGCTGCTGCCGGCGACATGCCGGCTTCTCCGCTCCGCCTTCCGGGTCTTGTCGAGCGCAAGGTTGCGGCAGATGGTCATGCAGAAAGCCTCGGTCGAATCGACTGCGGCCCAGCTGTCACGGCGGTTCCACACTTTCAGCATCGTTTCCTGGACCACATCCTCAGCCTCGGCCCTGTCGAGCGTAATGCGGAGTGCAAGCCGGAAGAGCATGTCTTTCAGCGGCAAGATGTCGTTCCGGAAATCGATTGTGTCCATCCTCTCTCTGCAATGATGACGTATGTGACGGGGCGAAAGTTACAGTGTGCCGTTCATTTTTTTGCGAAAAGTTGCTTTTTCCTGTGCCCGGGGCCGGCGGCGCTGCCTGCGCCCGGCGCTGGCGCTGCCTGCGCGCGGCGCATCCTGAGGCCCAGCTGCACGACCGAGGGCACAAGGATGAACAGCGAGAAGAGCAGGGCGAGCCACACATGGCGCTGGCTGCCGCCGAAGAGGGTGACAAGGGGTGCGTCGGGGGCGGGCATGATGTTGCAGAGCACATAGGCCACGGAATTGTTCACCCAGTGGAAGGCGATGCCGGGCAGGATGCTGCCCGTGCGCCAGTACATCCACCCCAGCAGGATGCCGGCCAGCAGTGCGTGGGGCATCTGGGCCGGGTTGAGATGGGCAAGGGCAAAGAGCAGGGCCGACACGAGGATGGCCGTCCACGGCCGTGCGAGCCGGGCCAGCAGTGCGCTGAGCATGGCTCCGCGGAACACAAGCTCCTCGGCAAAGGGCACCATCAGCCCCACGGCCACGTAGCCCCAGCGGCTTTCCAGGATGAGACCTACCTGCTCGCCCACCATGTCGGGCAGGGCGGGCATCTGCTCCTGAAGCCAGACGGAGGGGATGGCGGCGCCCACGGCGGCCAGCGCGCTCCACAGCAGCACGCCCCACTGGCGGGTGCGCAGCCATGCCGGTGACACCCGGCACCACTTGGCGGCGATGAACACCGCGGCTGTGATGGCCGAGAACAGGGCCATGGAAACGATGGTGGCAGCCGTGCCGGCCGGGTCTGTGCCGGGAATGTGCCTCAGCACCAGGCCCGTGCCCATGGTTACGGCTATCTGGATGGCCAGAAAGACAAATAAAAAGGTAATGGCGTTAAGCATAACTGTGCGTTCTGAATTTGTTTGGATGGCGGTCTACCGCACACGGGCGGACAGCAACTGCCGGGCGGCCCGGGCGTCGTGGCGCAGCTGGTCAGCCAGTTCGGCGGCGGAGCCAAACTTGCGCCCGCCGCGCAGGCGTCCGATAAAGGACAGGCTGGCGCGGCGCCCGTAGATAGTGCCGTGGAAGTCAAACAGGTTGGTCTCGAGCGTGGTGGCGTGCCCGTCAAAGGTGGGGCGCGTGCCGATGTACATCATGCCGCAGAGCTGCCGGTCCACGCCCTCGACGCTCGCAGTGACGGCATAAACGCCGGCTGCGGGCACCAGCTTCTCGGGCGCCGAGGGGGCGAGGTTGGCCGTGGGAAAGCCCAGGGCCGTGCCGATGTGCTCGCCGCGGACGACGGTGCCCCGGATGGTGTAGGGATAGCCAAGGCAGCGGGCAGCCGTGTCCACCCTGCCCTCTTGCAGCAGGGCACGCACCGCCGACGAGCTCACGCGGATGCCGTCAGTCACCAGCGGCTCGCACCGCAGCACCTCGACACCAATCTGGCGGCCGTAAGCCGCATAGTCGTCAAAGCCCTCGCTGCGGTTGTGCCCGAAACGGTTGTCGTAGCCGGTGACGAGCACCCTCACCGCCAGCCGCTTCCGCAGCACCGTGTCCATGAACGTCAGCGCGTCCATGGCGGCCAGGGCCTTGGTAAAGGGGACAACCACGCAGCGGTCGGCCCCGGTCTGGGCCAGCAGGGCGCACTTCTCGTCAAGGGTGGTGAGCGACTGCGGCCTGAAGTCGCTGCGCAGCACCTCGCGGGGATGGCGGTCAAAAGTGACCACCGCCGATGACAGTCCGCGCCGGCGAGCCTCGTCAACCATGCGCCCGATGAGGAAGCGGTGGCCGCGGTGAACGCCGTCAAAGAAGCCCACGGTGGCCACGCAGGGTGCCGCTGGCGGGCTGCACGGTCCGAGTGTTATCGTGTCCATGCCTTAATCGTTGCCGGAGACCCGGTGTCTGCGCCACCACCTGGCCAGCTCGCCAGCCAGCGCCACAGGCGACGTGGCGGCCAGCATCCACAGCCATGTTGTGGCGTCAAGCGGCTCTGTGCGGAACATCCGCCCGCCAAAAGTGACGATAACCCACTGGCCGGCAAGGATGAGCGCCAGCACGGCCAGCAGCGACTTGCAGCTGCCGAGATGGCTGAAAGCCGAAGCGTTGGTGCCAAAGGTCCGGGCATTGAGCAGGTTCCACCACTGTGCGAGCACAAAGACGGTGAAGAAGACTGTGAGTTCGTGCACGGTCATGCTGCCGGAGTGCTCAAAGCGGTAGAGCAGCGCGAGCAGGATGCCGCTGAAGAGCACGCCCCAGGCGATGATGCTCCGGCCCATGGGCCGTGTGATGATGGACTGCCCGGGGTCGCGCGGGCGCTCTTTCAGCACCGACTCCGATGGCGGCAGCGTGGCCAGGGCCATGGCGGCAAACGTGTCCATGATAAGGTTCACCCAAAGAATCTGGGTGACGGTGAGCGGCAGCTCGGTGCCCATCACGGATCCGCCGAGCACCAGCAGCAGTGCCGTGACATTGACCGTGAGCTGGAAGAGGATGAACCGCTGGATGTTCTTGTAGAGCGAGCGGCCCCACATCACGGCCTTGACAATGCTTGCAAACGAGTCGTCTATCAGGGTGATGTCGCTGGCATTCTTGGCCACGGCGGTGCCCGAGCCGAGCGACAGGCCCACATGGGCGTGGTTGAGCGCCGGCGCGTCGTTGGTGCCGTCGCCGGTCACAGCCACCACCTCGCCGCGCTGCTGCAGCAGCCTGACGAGGCGCTGCTTGTCCGACGGGCGCGCCCTGCTCATCACTTTCAGCGTGCCCACGCGCTCGAGCGCCTCCTTCTCGGACAGCGCGGCAAACTCCGGGCCGGTGATAACCTCCTGTCCGTTGGCCGCGCCCTTGTCGCCGCAGGCCGTCATGCCGGCCTGCCGGCCTATCTCCACGGCCGTGGCCTGGGTGTCGCCGGTCACCATCTTCACCTCGATGCCGGCCTGCTGGCAGCGGCGGATGGCCATCGGCACATCCTGGCGCAGGGGGTCGCTGATGCCAAACACGGCCAGCAGCCTGAGCTGCGGGCACTGCTTCGGGTCGGCGTTGGCCCCGGCGGGCTCGCCGACAGCCACAGCCAGGGTGCGCAGGGCGCGGCGCTGGTAGCCGAGCAGGGTCTGCCGCAGCTGTGCGCCAGGGGCCTCGCCGCCTGTTCCCTCATGGCACATGGCCATCACTATCTCGGGTGCGCCCTTGACAAAGAGCATGTTCTTGCCGTCCACCCTGGCCAGGGTCGACATATACTTGCGCTCTGTCGAGAAAGGCATGCGGTCAACGACCTGCCCCCGCTGGCGCAGCTCACGGTAGTCGTCACCCCTGCCGCCGAGCCACAGCAGCAGGGCCGCCTCGGTAGGGTTGCCCACGGCCTTTCCGCCGTCCAGCTCGGCCGTGGTGTTCAGGGCGATCGCCAGGGGCAGCAGCGCGCTGTCAGCGGCGCCCGTTCCGGGCTGCGCTCCGCCGGCCGGCTGCATCTCCTGCACCCTCATTTTGTTTTCGGTAAGCGTGCCAGTCTTGTCGGTGCAAATCACGGTCACCGCCCCCATGGTCTCACAGGCGTGGAGCTTTCTCACCAGGTTGTTCGACTTGAGCATCCTGCGCATGTTCAGGGCCAGGGCCAGGGTGACCGCCATGGGCAGCCCCTCGGGCACCGCCATCACGACGATGGTCACCGCCATCATGAAGTAGTTGAGCACCACCTCGGTCATGCGCAGGTAGTTGTCGGTGTGCCACAGGGGGTTGGTCATGATGTCGTGTGCCAGGAATCCGGCGAAGGCCAGCGCGGCCACGGCGGTGCCCACCTTGCTGATGAGCTGGGCCAGCCGTTCGAGCTGCTGGCTGAGGGGGGTCTTCACGGCGGTAGGCTCCGTTGACTGGCGCGCCACCTTGCCTATCTCCGTGGCGTCGCCCACGGCGGTCACCACCATCCAGCCGGTGCCTCCAACGACCATCGACGAGCGCAGCACCATGTCGGCGGGATAGGCCTCGCCATCCGGCTGCGCCTCCGGCCCGCCGCCCTGGGCGGCCACGTGCTTCTGGGTCAGGGGCTCTCCCGTGAGCGACGATTCGTCTACCTGCAGACTGCTGGCAGCCACCAGCTTTCCGTCGGCCGGCACCTCGTCGCCGGTGTCAAGCACCACCACGTCGCCCACCACCACGTCATGCCGCGCGACAGTGGTCACCCGGCCGTCGCGCACCACCTTGACCGGCTGCTCCTCGCTCACGGCTGTGAGCAGGTTGAAGCGCCTGGCGGCGTCGCGCTCAAAGTAAAAGCCGATGGTTGTGGCCAGGAAGATGGCCAGGAAGATGCCGATGACCTCGGCAAACTGCCCCTCGACAAAGGCCAGCGCCAGTGAAACACAGGCGGCCACCAGCAGGACTCTGATAATGGGGTCGCGATACTTGTCGGCATACAGCCGCCACATTGAAGTCTTCCGAGGCGGTGTCAGCGTGTTTGCGCCGTGCGCCTTCCGGCTCTCGACGACCTGCCCGGCCGTCAGTCCGTTCAAATCCATATTTTCCATTCTTTCGTGTAACGTCACGTCATTTGGTGCAAAGTTACGCCATTCCGTGCTTTTCGCAAAATCTGCGCCCTCCATTTGACAGCTATTTAGTTTCTTTTTGCTTATTTTATTTGGCCGTTTATACATTTCTCCTTATCTTTGCAGCCGAAAACGACCGTCCGCGGCCGCTTTCTCCGGGCTTTTAGCTCAGTTGGTTAGAGCAACAGACTCATAATCTGGAGGTCCTAGGTTCAAGCCCTAGATGGCCCACCTTGAAAACGAAGCAGTTACGCACGCCGTAGCTGCTTTTTTCGTATTGCCCGCCAGCAAGCCCGGGTTGCCGGGCAGGCGCACGGCGCAACGGGCCCCGTTTGTTCCTCTGCAGGGCCGGCAGCTGGCCGGGCAAGGCGGCACAAGATGCAAAAAAGAACGGACAACAGCGCACAAAACCGATATTTTTCGTAATTTTGTGACTGATTAACCAAACCTAAAACCGACGATGGAACCGTCCATATACAGCTATTCACTGTGCATCGCACTGCCATTGATGTTGTTCTTCGGCTTTTACTTCCTGCTTGCCAAGACACCCGAGAAAGCCATTTTCAAGAACTATCTCCGCTCCCGGCGCATCATGGGCGTCGCGCTGCTGCTGCTTGCGGCCAACTACTCGGTCCACTTCCTCTTCAATGTCAGGTCAAGGAACGTGCAGTCAGCCATCCTGCTGAACCTGTCCACCTACTTCCTGTGCTACTACCTGTTCAGCTCGGCCTTGATCATGCTGCTCGACCGCTTCTACACCACACGGAAAAGGATTCTGGTGAACCTCGCCCTGTGGCTCGCCTTCTCGGGCCTTTCCGGGGTTGTCATGCTGCTGTTTCCATGCGGAGCGGCGCAGCGGGCCGCCCTGCTTACGCTGGCGGTCTGCCTGATGGCCTACGGCATTGCGCTGGCCCGCAGGATCATTGTCGCATACCGCAGGGCTGTCCGAATCTTCGACGACACCCGTGCCGACGACATCGGGGCATACATCAAGTGGCTGTCCGTCTTTACCCACTGGGCCATCATCTTCGGGGTGGGCTGCGCACTGCTCACTTTCCTGCCCGACAAGTATGTCTACATCTGGATTCTGTCGTCGGTGCCGTTCTACATCTACCTCTTCTGCTGCTACCTGAACTACCTGCTGTTCTACGAGCAGGTGGCCCGCGCGCTGGAAAGCGAGATGGAACCCGAGGAGGAAAAGACGTGCGCCAAGCCCGGGCAGGCGCAGGAGACACCGCTCTACCATGCCGAGATAGCGGAGAGAATCAAGGAGTGGATCGGGGCCTGCGGGTACGTCAGGCCCGGACTGACCCTGAAGGATCTCGCGGACTTGCTGCAGACCAACCGCACCTATCTGTCGGCCTACATCAAGACAACGTATGAGATGTCGTTCCGCGACTGGATTACCGGGCTGCGCATAGCATACGCCAAGAGCCTGCTTGCGCAGAACCCGAGGCTCACAATCGCCGACATTTCCGAAAGGTCGGGCTTCATGTCGCCGAGCCATTTCACCAGGCTGTTCAGGGAAAACGCGGGCTGCACGCCTGTCAAGTGGAGGAAGACAGCGGGCGCGCGGCCATGCAGCGGACCACGGACTGGCGAAATGGCCTGAACGACAAAAAACAGTCTGGACAACAAAACAGAGATGTCCTAAACCGCAAAGATGTGCGATTCTGGCAATTGACGCTCTTTTACGCGCCAGAATCGCACTGAAATCAAATTTCTAAGCCTACTTTTGTGCGCTGACTTCCGTGTCGGAAACAACAAAAGCATATAAAAATGGGCAAAAGGATTCTACTCTTCATCTTGCTTCTGGGGATGCCGCCGGCTTTCCTTCCCACCGCGGCGCAGCAGAGGGCGGACTCGGTCTACACCTTCCGCTTCGTGCTGGGCAAGGACATGTTCTATGTGCCATGGAAAGACAACGGCCCGGAACTGGCGCGCCTCCTGGAGTGCATCGGGCGCAACAGGCCGGCCATCGCCGGGGGGCGTGTGCCGCTTTACATCGACGGCCACTGCAACTCCGGCAGGTCCGAGCAGGCCAGCCTCGCCATCGCAAGGGTGCGCTCAAGCCGGGTCAAGTCGGAGCTGATTGCCCGCAAGGGACTGCACGAGAGCTGTTTCGTCACGCATAACCACGCTGACGGGGGCGACTTCGTGACCGTGCGCATCACACTGCCAAAAGCTGAAGCTGCACCGGCGGACAGCGCGCGCGCCGGCCACAAGGAGGCGGACGGGCGGCAGCGCGCCAAGGCCGGACAGACAGCCGGCGCCGCCCAAGGCAGCGCGGCGGCAGCGGCAGCTGCCGGGCAGGAGCGCCAGCAGCCTTGCGCCGGGGCAGCGAAAGCGGCAAGGCCCGACATTTCGCTGCGGGCCAACCTGCTGCGCTGGGCCACTCTCACGCCCAGCCTCGGTGCTGAGTGGCGCTTCAGCCCGTCGTGGGGCGTGGCGGTGGGCGGCTCTTGGACATCGTGGCAGTGGAACGGCAAAGACAGAAGATACGCACTCTGGGAAGTGGCACCCGAGCTGCGCCACTATGTAGGCCGCGAAAGGCGCGGCTACATCGGCGCGATGGCCAAGGCAGGGCAGTTCAACTACAAGCTCTCCGCCACGGGCAGGCAGGGCAGCCTGGCTGGCGGCGCACTGACCGGCGGCTACCTGCTGCGGCTGGGCCGCTCGCTGTCGCTCGACCTCTCCGCGGGCGTGGGCTGCATCCATGCCGACTACGACAGGTACACCGTCACCGGCGGGGTGCGCGTGAGGCAGGGCGGCGAGAGCAAGAACTGCTGGGGCGTGAGCCACCTCGGCGCAACGCTCGTGTGGAACATCTTTTAATCTTCGCCTGAACATCTTTCAACATTCAAGAAAAGAGGCTTTAATATTCAAGAAAAGGGGAAACAGCATGAGAAAGAACCAGCATACATTGATGACAGGCGCAGCTGTCCTGGCCGCCACACTTTTCGCCTCGTGCGTGAAAGACGAGCTGCATGACACACCGCACCCCGACCGCGGGGCGGTGGCCGTCACCGCCGACTGGGGCGGGAGGAGCGGCGAGGCGGCCGTCCCGCAGCGGTATGTCCTGCGCATTGGCGGGCAGGAGCAGGAGGCGGGCGGCGGCACAAGCGTGTTCGCACAGCTCCTGCCACCGGGCAAGCACACCCTGGCGGTGTACAACCGCCCGGAGCACATCACCGTCACGGGCAACACCGCCTCGGTCAGCGCCACACCGCAAGGGGGCGCGGCCCCCCAGCCGGGCTACCTCTTCGCCTCGGTGCAGGACATCAGCGTCAGGGCCGACGACACGCTCCGCGTCACAGCCGCCATGAAGCAGCTGGTGCGCAGGCTCGACCTCGAGCTGACGGCCACCGAGGGCGACTACAGCCGGGTGCGGGCGGCCACGGCAACGCTCTCGGGCGCGGCCTCGGCCGTGGACATCGTGACCGGCGGGCGGAGCGTGCCGGCACACACAACAGCCGCGTTCACACAGGAGGGCAACAGGTTCACGCTCTTCTTCCGGCTGGCCGGCATCGTCAAGGCCGAGGGACAGACGCTCACGGTCGACATCACCTTCAGCAACGGCGACACGCAGCGGATAGCGAGCGACCTGACAGACAAGCTGAGCGACTTCAACGGCGGCACTGAGCCGCTGAGGCTCACGGGCAACCTGCTGCTGCCGCTGGAGGCCGGCGCCGAGGGGGCCTCCATCACCGGCTGGCGCGAGACCGACAGCGGCAGCGTGGAGGCAAACTGACTGCAGGCGGCAAGGCCGCCGCACCAGACGGAAAAGCGACAAGGACAGAGCCGCCCGGCGCGGCGGCTGGGAAAAATGATAATTTCAACCATAATTATTTAACAAACTAAAGGAAACCATTATGAAGATGAATTCGAGACTTTTCATCCTTGCGGCAGCGACAACAATGCTGGCCGCATGTGCGAACGAGAGCAACGAGGAGACAGGCGGCGCCGTGGAGGCGCAGGTGACGGCCGGCGTCAGCGGGCCGAAGACCCGCGCCGTTGACAACAGGTGGAACGCCGACCGGATTGGCGTGATGGTGGTGGAGGCCCCGGGCAACGCCACGACAATGGGCAGCAAGTACAAGAACGTGGGCTACGCGACCACAAGCACCGGCGCCACAGCCGACTTCATCCCGATGACGGCGGGTGGCGGCATCTTCTTCGAGGACGCCTCGGCCGAGTTTACCTTTGCGGCCTACGCGCCCTACGCGCCGAGCGCAAGCGCCGCCGTGCTGCCGGGCACCGGCGGAAAGGTGGCGGTGAACACGGCCAGCCAGCCCACGGCCACCGAGCAGGAGAAGGTTGACTACATCTATGCCACGGGGGCCAAGGCCACCAAGGGCAGCCCGGCCATCAGCTTCACCGACAACACCGCCGCGGGGGGCAGCGACTGCGCCTTCAAGCACAGGATGGCACGCCTTGTCCTCAAGGTGCAGGTGTCGAACACCGACGGCTTCGCCGACGCGGGCGTGCTCGAGCTGGCCGACTACAAGCTGGGCGGACTGGTTCACGAGGGCACGTTCGACGTGACCACGGGCACCGCCACCGCCACGGGCAGCGCCGTGAGCGACTGGATGCTGCGCCGGTGCACAGGCACGCCGAGAGTGGCCACCGACAAGTGCGTGGCCCACTTTGACGCCGCCTCGGGCGTGATGACACTCTCGATGGTGGTGCTCCCGCAGACGCTCGCCAACGCGCTGGCGCTCGAGATTGCGCCCAACGACGGGGAGGCGCAGACCTACGCCAACAAGGACATGATCAAGCCCGCGCTCGCAGCCGGCTACTCCTACACCTACACCGTCACGGTGAAGAAGACGGGGCTGGCCGTCAGCGGCAGCACCATCGAGCCGTGGAACGACGGCGGCAGCCATGCGGGTGACGCAAGAATGTAGTGTGTCCGAAAGCCGCTGCCGTGCACCAGGCGCAAGCACGGAGGCTCGCCACCATTCACACTGAATGGTGCGGCTGCCCGCATCGCAGCGGGCGGCGGCACAAAACGAAACAAAAAAGCACAATATGAGAACAAGAAGGAAGACAGGGAGAAGGCCGTGGCCGCTCGCCGGCGGCTGGCTGGCGGTTGTGATGCTCGTCTGCGGGGCACTCGCTTCCTGTAACAGCGAGGATGAAAGCGGCACGTCCCTGCCCTACGGCAAGTACCCGCTGCAACTCACGGCGGAGGTGGCGCAGCCGCAGACCCGCGCCGGGGGCAAGGACGCGTGGGCGGGCGGCGAGGAAATCAGAGTGCAAATGGAAGGCGTGTTTGGCACCAAAGCATACGTGATGGACGCCGCGGGCAACGCTGCCCCGAAGGATGCCGGCAACGCCTTCTACTGGAAGAGCGCCGACGAGGCCCGCATCTCGGCATGGACACCTGACCTGGAAGCAGAAACGGACATTTCCGACCAAACCAAGGGATATGCCGCTTTCGATGTGCTGTACGCCAGTGCCATGGGGCGCTATGACCAGGCCACAAGCCTCCGCTTCATCCACCGCATGGCGAAAATAGAAGTGACGCTCAAGGCCGGCGAAGGCATTGCAGAGGAGGAACTGGAGGATGCTACCGTCACCATTTTCGGAGACCCGCTGACGCACTCTACCGCCGGCTTGGTTGCACCGGGCAACCGGTCGGACGGCGAGATAAAGCCCTACTACGATGCCGCGACGAAGAAATACGAGGCTTTGGTGCCGCCGCAGGACATGACGGGCAAGCCGCTCGTCCGAATAAGCATAGGCGGCAACGCCTTTACCTATGCTCCCGAAACAGAAGCTGCCGGCAAATTTGACTTCTTCGGCGGCAAGCGGTATGCCTACGCCATCACCGTGAAGGCAAGCGGAATAGACGTGCTGGCTGTGGCGGGCGCCACATGGGACGACGGCGGAGAGGAGAGCGTCGCCTCAAAGGAAGTGAAGCAACACTTCAAGGCGGGCGAGCTGAAGGCAGGCGACTACTTCTACGCCGACGGCACGTGGAGCGACGGCGGCCTTCGCAAGCGCTACGCTGACGGCAGCGTGGCGATAGCCGAGCCAAAGCCCGCCCCCGAGGAGGGCAAGACCGTCATCGGCATCGTGTTCCAGACGGACAAGGGACGTATCGGCTACCAAGAGCGTTCATTTTTAAACGGAAATGTGCACGGCCTTGTGATGGCCGTGAAGAACGCCGCGACTAGTGCCTATTGGAGTAATGAAAAGAAAGATTTGGGTTTTTTCAAAAATTGCAAGACCAAGGCTGAATGTTATGCTGACATCCAAGGCTTACGCAAACACGCATTATTATTAAATATGCCACAGGGTCAAGAGCACTACCCCGCCTTCAAGGCCGTTGCCGACTGGAACGCCGCCGGCAGCGGCCACAAAGCCCCGGACAGTGCCACAGAGTGGTATCTCCCCACAGCCGGCCAGTGGTGGGACATCCTGCAGAACCTGGGCTGCTGCCCGGCCCTGGCCGACAGCGACGAGCAGACTTCGGCGGACAGCGGTGACTTCAGCTGGCCCGGCCAGGGCGATGTGCCCGCCGCCCTGAACGCCTGGATGGCGAAGATTGCAGCTGGCAGCAAGGATGAGTTCCAAAACTATACATTTTGGTCGTTGTCGGAATATTCGGCCGAGGAAGCATGGGCCTGGATGATGCACAGCAGCGGCAATCTGAAATGCTATTGCCTCTCCAAGATGCCTTACGGAATGGTGGCTGTGCGCCCCGTCCTTGCTTTCTGACCTGCTTACCCCCTTTAACTCATTCATCCGTTAGCAAGATTATGATGATACGAAACGCTTACACGCTCCTGCAGGCCGCACTGCTCCTGCTGCTTGCCTCCTGCACGCAAGAGGAGCGCCCCGCCGCACCTGGCAACAAGGCGCAGCAGCTCGCCATCTCCGTGACCGACGGTGGCTATGCGTCGGCTGATGGCAAAACGACCCGTGCCGTGGAGAACGGCTACACCACTGTGTTCGCCGAGGGCGACAGCTGCGGGCTCTTCGTGACGCGCGGCTGGGGCATGGACAAGAAGATGGTCTACGCCAACGTGAAGCTGACCGCCGAGACGGACGCCGCCACGGGGCAGCTCGTCTGGAAAACCGAGGAGGGCACGGCGCTTGTGGGAGGGCTGGAGAATGAGGAATACCATCTCTATCACCCCTACAAGCCCGACTTGGACGACCAGTTCATCAGCCGCATGCTGGAGAATTCAAGAATCGATCCAAATTTGGATTTCTTTAGGCTGCTTGAGAATGATTGGCTGGTGAAGGCCGACCAAAGTGCGTATGCGGACTACGCCGCTTCCGACCTGATGACCGCCTCTTGCACACCCACGCCGGTCAACGGCACGCTGCGGCTCGATTTCGTCATGGCCCACCGGTTTGCCTTGGCCGTCATCGAACTGCCGCGGACGGTCTATAAGTTCACCAACGCGAGGGTGCCCGACTACACCGTGCTCGACGCCACGTTCACCGGCACGGCCAAGCCGCTGCGCATGGCCGACGGCTCTTACCGCTACTTGCTGCCCGAATCGTTGCCGACCATCGAGGGTAGTTATGACGAGGGGAAAAGGGAGTTTGCCATCACCCCATCAGACATTGGCACTTACGCAGGGACGTACAAGAAGTACAAGGTGGACGGGGCTGCATGCACGGTCAAGGACTACACCATCCGGCGAGGCGACTACCTGATGGCCGACGGCCACCTGCTGCCCAAGGCGACCGCCCTCACCGAGGAGCAGAAGGCAAAGGTGGCGGCCATCGTGTTCTGGACACCGGCCGAGACCGACCCTGCTGGCAGGCTGGCGCCCGCATCGCTTGCCGACGACAGGATTATGGCCAGAGACTTCCCGCACTGCACGCACGGGCTTGCCGTGGCCGTGAAAACTGTCAGCAGCATATTCTGGCAATACAACACAGACTCTTATACGTCGAATGTGTATGCCTTCCAAAAAGCAAGCGGCGCCTTCTCCACTTCCGCCGGCTACAAGTCCATTTACATTGACCAAGACGAGAGCAAATGGGGAGTCATGAAGATGGTTCTCGGCTACCAGAACACAAAAATAATAGAGGCATACAATGGTGATTCTTCTTACGGACTCCAAAACCGCGTTGCCCCGGTCGAATACCTCACAATATTCTTCAGGCGCGACAATCCCGCGCCGTCAGGCAGCACCGGATGGTACATTCCCTCGGTAAAGGAGCTGCACATGCTCATCTGCAAGGACATGGACGAGGTCTACAAACAGGAGGCCGACCCCGAAACCCGAGACATCGTTAACGCCTCGTTGGACGCCGCCGGCGGCAGTCTTCTGGGCGCAGGCGACTACTGGACATCCACGGAAAACTGGGCCAAGGGCACCGCCTTCAAAGTGTCACACTCCAATGGCTACGCACACGCCTACAACAAGAAACAGCAAAACCTTGTGCGTGCCGTGTGCGCCTTCTGACCCTGAAAGGCCATTGAACCCAAACCGGTCATCAGACCGGAACAGGCAAAAAAAAGTGAGAAGTCTTCCCTCTTTCCGGAACAGGCAAAAAAGTGAGGGGCATTGCAGCAAGGGCCGTCTTGCAGCGCAAGACGGCCCATACAGCACGGTGAAACGGTGCGTATTGCACGGCAGGACGGCCTGTTCCGCACGACAAAGCGGCCTGTTTCGCATGGCGAAACAGGCCGCTTGCGCTGCGTGGTGCCCGCAGCCTATTTCTTGCCGAGCAGCGCGGCGATGGCCCGGTCGAGGTCTTTCACCTGCTCGCTGCGGCTCACGAGGTTGTTGCCGCGGTCAATCAGGAAGTACTCGGGGAGGCTGCGCACATTGTAGACAGCCAGCCGCTGCGAGTTGACACCGTCGGCATCGCGCACGCAGATCCATGGCAGACTGGCGGTCTGCTGCTTCCAGAAATGCTCATCGCTGTCGAAGCTCACCTGGTAGATTTCCAGTCCGCGGGCGCTGTACTTGCTGTAAAGCTCGCGCAGCATGAGGATGCGCTTGGGCGAGTCGGCCATGGAGAACAGGTGGAAGTCGAGCAGCACCACCTTGCCGGCCAGTCCGGTGAGGGTGCGCTCGCGCCCCTTGTTGTCCTCCAGGCGGATGTCAATGACCCCCGAGGCGGTGACTTTCGCGGGGTCGATGGCCTCGCGCTGCCTGTTGAGCATGATGCGCTGGTTGCGCCGGCCCTCGATGGCGATGTTGTGAAGGTTCTCGCCGCGCACGGAGCCGGGGTAGAAGGTGTCCCAGCAGGTGGCCACGGCGGCAAACACCTTGATGTCGTCGCTGCTGGCCTTGGGGTCGAAAATGAGGTAGCCGCCGAGTGTCTGGAACAGGGCGAAATAGGAGGATGCGGCCTTGGGGTCGGCAAAGATGTAGCGGTCGGTGACGCGCCGCTTGTAGTCGGCGGTCAGCCGCAAGATGCTGTCGGCGCTCTGCCTGGCGCTCAGGCCGGGGTTGCGCTCCACGGCCATGGCGCGCTGTGTCAGCTCCACCTGCATGGCGGTGAGCTGGCGTATGCGCTCGCAGTCGGCGGAGCCCTCCACCCGGTAGCCTGTGGGCAGCTGGCTGAGGCGGGCCTCGACGCGGATGGTCTCGGTGGAGTCGACGGCGAGGTTCACGGTCTGGTCGCCCACGCGGAGGCGGTAGAACTCGGGGGCCCCGGGGCACTCGCCGCTGAACGAGAAGTCGCCGCTGGCGCCGAGGCGCACGGAGTCGACCGCCACGGGACCGTCAAGGCTCATGTTCTCCAGGTAGAGCGTGGAGTCGGCGGCCTCGGTGAGGGTGCCCTCGATATGGAACTTGCGCTCGCTGCACGACACGGCGGCCAGCGCGGCCAGCGCCGGCACCAGGCCCTTGCCGAGCCACGTGATGAGGTTTGTCTTCATGCGGTGATGGGTTTAGGTGTTGCAAAAGTAGCGCAATTCGGGCAGAATACAAAAAAAGGGAGTGAGAATTTTGACACTCACTCCCTTTCAAGGTCACCAGGCCACGTTCATGCCCACCGACACGCTGGCGTTGGAGCTGAGCGGGATGCCCTCCTTGCTGAGCGACCCCAACAGGTGGTCCATGCCGACGAAGATGTTGCAGCCCTTTGGGTGGATGTTCAGCACCCATCCCATGCTGGTGGAGAAGCTGCTGACGGCGAAGGTCACGCCGCCGCCGATCCACTTCAGGGGGTCGCAGTTGGCGCTCAGGCGGCCCTCGGTCCACGAGTAGCTGCCGCGGAGGCGGGTGCTGCTGAGCGCGCCGAAGCGCACCTTGCGCCAGGCGGGCAGCGTGTACTCGGCGCCGAAGTTCAGGGTGGCGCCGATGCCGGCGGTGCGGCTGCCGCGGTCGCCCTCGTCCTTGAGGTGGGCGAAGTCGGCAAACTGGTCGCCCAGCCTGTCGGCCTTGTCGCTGAGCTTCTCGCCGCCGTCCTCGCGGTTCACGGCCACGTCGTGGAAGCCGTCGAACTCAAACCTGTCGCCGGCGTTGACGGCCGTCACGTTGTTGCTCCAGTTGATGAAGCCGAGGTCGAGCACGGCCGCGCTGAACGTCCAGTCGTCGTTGAGCCTGTAAACGCCGCCCAGGTCGAAGGCCAGGCCCAGGCCGCCCAGGCCGGCGCCGTCGATGTCGGCGTCGTTCACGCTCTGGTAGGTGCCGCGGCCGTCCTCCTTGTAGTCCTTGGTCTCGCTCTTGTAGCTGAAGCCTTTCACCGACACGTTGGCCTCGGCCCTGCCGGAGAGCGTCCACTTGTCCGGACCGGCCAGGTCGGCCTTCATGTCCTTGATGGCCAGGTCGGCCCTGCCGACGCCCAGGAGCAGCTTCGCCTTGGCCCCGACGCGCAGGCGCTCGTTGATCTGGTGCGAGTGTCCTACTGCCACTTCGGCGAAGGCCTGCGCGCCGATGTTGATGTCGCCGATGCTGTAGGTGCGGTTGCCGGTGTTCTTGGCAAAGGCGAAGAACTCGTAGGGCAGCGACAGGCCGACGCTCTGGCGCAGGTTGAACTCAAGGGTGTTGTAGCCGCCAAAGCCCTTGAAGCCGGCCGAGAACAGGGTGAGGTGCAGGTCTTCCAGGAGGCGGTTGTTGCCCGAGGCGAAGCCGTCGAGGGCCTTGCCGGCGCTGATGTAGGGGTTCATGAAGGTGGTGAGCCGCTTCTGCCCGGGCTGTCCGTAGAGGGGGTTGTCCATCACCACGTCCTGCAGCCCGAAGTTGCCGCGCACGCTGGCGTTGAGGTTGCCGAGCACGGGGAAGGAAAAATAGTTCTGCTCGTTGCCCATGGCCGGGTTCATGGTGTGGCGGTACTTGTAGTCGGTGGTGAAGTAGCCCGAGTTGAGGGTCTGGGCTGCGGCCGTTGCGCCCCATGCCGCCAGCATGGCCGCGCAAAGGTGTCTGTATGTTGCTTTCATCTTGGTTCTTGTTTGTTGTTCAGTGATACGTGTGGTCATTCACGGCTTGTGCGCCGCCGGTGTCAGTTGAGGTCGGCCACAGCCGTGCCCACGAGCTTCACCTTGATGTCCCTGGCCACGAGCGAGTGCCTGCGGGCGTTGAGGGTCACTCCGCTCACCACGCTGTTGCCGTCGGGGTCCTTGGCCGAGCCGCTCACCTTGAACCTCAGTCCGTCCAGGTTCTTGAGCGCGCCCTTGGCGGGGGTGAGGCGTATGGTGACGGGGGTCACCGTCTTGTCGGCGCCCTGCGGGCAGGCGGCCACGGTGCCGGTCACCTCGACCTTGACCTGGCTGTCGGGCATGTCGCGGCCGGCGGCGTCAAGCGGTGTGGCCTCGACATGGAGGAAGGCCGGCACGCGGTTCTCGACGTTGGCCGTCAGCTCGACATAGGTGCCGTCGGTCACGTCGTAGTCGGTGATGTCCTTGTTCCAGCCGTCAAACACGTCGGAGTAGACGATGACGGCCTTGGGGCCGAAGGCCAGGGGGGCCTCGATGCGGTAGGAGGGCTGGACGGTGTAGCGGCGGCCCAGCTCGAAGTCGTAGCTGTTGTCCTTGTCGGCGCGCGCGTAACCCTCGAAGTCGATGCGGTCGGGGATGGGGTTGAGCAGGTCTGAGAGGTTCGGCACCTCCACCACCTCGGTGTAGCTGGCGGCGCCGGAAAGCAGCGACCTGTCGCGGCAGATGCAGATGCGGCTGGCGGCGTTCTCGCTGACGGTCATCTCGGGGATGGTCACCACGCTGGTCTCGCGGCCGCCCTTGGTGGCGGTGAGCTTGCCGCTCACAAAGCCGCGCACGGGCAGGTCGCTGCTGATGCCGAGCAGGATGGTGGGGTTGGCCAGGTCGATGACCACGCCGTCCTCGGTGAGGAAGTCGGGGATGCCGGTGACATTGGCGCCGCCCAGGTCGCCCAGGTCGATGTCGGGGTTGAAGCGTCCGTTCACCTTGGTCAGGGTGATGTCGCTGCTCATCTCAAGCGCACTGGTGATCTTGCAGTCAGCCGGGTTGAAGGTGGTTGGCGCGAGGTTGATCTCGTTGATGGTCACCGCCATGCTCACCTTGCCGTCGAGCTGCACCTCCCTTTCGGGCGTGATGGCCAGGCTGCCCAGACTGGTGGCCGCCTTGTCAAAGTTGATCCTGCTGACGGAGAGCGTCAGCGTGAGGGGCTGTGCTGTGCTCACCCCGGTGAGGGTGAGCCTGTTGCCGGCCTTAGTCACGCCCGGCACCGAGGACGATGCGGTGAAGTCGATGTAGTCGGGCAGCTCGATGCTCATCGAGGTGATGGTGCCCACAAAGTGGGCGATGACCGCGGGGAACTCCACGCGGAGGGTCATCTGGCTGGACACGTCGGCCCACTTGAGGTCTTCCACGCCGTCGGGCAGGCTGCCGTCGAAATCGAAGGTGTTGACAACGGCCTCCTGCTCGAAGTGGATGGGCAGGGTCCTGCGGCCGTGGGGCTTGGCCGCGATGTACGGGGTGAGGTCAATGCCGAAGTCGAACGACTTCCTGTCGCGCTGGCTCACCGTCACGCGGCTGACAAAGGGGCGGGCCGGGCTCACCGGGTCGCCGTCCTTGCTGAACACGTAGTCGCCGCCGTCAACGGTGTCGACCACCTCGGAGTCCTTGAACTTGAGCACCTCCTTGAGCCGGATGGTGTCTGACGAGCTGGCCGGGATGGAAAGCTCGCCACTGCCGATACCGAGGGTCATGTCGACCTCGCCGAGGTCGTAGTCGCTGTCGGTACACGACACTGCGCCGCACACTCCGGCCGCGATGGCGGACGACAGCAGCAGGGTCTGAACGCTGGTTCTTCTCATGTGTGTATGGTTTTAATGGTTAAAGATTTTCCTTTCTAAGAGGCTAAGGACAACTGAATGCTCACAGCGAATGCTGCCAACCTGCGGTTGTTGCTTTTGCAAAGATACATATAATAATGTTTCACAATGTGAAAACTGTTGTGAAAATTCCGTGAAATGGTGTAGAAAAAGTTACAACAAGGCCGCTTTTGCCAGGACTTCATGCGCCCGGACGGCAGGGGCGGCGGTCTGACAGCCGGCCTGCGTTTAATCTTATTTAACGAAGAAAAAGCCGGATGGAACAGATAGTGCACAGACGGTCGGTAGTTTTGCAGTCGAATCAGAACAACATCAAATTATCTACAACCATGTTTTTTCATTTACACTCAAACAAGCAAGCGGACGGCGAGGCCGAGAGGGCACGCCGCAAGCAGCAGATGGCCGAGGCCCGGCGGCACGTTACCGAGGAGCTGGTGGCCGCAATGGCGCTGCCCGAGGGGGAGCGGCTGGTGTGGAACACGACGGTGGCCGACCTCATGGCGGCGGCGCACATCGCCTACGCCCAGGGCACGGTGTGCGACGACAGGGGGCGCACGCCCACCTTCACCGAACTGGCGGCCACGGTGTGCAAGCGGTTCGGACGGCGCAAGCCGGCCAACCCGTGGGCGGCGGTCTACCAGGCGGAGCAGCGCAAGTCGGCGGCCACGGCTTCGTTTATCGAGCGCTACCGCTTCATGATGGTGGAGCGCGGGATGGACAACCCGCTGGCCAGCCACTTCATCAGCCGCCCATGACAGGCCGCTGCGGGCCGCTATGGCAAGGTGTAGCGCAAGCTCTATCGCACAAAACTTGGAACACGCCGCCTTTTGACGTACCTTTGCACTGTCTTCCGGAAAGACACTGAGACAAACAACAAAAAGTATCGAACCATTTAAAACACAAAGAAAGGATTGAATTATGGCACTGATGTACAAACTTTATCAGAACAACAACAAGAAGAGCCCGTATTACGAGAACTGGTATGGCCGCGCGGTGAGCGTGGGGACAGTAACCACCGACCAGCTGGCCGACACCATCGAGGCCAACTGCACGGTGAAGCGGTCGGACATCCTGGCGGTGATCAGCGAGCTGGTGGTCACCATGAGGAACGAGCTGCAGAACTCGAAGCGGGTGAAGATTGACAGGCTGGGCACCTTCAAGCTGGCCATCACCACCTCAAGGAGCGCAACGGCAAAGGGCTTCACCGTGTCGGAGAACCTGAAGAACATACGCGTGCTGTTCCAGCCGGAGCTCAAGGTGGGCAAGGACGGAACAAGGGTGCGCTCGCTGGTGAACGGATGCCAGGTGACTGAGCTGCCGTTTAACAACGTGGTGAAGGAGCCGGCCGGGGAGCAGGACAACGGCTGACAACCGGGCAGACCGGGCGGGGAGGCGGACGGAGCGCGCGGATGGCTCCGCCACCTCCCGCAAGGATGTGAGCGAAGACTGAAAAATGTAGAACCTTAATGACAACCAAGCAATGAGCAAACTGAGCGAACAGGGCTGGCAGAAGCTCCTGAAAATCATCATCGCCGTGGCCTCGGCCATCCTCGGCGGACTGGGGGCGACGGCCTGCCAGAACATCTTCTGAGCAGGGAACAGACCATGAAAGCACACTGTCCTAACGGCGGCCCTGCGCGGAAAAGCCCGCGCAGGGCCGCTTTCGCTCCGGCTCACACGGCGGGCACGGCGACAAAAACCTGCCGATTCATGCGCCAAATACACCTTTTTGCACTACCTTTGCAGAAATTAGGCGGCACCTCAGCAATCGGAGCAAGCTCCATTGCACTCGGCTTGCACTAACTTTGCAGAAATTAGGCGGCACCTCAGCAATCGGAGCAAGCTCCATTGCACTCGGCTTGCACTAACTTTGCAGAAATTAGGCGGCACACCGGCAGAGGTGGAGGACCGCACTCATACGACAGCTTTAGCATGGACGAAGACTTTGACATCAGACAGAACAACGTGTCAGGCTCGGAAAAGGAGTTTGAAAACGCGCTGCGGCCACTGCAGTTCGGCGACTTCAGCGGACAGCAGAAGGTGGTGGAGAACCTCGAGGTGTTTGTCGAGGCCGCCAAATACCGCGGCGAGCCGCTCGACCACACCCTGCTCCACGGACCGCCGGGACTGGGAAAGACGACGCTGAGCAACATCATCGCCAACGAGCTTGGCGTGGGGTTCAAGATTACCAGCGGGCCGGTGCTCGACAAGCCGGGCGACCTGGCGGGCATCCTCACCTCGCTCGAGCGCAACGACGTGCTCTTCATCGACGAGATTCACCGGCTGTCGCCCGTGGTGGAGGAATACCTCTACTCGGCCATGGAGGACTACCGCATTGACATCATGATTGACAAGGGGCCGTCGGCACGCTCCATACAGATTGACCTCAACCCCTTCACACTGGTGGGGGCCACCACAAGGAGCGGACTGCTCACGGCGCCGCTGCGCGCGCGCTTCGGCATCAACCTGCACCTGGAATACTACGAGCCGGAAACGCTCCAGCGCATCCTGAAACGCTCGGCGGGCATCCTCAAGGTGCCCATCGGCGACGACGCGGCGCTGGAGATTGCCCGGAGAAGCCGCGGAACGCCGCGCATCGCCAACGCACTGCTGCGCCGCGTGCGCGACTTCGCACAGGTGAGGGGCACCGGGCGCATCGACATGACCATCACGCAGCTGAGCCTCAACGCGCTGAACATCGACCAGTTCGGACTGGACGAGATTGACAACAAAATCCTGCTCACCATCATCGACAAGTTCAAGGGCGGACCGGTGGGGGTGTCGACCATCGCAACGGCCATCGGAGAGGACGCGGGCACGGTGGAGGAGGTGTACGAGCCGTTCCTCATCATGGAGGGGTTCATCAAGCGCACGCCGCGCGGACGCATGGTCACCGAGATGGCCTACCGGCACTACGGGCGCAACCCTTACAGCGGAAACACCATGCAGCAGGAGCTGTTCTGACGGGCTGCGCGCAGGGAAGGCAGCAGGGAAGGCGGACGCAACGGCAAGAGCGTGCCGGCACAACGGCAAGAGAATGAGAACGCAATGACAAGAGAAATGGAACGCAATGACGCGAAGGGAAGCGCGAGAACAGGATTATTTGTGGGCAGCTTCGACCCTTTCACCATCGGACACGACGCCATCGTGAGGCGCGCGCTGCCGCTCTTCGACCGCATCGTCATCGGGGTGGGCGTCAACGGGGGCAAGCAGACGATGTTCAGCGCGGCTGACCGCAAGGCGGCCATCGCGCGCATCTATGCCGGGGAGCGCCGCATCGAGGTGGCCACCTACGGCGACCTGACCGTTGACCTGGCACACCGCGTGGGGGCGGGGTTCATCATCAAGGGGGTGAGGAGCGTCAAGGACTTTGAGTACGAGCGCGCACAGGCGGACATCAACAGGCGCATCGGCGGCGTGGAAACGCTGCTGCTCCTCGCCGACCCGGCGCTGGAGAGCGTGAGCAGCAGCCTGGTGCGCGAGCTGATTGGCTTCGGCAGGGACGTGTCGGCACTGCTCCCGCCCGCGCCGGAAACCAACAGCAACGAAGCAACAGACATCTGACAATGATTACTTACCAAGCGGACGGCGTGAGGATGCCGTCAATCAAGAAACGGGAGACCACGGCGTGGATCAAGGCCGTGGCCGCGCAGTACGGACGGAAAGTGGGCGACATCGGCTACATGTTCGTCAGCGACGAGAAGATACTCGAGGTGAACAACGAGTACCTGGGGCACGACTACTACACGGACATCATCACCTTCGACTATGACGAGGGCGACACCATCAGCGGCGACCTGGTGATCAGCCTGGACACGGTGCGCTCTAACGCCGGGCTGTTCGGCAAGGACTACGGCGAGGAGCTGCACCGGGTGATTATCCACGGCATACTGCACCTCTGCGGAATCAACGACAAGGGGCCGGGCGAGCGCGAGGTGATGGAGGCCGCCGAGAACCGCGCGCTGGCCCTGCTCGGCCCGAAGGGGCAATAGCACGGGACAGTACCGCCGCCCATCCCACCCCTCACGATACAACCAGGCGGCCCGGGCGGCAACACGCAGCGGGGGCTGCACCAAGCTGGTACAGCCCCCGCTGCGCGTCTCTGCGGCCGCCGGCGGCGGCCCCCCGGCTCAAGGCTGCCCGCCCGGGCCGCCAGAAATCACCTGCAAGGCTTTCCTCACGATTTCGCTGCGCTCGTTGAACACCGAGAAATACTCGCTCATGTCCCAGATGTCGCGAGCCACAAGGGCCTTGAGCTGCAGGCGAAGGTAGGGGAGCGTGCGGTCAAGCTCGCCGCTGTCCTTGGGCTCAACCTTCTGCTTCTTGCCCTCACTCAGTATCGTGTCGACGAGTGACCGGGGCACCTCGTAGCCGCGCTTGAACGCATCAAACGAGGCATACTGCGCCTTCAGCTTCTTGCGGTTGGCGTCGATATAGCGCAGACTGGCATTGAGAATGACACTCTTTGCCGCCAGCTGGCGGTGGAACTTGGTATAGAGGGTTGTGTCGAGCGGCACGAAGAAGTCGGGCATGATGCCGCCCCCTCCATAGACCACGCGGCGCTGCTTGAGGGTGTAAAACCTGAGCGAGTCGGCAAAGTGGATGCTGTCGGCGCTGGTCAGCTCGCCATGCTTCAGGCGGTTGGCCACGTCCATGGCGTAGTCCTTGCGGTCGCCCTTGGTATAGGGCTTCTGGATGCAGCGGCCCGAGGGCGTGTAGTAGTGCGAGATGGTGAGGCGTATCATCGATCCGTCGGGCAGGTTGATGGGGCGCTGCACGAGGCCCTTTCCGAACGTGCGGCGGCCCACGACGAAGCCGCGGTCGTTGTCCTGTATGGCACCGGTGACAATCTCTGCGGCCGAAGCGGTGTACTCGTCCACCAGCACAACGACATCGCCGTGCTGGAAGCAGCCGCCGCCCGTGGCCTCATAGCGCTGGTCGGGCGACGTGCGGCCCTTGGTGTACACAATGAGGTCGCCCTTTGACAGGAACTCGTTGGCCACGGCCACGGCCGCCTGCATATAGCCGCCGCCGTTCTCCTGGAGGTCGAGCACGAGCTTCTGCATGCCCTGCCCCCTGAGCTGCGCCATGCAGTCCATAAACTCCTTGTGGGTGGTGGCGCCAAAGCTGCCGATGCGGATGTAGCCCACTCCCGGGCGTATCATATAGCAGGCGTCGACGGTCTTCACGGGAATCTTGTCGCGTGTCACGGTAAACGCGAGCCTGTCGGCAATGCCCCGGCGCACAACGCCCAGCCTCACCTTGGTGCCCTTTGGCCCGCGGAGGCGGCGCATGATGTCCTCGCGCGACATCTTAACGCCCGCGATGGCGCTGTCGTTGACACTCACGATGCGGTCGCCGGCCATGATGCCCACGCGCTCCGAGGGGCCGTTGGTCACCGGCTGGATGACAAGCAGGGTGTCCTCTGCCATGTTAAACTGCACGCCGATGCCCTCGAAGGAGCCCTCGAGCGACTCGTTCATCGCCTTGACCTCCTTGGGTGTGGAGTAGGAGGAGTGCGGGTCGAGCTTCTCGAGCATTCCCCTGATGGCGTCCTCCACCAGCTTGTTCTCGTCGACAGGGTCGACATAGAGGTTGCGGATGAACAGTTCGGCCAGCTGCAGCTTCTTGAGCACCGCCTCGTTGACCAGTGCCTTCTGGGCCGGTGCGGGCACAGCCGCGGCCACCGCCAGCGCCGCCAGCGCCGCCAGGCGCGCCATTTTGCATTCTGCTATCTTCATAAACAGGTTTTCAATATTCTTTTGTAGATATTCAAGATAAAACGCAAGGGCCGCCGCCATGCGGCGTAAAAGGCCTTGCCATGCGGCGCAAGGGGTCACGCCATGCGGCGTAAAAGGCCTCTCAGCGCAGCCTATGCGTCGTCGCCCTCGGGCCTGTCCTCCTCCACCACCAGGTTGTTGATGATGAAGTCCTGCCGTTCGGGCGTGTTCTTCCCCATGTAGTACTCCAGCAGCTTCTGCACCTGGTCGGTCTTGTGCAGGGTGACCTGCTCCAGGCGGATGTCGGGTCCGATGAACCCGGCGAACTCGTCGGGCGATATCTCCCCGAGGCCCTTGAAGCGCGTTATCTCCGGGTCGGGCCCCAGCTCGGCAATGGCCTTGACCCGCTCCTCCTCGCTGTAACAGTAGCGTGTGATGAAGTCGGTCTTCTTTCCGCCGCTCCTTGCCTGGTCACCGGCCAGCGCCTGGCGGTTCTTCACCTTGGTGCGGCGGTTGCGCACGCGGAAGAGCGGGGTCTGGAGCACGTACACATGGCCCTTCTTGATGAGGTCGGGGAAGAACTGGAGGAAGAAGGTGATGATGAGCAGGCGGATGTGCATGCCGTCGACGTCGGCGTCGGTGGCCACGATCACCTTGTTGTAGCGCAGCGTGTCCAGGCCGTCCTCGATGTCGAGCGCGGCCTGCAGCAGGTTGAACTCCTCGTTCTCGTAGACCACCTTCTTGGTGAGCCCGAAGGAGTTGAGCGGCTTTCCGCGCAGCGAGAACACCGCCTGGGTGTTGACGTCGCGGCTCTTGGTGATGGAGCCGCTGGCCGAGTCGCCCTCGGTGATGAAGATGGCGCTTTCCTCCTTGCGCCCGTTCCTTGCGTCACTGAAGTGTATGCGGCAGTCGCGCAGCTTGCGGTTGTGCAGGTTGGCCTTCTTGGCCCGCTCGCGCGCCAGCTTGGTCACGCCGGCCATGGCCTTGCGCTCCTTCTCGCTCTCCTGTATCTTCTGGATCATCACCTCGGCCACGTCGGGGTGCTTGTGCAGGTAGTTGTCCACCTCTCTCTTCACAAAGTCGCCCACATACTTGTTGATGCTCACGCCGCCGTTTGGCGTCATGGTGAGCGAGCCGAGCTTGATTTTGGTCTGGCTCTCGAACATCGGCTCCTCGACATTAATGGCGATGGCCGCCACGAGTCCGTTGCGGATGTCGCCATACTCGAAGTTCTTCTGCGAGAACTCCTTGATGGTCTTGGCGATGTGCTCCTTGAACGCGCTCTGGTGGGTGCCTCCCTGCGTGGTGTGCTGGCCGTTGACAAACGAGTGGTACTCCTCGCCATACTGGTTGGTGTGGGTGAAGGCTATCTCGATGTCCTCGCCCTTGAGGTGGATGATGGGGTAGATGCCGTCGGTGGTCATCGTGTCGTTGAGCAGGTCTTTCAGGCCGTTGCGGCTCACGATGCGCTTTCCGTTGTAGATGATGGCCAGCCCCGTGTTGAGATAGGTGTAGTTGCGGAGCATGGTCTCGATGATGTCGCTGTGGAAGGAGTAGTTGAGGAAGAGCGTGCTGTCGGGTTCGAAATAGATGTAGGTGCCGTTCTCCTCCTGCGTGTCCTCGGTGGTGTCGCCGGTGAGGCTTCCCCTCTCGAAGGTTGCGCGGCGCACCTTGCCGTCGCGGAACGAGCGCACCTCGAAGTGGGCGCTGAGGGCGTTGACCGCCTTGACGCCCACGCCGTTGAGCCCCACACTCTTCTTGAACGCCTTTGAGTCGTACTTTCCGCCGGTGTTGAGCACGCTCACCGCCTCGATGAGCTTGCCCTGCGGGATGCCGCGGCCGTAGTCGCGCACGGTCACACGGAGGCTGTCGGCCACCGTCACCTCTATTTTTGTGCCGGCGTGCATCTTGAACTCGTCAATCGAGTTGTCTATCACCTCCTTCAGCAGCACGTAGATGCCGTCTTCGGGCAGCGACCCGTCGCCCAGCCGCCCGATGTACATTCCGGGGCGTGTGCGCACGTGCTCCATGTCCGAGAGGTGGCGTATGTTGTCGTCAGTGTAGTCAACCGGCTGCTGCAACTGTTCGCTGTTGTCTTCCATCATTCTGTCCGTAGCTTTCCTTTTGTTTTCAGCAGCTGCCCGAGACCTTTTCCGGCAGCTGCCAGCAATTGCTTTCATTCCCGCCCGTCAGCCGATCGCCTTCACGTAGCAGCGGCGGCGCTTGTGGTTCACGGGGTTCAGCGGGCCCCACTGGCTCTGCACGTGGTAGTTGGTCTCCATCTCGACCTGCGTCTCGCCATACTCGAAGCCGTATTTCCAGTAGCGCGGTATGAGGTCGGCAAAGAGCAGCGAGTTGGCGCCCTTCGAGCGGTATTCGGGCAGCACGCCGATGAGCACGAGGTCGACCGACCTGGTCTTGTGGAACTTCAGGGCGCGCAGCACGTGCCACCAGCCAAAGGGGAGCAGCCGCCCGTTGCGGCACTTCTGGAACGCGCGCGACATGGACGGCACGGTGACCCCCACGCCCGCTATCTTGTGGTCGGGCGTGTTCCAGTCCTCGATGACCGTCACCAGGCTCAGGTCGAGCACGGGGAAGTACATCTTGATGTACTGCTCAATCTGCCTGGGGGTCATCTCCGAATAGCCATACAGGTCCTTGAACGTGGCGTTGATCACGTCGAAGATGCGCTGCCCGTAGCCCCGCTCCGTCACGTCGCGCCTGGTAATCTTCTTCACCCGCAGGTTGTAGCGCTTGGTTATCATGTCGGCAATCTTGGCATACTTCTCGGGAATCACGTCGGGCACGTCGATGCGGTACTCCACATAGTCGTTGTCCTTCTCCCAGCCGCCCAGCCGCTCCATGTGCTCCGGGTAGTAGGGGTAGTTGTAGATGGTGAACTGCGTGCCCAGCTGGTCGAAGCCCTTGGTGAGCATGCCCTCGGGGTCCATGTCGGTGAAGCCGAGCGGGCCCACGATGTGGGTCATCCCGCGCTCCTTGCCCCACTGCGCCACGGTGTCGAGCAGCGCGCGCGACACTTCGATGTCGTCGATGAAGTCAATCCATCCGAAGCGCACGCACTTGCGGTTCCACTTGCTGTTGGCCCTGCTGTTGATGATGGCGGCCACGCGGCCCACCACCTTGCCGTCTCTGAGCGCCAGGAAGTAGTCGGCCTCGCAGAACTCGAAGGCGGCGTTCTTGTCCCTGCTCAGCGTCATCACTTCGTCACTGTGCAGGTTGGGGACGGCATACGCGCTGTCCCGGTAGAGGTCGTAATGGAACTGGATAAAGGCTTCCAAGTCGCGTTTCCCGGTGACTTTTCTGATTTCAATTGCTGACATGAGTGTTCTTAAAATGATCGGCTTGCTGTGTTGTTATGGTGCCCGCCACGCCCGCTGACAGGCGCAAGACTGCGCGGCACAGGGCTCCCGCGGGTGTGTGCAAGCAGTACCGGCACACGCGCACAACGTGCAAAGTTAGGCATTAAATTCAAAATAGGAGAAAGAAAAATTTGTTTTTTCGGACATTTCAACTATTTTTGCAAATTGAAACAAGCATTACAAACAAACTTCAAAACACACCGTTATGCATGACAAAAGATTGATTCTCGCAACAGCAGCCTTGATGCTGGTTTCCGGTGCAGCGAATGCGCAGGGAAGCGACAAGGGAGAGCTGAAGTCCTACAACTTCATCGAGCTGCAGGGCGGAGGCCAGCTGACGTTCACCGACGCCAAGAAAGACAAGCTCGTCACGCCGGCCGCGGCCTTCTCCCTCGGCCGCTACTTCACGCCGGTGGTCGGGGCGCGCCTCCACGCCAGCGGCTGGCAGGCCAAGAGCGGCTTCGACGGCCTGGGCTACTACAAGTGGAACTACGTGACGGCCAACGCCGACCTGCTGCTCAACCTCACCAACATGGTGAGCCCGGGCAAGAGCGGCTCGCACCCCCTCAACGTCATCCTGCTCGGCGGCGTGGGACTGGCCACCGCCTGGGACAACGGCGAGGCCAACGCGATGGCGGCCTCCGACCACAGCCTCAACATGCCCCTGGTGTGGGACGGGCACCGTCTGAGCCACAACATCCGCGCGGGCCTGCGCCTGGAGACCAACGTGACCAAGCCCGTGGGCGTGTCGCTGGAGGTCAGCGCCAACAGCCTCGACGACCGCTTCAACTCGAAGATGAACGACGCCGACGACTGGCAGGTGACCGCCATGCTGGGCCTGAGCGTCCGCTTCGGCCACAAGTACAAGAAGAGCGCGCCGGCCGGCGAGCCGCGGCCCGTTGTGGTTGAGCCGGAGCCGGAGCCCGAGGTGAAGGTGGCCCCCAAGCCGGAGCCCAAGACGGTCACGAAGACAGACACCGTCTATAAGAAAGTGCCCGTGACACTGCACGAGGTGAAGTTCTACAAGATTCGTGAGGCCGGGGCCGAGGGGAGCAAGGCGCAGATGAAGCGCGTGGCCGACTTCCTGAAAGCGTACCCCGGCGCCAAGGTGTCCGTTGTGGGCTATGCCGACAAGGGCACGGGCAACGCCAAGGTCAACATGAAGTATGCCAAGCAGCGTGCCGACAAGTATAAGGAGGAGCTGGTGGCCGACCACGGCGCCGACGCCTCGCGCATTGTCACCGACTCCAAGGGCGACACGGTGCAGCCGTTCGGCGAGAACGACAAGAACCGCTGCGTGATTGTCGACGGCTCAGCCGAGAAGACCGTCATGGAGACCGTCAGGCGCACGGTGACAGAATAGCAGCCTGTGACTTCCGTTGGCGAGGGTGGTAGCAAAGATATAGACGCTGCCACCCTCGCTCACTTTGAGCCTGCGCCTCAGCTCGGGAGCCGAGAGGGGGAAGTTGCGCACCGCAATGTTGGCCCTGTCCACGCCGGACAGGGCCTTTTTCAGCTCCTTTTTGTTCATCGGCGCCACGGCGTCCACCACGAAGCGGCGGCCGGGGAAGCCGGCGGCCGGCCTTCGGGAGCAGAACAGGTGGCTGTTGGCCGCCAGGGGGGCCAGCCCGTAGCGCGCGGCCAGCCGGCCGAAGCAGCCGGCCTTCATCAGGGCTGCGTTGGGCTCGCAGAGGAAGAACGGAGGCTCCGGCTCGCCTTCAACGGGCGCGACGGCGGGCGGCTGCGGCTCCGCCCCGCCCACCGTGAACCACTCCTGCCGGCCGTCGTTGGCGCACGCCAGCCGCAGCGGGGGCGCCGCCCCGGCTGTCATCACCAGCAGCAGGTCCTTGCACTCGTTGGCCACGGCCACAATGTGTACCTCGGCCACCGCGCCTCCGAGGTCGCTGACAGCCTTGCGCCAGTCGAGCATGGGCGACAGCTTGGCCACCGCAAAGCGGGCCTTGGCCAGCAGGAGGCCGCGCAGCGCGGCGAGGTCGGGGGTGCAGTCGCCGATGGCATAGGTGCGGCCGCCGTGGCTGTCGCGCCGCGCCGGGTCGGCAAACACCACGTCGGCCGGGGGCATCGTGGCGAGGTAGCTGGCCGCGTCGGCACACACCACCTCGGCCCCGGGCAGTCCCAGCAGGGGCAGGTTGTGCCTGGCCAGCCGGCAGAGGCTCTCCTGGCGCTCCACATACACCGCGTGGCTGAAGCCGCGTGCCATGAACGAGAAGTCTGCGCCCAGGCCCCCGGTGAGGTCGACGAGCCGCCCTGCGGCGGGCCGTCCGCCCTCCCCGCCGCAGCCGGCCTCGGCGCCGGGCGCGCCCCCGGCCATCAGGCGGGCGGCCAGGCGGGCCTTGTAGCGCGCGGCGGGCTCGCCCGAGCACTGCTCCATCGCGAGGCGCGGCGGGTAGACTATGCCCTCGGTGGCCGCCCACAGCGGCAGCTTGCGCCGGGCCGTCTGCCGCCCGGCAATCTGGTCGAGGGCGAAAGGGAGGTCAACCCCGCCCTGCCCGGCGCCCTTGAGCGCCAGCCGGCGCACATCGTCGCCGGCATGCTCGCGCACAAAGCGCGCCGTCTCCGCGCTCATCATCTCCGCCGTCATAGCCGCACCATCAGTCCGGCGCTCACGTCAAAGGTGCGCGCCGTCACGTTGTCATGAAACTTATAGTAGGTGTGCCGCCAGTAGTAGGAGGCCGCCAGGTCAAGGAACAGCCGCTTGCCCACGGCCAGCGTGAGCCGCGGGCAGACCACCAGCAGCGCCGCGTTGCCCTTGTCGCCCTGGGCGTTGAGGTAGAGCGGGTCTGCGGTGTCAAGGTCCTTGCCCTCGTAGCCCTTCCAGGTGTAGATGCGGTAGTAGTCGGCGTTGACGGCGAAACTGCCGTAGCGTCCGAACTCCATCAGGGTCTTGGCCTTGGCGCTGTAGCCGCTGCCCATGTTGTAGTCGCGGTCTATCACGTTGTAGTAGTCGCTCAGCGAGCCGCCGAGCAGGATGGCGTCAACGAAGACGCGCTGCTCCAGGCGGGTGAGGCTGCCCACCCTGGGGAACCGGTAGATGACGCCGGGGCCCACGGCTGCGGCCTCCGAGATGCGGTAGGGCACCAGCGAGGTGCCGTCCTTGACGGGCTGCGAGTCAAAGTAGTTGAAGTGCTGGAAGAAGCCGAACTCCGTCTTCATGTCGCTGCCCGAGGCGATGGGTGTGCCCCACAGGCGGCCCAGCAGGCTGACCTTGGTGACAAGGGGCTGGTTGGACCCCAGCCCGAAGGCCACGTCGGCGGTAAAGTAGTCGTAGGGCTTGTTCTCCTCCTCGCTGAAGGGGTCGCCGTAGGCCAGGCTCACCCCTACATAGGGGGCGTGCTCGCCGCGGAACAGGGCGTTGTTGTCGGCCAGGTAGCGGTCGCCCGCCGAGATGGCCAGGGTCACCGGCATGCGGCCGTAGTCGTGGTACTTGCAGCGGTCGTGGCGCACGCGCCAGGCGTCGCCGCTGAGCAGGCGGTTCAGCCCGCGTATGGGACAGATGACCGTGGCCAGCGCCTCGCGCCAGAACCGGGGCCACCCGCGCCTGCGGTCATCGTACACAAGGTCGCTGATGCGGTGGGTCACCTCGCCGATGCACACGCCGCCCACGGTGGTGGCGATGAGGTCGTTGACGGCGGGCGGCTCTGTCTCGCAGGCGGTCTCCCACATCAGGCTTCCGCAAAAGGAATAGGGGACAGACTCCCAGAAGCCAAGCCCGTTGCTGCGGGCGGCGTTGAAATAAAGCCCTCCGTGGTAGGGGTGGGCGAAGAGGTTGGTCGAAAACTGGTCGTTGTCCCACACAAAGCCGTTCTTGATGTTGTGGTGAATGGTGTGCAGGTTGATCTGCGCATAGTCGGCGCCGAGCGCGAAGCGGTCGAAACACTGCACAAACACGTTGATGCCAAACGCCTCGGCGGCGGCCTTCCACGGCCGCTTCACCCGGCTGGCGGGGCTGTCAGAGGCATAGGCGCTGCGCTGTGGCCGGCTGCCGCCAACGGCCATGGAGAGGTAGCGGGCCGCCATGCTGTCGACGGCGGCCGAGTCTGCCGGGCCGGCCGCCACGGCCGCCACGGGCAGGAGCGCAAGGGCAGGCGCGAGAAGCCGCCACACATTAGTCCTGTTCATAAATAGGTGTTCAAGGTTCTCTTAAGTTTATCTGCACCTCAGCGTGAGCCCGGCCTCGACGATGGCCCGGTCGCGGTAGCGCCTGGAATGGCAGTAGTGGCGGGTGTCGCCGTAGCCCAGCGCCACATACACGCCGGCCACGCGGCCCAGCCGGCAGTCCGCGCCTATGCGGGCCTGGATGGAGTAGAGGCGCTCGGGCTTGGTGTCCGCGTGCTCCTCGAAGGTCTCCACGTGGAAGAAGCCCAGGTCGCCGCTGAGCGACAGCCGCCGGGTGACACGGAAATACTGCCCGATGCGGTAGAACAGCGCGCCCGAGAACTTCCTGTCCAGTCCCATGTAGTGGGTGCCCAGGCCGATGATGTTATAGGTGCTGCGGTTGCGGAAGCGCACGGCCAGGTTGGTCTTTGTCGACGTGCCGGCGCCCACCATCACGTCGATGGCGGTCTTCGGGTTCACGTTGACCAGCCCCACCTTGCGTGCCACGGTGTCGCGGCTCAGGTTGATGACGCCCACCTGCACGCCGCGGTCGTGGCGCGCGCACACGTTGAGCAGCCCCACCTGCACGCCGCCCAGCGTGTCGGCATAGTTGTAGAGAGCCGCCTGCACGCCGCGCATGCCCGAGGCGCACACGTTGGCCACGCCGCTGAGCTGCACGCCGCGGTCCATGTCCATGGCTATGTTGGTGATGCCGGCCAGCTGCACGCCGTGCAGCGACTGCGTGGCGGCGTTGGTCAGCCCGCCCGCCTGCACGCCGCTCACGCGCTTGGCCACGCACGACACGCCGCTGAGCTGCACGCCGCGCATGGTTCCGTCGACACCGCTGACGGCGCCGCCGGCCTGCACGCCGTCGGCGCGCCCGCGGGCGAAGGCGGAGAGCAGTCCCACGTTGACACCCGCCGCGCCGCTGCGGGCCACACTGGTGAGGGCGCTCGCCTGCGCGCCGCGCAGCACGTCAACGTTGCCAAAGAGGCCGATGTTGAGGTTGCTCACCAGCAGGGTGTCCACCGCACGGTGGCTCACCCCCACCCCGATGTTGGCCGGGCGGCGCTGCGCCTGCGTGCCGGGGGTGGCCAGCAGGCATGTTGCGGCCAGCGCGGCCAGCCGCGCCCCATTCACTTTCATCATAAAACTTTCCGTTTTCTTCGGGTTTCCCATTGCAAAGATAGTGCAAACCGAAGACAATGCAAAATAAAAGGGTGTGAAACAGCCCTGTTTTGCATTGTTGAGGTGCAGCCTATCTTATCTAAAGATAGTGCAAAAATTCGATTAAGCGAGTGAAAAGGGACAAGTACTTGTCCTTTTCCGAGCGTGAGAATTTTATCCAAACCGAAGACAATGCAAAATAAAAGGGTGTGAAACAGCCCCTTCCACCCTCTGGCACCAACGAAAGAGCCGGCTGTCCCGATGGGGACAGCCGGCTCTTGCCATGCAAGGCGCTTTCGCCGCTTATCTCACAACGGCCTTGACGGCTGTGCCGTCGGCCTTGCGCACGATGGTCAAGCCCTTGTGGCTCTTGCCCACCCGCTGGCCGCTGATGCCGTAGCGGGCCACCTCGCCGGCGGCCGAGGCGCCGCTGGCGGGCACGAAGTCAACGGCTGTGGGGTTGCTGCCCTTCACGTTGATGACTATGCGCTCGTTCAGCTCGCCGGCGGCGTTCTTCACCACGCCGGCGGGAATCACCATGGTGTAGGTCTGCTCGGGGTCAACCTGGAAGCTCATGGTGTACATGTCGTAGTCCGAGCCCCACACGCGGAGCGTGTTCTTGTTGCCGCCCGTGGTGGCGTTCCAGCAGTCGTCGGGCTCAAGCACGGTGCCGCCCAGCTCGCCGCCAACGCGGAGGAAGGCCTCGGGGGTGGACTTGACAATGGTCACAGGCTCGCTGAACACCACGTCGAACACCATCTCGGCCCACTTGGAGGTGTAGAAAGAGTCGTCGGCAGGACTGGTGCTCTCATACTTGAACACGGCCGCGCCGCTCTCGTCGATGGTGAAATAGTCGCTCCAGTAGTTGGCGCGGTAGGAGGAGGCGCTGCCGCCGGGCACCACCACCGTGGTGGCCGGACAGTTGTAGAACGGGTTGTCGTACTCCTCGTAGACATCCTCGATGCTCGGGGCCGAGGAGCCGAGGCAGGTCACCGAGGCCAGGGCCGTGCAGCCGTTGAAGGCGTGGGGGTAGACGGCCTTGACCGCCGAGGGGATGACCACCGAGGTGACATTCTTGTTGCCTGCAAAGGCGCCGTCAAGGATATAGGGCATGTTGTCGGGCAGCCGCAGCTCGCCCGACAGCTTGGTGTCGGCAAAGCCCTGCTCGCCGATGTAGACCAGGCTCGCGGGGAAGTTGACGGTCTCCAGGGCCGACTGGCAGAAGGCGTAGTCGTCAATGGCCAGCATGCCCTTGGGCAGGGTGACACGCTTCACCTCGCTGCCCCAGAACGCGCCGCCGTTGATGCCGATGCAGCGGATGCTGACATTCACCTTGTCCGTGCCCTTCATGGGCACGGCGTAGAGCATGCGGTTGTCGGCCGAGTAGAGGCAGCCGTCGGACACGTGGAAGCTCTTGTTGGCCGCGTCCACCGAGATGGAGGCCACGCCGGTCCTGGCAATGACCCCGGTGCCAATGGTGTCGACACCCGCGGGGATGCTGATGGCGGCCAGCGCCGAGCAGTTGCAGAACACCTCGTCGCCGATGGCTTTCAGGGCGGCCGGCAGCTCCACGCTCTTCAGCGACGCGCAGCCGTTGAACGTGCCGTCATCCAGCTTGGCAAGCCCCGAGGGGAGCTTCACCGTCTCCAGCTTGGCGCAGTTGAGGAATGCCTTGGCGCCCAGCTTCTCCAGGCTCTGGGGCAGCGTCACGCCGGTCAGGGGGCACTTGTAGAAGGCCGAGGTGCCTATCGTCTTCAAGCCCTCGCCGAACTTGACGCTGGCCAGGCTGTTGCAGGTGAAGAAGGCGCTGTTGCCGATAGCCTCGACCGAGGCGGGTATCTCGATGCTGGTCAGCTTGGTCGAGTTGAAAGCATAGTCGCCAATGTACTTGAGCCCCTCAGGCAGGCTGACCGAGGCCAGGCCCGACGAGCGGAACGCGCCGTAGTAAAGGGTGTCGACAGTCTCGGGCAGCGTCACGGATGTGGCCTCTGACCACGCAAACGCGCTCTCGCCGATGCTGGTCACGGTGTAGTCCGTACCGTCAATGCTCACGGTGGCGGGGATGACGTAGGAGGTTGCGTCAGAACCGCTCACCTCGTCGACAACCTGCGCCGTCCTGAGCTTCGCGTCGGTCACGGCATACTTCAGCCCGCCGATGGCACACTCCTGTGCGCCCGCGCACAGGCTGGCAAGCGCCATCATGGAAAGTAAAAATCTCTTCTTCATAAACTATTCCTTAAAAAATGGAACCCACGTTATCCCGGACCGGCACGCGGGGTTCCCTTTCGCGCACCGCCCGTTACAATCTGTTGGTTGACAGCTGCAAAGTTAGCGATATTGGGTGAAAAAGCGCGCTTTTTTATACCAAATGCTTTCAATTTTGGCATTATTAGGAATAATTTACAGATTGTTTGCCCATCATTGCGACAGGATGCAACCGCTGCGGCACCCGGGGGAAAGGGCGCCGAGGCGGCCCCCCGGCTGCCATTCGGCCTGTCTCGCGCTGCAGAACGGGCCGGATGAGGCGGCAGAACGGTGCGTTTCGCGCGCCAGGACGGGCCAAATGAGGCGGCAGGACGGTGCGTTTCGCGCGCCAGGACGGGCCGGACGGGAAACGGGGGCGGGCCGGGGCAGATGCAGGGCGCGCGCCCTGCATCTGCCCAAAAAACCTGAAAAAGGCCGAAAAAGGGGTGCCAAAGTAACGCATTTGCATAAAAATCAGTAACTTTGCGGCGTAATATTACATCAGCATTATGAAAATAGCTTTAATCGGCTACGGCAAGATGGGCAGGATGATCGAGCAGATAGCCCTCAGCCGCGGCCACGAGATTGTGAGTGTCATTGACATAGACAACCAGGAGGACTTTGACAGCGAGGCCTTCGCCTCGGCCGACGTGGCCATCGAGTTCACCAACCCCCAGGCGGCCTACGGCAACTACCTGAAGGCGTTTGCCAAGAACGTCAAGGTGGTGAGCGGCTCCACCGGCTGGATGAAGGAGCACGGCGACGACGTGAGGCGGATGTGCGGCGAGGGCGGGCACACCCTGTTCTGGGCCTCCAACTTCAGCATCGGCGTGGCCATCTTCTCGGCCGTGAACCGCTACCTGGCCGGCATCATGAACGGCTTTCCGCAGTATGACGTGCAGATAGAGGAGACCCACCACGTCCACAAGCTCGACCACCCGAGCGGCACGGCCATCACACTGGCCGAGGAGATCGTGGAGCGGCTCGACCGCAAGCGGGGGTGGGCGGCGGGCACCCTGACCGGGCCCGACGGCGCCGTCAGCGGAACCGGGGACACGCCGGCCGGCGAGCTGCGCATCGACAGCGTGCGCCGGGGCGAGGTGCCGGGCATCCACACCGTGACCTACAACTCAGAGGCCGACAGCATCACCATCACCCACGACGCGCACTCGCGCAAGGGGTTCGCCCTGGGCGCCGTGCTGGCCGCCGAGTTCACCGCCAGCCACAGCGGACTGCTCACCATCAGCGACATGTTCAAGTTCTGAACGGCGGCGCGACAACCAACTTCACCGACATTAAACGCACTATGAACAAAGCAACAAGCAAGAGCCGGCAGTGGCTCAAGATGGGCGTGGCGATGACGCTCTACCTGGCCTTCCTCCTGTGGGTGAAGAGCTGGTGGGGACTCGTCGTGACCCCCTTTATCTTTGACGTTTACATCACCAAGAAAATCAAGTGGCAGTGGTGGAAGGACGCCGAGGGGCCCACGCGCTTCATCATGTCGTGGGTCGACGCCATCGTGTTCGCCCTGGTGGCCGTCTACTTCATCAACCTCTTCTTCTTCCAGAACTACGTCATCCCATCGAGCTCGCTGGAGAAGTCGCTCCTCACGGGCGACTACCTCTTTGTGAGCAAGGTGAGCTACGGCCCGCGCATACCGCAGACGCCGCTCACCATGCCGCTCACCCAGCACACGCTGCCCGTGCTCGACTGCAACTCCTACATCGCGTGGCCCCACTGGGACTACCGCCGCGTGAAGGGGCTGGGCCGGGTGCAGCTCAACGACATCGTGGTGTTCAACTACCCCTCGGGCGACACGCTCTGCTCCAGCCCGCGCTACCAGGCGCAGGACTTCTACATCATGTGCTACGCCATCGGCGAGCAGCTGTGGCCGGGGCACCCCAACCCCGACTCGCTCGGCGCCCTGAAGCGGCGCGACTACTATGCGGCCGTCTACCAGATGGGGCGCAGCTACATCGCGGAGAACAGCGGCGAGTACGGCGACATCATCAGCCGGCCAACCGACCGCCGCGAGAACTACGTGAAACGCTGCGTGGGACTGCCGGGCCAGACGCTGCAGATCAAGGACCGCATCGTGTACCTTGACGGCAAGGCCAACAAGGAGCCGGACAACGTGCAGTACACCTACTACGTGACACTGCGCCAGCAGCTGCCCGACGCCCTGCTCAAGGAGCTGGGCATCTCGGAGGAGGACCTGGTGAGCCTGCACAACAACGGGTTCATGCCGCTCACCGGGCGGGCCGCGGCCGCGCTCAGGGCGCGCAAGGACCTGGTGGCAGACGTGCGGCTGAACACCGACCCCTCGGGCGACGGCATCTACCCGCACGACGGCAACACCCACTGGACACGCGACAACTACGGCCCGGTGTGGATTCCGAAAAGGGGGGAGAGCATCGCGCTGACGCTCGACAACCTGCCCGTGTACGACCGCCCCATACGTGTCTACGAGGGCAACGACCTCAGGGTGAGGGGCGGCAGGATATACATCAACGGCAAGCCGGCCTCGCGCTACACGTTCAAGATGGACTACTACTGGATGATGGGCGACAACCGGCACAACTCGGCCGACTCGCGCTACTGGGGCTTCGTGCCCGAGGACCACATCGTGGGCAAGCCCATCTTCATCTGGTGGTCGAGCGACCCCGACCGCCACGGATTCTCGGGCGTGCGGTGGAACAGGCTCTTCAAGTTTGTGGATGACATTAAGTGACGCCCTGCGGTGGCTCGCCGCCTTTGCAGCCGCCGCCCTCGGCATGCTGCTGTTCCGGGCGACGGTGGCCACGCTGTGCGTGGTGGGCGGCACCGCGCTCGAGCCGCAGCTGCTCCCGGGCGACCGCGTGGTGGTGAACCGCTGGAGCTACGGCCTGCGCACCGGCAGCCGCGACGGCCTGTTCGGCTACGGACGGCTGGGCCGGCAGCCCATCGCCAAGGGCGACATCGTGGCCATGGACAGCCCGCTGAAGGGGGTCACGGGCATCTTCCTGTGCCGCTGCACGGCTCTGCCGGGCGACACCGTGCGCGCGGGCGGCGACCTGCTGGTGGTGCCCGGGCGCAAGGCCACCTGCGCCGACGAGGACTACTACTGGGTGGAGGCCGTGGCCGGAGGCGCACACATGGGCAGCCGGCAGTTCGGATTCGTGCCCGAGAGCAGCATCATCGGACGGGCATGCCTGGTGCTCTTCAGCCACGACGACAGCAAGCCGCCGCTCACAGGCTACCGCAGCGGGCGCACGCTCGCCGCCATAGGGCGCTGACAGGGCGCAAGGCAGACACAGCACAACGCCACAGGCAACACGGCAAAAACACGGCGGAAAATGAACAGCGCGCTACTTTCATCAACCTATTTCGGACCCGTGCAGTGGTACCAGAAGCTGGCACGCTATGACGAGGTGTGGCTCGAGGAGCACGACAGCTACCAGAAACAGACCTACCGCAACCGCTGCGTCATTGCCACGGCACAGGGCACACAGACGCTCACCGTGCCCGTGGAGCGCGACGGCGGCGGACGCGCACGCATCAGCGACCACGGCAACTGGAGGCGGCTGCACTGGCACGCGCTGGTGAGCGCATACAGCGAGTCTCCCTTCTTCGACTACTATGCCGACGACCTGCGGCCCTTCTTCGAGCGCAGGTGGACGTGGCTCTACGACTTCAACCGCGACATCTGCCGCACGGTGTGCGCGCTGCTCGACATCCGCCCCACCCTGAGGCTGACAGAAAGCTACCAGAAGGCGCCGGGCATGGACGACTTCCGCGAGGCCATCAGCCCCAAGCACCCGGCTCCCGACCCCGACTTTGACGCGCGCCCCTACTACCAGGTGTTCGCCCGCAGGCACGGCTTCACCCCCAACCTGAGCGTGCTCGACCTGCTGTTCAACATGGGGCCCGAGGGCATCTTCTGGCTGGTGAAAAGCCCTGCCGTCCGCCATCCGCCATCGCCGTAGGCGGCCACCCGCCAATCGCCACCCAAGACCTGTCACCCTGCGGCGCAGCCCCTTCTCCATTTTCCATTCCTCATCCTTCAACAAAAAACAACTGCGACAATGAAAAAAATCATTCGACTGACACTCGCGCTCGCACTCGCCGCCACGGCGGGACAGGGGGCGCAGGCCGCCTCGTTCGGCTATACCGACGGCAGCTGCGGCCGCGACAACATCTTCCGCCGGGGCACCGGCAAGGCACAGGGCATGGCCATCCGCATCGGCAAGGAGAAGCTGGCCCTGCTCAAGGGCTGCACCATCAGCGCCGTCGAGTTTGTCTCGGGCTCTGCCAACGCCGCCAACAAGAAGCTGCGCGTGTTTGTGGGCGCATCGCTCACGGACAGCCCGCTGGCCAGCGACTCGGTGAGCATCCGCAAGGCCAACAAGTGGCAGACGGCAACACTGACCAGCCCCTATACCATCACCGGCAACGAGGAGGAGCTGTACGTGGGCTACACGGCCACCATCAACAGCACCTACCGGATGCTGTCGGCCGACATGAGCGCCGACTTCGAAGGCTGCTGCTACGTTTACAACGACGGCACGTGGGAGGACACCTACGGCCTGGGCGTGGGCGGCGTCAACCTGCGCGCGGTCATTGACGGCGCACCGGCATACACCGACCTCATCGTCAAGCCGCTGAGCCTGTCGGGCTACTTCAAGAGCGGCACCCAGTACGAGGTGGAAACGCAGGTGTTCAACGCCGGGACGGAGACCGTCAGCAGCATGGACTTCGGCTACAACATCAGCGGACAGGAGGGCGAGGTGTACAGCTACACCGGCCTGGCGCTGCAGCCCGGACAGGCCAAGACCATCACCCTGCCCTTCGTGAGCCGCACCGGCAACCGGGAGCTGACGCTCTCGGTGAACGCCACGGGCGTGAACGGCGACGGAAAGGAGGCCGACACGTCGGACAACCAGTGCGAGGCGAGCGCCTTCTTCTACCCCGAGAGCATGGAACGCATGCTGCTGGTGGAGAACTTCACCGGACAGGACTGCAGCAACTGCCCCGCCGGCCACGCCACGCTGCACCAGGCCCTGGAGCAGTGGGGGCTGCCGGTGGCCTCGGTGAGCCACCACTTCGGCTACTATCCCGACAAGTTCACCATGGACGACGACACCAAGTACTCGTGGTTCTACGGGGCGGGCAGCATCTACGCGCCGGCCGTCACCGTCAACCGCACGGTGAACCCGCTGGTGGGCGCGGTGCCGGTATTCGGCGCCTCGGGACTGAAGACGGGCGACGTGCTGGCCACCATGACCTACGTGCAGGAGAAGACGCAGCCCTACGTGTCGCTCAACCTCGAGACCGCCTACGACAAGGACTCCAGACAGCTGAAGGTGAAGCTGCAGATCCTGCCCCACACCGACATGCCCACCGGACAGACACTGTTCAACGTGTTCATCACGCAGGACAGCATCCGCGCACGCCAGAGCGCCGGCGGAACAAACTATGTGCACAACAGCGTGTTCCGCGGCACACTGACCGGCAACGCCTGGGGCCTGCTGGCCGACCTCAAGCCGGGGCAGGTGACCACGTGGGAGACCACCTACACCCTGCCCGACAGCATCGAGTCGGACTACTACTCGAAGAACAACGTGGAATATGGCGACACGGACTGTCCCTACACCCAGTCGGACCCGGGACAGATGAAGGTGGTGGCCTTTGTGGCAGCCTATGACAACAGCAGCTGCCTGAACAACCCGGTGTACAACTGCACCGTGGCAGACTTCGGCGCGAGCCACACCCAGACGGGCTTTGCCACCGCCATCAGCGGTGTGGAGCGTGACGCAGCACCGGCGGCAAGCCTGCGCGTGGAAGGCCGGCGCATCGTGGCCGGCGGCAATGTGGACCGCATGGAGGTGTTCGACCTCCAGGGCCGCCAGACCGGCGCCGAGGTGGGCGCCGCCGGCGTGTACATCGTGCGCCTGACGGCCGGCGGGCGCACCGTGAGCCGCAAGGTCGCCGTGAGATAGCCCGGACAAAGACAGCCCGGAACACAGGACAGACAACAACAAACACTTACTGACAGATGAAACACGCGATTCTTTCACTCTTCCTGCTCGCCGCGGCACAGCTGAGCCACGCGCAGCAGCCGGCGGCGCTGTCGCCCGGCAGCCGCATCCTGCTGCACGGCAGGGCCGCCACAGCCGGCGCGGCGCGCCACCTCGGCGCAGCCGGACAGACGGCGAGGGCCTTCGTGGCCTTCGACCCGGCCGCCATGGACTGGCAGGCCCTGGAGGCGCTCGGTGTCACCACCGGCGCGCGCACAGCCTCGGCAGTGACCGCCACCATACCGCTGGACAGGCTGGAAGCCGTGGCACGGGTGCGCGGCGTGCGCTACGTGCAGACGGGAAGCGCCGTGGCACAGCAGCTTGACAAGGCACGCGCCGAGACCGGCGCCGACAACACCCGCAACGGCGCCGGACTGGACCGGGCCTACACCGGCAAGGGCGTGGTGGTGGGCGTCGTCGACAAGGGCTTCGACTACACGCACAAGGCGTTCTACGACGCCGGCGGCCGCCTGCGCATCAGCCGCGTGTGGGAGCAGACCACCAAGGCGTCGGAACGCTTCCAGGCGCCGCAGCCTTTCGGCTACGGCGCCGAGCTGCGCGCACAGGCTGACCTGGAGTGGGCCATGGGCGACATCGCCGGCAACTCCCACGGCACCCACGTGGCGAACATCGCGGCCGGCGGGGGGCTGCTGGCCGGAGGCAGCTACCAGGGCGTGGCCCCGGACGCCGAGATCGTGCTGGTGAGCATGGACGCCAACTCGGCCGACAACGTGGCCATAGCCGACGCTGTGGCCTACATCTTCGCCTATGCCGACTCGGTGGGAAAGCCCTGCGTGGTGAACCTGAGCCTCGGAACGCAGACAGGGCCGCACGACGGCACCTCGCTGTTTGACACCATGGCCGACGCCATGCAGGGGCCGGGACGCCTCATCGTCGGCTCGGCCGGCAACCACCGCACGGACAAGTTCCACCTGGCACGGCAGTTTGCCGGGGCCGAAGACAGCGCGCTGCGCACCTTCATCAACTACTACAGCGGGCCGTCGGTGTCGAACAGGGGCGGCGAGCTGGACATTTGGGGCACGCCGGGAATGGAGTTCGAGGTGAGGGTCATGGCCTACAACACCTTCAGCAAGGTGGCCAAGGCCACGGCAACGGTCTACCCGTCGGACGAGCCCACACAGGCCGTGCGCTTCAGCGGCTACATGACAGACAGCCTCGTGGCGGCCTCGGAGGTGAGCCCGCTCAACGGCAAGCCTCACGTGCGCATCGCCTCGGCGGTGAGCGGGCTGCGGAAGAACTACGCGCTGGCCATCGAGATTGTGCCGAAGACGGCCGGGCAGGTGGACATCTGGGCCGACAACACCTTTCTCGGACTGTCTGACAAGGGTGTCGAGGGGTTCGCACAGCCCACCACCGAGACCACCATCGCCGAGCTGGGTGGCACGGGCAGGCGCATCGTCTCCGTGGGGGCCTACACCACGCGCAGCGACTACACGCTGTACGGCGAGACCACACCGACAGCCACCGGCGAGACCCTGGGCGCCATCTGGAGCCACTCGAGTAACGGCCCGACAGCCGACGGCCGCATGAAACCCGAGGTGGCCGCACCCGGCTGCATGATTGTATCGGCCCTGTCGGCCAACGACAACTCGGGCACTACCCTCGTGGCAGCAAGCATTGCCGGCGACAGCCGCAACTACCAGTATGGCTACATGCAGGGAACCTCGATGTCGGCGCCCTTTGTCACCGGCACCGCAGCCACATGGCTGCAAGCCTGCCCCGACCTCTCGCCCGAGCAGCTGCGCGAGGTGCTGGCCGCAACGGCGCGCCTCGACAGCCACACGGGCGACGCCAGGCAGGCGGAGGCCCTGGGCTTCGGCTACGGCAAGGTTGACGTGTGGGCCGGGGCCAAGGCTTGCGCACAGCTGGCCGCATCGGGCATCCGCGGCGTTGCCGACCCCGGAGACGGCTGGGTGCTGGGCACGGGCGGACGGCTCCGGCTGGCGTTCACCGCAGCGACGGCACGCGCCGAGGTGACGCTCCGCACGCTGGACGGCCGCACCGTGAGCCGGCAGCTGCTCGGCAACATCGCCGCCGGGACGGAAGTCGAGCCGGCAGGAAGCCGCGCCCTGCACGGTGTCTACGTGCTCAGCGTGAAGACCGAGCGCGGCTCAGGCAGCCGGAAGGTGGCCTTTTAGCCCAAATCGGCCATTAGATTCCGTCCCGGGTTGCCGTTGATTCCGTGCAGCTTGCCACGTAAGTGTTGAAGGCACAGCGGGCTATGGCGAAACACTTACGGCAGCAAGATGCCGGAAGAAACAGTGACAAGGGGCGGAAAGAGGGAAAACTTCTCACTTCTTTTGCCTGTTTCAGTCTGATGACCGATTTGGGTTTAGGCACCCACACAAAAGCAAAGCAGGGGCCACAGAACGACTGTCTGTGGCCCCTGCTGCGTCTTGGCAAGCGCTGTGCGGCTCCTACTTGTTCTTCTTCGGCTTGCGGCGCGCCCACCCCTCTTCGGAGAAGTCGGGCTCCTCGCCGCGCAGCTCCTTGAAGCTGGGGCTGAGGAACTGCATCCACTCGTCCCTGCCAAACTTCTTCTGGGGGGCTGCCAGCCTCCGCTCGCGGCGGCCCTCGCCCTGGCTGTCACGCCGCTGGCGGCCCTCACGCGGCCCGCGCTGTGACCCGCCGCCCTGCTCGGCGTCGTTGCACCGCACCTCGCGGCCCTTGTAGCGGATGCCGTCGAGCGCGCGCATCACCTTGGCGGCGTCGCCCTCGGGCACCTCGATATACGAGAACTGCGGCATCAGGTCGATGTGGCCCACCTGCTGGCGCCCGCCAAGGTGCTTGTTGAGCAGCTGCATCACCTCGCCGGGATAGAAGCCGTGGGCTTTGCCGAGGTTGACAAACAGGCGGCGGTAGCCCTGCTCGGCCTTGCGCGGCCCGCGCTGGCGCGTGCGCTCGCGGGCCTTGCCCTTGGAGCGGTCGCTCCCCTTCCCGTCAGCCGGCTGCTCGATTTCGGGCGCGTCGGCATAGTAGGACAGGAAGCGGCCGAACTCGCGGCTGACCATCTTCTTGATGATGTCCTCCTTGTCAAAAAACTCGAAGTGGCGGTTGATCTCGTCCATAAAGGGCGCAATCTGCTCGTCGTTCACGTCGGTCTTCACAATCTCGTCCATCACCTTGTAGAGCTGCTTGGTGCAGATTTCCTGCGGCGTGGGTATCTTCCCGGCCACAAACTCCTTGCCGATGGTGCGCTCAATCTCGCGCATCTTGCGGCGCTCGCGCGTGTGGATGATGGCTATCGACGTGCCCTTCTTGCCGGCACGGCCCGTTCGGCCGCTGCGGTGGGTGTAGCTCTCGATGTCGTCGGGCAGCCCGAAGTTGATGACATGGGTGAGGTCGGTGACGTCAAGGCCGCGCGCGGCCACGTCGGTGGCCACGAGGAGCTGGGTGAGGTGGTTGCGGAACTTCTGCATGGTGAGGTCGCGCTGCTGCTGGCTCAGGTCGCCGTGCAGGCTCTCGGCGTTGTAGCCGTCGTGTATGAGCTTGTCGGCAATCTCCTGGGTCTCGCGCTTGGTGCGGCAGAAGATGATGGCATAGATGCGGGGGTTGTAGTCAACGATGCGCTTCAGGGCCAGGTACTTGTCCTTGGCGCTGACCATGTAGTAGATGTGGTTCACGTTCTCGGCGCCCTCGTTGCGGCTGCCCACCACAATCTCCTTGTAGTCGTGCAGGTAGTTCTTGGCAATGCGCTCGATCTCCTTGCTCATGGTGGCCGAGAAGAGCAGCGTGTTGCGGTCGTCTGGAATGCCCTCGAAAATGGCGTTGATACTCTCCGAGAAGCCCATGTTGAGCATCTCGTCGGCCTCGTCGAGCACCACGTTGCGCACGCTGTCAAGCTGCACCTTGCCGCGGTTCATCAGGTCGATGAGGCGGCCCGGGGTGGCCACGATGATCTGTGCGCCGTGCCGCAGCTGCCGTATCTGGTTCTCAATGGAGGCGCCGCCGTAGACAGCCACCACGTGAAGGCCGGGGATGTACTTGGAAAAGTCGCTCAGGTCGTCGGCTATCTGGAGGCAGAGCTCGCGCGTTGGACTGAGCACCAGGGCCTGGGTCGCGCTGCTCGAGGTGTCAATGCGCTGCAGCACGGGGATGCCGAAGGCGGCTGTCTTGCCCGTTCCTGTCTGGGCCAGGGCGATGATGTCATTACGGTTGCCGAGCAAATAGGGAATCACTTCCTCCTGTACAGGCATAGGATGCTCGAATCCTAACTCTTCAATGGCGCGGCGAATCTCTTCGCTGACGCCAAGTTCTTCAAATGTCTTCAATATGTATAAAAATGAAATTTCGGTGCAAAATTACTGAAAATAAATGGGTTTCGCCTTACAAAACCCATTTATTTTCAAGTTCGGCCCATTTGTTCAAGGCTTGAGGCTATTTCCTTGTCTCAAGGCGCAGGCCGGCCTTGGGCAGCCGTGAGCTGACGCTCACCTGCACCTTGCCAGCTTTCCGCGTGCTGCGCACCACGATGAGGGCGCGCCCGTTCCATGTGGTGACACGCGGCGACACGGTAGGTTCAAGGTCGCGGAAGTTGGCCGACGCGGCTGCCATGAGCTGCCCCTGTCCAGTCACCGTCACGCTGGCGGCAATGGCGGAGTCGGGCACCACGCGCCCGTTCCTGTCGACCACCTCAAGGGTGATGAACGAGAGGTCCTGCCCGTCGGCCGTGAGTGTGCGGCGGTCGGGGGTGAGGCGCAGGGCGGCCGGCTCGCCGGCCGTGGCAAGGGTGGCCTGCGCTCCCGACGGGACGTCCGCCCTGAGCACGCCGGGCCTGTAAGGCAGCGTGAACGTGGCCTTGAACTTGGTGGCCCGGCTCACCTTCCTGGTCCCCACAAGCTTGCCGTCCAGGTAGAGGCTCGCCTCGGGCTGGCGCGTGCATACCTCCACCTCGATGGGCTTGCCCTCCCAGCCCTGCCAGTTCCACGACTCCCAGGTGGGCCACACACTCCACATGGTCTCCCTAATCGCGCCCCGGTATCCGTCGGGCTCCCTGACGGCCATGTAAACCTGCTCGGACGCCGGCCGTGCGCCGGCCGACGCGCTCCACAGCATCTGGCGGTAGTGCGAGATGGGCTTGCGCCAGCCCGTGATGTCCACATCGCCGCAGTAGGCCCCGTGGCAGGGGAAGTGCTTGCGCTGGAAGTGCTCGCCCTCGGTCTGGCCCCTGTAATAGTAGCGGCCGATGCCCGACTCGCCCAGGTAGTCAAGTCCGGTCCACACGATGTCGCCCACGATATAGGGGTAGTCGGCCGTGTTGGCCCAGTTGCTGAACGCGTCGCGTGGATAGCTCTCGGTCTGCCACATCACGCGGGCGGGGCACCGCCGGTGGTCGTCCTTGTGATGGTTGATGGTGTAGTTGTAGCCCACGACATCGAGCACCTCGGCATGGGGGTCAAAGTAGGGCCACTCGCCGTTTTCCCACGAGCAGAGGGCCTCGGTGACCGGGCGCGTGGGGTCGAGGCTGAGCACCTGGCGCTTGAACTTGCGCGCCGTGGTGACCACGGCAATGTCACGGCGCTCCATCACCTCGTTGCCAATGCTCCAGCAGATTACCGACGGATGGTTGCGGTCGCGCAGCACCATGGCGCTGAGGTCCTCGCGCCAGCAGGAGTCGATGACCGTGGAATAGTCGCCCCTGGTCTTCTGGCGGTACCAGCCGTCAAACGCCTCGTCAATGACCAGCATGCCCAGCGAGTCGCAAGCGTCCATGAAGGCGCGCGTGGCGGGGTTGTGACTGGTGCGAATCAGGTTGAAGCCGGCCTCTTTCATCAGTCTCACCTTGCGGATTTCGGCGCGGTCGAACGCCATGGCCCCGAGCACGCCGTTGTCGTGGTGCACGCACGCGCCGTTGAGCAGCATGGGCTTGCCGTTGAGCATGAAGCCGCGCTCCGCGTCGAAGCTGAACGTGCGGATGCCGTATTTCACAGCGCGGCGGTCAACGGCCTTGCCGCCCTCGAGCAGCTCCACCACGGCCTCATAGAGCGAGGGTGATTCTGTTGACCACAGCTTGGGCGCGCTGACCGCAAAGGTGGCGGTGACGGTCGCGGCGCCCTTGGCGGGCACCGTGACGCGCTGCCGGCTGCCACCCACGGCCACCGTGGCCCGGCGCGCGGCGGCGGAGCCGTTCTCGACGGTCACCTCAACCTGCACGGTGGCCCGGCTGTCGCTCACGCCGGGGGTGGTGACAAACACGCCATTGTCAGCAATGCGCAGCGACGGACTGGCTTGCAGCCACACGTGGCGGTAGATGCCCGAGCCGGAGTACCAGCGGCAGTTTGGCTGCAGCGCGTTGTCCACGCGCACGGCCACCACATTGTCGCCGCCGGAACGGCCCGCGCCAGCGCGCCGGCCTTTTCCGCCGCGGTTCAGATAGGGGGTGATGTCAACCTTGAACGGCGTATAGCCATAGGCGTGGGTCGCGGCAAGCTGTCCGTTGACATAGACCTGCGACTTCTGGTAAACGCCCTCGAAATGCAGGCACACCCTGTCCGCGCCGGCCGGCGCGGCGAACGTCTTGCGGTACCAGCCGACGCCGCCGGGATAATAGCCTCCGTCGTTGCCCGTCGGGGCCTCGGCGCAAGGTGCGTGACTGATGTCCCAGTCGTGGGGCAGGTCGACGCGCTGCCACCGGCTGTCATCATACGAGGGGGCCTCGGCTCCCTTGGCATCCTGCTCACAGAACTTCCACCCGAAGTCAAAGAGCGTGCTGCGGCTCTGCGCCACAGCGGTGACACTTGCTGCCGCAAGGGCAAGTGAAAGTAAGAACGGTCTGATCATAAAGAAAATACAAAATGGGTTAGCCAGGAAAATCAAATGGGTTAGCCAGGAATTTTACAGCCGAGCTTGTGTCCTGCCGCTCCGGCCGGCGCTCCGGCCGGCGACAGCTGCCGGAGAGGGCAAGCCTGGGCGGGTCGCAACGGACTTTCCGGCAGCAAAGATAGCCGTTTTTTGGGGTTTCAGCGCCATTCCGCACGGATTATCTTTGGCAAGGTCGCCCTTTTTTTCTTAATTTTGCAAAACCAAGCGTGGCACGCACTTGCGCTGTCTGCCAGACGCGAAGCCCGGCCACTGTCTCTTTCGCCTTCTCGCTGCCGCCGTTGTCTCGCCACAGCCCGCCTGCGGCCTGGCGCTTCCGCCGGCAAGCTGCCCGAGACAGGCGGCAGCCAGCGACAAGTCCAATGACCTGCTTGGGTCGAACTTACAACAATACAAAACTGAAATGGAAATGGAGAAAATCTGTATTTTCTGCTCGGCCAACAGCAACATCGCGCCCGAATATTTCGAGGCGGCGGCCGGGCTGGGCCGCTGGGCGGCCGAGAGCGGGCGCACCGTGGTGTTCGGCGGGTGCGACCTGGGGCTGATGGCCTGCGTGGCCAAGGCCGCGAGGGCGGCCGGCGGGCGCACCATAGGCGTGGTGCCCACCCTCATCGAGGAGCGCGGGGCCGCCAGCGACGAGATGGACGTGTGCATCCCCTGCGCCGACCTGACCGACCGCAAGGCGCTCATGATGGCGCAGAGCGACATGTTTGTGGTGCTGCCGGGCGGCATCGGCACGCTCGACGAGCTGTTCACCGTGGCGGCCATGGCCACGCTGGGCTATCACCGCAAGCCCATCGCGCTCTACAATGTTGGCGGGTTCTGGAACACGCTCATCGCCCTGCTTGACGACCTCCAGGCCAAGGGCATGGTGAGGGGCGACTGGCGCAGGGTTATCCGCGTGGCCGGCACGCTCGGCGACATCAAGCGGATGGCGGAAGGGGAGTGACAGCCCCGGCCCGCCCCGCCGCGCCCAGCCGGGCCATGCTGCGTCTGAAGATGGCGACATAAAGCGCGCCGGCCACCATGAGGCACACAGGAAAGGCCGACCACACCCCCACCAGTCCGTAGCCAAGGCAGATGCCCAAAAGCCAGCTGAGGGGCAGGGAAACGACGAAATAGGCCACAAAGGAGGCATACATCAGGGGGCGCATGCGGCCCAGGCCGCGCAGGGCGTTGGCAAAGGTGCACTGAAGGCCGTCGCCGAACTGGTAGAGAATGAGGGGGATGACGGTCTGGGCGACAAGCACGCCCACCGTGGCGTCGTCGGTAAACCAGCCGCCTATCTGGTGGCGCAGGAAGAAGATGGGCACCGACACCGTGGCGGCCATGGCCAGAATCAGGCGGAACCCGGCCCGTGTGGTGTCGCTGATGGCCTGCAGGTCGCCCTGCCCGCTGAAATGGCTCACGCGCACCGACACGGCCACGGCGATGCCCAGGTAGACCATGTAGAACAGTCCGGAAACGGTAATCATCACCTGGTGGGCGGCCAGGGCGGTGGTGCCTATCCAGCCCACGAACACAGCGGTGAGCGAGAAGGCGGCCGTCTCCATGCCGGTCTGGAGGGCCGAGGGCCAGCCCAGGGCGCTGAGACGGCGGAACACGGCCCAGTCGGTGGGTCCGGCGGCGAAGCCGCGGCGGAACACGCGGTAGCGGCGGAAGCCGAAGAACACCGCCATGAACATGGCCACCATGAGCACGCGCGACAGGGCCGTGCTCACGCCGGCGCCGAGCAGGCCCGCCTCGGGCAGCCCCCAGTGGCCGTAGATCAGGGCGTAGTTGCCGGCAATGTTGGCCAGGTTGCTCACCACCATCACCACCATCGACACCTTGGTGTGGCCCAGGGTGTCGAAAAGCTGGCGGAACATGTTGGTCCAGCAGACGAAGGGCAGCGACAGCAGGTTGACCAGCAGGTAGGGGCGGATGAGCGGCAGCAGCTCCTCGGGCTGCCCCATCCGCCCCACAAAGGTGTAGAGCAGGGCCGAAACGCCCATCAGCATGGCGGCCAGCAGGGTGTTGGCCACCGCGGCTGCACGCACCACACCGCCTATCCGGCCGAGCTCGCCACGGCCGAAGCGGCGGCCCACCTCTGGGGTGAGGGACATGGCGAAGCCCATGGCGAAGACGATGAGCAGCATGATGAGGGTGTTGACAAAGCTGGCCGCGGCCAGCTCGCGCATGCCATAGTGGCCCACCATGAGGGTGTCGGCAAAGCTGAGCACCACGTTCCCGATGTTGCCCACCACAATGGGCAGTCCCAGCGAGACGAGGGCGCGGCAGTGGCTGGCGAGTGACGGACGGGGTTTCATTCCTTTTTTAAAGCTGGTATCCATTGTTATTCGTGTGTAAACGGGTGCCCTGGGCTGCCCATAGCTGCCAAAGCGTCACCTGTGCTTGGCAATGCGCCGGCGGGTGACAGTCCGCCCACCCCGGACAAAGGGGTTGCAAAGTTACGCATAAAAGGACGATCCGGCAAGAGGCACGCCAGTGAAACGGCCCTTGAAGCCCTCGGAACGGTCACTTTTCCGCCTTTTTCCAACCGGCCGTCCGTTTTTTTCCATATATTTGCATCTGCCAAACCTACACATCACAAACACTGTAACCTATGCTGACAGATTTCACCCTGCGACTGATTGCCGCCCTGCTGCTGGGCGGCGCGATAGGCCTCGAGCGCGAGATGCGGTCGAAGGACGCGGGTTTCCGCACCCATGTGCTCGTGGCGCTTGGCAGCGCGCTGTTCACCCTTGTGTCACAATACGGCTTCGGCTCCGAAGCGAGAGACGTGTCGCGCGTGGCGGCGCAGGTGGTGTCGGGCATCGGCTTCCTGGGCGCGGGCACCATCATCTTCCAGAAGAACGTGGTGCGCGGCCTCACCACAGCGGCCGGGCTGTGGGTCACGGCGGCCATAGGCATGGCCTGCGGCACGGGCCTCTACGCGATGGCCGGCATCACCACGGCGCTGGTCCTCGTGGGCCTCGAGTCCATCAGCGTGGTGCTGCCGCGCCTCGGCACCATCAGCGTGCAGCTGTCGTTCACGGCCTCTGACCGGCAGAGCGTGCGCGACGTGCTCGCCCGGCTGAAGGCCGGCGGCGTCGAGATTGTCACCCTGGAGATGAAGCGGGGGGGCGCGCCGCACGGCTCGCAGCTCGCGGTGACCATGGACGTGAAGATGAAGCGCGACGGCCACAGCGCCAAGATAGCCGACTGCCTCGCCGAGTTTGACGACGTGATTGTCTCGAACATGGAGTAGCTCCGGGGCCTTCAGGAAAGCGCGGGGGCCGCCGCCGGCGGCAGAACAGGCCCGCAGAAACGGCAGGAGGTGCCGCGGAATCGCTCCGCGGCACCTCCTGTCGTTATGCCATTCCGGCTCAGTCGGCCAGCTTGGCTTTGATGAACTCGCGGTTCAGGCGCGCGATGTTGGCGATCGACTCGTTCTTGGGGCACTCGGCCTCGCAGGCACGCGTGTTGGTGCAGTTGCCGAAGCCCAGCTCCTCCATCTTCATCACCATGGCCTTGGCGCGCCGTGCGGCCTCGGGGCGTCCCTGCGGGAGCAGCGCGAGCTGCGACACCTTGGACGACACGAAGAGCATGGCCGAGCCGTTCTTGCAGGCGGCCACGCAGCAGCCGCAGCCGATGCAGGTGGCGGCGTCCATGGCCTCGTCGGCCACCTCCTTGGGAATCAGGATGGCGTTGGCGTCCTGCGCCTGCCCGGTGCGCACGGTGTTGTAGCCGCCGGCCTGGATGATCTTGTCAAAGGCCGAGCGGTCAACCATGCAGTCCTTGATGACCGGGAAGGCGGCCGAGCGCCAGGGCTCCACCGTGATGACTTCGCCGTCGCTGAAGCGGCGCATGTAGAGCTGGCACGTGGTGGCGCCGGTGGCGGGCCCGTGGGGGTGCCCGTTGATGTAGAGCGAGCACATGCCGCAGATGCCCTCGCGGCAGTCGTGGTCGAAGACAAACGGCTCCTGCCCCTCGTTGATAAGCTCCTCGTTGAGGATGTCGAGCATTTCGAGGAACGAGGTGTCGTCGGGGATGTTCTTCATCTCACGTGTGTCGAAGTGACCCTCGGCCTTGGGGCCGTTCTGCTTCCAGTATTTCAGTGTGAAACTAATGTTCTTTGCCATAATTGTTTAGTTCTTATAGTTACGTGTTTGTACCTTGATTGCCTCATACTCCAGCGGCTCCTTGATGAGTTCTGGCGCCTTTTCGTCGTCGCCCTGGTACTCCCAGCAGCCCACGTAGAAGAAGTGCTCGTCGTCGCGCTTGGCCTCGCCGTCCTCGGTCTGGTACTCCTCGCGGAAGTGGCCGCCGCAGCTCTCCTCGCGGTGCAGGGCGTCGTAGGCCACAAGCTCGCCCATGACGATGAAGTCGCGCAGGTGGATGGCCTTGTCAAGCTCGGTGTTCAGGCCCTCCTTCGAGCCGGGTATGTGCAGGTTGGTGTTGAACTCCTTGCGCAGCTCCTTGAGGAGCCTCAGGCCTTCCTCGAGGCCCTCCTTGGTGCGTCCCATGCCCACGTGCTCCCACATGATGTGGCCCAGCTCCTTGTGGATGGAGTCGACCGAGCGCTTCCCGCCGATGGCCATCAGCCGGTCGGTCTCGGCGGCGACAGCCTTCTCGGCCTCCTCGAACTCGGGCAGGCTGGTCGGCACGTGCGGCCACACCTCCTGGTCGGCCAGGTAGTTCTGTATGGTGTACGGCAGCACGAAGTAGCCGTCGGCCAGGCCCTGCATCAGCGCGGACGCGCCGAGGCGGTTGGCTCCGTGGTCGGAGAAGTTGCACTCGCCGATGGCGAACAGGCCGGGCACGGTGGTCTGCAGCTCGTAGTCCACCCAGATGCCGCCCATGGTGTAGTGCACGGCGGGGAAGATCATCATCGGCTTGTAGTACTTCACGCCGTTGATCTCCTTGCCCAGCTCTCCTGGGAACACGTCGGTGATCTCCTCGTACATGTCAAACAGGTTGCCGTAGCGCTGCATAATCTGGTCGAGCCCCAGGCGGTTGATGCTCTCGGAGAAGTCGAGGAACACGGCCTTGCCGGTGTTGTTCACGCCATAGCCCTTGTCGCAGCGCTCCTTGGCCGCGCGGCTGGCCACGTCGCGCGGCACCAGGTTGCCGAAGGCCGGGTAGCGGCGCTCCAGGTAGTAGTCGCGGTCCTCCTCGGGGATGTCCCATCCCTGGATTTCTCCGGCCTGCAGCCTCCTTGCGTCCTCCAGCTTCTTGGGCACCCAGATGCGCCCGTCGTTGCGGAGCGACTCCGACATGAGGGTCAGCTTCGACTGGTTCTCGCCGTGCACGGGGATGCAGGTGGGGTGAATCTGCACATACGAGGGGTTGGCAAAGTAGGCTCCCTTGCGGTAGCACTGCACGGCTGCGGTGCAGTTGCAGCCCATGGCGTTGGTCGACAGGAAGTAGGTGTTGCCGTAGCCGCCGGTGGCAATCACCACGGCGTTGGCGCTGAAGCGCTCCAGCTTGCCGGTGACGAGGTTCTTGGCGATGATGCCGCGCGCGCGCCCGCTGACAATCACGAGGTCCTCCATCTCGTAGCGGGTGTAGAGGGTCACCTTTCCGGCCTTCACCTGCGCGCTGAGCGAGGAGTAGGCGCCGAGCAGCAGCTGCTGTCCGGTCTGCCCCTTGGCGTAGAAGGTGCGGCTCACCTGCGCGCCGCCGAACGAGCGGTTGGCGAGCATGCCGCCATACTCGCGCGCGAAGGGCACGCCCTGTGCCACGCACTGGTCGATGATGTCGTTTGACACCTCGGCCAGACGGTAGACGTTGGCCTCGCGGGCGCGGTAGTCGCCGCCTTTCACTGTGTCATAGAAAAGGCGGTAAACGGAGTCGCCGTCGTTCTGGTAGTTCTTGGCGGCGTTGATGCCTCCCTGGGCGGCGATGGAGTGAGCGCGCCGGGGGGAGTCCTGGATGCAGAAGTTCAGGACGTTGAAGCCCATCTCGCCGAGCGAGGCGGCGGCCGAGGCGCCGGCCAGGCCGGTGCCCACCACGATGATGTCGAGCTTCAGTTTGTTCTTGGGGTTCACCAGGCGCTGGTGAGCCTTGTAGTTGGTCCATTTCTCGGCCACGGGGCCTTCGGGTATTCTGGAATTTAATTGCTTAGCCATAATTCTTTCTTTATATTAGGTATGTGACAGGTGGGTGCGCTTAGCAGCAGGCGGTGCAGCAGGGGCAGAACGCGAAGAACAGCACCACCGCGAGGAATCCGAGCATGAGGACTGTGGTGTAGGCGATGCCTATCACCTTCCAGCGGCAGAGCCAGGTCTTGCCGCTCCACCCCAGCGTCTGCATGGCGCTCCAGAAGCCGTGGGACAGGTGGAACCAGATGGCGGCCAGCCACACGATGTAGAGGATGACGTAGACAGGGCAGGAGAAGGTGTCGCGGATGTAGGCGTAGCCGTCGGACGGCTCGTGGGGCACGGCGATGCCGGTCAGCTCGGCAAACATCATGTTGTACCAGAAGTTGAACAGGTGGAGGGCCAGGCCGAGCAGGACGATGAGTCCCAGCACGAGCATGTTCTGCGAGGCCCACTCCACCTTCGCCGGCTTGGCGGTCACGGCATAGCGCGAGGTTCCGCGCGCGCTGCGGTTCTGCGCCGTCAGGATAAAGGCGTAAACGATGTGGAACACGGCCAGCGCGGCCAGGGCCGCCGTGCCCACAAGGGCGTACCAGTTGGCACCCAGGAACCCACAAATCATGTTGTAACCCTCGGCCGAAAACAGCGCCACCATGTTCATGAGCATGTGGAATGTCAGGAACAGGATGAGCGCAATGCCGGTCACGGACATCACAACCTTCCTACCGATAGATGAATTGAATAACCACATAAATGATTGAAAATTAAGTTATTGAACTGTTGTTAATGAATAATCTTGTTCCCGGGCACGCCGCAGACAGCCCGTCACCACCAACAAGAGGTGGGCGCGAGGCCGCAGGCTTGCTCGCTGATAATAGGTATTACAGGAGGCATTTTGCACGCAAAATTACTATAATTTAATGATAAATCAAAGTAAACGCAGGCAAAAATAAATTATTATGCGTAATTTTGCCACCCCGAACGGGCCGTTTTGCAACGCATCAGGCGGCGCTGCGCGCAAGGCCGGGCGCCGCCTGCCGGCCCTTTTCACTACGATGGACTACGAACTGAGATACGATGTGCTGGTCATCGGCGGCGGCCACGCCGGCTGCGAGGCTGCGGTGGCGGCGGCGCGCCTGGGCGCCCGCACGTGCCTGGTGACCATGGACATGAACAAGATTGCGCAGATGAGCTGCAACCCCGCCGTGGGCGGGATAGCCAAGGGGCAGATTGTGCGCGAGATTGACGCGCTGGGCGGCGAGATGGGCCGCGTGGCCGACGCCACCGCCATACAGTTCCGCATGCTCAACCGCAGCAAGGGGCCAGCCGTGTGGAGCCCACGCGCGCAGTGCGACCGGGGGCGGTTCATCTGGCAGTGGCGCGCCACACTTGACCGCACCGGCAACCTCGACGTGTGGCAAGACCAGGCCGACGAGCTGCTGGTCAGCGGCGGCGAGGCCGCGGGCGTGCGCACCATCTGGGGAGTCACGCTGCGCGCCAAGGCCGTGGTGGTGACCGCGGGCACCTTTCTCAACGGACTGATGCACATCGGCCGCACCATGGTGAGCGGGGGGCGCATAGCCGAACCGGCCGTGCCCCGCTTCACCGAGAGCGTCACGAGGCACGGCATCCGCTCGGCACGCATGAAGACGGGAACGCCCGTGCGCATCGACCGCCGCAGCGTACACTTCGAGGACATGGAGGAGCAGCCGGGCGAGACCGACTTCCACCAGTTCTCCTTCATGGGTCCGAGCCGGCGGCTCAGGCAGCTGCCGTGCTGGACGTGCTCAACCAACAGGGCCGTGCACGACACACTGCGCAGCGGACTGGCCGACTCCCCGCTATACAACGGACAGATCAAGAGCATCGGGCCGCGCTACTGCCCCTCCATCGAAACCAAGCTCACCACCTTTCCCGGCAAGGACCAGCACCCGCTGTTCCTCGAACCCGAGGGCGAGGACACCAACGAGATGTACCTCAACGGCTTCTCGTCGTCGCTGCCCATCGGGGTGCAGCTGGCGGCGCTGCGCCACATCCCGGCGCTGCGCGACGTGAGGGTGTACCGGCCGGGCTACGCCATAGAGTACGACTTCTTCGACCCCACGCAGCTTGACCACACGCTGGAGTCGAAGGTGGTGCCCGGACTGTTCCTCGCCGGACAGGTGAACGGCACCACGGGCTACGAGGAGGCGGGCGGACAGGGACTGGTGGCCGGGGCCAACGCGGCCATCCGCTGCGGTGGCGGCGCGCCCTTTGTGATGGGGCGCGACGAGAGCTACATCGGCGTACTGGTGGACGACCTGGTGACCAAGGGCGTCGACGAGCCCTACCGCATGTTCACCTCGAGGGCCGAATACCGCATCCTGCTGCGGCAGGACGACGCCGACGCGCGCCTCACCGAACGCGCCTACCGCATGGGACTGGCCTCGGGGGAGCGGTACAACTGGTGGCTGAAGAAGCGGAACGCCATCGAAGAAATGGAACGTTTCTGCATCTCGACAACGGTAAAGCCCGCCGCCGTCAACAGCGCGCTTGAGCAGATGGGCACCACCCCACTCCGCGAGGGCACAAGGCTGTACGACCTGCTCGCGCGCCCGCAGCTCAGCATGGAACGGCTGGCGCAACTGGTGCCGGCCCTGCGCGAGCGCATGGAGGCCGTCACAGACAGAAAGGACGAAATTGTCGAAGCCACCGATATACGCATCAAGTACAGGGGCTACATCGAGCGCGAGCGCATGGTGGCCGACAAGATGCACCGGCTGGAGAACATCCGCATCAAGGGGCGGTTCAACTACGCCGAAATGCAGCAGCTGTCAACCGAGGCGCGCCAGAAGCTGGCGGCCATCAACCCCGACACGCTGGCACAGGCAAGCCGCATCCCGGGCGTGTCTCCGAGCGACATCAACGTGATGCTGGTGCTCATGGGGCGCTGAGCACACCGCAAGAAAGCCAAGCCCCACCGCCGGGACGGCAGCAGGCGGCACAGCCACACCTAAGGCCACGGCCCGCGACAGGGACAGGCGGAAGCCCGGAGTTCCACGTGAAACAAAAGAAATAAATACATTATACTAAGTAACTGAGTATGAACAACAAAACACTGATGGAGAATCTGCGCTGTATTCCGGATTTTCCGAAAAAGGGAATCAACTTCCGCGATGTCACAACGCTCTTCAAAAACCCGGAGTGTCTGCGGATAATGGTCGATGAGCTCTACGAAATTTACAAGGACAAGGGCATCACCAAGATTGTCGGAATAGAGAGCCGCGGCTTCGTGATTGCATCGGCCCTGGCCGTCAAGCTCAACGCCGGCGTGGTGCTCTGCCGCAAGCCGGGCAAGCTCCCGGCAGAGACCGTGCAGGAGAGCTACACAAAGGAGTATGGCACCGACACCATAGAGATTCACAAAGATGCCATTTCACCCGACGATGTGGTGCTGCTTCACGACGACTTGCTGGCCACGGGGGGAACGATGCGCGCCGCCTACAACCTGGTGAAGAAGTTTCACCCGAAAAACATCTACGTGAACTTCATCATCGAAATCAGCGACGAGGGTCTGCACGGACGCGACAACTTCGACAAGGACACCGAGATTACCACACTCATCAAGGTGTGACGCTGCAACAGCAACCAACACACGGCACAGGAGAGAATGGCGGGCTAACCACATTCTCTCCTGCGGCGTTTTAGCCCGAAAGGGCATTAAGCGTTGCCACCGGGATGGTGCTTGCAGCGGACAGCCGGCAACAGCAGCGCTGCAAGCAAGGCCGGCAAGGCGGCAGGAGGGCCACAGGCCATCCGGCAGCGAAGCACGTGACAAGGAAAAGGCACATAAGTTTCACGTGAAACTTTAATCCTTAAAAGCGTTATAAACAAAGGGGTTACAGTGTTTCTACTCACGCGAACGAAAGGGTGAGGCAAACACGAAATCAGGCAGCAGCTAGCTACGGACTGGGCGGAAGCAAGCTACGGACTGGGCGGAAGCAATACACCTACAGAAAGGGAACATAGAGAACAAGCAACATGACCAAGGAACAGAACGAGAAAAGGCTTGAAAGGCTGAAAGCCATTGTGAGGAGCATGCCCGAGAAACCGGGCAGCTACCAGTACTATGATGCCGACGGCACCATTATCTATGTAGGCAAGGCGAAAAACCTGAAGGCCCGGGTGTCGTCCTATTTCCACACGGAGGTAGACAGGTTTAAGACCAAGGTGCTGGTGAGCAAGATTGAGAACATCACCTACACCGTGGTGAACACCGAGGAGGACGCCCTGCTGCTGGAGAACAGTCTCATCAAGAAATACAACCCAAAGTACAACGTTCTGCTCAAGGACGGCAAGACCTACCCGAGCATCTGCGTGACCAACGAGCCGTTTCCGCGCATCTTCAAGACACGCACCATCAACAAGCGGTGGGGCACCTACTACGGCCCCTACTCGCACGTGAGTTCGATGTACGCCGTGCTCGACCTCATCAAGAAGCTCTACCAACCCCGCACCTGCCGGCAGACGCTGACCCTCGAGGGCATCGCGCAGGGCAAGTACCACGTGTGCCTGGACTATCACATCAAGAACTGCGGCGGCCCCTGCGCGGGCAAGCAGTCGCCCGAGAGCTACCGGCGAAACATCGAGCAGGCCAAGGAGATTCTCAAGGGCAACACGCGCGGCATCCTCCGCGACATGCGCGAGGAGATGGAGCTGCTGGCCGGCCAGCTGCGCTTCGAGGAGGCCGAGGAGGTCAAGCGGCGCTACCTGCTGGTGAGCAGCTTCTGCGCCAAGAGCGAGGTGGTGAGCCACACCATTGACAACATCGACGTGGTGACGATTACGAGCGACGAAAAGCTGGCCTTCATCAACTATATCCACGTGACAGAGGGGGCCATCAACCAGTCGTTCACGTTCGAGTACCGCAAGCGGCTCGACGAGACCGACGAGGAGCTGCTGGCCATGGGCATCGTGGAGATGCGCAACCGCTTCGGCAGCACGTCAAGGGAGATTGTGGTGCCCTTCCACCTCGACCTCGGCCTCCAGGGGGTCACCCTCACCGTGCCGCAGCGCGGCGACAAGCGCACACTGCTGGAGCTGTCGCTGATGAACGGCAAGCAGTACCGCTTTGACCGGCTGAAGCAGGCGGAGAAGCTCAACCCCGAACAGAAGCAGACGCGGCTCATGAAGGAGCTGCAGGACGCGCTGAAGCTGGGGCGGCTGCCCTACACCATCGAATGTTTCGACAACTCGAACATCTCGGGCGCCGACGCGGTGGCCGGGTGCGTGGTGTTCAAGGCCCTCAAGCCCTCGAAAAAGGACTACCGCAAGTACACCATCAAGACCGTGGCCGGACCCGACGACTATGCCTCGATGCAGGAGGTTGTGCGGCGCCGCTACAGCCGGATGGTTGCCGAGGACGCTCCCCTGCCCGACCTGATTATCACCGATGGCGGACAGGGGCAGATGAGCGTGGTGAGACAGGTTGTCGAGGACGAGCTGGGACTGCACATCCCCATTGCCGGACTGGCCAAGAACGACCGCCACCGCACCAACGAGCTGCTGTTTGGCAACCCGCCCGTGACGGTGCAGGTCAAGACCGGCAGCGAACTGTTCCGCGTGCTCACCCAGATACAGGACGAGGTTCACCGCTACGCCATCACCTTCCACCGCGACAAGCGGTCGAAAAGGCAGCTGCACAGCGAGCTGGACGACATCAAGGGCATAGGCCCCAAGGCCAGGGAGCTGCTGCTCCACAGGCTGAAGAGCGTCAAACAAATCAGGGAAGCGTCACTGGAGACGCTCACCGCCATTGTAGGGCCGGCCAAGGCCCGGCTGCTCAACGCGCATTTCAAAGGGGGCGAAAACGAATGAACAGGCACGGAAACAGCGAACCGCCGGCACGGAAACAGCGAAAAAACAGGGGGGACAACTAAAGCAAAACAGCTGGCACCGTCTCCAAGACGGCCAGAAAAACGTCTGAAAACAACCCGAAAAACGACAGCAAAACGGCCAGAAACACGTCAGCAAAACGGCCCGAAACAGCCAATGAAAATAAAAAAACATAACAATCTGTTTTCGCGAAATAGCGCAGCAGAAAGCCGCAACCGGCAAGCGCTGCCCCACAACAGGGGGGGAAAGGCGTGGCAAACGGCCCCTATGGCACGGCTATTTGCAGCAAGGGGCAAGCCAAAACGGTGCGCACCGCCGCGCAAGACAGGCCGTCCCGCGCTGCCAAACGGCCCAAATGGCTGAACAGCAGACAGGAAAAAGTGAAAGGAAAGCAGGATTAAACACTGCAACATGTTAAGTGTCAACTGTTTATATAAAACATTAAAATTAGGCGATATTTCCGTCGGGCAGGAAAAAGTTTTTGAAAACGCGCAGGAAATCGAAGAAAAAGACATAATCATTCAGCGCACGCGGCATTTGTCAGAAAAAAACATTATATTTGCAGTATGAGAATAGTGATACAGCGCGTGAGCCACGCCAGCGTGACCATCGGCGGACAGCTGAAGTCGGCCATCGGCCAGGGGCTGCTCATCCTGCTCGGCGTGTGCGGCGACGACACAGCCGAGGATGCCGACTGGCTGGCGAGAAAGGCGGCGGCACTGCGCATCTTTGACGACGCCGACGGCGTGATGAACCGCTCGGTGACCGATGTCGGCGGCGAGGTGATGGTGGTGAGCCAGTTCACCCTGTACGCCAGCTATAAGAAGGGCAACCGCCCATCGTGGCTCAGGGCCGCCGGCCACAGCATCTCCATGCCGCTCTACGAGCATTTCTGCCGGCAGATGAGCGCGGCAACAGGGCGGCCGACAGCCACGGGCGAGTTTGGCGCCGACATGAAAGTGGCGCTGCTCAACGACGGCCCGGTGACCATCTGCATGGACTCGAAAAACAGGGAGTGAGGCTATGGACAAAGAGATAACGCTGCGCGAGGCGCAGCAGCTGGTAGACCGCTGGATCAAGGAGTACGGCGTGCGCTACTTCTCCGAGCTCACCAACATGGCGGTGCTCACCGAGGAGGTGGGCGAGCTGGCCCGCGTGATGGCGCGCCTCTACGGCGACCAGAGCTTCAAGCGGGGCGAGACGGCCAACCTGGGCGACGAGCTGGCCGACGTGCTGTGGGTGCTGCTGTGCATCGCCAACCAGACCGGCACCGACCTCACGGAGGAGCTGCGGCGCAACATCGGGAAAAAGACCGCGCGCGACAATACGCGGCACCTGGACAACCCCAAGCTGGAACGACAGTAGCAACAAAGTTGAAACCATAAAAAAAAACATTGACTATGAAAGAAGAACATGCGCACAGCGAGCCCGGCTTCGAGTATGCCGGAGAGCGTCCGCTGAGCATCTACGAGCAGGCGCTGGCCAAGTATAACACCAACATCAGCGACGACGAGGTGCGCGCCGCCGTGAAGAAGCTTATCGCCGAGAAAGTGCCCGGCAACGACACGCCCGAGGTGAAGCGTTTCCTGCTGGGCAGCGTGGAGCTGACCACGCTGAAGACCACCGACTCGGAGGAGAGCGTGCTGGCCTTTACAGAGCGCGTCAACAGGTTTGACGAGGAGTACCCCACCCTGCCCCACGTGGCCACCATCTGCGTCTACCCCTGCTTCGCCTCCACGGTGAGCCAGTCGCTCGAGGTCGACGGCGTGGGCGTGGCCTGCGTGTCGGGCAGCTTCCCCTCGTCGCAGGCCCTGCTCGAGGTCAAGGTGGCCGAGACGGCGCTGGCCCTCAAGGACGGCGCCACGGAGATAGACATCGTGATGCCCGTGGGCAAGTTTCTCAGCGGCGACTACGAGGGCGTGGCCGACGACATCCACGAGCTGAAGGAGGTGTGCGGCACGCACAAGATGAAAGTCATCCTTGAGACCGGCTGCCTGAAAACGGCCTCGAACATCAAGAAAGCCAGCATCCTGGCCATGTATGCCGGAGCCGACTACATCAAGACCAGCACCGGCAAGCTGGAGCCGGCCGCCACGCCCGAGGCCGCCTACGTGATGTGCCAGGCCATCAAGGAGTACTATGACGAGACGGGCATCCAGATAGGGTTCAAGCCAGCCGGCGGACTGAACACGGTGGCCGACGCGCTCATCTACTACACGATAGTCAAGGAGGTGCTGGGCGACAAGTGGCTCACCAACGAGTGGCTCCGCCTGGGCACCAGCCGCCTGGCCAACATGCTGCTGAGCGAGGTGGTGGGCCGCGAGACCAAGTTCTTCTGACCCCCCGGGGCCGGGCCGAAGGGCACAAGCCCAAACCGGGGCCATGGCACAGGTCAGGATATAACGCAGCGAGGGCGCCTGTAACGATTACAGGCGCCCTCGCTGCGTCTCAACGCGCCGGCTCACTTGTTGCGGCTGATCACAAAGTCAAGGTAGGCGGCGAGGGCCGCCTTGATGGCCGGGTCGGCAGCATAGGCGCCGACGAACGCCAGGGCCTCGCGCCTGAAGTCATCCATTCGGCGCTCGGCATACTCGATGCCGCCGTGCGCCTTGGTATAGTCCACGAGGCGCGCAATCTCGGCTGGCGTGATGGTGCGGCCCTTCACCTTGAGCGCAAGCGCACGGATGGCCGGGTCGCCGGCGGCGTTCACGGCGTGTATGGCCGGCAGCGTGAGCTTGCCCTCTGCCATGTCGTTGCCGGTTGGCTTGCCTATCTCGTCCGACTCGAAGTAGTCGAAAATGTCGTCCCTGATTTGGAAGATGATGCCCAGGTTGCGGCCAAAGGTGCGCGCCGCGGCGATGGCCTCGCCCCCTGCTCCGGCCGACAGGGCTCCTATGGCGCAGCAGGCCTCGAAGAGCGCGGCCGTCTTCTGGCTGATCACCTGGTAGTAGACCTCCTCTGAGATGTCGTCGCACTGGATGTTTGAGAGCTGCAGAATCTCGCCGCTGGCCAGCGTGCGGCCCAGCTCCGAGAGATACTCGACAATGGTGAGGTTGCCGGTGCGCGACACGCAGAGCAGGGCCGTCGAAAGCAGGTAGTCGCCCACGAGCACGGCAACCTGGTTGCTGTAGGTGGCGTTGACCGAGGCCTGCCCGCGCCGCTCGGCACTCTCGTCGACCACGTCGTCGTGAACGAGGCTGGCCGTGTGGAGCAGCTCGAGGCCCACGGCGGCATACTGGGTGGTCTGGGTCACACAGCCGAAGTTCTTGGCCATGAGCAGCGTGAGCATGGGGCGCATGCGCTTGCCCGCACGCTGGCGGATGTGCCTTAGCACCTGCGCGAGCATTCCGTCGCTGTGGGTCATCGACTTGTCAAAGAGGGCGGTAAAGTCTGACAGCTCTCTCGCTATTGGCTGTTTAATCAGTGTCAAGCCATCCATTGTTGTCATATTTGATACAAAATTACTGATTATTTCGGGATATGCTGTTTTTTTTTAGTAATTTTACACTGAAAATGGACTGAAAGATGGATAAACTGTTTCTCATCGACGCGTATGCGCTGATCTACCGGGCCTACTATGCCTTTATCAAAAACCCCCGGATCAACTCGAAAGGTCTGAACACCTCGGCCATCATGGGCTTTGTGAACACCGTGGGCGAGGTGCTCGGCAAGGAGTCGCCGACGCACATCGCCGTGGCCTTCGACCCCAGCGGACCCACGTTCCGCCACGAGGCCTACCCCGAGTACAAGGCGCAGCGCGAGGCCTGCCCCGAGGACATCAAGCGGTCAGTGCCCGTCATCAAGGACATCCTCAAGGCATGGCGCATCACCGCGGTCGAGGTGCCCGGCTTCGAGGCCGACGACGTGATTGGCACCATCGCCAGGCGCACCGGGGCCGCCGGGGTGGACACGCTCATGCTCACCCCCGACAAGGACTACGGGCAACTGGTGGGGCCCAACGTGAGGATGTACCGCCCCAGATACGGCGACAACGGCTACGAGGTGCTCGACGAGGAAGCCATCAAGCAGAAGTATGGCATCAGCGACACGGCCCAGGTGACCGACCTGCTGGCGCTGATGGGCGACGCGTCCGACAACATACCCGGCTGCCCGGGCGTGGGCGAGAAGACCGCCGTGAAGCTCATCAGCCAGTTTGGCAGTGTGGAGAACCTGCTCGGCAACACCGGCGAGCTCAAGGGGGCGATGAAGAAAAAGGTGGAGGAGAACGCCGACAAGATAAGGTTCTCGAAGTTTCTCGCCACCATCAGGACCGACGTGCCCCTCGACCTGCCGCTCGAGTCAATGAAGGTGAGCGAGCCGGACGAGGAGGAACTGAAGAAAATTTTTGACGAACTGGAGTTTAAGTCGCTCGCAAACAGAATCCTTAAAAAATCAGAAAATAGTTCAAATAACGCCAACAGGCAACTCGATTTGTTTGCCGAAAATCCGACCGACGGCCAAGCTGGCGAAAAAAACGCAAGTTTTGAGAGCCTAAAAACCACACCTCACAACTACCAACTTGCTGACAGTGAGGATGAAATGAAGAAAATTCGTGACTATTTATTGACAAAACAAATTCTCAGTCTGGACACAGAGACCACTTCGACCGACGCAATGGCGGCCGAACTGGTGGGTTTGAGCTTCGCCGCCCGCGAGGGAGAGGCGTTTTACGTGCCCATTCCGGCAGAACGTGAAGAAGCCGAAAAGATTGTTAATTTGTTTAAACCGCTCTATGAGAACGCCAAAATCGTGAAGGTGGGGCAAAACCTGAAGTACGACCTCAAGGTGCTCCACCGCTACGGGGTGACAGTGGCCGGCGAGATGTTCGACACGATGATAGCCCACTATCTCATCCAGCCGGAGCTACACCACAACATGGACTACATGGCAGAGGTTTACCTGAACTACCGCACCGTGCACATCGAAGAGCTCATCGGGCCCAAGGGGCGCGGCCAGCGGTCAATGCGCGACCTGGAGCCCGGGGCCGTGCTGGACTACGCTGCCGAGGATGCCGACATCACACTGCGGCTGAAGAACACGCTGGAGCCGGTGCTCGCCGAAAGGGGGGTTGAGCGGCTGTTCCGCGACATCGAGATGCCGCTGATGCAGGTGCTGGCCGGGATGGAGCTGAGCGGCGTGCGCCTGGACACCGGCGCGCTGGCCGAAACGTCGCAGCTGTTCAACGGGAGGCTGCGCGACATCGAACAGGACATCTACCGCCTGGCCGGCGAGGAGTTCAACATCTCGTCGCCACGGCAGGTGGGCGACATCCTGTTTGGCAAGCTGAAGCTGGTTGAGAAGGCCAAGAAAACCAAGTCGGGGCAGTTTGTCACCAGCGAGGAGGTGCTGCAAGCCCTGGCCCACAAGCACGAGATAGTGGCCCGCATACTGGACTACCGGGGACTGAAAAAACTGCTGAGCACCTATGTCGACGCGCTTCCGCAGCTCGTCAACCCCCACACGGGGCACATACACACCTCGTTCAACCAGACGGTGACCGCCACGGGACGCCTGTCGAGCAGCGACCCCAACCTGCAGAACATCCCCATACGCGGCGAGGACGGCAAGGAGATACGCAAGGCCTTCGTGCCCGAGCCGGGCTGCCTGTTCTTCTCGGCCGACTACAGCCAGATAGAGCTGCGCGTGATGGCCCACCTCAGCGGCGACCCCAACATGGTGGAGGCCTTCAGCGAGGGACAGGACATCCACGCCGCCACGGCGGCCAGGATATACAGGAAGCCCATCGGCGAGGTGACCCGCGACGAGCGCACCAAGGCGAAGCGCGCCAACTTCGGCATCATCTACGGCATCACCACCTTCGGACTGGCCGAGCGCCTCGGCATCAGCCGCGCGGAGGCCAAGGAGCTGATTGACGGCTACTTTGACACCTTCCCGCAGGTGAGAGCCTACATGGAGGAGGCGAAGGAGGTGGCGCGCCGCCAGGGCTACGTGACCACGCTCTTCGGGCGCCGCCGCTACCTGCCCGACATCAGCTCGCGCAACGCCACCGTGAGGGGCTTTGCCGAGCGCAACGCCATCAACGCGCCCATCCAGGGCACGGCAGCCGACATCATCAAGGTGGCCATGGTGCGCATAGACCGCCGCTTCAGGGCCGAAGGCATCCGCGCGAAAATGATTATCCAGGTGCACGACGAACTGAACTTCAGCGTGCCGCCCGGGGAGAGGGAAAGCGTGGAACGCATCGTGAAAGAGGAGATGGAACAGGCCCTCAAGATGCGGGTGCCCCTGGTGGCCGACTGCGGCTGGGGGGCCAACTGGCTCGAGGCCCACTGAGCGGGCCACTCCCCCACCCCGCCCAGGCAGCCATGCGGCCAGACAGCCCTGGCTGTCCATCCATATCAAGACGGCATGAAGACAGACAACACACACAGCGCCGGCCCCCGGGCCGCAAGGCTTGGCGAGCTGGCGCGCTTCGGCGTGGTGGGCGTGGCGGCCACGGCCATCCACTACGGCGTGTACTGGCTGCTGCTGCCGGTGGCCGAAAAGAACGTGGCCTACACCGCAGGCTTCGCCGTGAGCTTTGCGTGCAACTACGCCCTGTCGGTGGCCTACACGTTCAGGGTAAGCCCCTCGTGGGCGCGGCTTGCGAAGTTTGCCGGCAGCCACGCCGTGAACTATGCGGTTCAGATCAGCCTGTTCAACCTGTTCTGCCTGGCCGGCGTGCCCCCCGAATGGGTGCCCCTGCCCGTCTACGCCGTGGCCGTGCCGCTGAACTTCCTGCTGGTGCGGCTGGCGCTCACCCGGCACGCCCGGCGCCGCATGCCGCCCCACGGCAAGGGGTGAGAACGCGGCGGCAGGCCGAAACAAGGGCCCTGAACACCCTTTGCACCGCTTTTGTTTCGCCTTTCGGCCAAAATCAACTAACTTTGCAAAGGAATTACAAACAGAAAACAAAATAAAGAAATGGCATTAAAATGTGGTATTGTGGGGCTGCCCAACGTGGGCAAATCGACCCTGTTCAACTGCCTGTCAAGCGCAAAGGCGCAGGCAGCCAACTTCCCTTTCTGCACGATAGAGCCCAACGTGGGCGTGATCACCGTGCCCGACGAGCGGCTCACCAAGCTGGCCGAGCTGGTGCACCCCGGACGCATCGTGCCCGCCACCTGCGAGATTGTTGACATCGCCGGACTGGTGAAGGGCGCGTCGAAGGGCGAGGGCCTGGGCAACAAGTTCCTGGGCAACATCCGCGAGACCGACGCCATCATCCATGTGCTGCGCTGCTTCGAGGACGAGAACATCACGCACGTTGACTGCGCCATCGACCCCATACGCGACAAGGAAATCATTGACACCGAACTGCAGCTCAAAGACCTGGAGACGGTGGAGAGCCGCCTGGCCAAGCAGCAGAAGGCAGCGGCCGCCGGCAACAAGGAGGCCAGGGTGGAGGCCGCCGTGCTCGAAGCCTACAAGGGCGCGCTGGAGCAGGGCAGGAACGCGCGCACGGTGACGTTCGACTCGAAAGAGGAGCAGGACGCGGCCCGCAACCTGTTTCTGCTCACGGCCAAGCCGGTGCTCTACGTGTGCAACGTGGACGAGGCGGGCGCCAAGACCGGCAACGCGCTGACACAGAAAGTGGAGGAGCTGGCGCGCGAGGAGGGCGCCGAGGCCATGGTGATAGCCGCCAAGACCGAGGAGGACATCGCCGGGCTCGAGTCGTACGAGGACAAGCAGATGTTCCTCGAGGAGCTGGGACTGGAGGAGAGCGGCGTGAACAGGCTCATCAAGAAGGCCTACTCGCTGCTGAACCTGCAGACCTTCATCACCGCCGGCGAGATGGAGGTGAAGGCCTGGACCTACCACAAGGGGTGGAAGGCGCCGCAGTGCGCCGGCGTTATCCACACCGACTTCGAGAAGGGATTCATCCGCGCCGAGGTGATCAAGTATGACGACTACATCGCCTACGGCTCAGAGGCCGCCGTGCGCGAGGCCGGGAAACTGGGCATCGAGGGCAAGGACTACGTGGTGGAGGACGGCGACATCATGCACTTCAGGTTCAACGTCTAAACGCCAAGGCCATGTCACTGTTCGTCTACTGGAACCCGGACCTGACGGCCTTCGGGTTTGTACGCTGGTACAGCCTGTGCTGGCTGGCGGGGCTGCTGCTGGCCTACCTCATCGTGAGGAGGCTGTACAGGCAGCAGGGAATCAAGGCCGAGCTGTTCGAGCCGCTGTTCGTCTACTGCTTCGTCGGCATCCTGGCGGGCGCCCGGCTGGGCCACTGCCTGTTCTACCAGCCCGGCTACTACCTGGCGTCGCCGGCCCACGTGGCCGAGATGCTGCTGCCCATCCACTTCCTGCCCCAGGGGGGCTGGAAATTCACCGGCTACGAGGGACTGGCCAGCCACGGCGGAACGCTGGGCCTCATGGCGGCCCTGTGGCTCTATGTGCGCAAGACCAAGGTGAACATCTGGCGCGTGCTCGACAACGTGGCCATCGCCACGCCGGCCACAGCCTGCTTCATCCGCCTGGGCAACCTGATGAACTCGGAGATCATCGGCAAGGTGACCGACGTGCCCTGGGCCTTCATCTTCGCCCGGGTCGACACCATGCCGCGCCACCCGGGACAGCTCTACGAGGCGCTGGCCTACGCGCTGCTCTTCTTCATCGGGTGGGCCGTCTACCGCAAGCGGCCCGCACGCGTGGGCACGGGCTTCTTCTTCGGCCTCTGCCTCACCTGCATCTTCACCGCACGCTTCCTCATCGAATACACCAAGGAGGTGCAGGAGGCCTTCGAGGCCAGCCTGCCCCTTGACATGGGACAGCTGCTCAGCATCCCCTTCATCGCGCTCGGCGTGGCCTGCATGGCCGGCGGGCGCTGGATGAAACGGCTCGGCGCCGAGGGCTGAGCGCACCAGCCGAAAAACGGGTGCGCGGCACCGCGGCGCACACCGCTGACCAACCGTCACTGCAAAAACCGAAAAGACATGAACATACTCATCACCGGAGCCACCGGCTTCATCGGCAGCTTTATCGCCGAGGAGGCCCTGAACAGGGGCATGCAGGTGTGGGCGGCCGTAAGGAAGACAAGCAGCCGCGCCTACCTGGCAGACAGCCGCATACACTTCATCGAACTGGACCTGGGCGACAAGCGGCAGCTCAAGGAGCAGCTCAAAGACCTCAGGCTCGACTACGTGGTACACGCCGCGGGCGTGACCAAGTGCCTCCACGCGTCCGACTTCTTCGCCACCAACACCCGGGGCACCAGGAACCTGGCCGAGGCCCTCACGGAACTGAAGACGCCGCTGCGGCGCTTCGTGTTCGTGAGCAGCCTGAGCGTGTTCGGACCCGTGCGCGAGAAACAGCCCTACACCGAGATTACCGAGCGCGACACGCCGCGCCCCAACACGGCCTACGGACGCAGCAAGCTGGAGGCCGAGCGGCTGCTCGACAGCATGGACGGCCTGCCCTGCGTGACCCTGCGCCCCACGGGGGTGTACGGACCGCGGGAGAAGGACTACTTCATGATGGTGAAAAGCATCAGCGAGCACACCGACTTTGCCGTGGGCTTCAAGCCGCAGGACATCACCTTCGTCTACGTGAAAGACGTGGTGCAGGCCGTCTTCCTGGCCCTCGACCACGGCCAGCCCGGACGCAAGTACTTCCTCAGCGACGGCCGGGTGTACAGCTCGCGCACCTTCAGCGACCTGGTGCGCCGCGAGCTGGGCAACCCCTGGGTGGTCCGCGTCAAGGCCCCGCTGTGGCTGCTGCGCGCCGTCACGGCCTGCGGCGAGGCCATGGGGCACATCACCGGCCACGTGACGGCGCTCAACAACGACAAGTACCGCATACTGAAACAGCGCAACTGGCGCTGCGACATCGCCCCGGCCGAGCGCGAGCTGGGCTACCGGCCCGAATACGGCCTGGAGCGCGGCGTGAGGCTCACCGTGCAATGGTACAGGGAGAACAAGTGGGTATGAACACGCTAAAGACGCTCTTCAAGCTCGAGAAGCGCCCCGCCAGGGGCCTGCTGGCCGCCGAGTGGGTGATGATGGGCTACCTTGCGCTCACGCTGCTGCTGCTGCTGTTCACCTACACCAAGGTGCGCCAGCCCATGGACATGCTCTGGGGCCGGGTGCAGATCGCGGTGATGACACTGGCCCTGTGGGCCGTCTACCGCATGATTCCCTGCCGCCTCACGCGCCTGGCGCGCATAGCCGCACAGCTGGCCCTGCTCTCCTGGTGGTACCCCGACACCTACGAGTTCAACCGCATGTTCCCCAACCTCGACCACATCTTCGCGCGGTGGGAGCAAGACTGGTTCGGCTGCCAGCCGGCACTGGTGTTCTCGCAGAAGTTCGGCCACCCGGTGTTCAGCGAGCTGATGGACCTCGGCTACACGGCCTACTACCCCATGATAGCACTGGTGACCGCCTTCTTCTTCGGCTGGCGCTACGAGCAGTTCGGCAAGGCGACGTTCATCGTCCTCGCCTCGTTCTTCATCTACTACGCCATCTACATCGCACTGCCGGTAGCCGGGCCGCAGTACTACTTCAACGCCGTGGGCACAGCCGAGGTGGCGCGCGGCATCCTGCCCAACGTGGGCGACTATTTCGCCACCCACCAGGAGGCCCTGCCCAGCCCGGGCTACCACGACGGCGTGTTCTACCAGATGGTGGCCAGCGCCCACGCCGCCGGCGAGCGGCCCACGGCAGCCTTTCCAAGCAGCCATGTCGGCGTGAGCACCATCCTGATGATGCTCGTGTGGAACGCCCGCGCCCGCCGCCTGTTCCTCTGGCTGCTGCCCTTCTACACACTGCTGTGCCTCTCAACGGTCTACATCATGGCCCACTACGCCGTCGACGTGCTGGCCGGATGGGTAACCGCCGCCGTCTTCTACGCCGTGCTGGCGCAGGTTTACAAGGGGGTGAGGGAATGAAAAAAGCCCACCCGGCAGGTGGTGAGCAAACTCCGCACAGTCGGGCTTAACAAACTTCAAGGCATATCGCCCTGTTACCGATTATGGACAAAAAGGACTTGCCCACCCTTTCTGAAAGGGATTTTGCAAGCAAAACTGCTGATAGGCACATGAACTGGAACAACTTTAACTTTATAGACCTGTTTGCTGGAATTGGTGGCATCAGACTGGGATTTGAATCTGCCGGGGGACACTGTGTGTTCTCGTCCGAATTTGACGAGAACGCCTGCAAGACTTATGAAGCAAACTTTGGAGAGCATCCGTCAGGCGACATCACTAAAATAGCAGCCAAGGACATTCCTGACTTTGACATCCTTCTTGGAGGTTTCCCATGCCAAGCATTCTCCATCATAGGCAAGAAAGAGGGATTCGAGAATGAAACCTGTGGTACTCTTTTCTTTGAAATTGAAAGAATTTTAAGGGAAAAAAAGCCAAAAGCCTTTATGTTGGAAAACGTTAGAAATCTAACTGCACATGACAAGGGAAACACATTCAAGGTTATCAGAAGCCACCTTGAGGCCTTGGGATATTCCGTATATGCCAAAGTGTTGAATGCCTTGGACTATGGGGTACCTCAAAAGCGGGAAAGGATTATTATTGTCGGGTTTAAAGACAATGTTCCATTCTCTTTCCCTGACCCTCTTCCCGCATCACGCAGAAAGACACTGAAAGACATACTTGAAACCGGTGTTGACGAGAAATATTATGTGAAAGACAGCATAAGAGAATCAAGACTTATGCGTCTGAAAGACCCGAACTACCCTAAGCCATACATTTCTCATGAAAACATGGCGGGAAGCATCACCCCTCATCCATATTCCTCGTGCCTAAGGGCGGGTGCGTCTGCAAATTATATTCTCATCAATGACGAGCGAAGACCGACTGAGAGGGAAATGCTAAGGATACAAGGTTTTCCAGATGATTTCAAAATTGTTGTCCCTTACAGCCAGATAAAACACCAGACAGGAAATTCTGTTGCCGTACCAGTAATAAAAGCAGTTGCAAACCAAATGATAAATGCATTAAAACAATTTGAATCAAGCAAAAGGTCATGATAACAAGAGAGCAAGCAAAAACCGCCTTGGACAATGTAATCAAGAAGTCCAGAATACACCTGTACAAACCTATACAAGTAGCAGAAATTCTTTACAGAGACAGGGTGTATAAAGATATAAACCTTTTGTCTTTAGAGGATTATCGAACAAGGAGCAAAAAATGGAGGGATGAAATGTCTGTTATACTGCTTGGCAGGGTGAGCACAAGCAGTGCCCGATTCCAAGATGACTTGTTCAATGACAATGCAACTCCTCCTGCTGTCTTGTATGCTCTTGGCAAAGAGAACCGTAGAACGAATGGAGCTGTAGAGGCATATATATACAGTAAATTTGACAACAAGCATGAACAATTGTCTAATGCGTTGTCTTATTGCTTGGATGCAAGAGTAGACACGTTTGAGGTTAAGAAGTTCATAGACTCATTTTGGAACGAACCTGGCTTAAAAAGAAGCCTTGATAAAATTTACGAGATTATCGTATATGCTTTATTCTCAACGCTGGTTGATGCGATGAATCTTGAAGTTGAAATTACGGTAAAAGAGGATGCTTATCCTCTACTGAAAGAATTTGAAGACTTTACACTAAAAGTAATGTGTCTGGATTGCTCAACTCCGCAACATATACAAGAAGCAAGGGTTTATCGCATTGGTGTAACCAATGCTGCCGATAGAGGTCTTGACATATATTCTAATTGGGGACCAGCTATTCAAATTAAACATTTAAGTTTAGATATTTCTCTAGCGGAGAGCATTGTAAATAGTGTTTCAAGCGACCGAATTGTTATTGTTTGCAAAGATGCAGAGAAAGATGTGATAGTTTCTCTTCTTAGTCAAATAGGTTGGAGAAGCCACATTCAAAGTATTGTTACAGAAAATGATTTGATCAATTGGTACGAAAAAGCGCTCAGGTGAAGTTACGCTGAACAGCTTGGAGAAAAACTGCTGTACTGTCTTTCTGGTGAAATTGCAGAAGAGTTTCCATCAGTGGACAACACTCCTGAAATAATAAAGAAGCGACATTATGAATGTATATCTGACTCATTCTGGAAATGATAGTATTTCTACTATGGCACAGATATTTGTACTTTTGCAAGGATGAAACTGAGCATTGTCATTCCCGTGTACAACACGCAGGACACGCTGGCCCGCTGCATGGAGAGCGTGCTTGGGCAGACGTTTGCCGACTTCGAGGCTGTTCTTGTCGATGACGGGTCGCCCGACGGCAGCCCTGCCCTGTGTGACAGCTACGCCGCACACGACAGCCGCGTGAGCGTGGTTCACAAGGCCAACGGCGGGCTGAGCGATGCGCGCAACGCCGGCATTGCAAGGGCAAGGGGCGAGTATGTGACCTTTGTCGACAGCGACGACGCCATTGCGCCGGGCACCCTGCAGGCGCTGGCCGGCGAGCTGGAGCGCCACCCCGGGACCGACATTCTCGAATACCCTGCCAGGGAGTGGATAGGGCACAGGCGGAAGGAGCGCCTGCTCACCTTCTCCCCGAGGGAGTATGCCAGTGCCGTGGACTACTGGATGGCCGAGCGCGCCTTCCGCCACACTTACGCCTGGAACAAGGTGTTCAGGCGCAGCCTGTTCGACCGCGTGCGCTTTCCGAAGGGGAGGCTCTTCGAGGATGCGGCCACCACGCCGCGCCTCATCGGGCTACTGCCGCCAGACGGCGGCGGAGACTGTCTGTCGCCGGTTGTCCGCACAACCGACAGGGGGATGTACCTGTACTACTGGAACAGGGCCGGCATCACCAGCAGAGCCGGCGCCCATGAAGTCATGCAGCTGTACGAGTGCCACAGGACGGTTCTGGACAGGCTGTTCCGGCTGTTCGGCGAGAGCGACGGCGACATCAGGAAATACAGCGGGCCGCTGCAGACCTATCTGGCCGACACGCTCAACCTGATGGTGCTTGTCTACGAGCTGTCGGGGCAGCTTGTCGACCACAGGCAGTTTGCCAGCCAGCTCGGCGCCGTGGCCCGCGTGTGCGCCATCACCCCGCCCAAGCTGCGGCTGTTCAGGGCTGTGGGCTTCCGCAGCCTGTGCAGGGTATGCAGCACTGTCCACAGGGTGTACCGCCGCCCTTAGTGGCGGTCTGACTTGCCGCCAACGATGGTCTTGATGTCGTTGAGCTTGTTGAGCGCCTCCATCGGGGTGAGGTTGTTGATGTCAAGTTCGAGTATCTCGTCGCGTATCTGGCACAGCACAGGGTCATCCAGCTGGAAGAACGAGAGCTGCACGCCCTCGCGGCTCTGCGAGATGGCATCCACAGGGCGCGCCGAGCGGCCCACCTGCGCGTTGTCGGCCTCCAGCTGCCTGAGAATGGCAGTGGCCCTCTTCACGATGCTCTTGGGCATGCCGGCAATCTCGGCCACATGGATGCCGAACGAGTGTTCAGAGCCTCCGCGCGCCAGCTTGCGCAGGAAGATCACCTTGCCGTCGACCTCCTTCACGCTCACATTGTAGTTGCGTATGCGCTTGAACGTCTTTTCCATCTCGTTGAGCTCGTGGTAGTGGGTGGCGAAGAGGGTGCGCGCGCGCGCCTTGGCGTGCTCGTGGAGATACTCCACGATGGCCCACGCGATGGAAATGCCGTCATAGGTGCTGGTGCCGCGGCCAAGCTCGTCGAAGAGCACCAGCGACCGCGGCGTCACATTGTTGAGGATGCTGGCCGCCTCGGTCATCTCTACCATAAAGGTAGACTCGCCAAGCGCGATGTTGTCGCTGGCGCCCACACGGGTGAAAATCTTGTCCACCAGGCCTATTCTCGCGCTTTCTGCCGGCACGAAGCAGCCCACCTGGGCCATCAGCACGATGAGGGCTGTCTGGCGCAGCAGGGCCGACTTTCCGGCCATGTTGGGGCCGGTGATCATCATGATTTGCTGGTTTTCGCAGTCCAGCTCGATGCTGTTGGGCACAAAACGCTCGCCAACGGGCAGCTGGGTCTCAATGACCGGGTGGCGCCCCTCGCTGATGTCAATCACCTGGCTGTCGTCAACCACGGGTCTCACATAGTTGCGCTCGGCGGCCACCTTGGCAAACGACAGCAAACAGTCAAGCCGTGCCACCAGGCTGGCGTCAATCTGTATCTGCGGGATAAACTCCTGCATGGATGCCACCAGGTCGGCAAAGAGACTGGTCTCCAGGGCCAGGATGCGGTCTTCGGCGCCGAGAATCTTCTCCTCATACTCCTTGAGCTCCTGGGTGATGTAGCGTTCGGCCTGGGCCAGTGTCTGCTTGCGCACCCAGTCGGCCGGCACCTTTTCCTTGTACATATTGCGCACCTCGAGGTAGTAGCCGAACACGTTGTTGTAGCCTATCTTCAGGCTGGCGATGCCCGTCTGCCGGCTCTCGCGCTCCTGGATCTTCAGCAGGTAGTCCTTGCCGTTGTAGGCCATCTGCCTGAGCTCGTCAAGCTCGGCATTGAAGCCGTCCTTGATAACGCCCCCCTTGCTCACCAGCTGCGGCGAGTCCTCGCGCACCTCGCGGCCTATGCGGTCGCGCACAGCCTCGCACAGGCACACCTGCCCGCCCATGCGGCGCAGCACCGGGCTGTCTGCCGACTCACACGCGGCCCTGATGCGCGCCATGGCCTCCAGCGCCACCCTGAGCTGCACCACCTCGCGCGGCGACACCCGCCCTACGGCCACCTTGGAGACGATGCGCTCCAGGTCGCCTATGAGGCGCAGCTGCTCGTCAAGGCTCTGGCGCAACCCGGGGTTGCCGAAGAAAGTGTCGACCACGTCAAGCCGCTCGCCGATGGGCTTGAGTTCCTTGAGCGGAAAGAGCAGCCAGCGCCGCAGCAGCCTTCCGCCCATGGGTGACACTGTGCGGTCGATGACCGTGAGCAGCGACCCGCCGTCATCCTGCATCGGCTGCACCAGCTCCAGGCTGCGCACGGTGAAGCGGTCCATGCGCACATAGCGCTCCTCGTCAATGCGTGCCAGCGAAGTGATGTGGCCTATCTGCGTGTGCTGGGTCATCTCCAGGTATTGCAGGATAGCCCCCGCGGCTGTCACGCCGAAGTGCAGCCGGTCAACGCCAAAGCCCTTGAGGCTCTTCACGCCGAAATGCTTGAGCAGCTTCTGCCGCGCTGTCTGCTCGACAAACACCCAGTCGTCAAGCTCGAAAGTGAATGTCTTGTTGCCAAAGCAGCGCTCGAACTCGTCCTTGAACCCGCGCTCGTAGACCACCTCCTTGGGCTGGAAGTTGCTGATGAGCTTCTCCACATAGTCGGCCGGGCCCTCGCCGGTGAGGAACTCACCCGTAGATATGTCAAGGAAAGCCACGCCACAAACCATCTTTTCACGCTGCTTTCCGCCCAACGTTGCGAAATGCACCGCCGCCAGAAAGTTGTTTTCCTTGTAGTTGAGCACATTGTCGCTCATAGCCACTCCGGGTGTCACCAGCTCGGTGATTCCCCGCTTCACCAGCTTCTTGGCCAGCTTGGGGTCTTCCAGCTGGTCGCAGATGGCCACACGCCGGCCCGCTCTCACCAGCTTGGGCAGGTAGGTGTCGAGTGCATGGTGAGGGAAGCCCGCCATCTCCGTGCCGCCCTTGTTGCGGCGTGTCAGCGTGATGCCCAGAATCTTCGATGCCGTGACAGCATCCTCACAGTATGTTTCATAGAAGTCACCGCAGCGGAACAGCATCAAGGCGTCCGGGTGCTTGGCCTTCAGGTCATAGAACTGCCGCATCATCGGAGTTAGCTCCTGCTCTTTGCTTGCCATCGTACGTATAACAGGTATTTGTCCTTACAGTAAAACTGATTGTGTGATTATAAAAACGCCACTGAAAGTTATCCCAATAATTTCCGGGTCTGCTCAGCCGTCAGCCCGGTTAGCCTGGCTATGCTGTCCATATTCAAGCCGTTTGCACTCATGCTTGCCACTATCTGCCGAAGCTGCGCGTCCTTCTGCTCAAGCTGCGCGTCCTTCTGCTCAAGCTGCGCGTCCTTCTGCTCAAGCTGCGCGTCCTTCTGCTCAAGCTGCGCATCTTTCTCTTGGATTTGCACTTCTTTCTGCTCAAGCTGCGCGTCCTTCTGCTCAAGCTGCGCGTCTTTCTCTTGGATTTGCACTTCCTTCTCTTGGATTTGCACTTCCTTCTGCTTGAGCTGCACATTCTTCTCCTCAAGCTGCTTGTCACGTTTCATCAGTGCCGTATCACGGTCTTCTATGGCAGAAAAGTATTCGTCTTCTACATTCATGTCCTGTCTCATTTCCGAATCAGCTGCGGCTGCGGTGAGCCTGTGAAGCATATACATCATGTCGTCATCGCCTTCATAGCGCGTCTCGTCTATGTTGAGCACCTGGGTGTCGTTGGCATCCTTCTTCGTCTGGTCAAACACGCTCAGCACCTTCTCCAGCCTGTTGTTCACCTGGCCGTGCAGCAAGGGTATCTGCACAATGATACTGTCGTGCACCAAACTGTCTACAAAGGGGTCGGGTATTCCCTTGGTCACCACGGCCCCTTCGTAGTTGTACGGCTTGTGATGGACATAGAGCACAGGCTCGTCGATGCTGCCCACGCGGTGGCCGAGCAGGTAGACCGCCACCATGGGGAAAGCATACCCTTTCCTGGAGCCTTCCATGATGTTGCGCTTGCTGCTGTACTGTGCGCCGAGATACTGGCGGAAACGCAGCGTCTCTGTGTCAAGCCAGGTTTTCTGCAACTCTATCAGCACCACCCGCTCCTTGCCGTCATCCTCGCGTACACGGGCTGCAAAGTCTATTCTGAACATCGACAGCGAGTCGCGGGTGGTGTTAGAATATTCATGCGGGCGCACGGTCACACCGGTCACCTCTTTCTTCAGCAAGGCAGAGATTACGGTCTTTGCTATACGCTCATCCTCCATAATATACTTGAATACGGAGTCGTAAATGGGGTTGGCTACATGTAGTATCATCGGAACAGCATTTTATCGACAGTTGCAAAAATACATATTTAATCTGAGTTTGCACCACTTTGCACCCACATTTTCTTCAGCCCGCATCGGTCATCGGGCCGAAACAGGCACATAAATGTGAATAAATGCCTCCGCTCCGCGGTGTGCACAACCCTGTTGATAACCCTGTTGATAACTGCCGCATAACCGTTGGACAAGTTGCGCATTGTCCCGGCCGCCATCCTTTCCAAGGGATATCAGCCTGCTTATCGGCGGGTTTTGAGCAACATTTCCACACAAACCTGACGATAAAAGATATAAACTTATTATATTTGCACCACAATAGCAAATTGTGGATAACGTGCCGTTATGGCTGAAAATGAGCCACTAAGTATTAACAGCAGCTGTTGACAGCGGGCCACAGTGGGTGGAAAACGTAAATGGCAAGGAAAATGCCGTGAAGTTTTCAACATATTAACGGCACATCATCTGCATCATTGTATTTCTCTTAAAAGAAAAAATAAAAGATAATAAGAATATGGTGCCGAAGAAAGAATGGGTGGAGCGCGGTTTCATTGACGAGCCGGCGCCCGCTGGAACCGACCTCAAGGAGGAGATAAGGCGGATGTGCCGCGAGAAGAACGCCGTTGTGCTGGCCCACTACTACACGCAGGGTGACATCCAGGATGTGGCCGACTTCATCGGCGACTCGCTGGCCCTGGCGCGCAAGGCGGCCGACACGGACGCGAAGATCATCGTGATGTGCGGCGTCCACTTTATGGCCGAGACCTGCAAGATTCTCAGTCCCGAGAGGCTGGTGCTGGTCCCCGACCTCAACGCGGGCTGCTCGCTGGCCGACAGCTGCAGCGCCGGCGACCTGCGGAAGTTCAGGCAGGAGCACCCGGGCTACCGGGTGGTGAGCTATGTGAACACCACGGCTGCCGTCAAGGCGCTCACCGACGTGGTGGTGACCAGCGGCAATGCCAGGCGCATTGTCGACACGTTCCCCCCTGACGCCAAGCTCATCTTCGGTCCCGACTACAACCTGGGCAGCTACATCAACGCTGTCACGGGGCGCAAGATGCTGCTGTGGAACGGCGGGTGCCACGTGCACGAGCGTTTTTCCGTCGAGGGCATTGCCAGGCTAAGGGAGCAGTTCCCCGGGGCCAAGGTGCTGGCCCACCCCGAGTGCAAGGGCCCTGTGCTGGCCATGGCCGATGTGGTTGGCTCGACGGCCGTGCTCCTTGACTATGCCGTGGCCCACCCTGAAGGCGAGTATATCGTGGCCACCGAGGCCGGCATCCTTCACGAGATGCAGCGCCGGTGCCCCTCAGCGGTGTTCCACCCCGTGCCCCCCGAGGTGAGCGAGGGCTCCGTGGGCTGCTCGTGCAACGAGTGCCAGTACATGAAGATGAACACGATGCTGAAGCTCTACAACGCGCTCCGTTATGAGTGGCCTGTGGTCGATGTCGACCCCGCTGTGGCCCGCCAGGCGGTCAAGCCCATCCAGCGCATGCTGGAGCTGAGCAGGTAGGCCCTGCCCTGCCCCACCCCGCCGCCCGTTCTCCATTCATTGCAAGTGCGGCGTGCCGCAGGCAGGAGCACAAGTCAAATGACTGTCTCCTGCCTGCGGCACGCCGCACTTTTTCCGTTCCGCCGTTCTGTCGGCCGCCCCTGTGCCGTTATCTCACGATGGCAATCTTGCACACGGTGCCCTTCGAGCCGTCGCTCTTGGCCGTCTGCACCATATAGACGCCTGCGGCCACGCGCTTGCCGTTGCTGTCGCGTCCGTCCCACGAGTAGGAGCCGCCCACGCTGCGCCCCTGGTTCACCAGCGCGCCGTTGGCGGTCACTATCTTCACGTCCGAGTCGAACGACAGGCCGCTCACCGTAATCATTCCCCCATAGTCGGGCGTGACGGGGTTTGGATAGGCCCACACGTTGTCCTTGTCCATGCTCTCGCTGATGTCCGTCGCGTCGCTCACGTAGGAGCACAGGCCCTTGTCGGTGCCAAAGAACACCTCGCCCGTCTTTCCGTTGATGGCCACCGCCTCGACCGTGTTCGACAGCAGCTGGCTGTTGTCAGTGGTGAAGTGCTGCACCTGGTCCATGTTGTCCTCGCTCACCAGGTACACGCCCGTGCCGTTGGTGCCGAACCACTTGCGTCCGGCGCCGTCGATGGCAATGCTTGTGATGTCCACGTTGTCCAGCAGGTAGTCGGCATAGTTCGTGCCGTCGTTGCGCGGCACCTTCACCTGGGTGAACACCGGGCTGTCGCTGTCAATCTCTGAGCGCTGCAGCAGCAGCGGCCCCTGCGACGTGCCCACCCAGAGGTCGCCGTTGCGGTCGGGCGTCACGCAGCGCACGCCCGACATGATGGTCAGCGTTGTGCCGTCCTGGTTGGTGAAGGAGGTGAACGACCTGGCTGTTCCCGTGGCCAGCCGGTAGCAGTGCAGCGCCGGCTTGCGCCAGTCGTTGTTGACGAACCAGAGCAGTCCGTGCCCGTCGAACACCATCTCCTCCAGGTTTTCGTTCATCATTCCGGCCGAGAGGTCTATGCCGAGCGCTTTCCAGTTGCCCTGTGTGTCCATGGTGTGCAGCCCCTCCTTGACCATGCTGTTGGTGCACCACATCGTGCCCTCGTCGTCAAAGCAGAGTCCCTGCACGATGTTGTAGTTCTTGTTGGTGCCAAACACCGAGAGCAGGGTGCTGTTCTCGTAGGTGTAGTGCCTGACGAACTTCCCCGCCCTGAACTCGTAGATGCCCGTGCGGCCCGAGGCGAACACGTGGTCGGGGTCTGTCGGGCTGGCGTCCACGGCGTTGATGTCCACATACTCCAGTCCCTGCCCTATCGTGCTGTTCTCCTTGTCATCGCACACGGTCCACTCGCTTCCGTCGAGTATCTGCACGCATCCCGGGCGCATCAGGTCGTTGATCACCGTGTAGCCGCCGCCGCCGGTGTACAGGCGGTTGTGCTTGAACCTCAGCGCGCCGAAGTGGTTGTACTTGGGCCCGCCGGGCTGGAGTGTCTTCACCAGCTCGATGTTTTCGTTGTAGTCGGTCAGGTCTTCCTTCAGGCATTCCTTGTCCCACGAGGTCACCACCTTCCAGTTCTTGTTGTCAATGAGGTTGTCGCCCAGGTTGCCGGCCAGCATCCTGCCGTCGGCCGTGCGGGCGTAGACGGTGTTTCCGCTCACGCCCACCTTGGTCACCTCGGTGCCCAGCATGTAGGTCTCGCTCACCTCGGCGCCGGCCACGTTGATTTTCATGGCGCCAAACTTCGTGGCCAGGTAGGCGTGCCTGCCGGCGATGGTGATGGCGTTGACAGTCTTGTCCTCTGTCATGTTCTTGTTGTACAGTTCGGCCATGTTCACCACCCCGCCGTTGGCGTCCACCAGGTCGATGTTGCTGTTCTGGTAGACGGCCACCAGCCGTCTGGCCTCCGGGCACCAGGCCATTTGCGTGATGTAGGTGTCGCTCAGTCCGTTGGTGCGGTCCAGGGTGACGATGCTCTGGTCGCTCTTGTTGTAGATGTACAGGTCGTTCGAGGCCAAGACAAACAGTTTTTGCCCGGCTGCCGCTATCTTCTGCGGCTTGCTGTATGCCATGTATGCGCGCCATGTCCCTATCTGTGCGCTTGCTGTGGCGGCTATGGCCAGTGCGGCCGCCAGCGCGGTGGCTGTGCGTTTGAGCGTCATTGCGTTCTTCCTTGTTTTTTTGGGTTTATCGGGCGCGGCTGCCTGCCCCGCCCTGTTCATACTTTTGTCTTCAGATATGCGGCCAGCTTTGCCACGGCCCTTGCTCGGTGGCTGATGGTGTTCTTGGTGTCGGTGCCCAGCTCGGCGAAGGTCTGGCCGAAGCCCTCAGGCTCGAATATCTTGTCGTAGCCGAAGCCCCCCGCCCCCCTGCGCCCTGTGGTGATGCTGCCGTCCACCGTGCCCTCGAACAGCCGCTCTTCGGCGGGCTTTCCGCCGCTGCCGTCCAGTATGAGCGCAATCACCGTGCGGAAGCGCGCCCTCCTGTTGCCTGTGCCTTTCAGCTTGTCCAGCAGCTTGTCCATGTTGGCCTCGCTGTCGTGCCCCTCGCCGCCGGCGTAGCGCGCGGTGTGCACGCCAGGCTCCCCGCCCAGCGCGTCGACCTCGAGGCCGGTGTCGTCGGCAAACACGCTCAGGCCGTAGCTGCCGGCCACGTAGCGCGCTTTCTGCAGGGCGTTTTCCTCGAGCGTGAGGCCCGTCTCCGGGATGTCGGCGTGGCAGCCGATGTCGGCCAGCGACAGCACCTCAGCCTCCCGGCCCAGTATGCTTCTGATTTCCGAGAGCTTGTGGGCGTTGTTCGTTGCGAAAACTATTTTCATTTGACTTTCTTCTTGACGTTCACTTTGATGGGGTCGAAGCCCTCGCCATACACGCCGATGACCGCGCTCTGGCTCACGAAGGCGTTGGGGTCGATCGACTTCACGATGCGGAAGATGTGCGGGCTCTCGCTCTTCTTGGCCAGCAGGCAGATCACCTTGGTGGGCCGCCCGGTGTACCAGCCGTGGCCGTCGAGTATGGTCAGCGTGTGGTCGGTGGCCTGGGTGATGGCGAAGGCTATCTCCTGGTACTTCTTGGAGAAGATGAGGAACTGCACCGACTGGCGCTGCCAGAACATCACGTAGTCGAGCATGAGGCACTCCACCACCATGGTGCACAGGCCGAACACCACCTTCTTGCAGCGCAGGTCGAAGGGCCCGAACGTGTCGATGAACAGGCAGCTGCCGATGATGCACAGGTCAACCATGATGAGGGCCTTGCCCAGCGAGATGTTGTGGTACTTGTTGACCATGGCCGCCACGATGTCCGACCCGCCCGTGCTGCCGTTGTTCATGAACACGATGGCCAGCGCCGTGCCGGTGAGCATGCAGCCGATGATGAGCGACATGAAGTCGTTGCCGTCGCCCAGCAGGCGGTAGAAGCTGCCGTCGGGCTGGCGCACGATGTCCTGGGCCACCTCCAGGAAGAAGGTGAGCGCGAAGGTGGCGTAGATGGTCTTGGTCAGGAACTTCCACCCCAGCACCCTGAGCGCGGCCACGATGAGCGCGGCGTTGATGATGAAGAAGGTGTACTGCACGGGGAACCCCGTGGCGTAGAACACGATGGCGCCGATGCCCGACACGCCGCCCGTCACGATTTCGTAGGGCAGCAGGAACACGGTGAAGCCGAAGGTGTAGAGCAGCAGGCCGAGCGTGATGTTCACGTAGTCCCTGATTTCGTAGTAGATGTCCTGGCGAGTCATGAGCCACCTCCCGCTTTATTTCACCACCACGTTGACGATGCGCCCCTTGACCACGATGACCTTCACCACCTGCTTGCCCTCCAGGTAGCGCTGCGACCTCTCGTCGGCCAGCACAGCCTCCCTGACGGCGCTGTCGGCGGCGTCGGCGGCAAACTGCATCTGGAAGCGTGCCTTGCCGTTGAAGGATATGGTGAGCTGCACCCGGCTCTCCGCCAGGTAGTCCTCGTTCCACTTGGGCCACTGCGCGTCGCACACGCTGCCCTCGCCGCCGAACAGCTCCCACAGCTCCTCGGCCACGTGGGGCGCGAAGGGGGCTATCAGCACGGTGAGCGTGCGCAGCACCTCGCGGTTGCGGCACTTGAGCTGCGACAGCTCGCCCACGCAAATCATGAACGCCGACACGCTGGTGTTGTAGCTGAAGTGCTCGATGTCCTGGGTCACCTTCTTGATGAGCTTGTGGAGCGCCTTCAGCTCGGCCGCGGTGGGCGGCGTGTCCGTGCAGCCGGCCGCGGTGGCCAGCGCCCAGAACTTTTTCAGGAAGCGGTGGCAGCCGTCGATGCCGTTGGTGTCCCAGGGCTTCGACTGCTCCACCGGGCCGAGGAACATCTCGTAGAGGCGCAGCGTGTCGGCCCCGTAGCGCTCGACAATCATGTCGGGGTTCACCACGTTGAACATTGACTTCGACATCTTCTCCACGGCCCACCCGCACACGTACCTGCCGTCCTCGAGCACGAACCCGGCGTCGCGGTACTCGGGCCGCCAGGCCCTGAAGGCCTCGGTGTCGAGGATGTCCGCGTGCACAATGTTCACGTCAACGTGGATGGGGGTCACGTCGCGGTAGTTCTTCTTCAGGTTCAGGCTCACGAACTTGCCCTTGTCGGGCCCCTCGTCGTTCACGCGGTACACGAAGTTGCTGCGGCCCTGTATCATGCCCTGGTTCACCAGTTTCTGGAACGGCTCCTCCACGCACGAGTAGCCGTAGTCGTGGAGCACCTTGTTCCAGAAGCGCGCGTAGATGAGGTGCCCGGTGGCGTGCTCCGTGCCGCCCACGTACAGGTCGACGTTGCGCCAGTACGCGTCGGCCTCCTTGCTCACGAGGGCCTTGGCGTTGTGCGGGTCCATGTAGCGCAGGTAGTAGGCCGACGAGCCGGCGAAGCCCGGCATGGTGCACAGTTCCAGGGGGAACACCGTCCTGTTGTCCGCCAGGTCCTTGCTCACCACCTGCTCCCTCTGCGTGTCCCACGCCCACACCTTGGCGCGCCCCAGCGGCGGCTCGCCCGTCTCCGTGGGCCTGTACTCGTCAATCTCGGGCAGCTTCAGGGGCAGCTTTCCGGCGGGCAGCGTGTAGGGCATGCCGTCCTTGTAGTACACGGGGAACGGCTCGCCCCAGTAGCGCTGGCGGCTGAAGATGGCGTCGCGCAGGCGGTAGTTCACCTTGACCTGCCCCAGGCGGTGCGCGGTGACATATCTCTTGGTGGCGGCGATGGCCTCCTTGACGGTCATGCCGTTGAGCGACAGCGCGCCCTCGCGCGCCGGCGCGCCGGCCTTCGGGCTGTTGCACACGGTGCCCTCCTTGGCGTCATAGCTCGCCTCGCTCACGTCGGCCCCCTCGATGAGCGGCACGATGGGCAGTCCGTAAGCCTTGGCAAAGGCGTAGTCGCGCGAGTCGTGCGCCGGCACGGCCATGATGGCGCCGGTGCCGTAGCCGGCCAGCACATAGTCGCTCACCCATACGGGCACGTCCTCGCCCGTGAAGGGGTTGACGGCATACGCCCCGGTGAACACGCCGGTCATCCTGCGGTCGCTGATGCGGTCGCGCTCGGTGCGCTTCTTGGTGCGCTCCACGTAGGCGCTGACCTCGGCCCTCTGAGCGGGGGTGGTCACCCGGTCAACATACTCGCTCTCCGGGGCGAGCACCATGAAGGTGACGCCGAAGATGGTGTCGGCCCTGGTGGTGAATATCCTGATGGGCTGTCCGCCGTCCCTGAGCCTGAAGTCCATCTCAGTGCCCTCGCTGCGGCCAATCCAGTTGCGCTGTGTCTCCTTGAGCGATTCGGTCCAGTCGACGGTGTCCAGGCCGTCGAGCAGCCGCTGGGCGTAGGCCGACACGCGCAGGCACCACTGGCGCATCTTCTTCTGCACCACGGGGTAGCCGCCGCGCACGCTCACGCCGTCAACCACCTCGTCGTTGGCCAGCACCGTGCCCAGCTTGGCGCACCAGTTCACCATCGTCTCGCCAAGGTAGGCTATGCGGTAGTTCATCAGCGCCTCCTGCCGCTCCCTTTCCGTGAAGGCGGCCCACTCGGCGGCGGTGAAGTGCAGCTGCTCGCCGCAGGCGGCCTCCACGCCGTCGGTCCCCCTCTGCTCGAAGTGGCCGGCGAGCTCGGCGATGGGCCGCGCCCTGTCCAGGCTCAGGCTGTAGTAGCTGTCGAACATCAGCTCGAAGGCCCACTGTGTCCAGTGGTAGTAGGCCGGGTCGCAGGTGCGCACCTCGCGGTCCCAGTCGAACGAGAAGCCTATCTTGTCGAGCTGCTCGCGGTAGTGGTTGATGTTCTGCACCGTGGTCACCTCGGGGTGCTGCCCGGTCTGTATGGCATACTGCTCGGCGGGCAGCCCGTAGGCGTCGTAGCCCATGGGGTTGAGCACGTTGAAGCCCTGCTGCCGCTTGTAGCGGGCGTAGATGTCGCTGGCGATGTAGCCCAGCGGGTGGCCCACGTGCAGTCCGGCTCCTGAGGGGTAGGGGAACATGTTGAGCACATAGTATTTCTGCCTGGCCGGGTCCTCGGTCACCTTGTAGGTCTTCCGCTCGGCCCACCGCCGCTGCCACTTTTTCTCAATCTCTCTGAAATTGTATTCCATTGCTGTTGTCGTTTTGTATGTTCCTTGTTCTGTACCTTTCCGGCCTTTGCGCTTGCTGCCAGTCCTTTATCCTGTTGTGGCCTGTGGCGCGGCGGGCGCTTTCGGCATCTCCGCGTATCGCGCACCCTGCCAGTGCCTGGCTGTAACATTTTTGGCAAAATTAACGCTTTTATTTCAAATGGAATTGCTTTTTACCGGAAAATGTTGGCTTTTGGCGGCCGTGTGCGCGGCGGCGGCAGCCAAAACGGTGCCTTTTGCCGGGCCATTCGTGCCGTTTGGCAGTGCTGAACGCGCTGTCTTGCAGTGCGGAAACGGCTGTCTTGCAGCGCGGAAACGGCTGTCTTGCAGCGCTGAACGCACCGTCTTGCAGCGCAAGACAGGCCGTCTGGCGCGGCGTGCCATCCCGACGGCAGGGCACGTTGCGCTGCAGGCTGCGCGAAACAAACAGCAACCCGGGGCGAAATCTAATGACCGATTTGGGATAAATTGAAAAGCATTTGAAACATGGTGCAAAGCGAATGTGGTGGCGTTTCAGTACTTTCGCAGCAGAAACGGCGGCCGTGGCTGCGGCTGCCGGCACGGGGCCGGCCGGCCGGGTGCGGCGCGGCTTCACAGGAAGACTAACCCAAAACAGAGTTGATATGGTAGAAACGATGATGAGCGGCAGGGGCAGAATGTTCAGGTCGCTTTGCCTGGCGGGGCTCCTCGTCGGCCTTTGCGCGGCAAGGGCGCAGGGGGGCGGCGGCCTGCCGAAGGCCATGGACCCTTACTTTGCCAAGGTGACGGCGGGTGGCGCGCACCCCGATGCCGACGGGTTTATCCGGCGCTGGCTGCTGCTGGAGCCCATCTCCGTGCCCGTCAAGTCGAACACTGTCTTTACCGACAGTTACCTGAAGGGCGTGTTTGGCGCGCAGTATTTCAAGGGCCAGGGCGCCGCGGTGCCCAAGGACGGCTCCGCTGCAAGGGTGGGGCAGGGCAGGCTGAAGTGGCACGCGCTCGACAGCAGGCTCTACAACGTCAAGCTCTTCCGCTTCGCCACGTCGCTGGGCAAGCCCAGGTATGGCGTGCTGTTCTGGGCGGCGACCCTTGTCGACTGCCCCGAGGAGATGCGCGGCGTGCGGCTGTCCGTCGGCTCCAACGGGGCTTCGGCGTGGTGGCTCAACGGCGAGGAGGCCGTGACGCTCGAGGGCGACCGCCGCATGGTGCGTGACGACGTGGTGTCCAGGAGGCTCACGCTGAAGAAGGGGCGCAACGTCCTGTGGGGCGCCGTGGTCAACGGCCCCGGCATGAGCGACTTCTGCATCCGCTTTGTCGACGCGCAGGGCAAGGCCGTCAGAAACATAACGGTTAACGTAAAATGACAATGGACATGAAGAACAGACTGCATGTGGCAGCCGTCGCCGCGCTGCTTGCCGGGCTGGCCGGCGACACCCGGGCGCAGGTGGGCGCCCCTTTCATCCACGACCCCTCGACCATAGCCGAGTGTGACGGCAAGTACTACACCTTTGGCACGGGCGAGGGCGGGCTGTGGTCGGCCGACGGCTGGACCTGGCAGGGCGGCGCCGTGCGCCCCGGGCGGGGCGCCGCCCCCGACGTGCTGAAGATTGGAGGCCGCTACCTGGTGGCTTACAGCGCCACGGGCGGCGGACTTGGGGGCAGCCACCGCGGCGAGGTGCTGACCATGTGGAACAGCACCCTCGACCCCGCGTCGCCCGACTTCAGGTACACCGAGCCGGTGGTCGTGGCCTCGTCGCTGGACGACGAGGACTGCGACGCCATTGACGCCGGGCTCCTGCTCGACCCCACCACCGGGCGGCTCTGGCTGAGCTACGGCACCTATTTCGGGTTCATCAGGCTGGTTGAGCTCGACCCGGCCACGGGCAGGCGCGTCCCGGGCAACGAGCCGGTGAACATCGCCATCGACTGCGAGGCGACCGACCTGGTCTACCGTGACGGATGGTACTACCTCTTTGGCACCCACGGCACCTGCTGTGACGGGCCCAACTCCACCTATAACATCGTGGTGGGGCGCTCGCGCAGTGTCACCGGGCCCTATCTTGACAAGGTGGGCCGCGACATGCTCCAGGGCGGGGGCCGCATGGTGATTGCCGCCAACAACCTGAAGACCGGGCCGGGCCATTTCGGCAGGTTCGTGGTGGAGGACGGCGTGGAGAAGATGTCGTTCCACTACGAGTCCGACTTCAGGCAGGGAGGCCGCAGCGTGCTGGCCATCCGGCCGCTGCTGTGGAGGGACGGCTGGCCGGTGGCCGGCGAGGAGTTCCGCGAGGGCACCTACGAGATAGAGTCGGAGCGCAGGGGCTACGCCCTGGAGCTGGCGGTTGACTTCGTGAGGATGGAGCGCGACATCGAGCCTTTCTGGACAAAGCCGTCGTGGCCCCTGAAGGATGTCAGGCCGCAGACGCTGGCCGAAGTGGAGCCGGGCTGGCCCGCGGGCGAGGTGAGGGTGAGAATGAGCGACTACATGTTCAGGCCGAACCAGAAATGGACGGTCACCGCAGCCGGCAAGGGGGGCTACCTTGGCGGCCCCTACTACAAGATAGCCATCGAGGGGACCGACCGCTGCCTCACGGCCACGGCCCAGGGAGACGTTGTGGCCAGGCCGGAGTTCGCGGGCGGTGACGACCAGCTGTGGCGCATCGACCAGCTGACCGACGGCACCTACCGCATCATGCCAAGGCGGGCGCCCGGCACCGACAGGCCGCTGGCGCTGGTGTCGCTGGGCGACAGCACGCCGGGACTGGCCCCCTTCGACTTTGACAGTGACAACGCCAAGTGGAATTTCAGACAGCAATGACGATGAAGGCAGCAACGAGCGCAGTGGGCGCGATCAAGAAGGCGGCCGTGGCCGCGGTTGCCGCAGCCTGTGCCATGCAGGCAGCGGCGCAGAACCCGATAGTCAGCGGCCAGTTTACGGCCGACCCCACGGCCCGCGTGTTCAACGGGAAGGTGTACCTCTATCCGTCGCACGACATCCCCAGTCCCGTGGAGCGGCTGAAGAACTGGTTTTGCATGCCCGACTACCATGTGTTCTCGTCGGCCAACCTCACCGACTGGCAGGACCACGGCGTCATCGTCTCGCAGGACAGGGTGCCGTGGGTGCAGGGCGGTTCCTACACCATGTGGGCGCCCGACTGCGTGTGCAAGGACGGCAAGTACTACTTCTACTTCCCTGCCGAGCCAAGGGGCAAGGGCAGGGGGTTTGCCATAGGCGTGGCCGTGGCCGACAGTCCCGAGGGGCCCTTCACGCCCATGTGGCGGCCCATCGCGGGCGTCAGCGGCATCGACCCCTGCGTGCTCGTCGACAGGGACGGGCAGGCCTATATCTACTGGGCCGGTGCGGGGCTGCACATGGCAAGGCTCAAGCCCGGCATGACCGAGCTGGCGTCGGAGCCGCAGGCGGTCGGCGGGCTGCCCGAGGGCTTCAAGGAGGGCCCCTTTGTCTTCGAGCGCAAGGGCAAGTACTACTTCACCTTCCCCTGGGTGAGGGCGAAGGGCGGCACGGAAACGCTGGCGTATGCCATGGCCGACAGCCCCATGGGCCCCTTCACCTTCAAGGGCGTCATCATGGACGAGTCGCCCACCAAGTGCTGGACCAACCACCACTCCATCGTTGAGTACCGCGGGCAGTGGTACCTGTTCTACCACCACAACGACTACTCGCCGCGATTCGACAAGAACCGCTCGGTGCGGATAGACTCCCTGTCGTTCAACGCCGACGGAACCATCCGCAAGGTCACGCCGACCCTGCGCGGCGTGGGCCTCTCGCCCGCCAGGAGCCGCATACACATAGACCGCTACTCCGCCCTGCGGGGCGAGGGCGTGGGCATCGCCTACATCGACACGGCCAACTGCTTTGAGGGCTGGAAGACGGTCTTTGACCGCCCGGGCGGCACGCTGGTGTACAACGGCGTGGACTTTGGCAGCGAAAGGGTGGAGCAGGTCACCGTGAGGGCGAGGTCGGCCCGCGGCGGCACGCTGGCGGTGAGGGCCGGCGGCAAGGTTGTGGCCAGGGTCAGGGTGCCCCGGGGCGGCGGCTGGCAGTGTGCCAGGGCCAGGGTGGCCGGCGCGCCGCTGGGTGTCAGCAACCTCAGCGTGACCCTCCAGCAGGGCGGCGCCGTGGAGGTTGACTGGCTGGGCTTCGACGCCCTGCCCTGGGAGAGGGGCGCCTTCGAGACCCGCCGCTACCGCAACCTCTTCGCCGAGCTGGGATACGGCCAGGCCGAGATTGACCGCAAGCTCGCGGAGGTGTTCAACGGCGTGTTCTTCGGCAAGAACAGGGTTTACTTCGAGGTGGGCGACTCCATGGGCTACATCAGCGACGTGAAGAACAGCGACGTGCGCACCGAGGGCATGTCCTACGGACTGATGCTGGCCGTGCAGTTTGACCGCAAGGACATCTTCGACCGCCTGTGGCGCTGGGGCCGGCGGTACATGCAGCACCGCGAGGGGCCGTGGAAGGGCTACTTTGCCTGGAGCTGCAAGACTGACGGCACGCGCAATGCCAGCGGGCCGGCGTCGGACGGCGAGCTCTACTACGTCACCGCGCTCATCTTCGCCTCCAACCGCTGGGGCGACAGCACGGGCATCGACTATCTGAAGGAAGCCCGGTTCATCCTTGACTGCTCGATGCAAAAGGCCGGCATGGACCGGGTGGCGCCGCTTGTCGACCTGGAGCACAAGCTGATCACCTTCACGCCCGACAGGAACTTTGGCAGCAAGTTCACCGACCCCTCCTACCACGTGCCGGCCTTCTACGAGGTGTGGGCCCGGTGGGCCGGCGACGGGCGCTCGCAGTTCTGGAACGCGTGCGCCGCGAAAAGCAGGGAGTACCTGCACAGGTGCGTCAACGGCGACACCGGCCTCACCCCCGACTACAGCAACTATGACGGCACGCCCCTGGGAGGGTGGACAGGCACCATCGGCGACGCCTTCCGCTATGACTCCTGGCGGGTGCCGATGAACATCGCCCTCGACTACTCGTGGGCCTGCAAGGACAGGGAGTGGCAGCAGCAGTATGCCAACACCATCCAGAACTTCCTCTACGCGAAGGGGATAGACAGCTTTGTCGACCAGTACAACGTGGACGGCACGCCGGTGGCAGACACCCTGCAGGCCGGCACCCACCCGAAAGGGCTGCGCCACTCCATAGGCCTGGTGGCCACGGCGGCCGCCGCCTCGCTGGCCTGCACCCACATGAAGGGGCGCGAGTTTGCCAGCCGCCTGTGGGACGCGCGCCACGAGCCTTATGCCGACGGCTACTTCGACGCCTACTACGACGGGCTGCTGAGGCTCTTTGCCTTCATGCACCTGAGCGGACGCTACCGCATTATCGAGCCGCAGGCGGGAGCGCCGCCCGCAGGAAAGGCACGTCCAGGAGCATGGTGAGGGAAAGGCAGCCTGATGTGGCGCTGCCTGGCGGAAGCCGGAAAAACGGCGCTGTGCGGGGGGGAGCCTTTGGCAGTGGACGTGTGACAGTGGCAAGGGCGGAGGACACTGTCGATGGCCGGCTTGGTTGAACAGTGACAAGACAACAGAAAAAACAAAACAAAACAAACAAAGAGAAGACATGAAGAGACAACTCGTAATCGCCCTGCTGGGCATGGCGCCAGCTGCTGCCGCGGTGGCGCAGGACAGGCTCTACAAGGATGAGTTTCCGCTGGGTGACATCACCCTGCTTGACGGACCGCTGAAGCGCGCGCGCGACCTGAACGTGCAGGTGCTCCTGAAGTATGACTGCGACAGGATGCTGGCCCCCTACCGCAAGGAGGCGGGGCTGCAGCCCCGCAAGCCCTCCTATCCCAACTGGGACGGGCTTGACGGCCATGTGGGCGGGCACTACCTCTCGGCGCTCGCCGCCAACGCCGCGACAGGCGACGCGGAGTGCCGCAGGCGCATGGAGTATATGGTTTCAGAGCTACGGCTGGTGCTGGACGCCAACAACGGGCGCAGCGAGGCCTGGTGCCGCAACTATATCGGTGGCGTGCCTAACAGCGCCAGGGTGTGGACGGCTTTCAGCAAGGGCGACTTCGGGCCGTACTTCGGAACATGGGCGCCGTTCTACAACATCCACAAGATGTTCGCCGGGCTGCGCGACGCCTGGCTCTACGGCGGCAGCGGGCAGGCGAGGGAGCTCTTCCTGAGGTTCTGCGACTGGGCCGTTGACATCACCGCCGGCCTGAGCGACGTGCAGATGGAGAAGATGCTGGGCAACGAGCACGGCGGCATGAACGAGGTGCTGGCCGACGCCTATGCCATGACCGGCAGCAGGAAGTACCTGGACTGCGCGCGCCGCTTCTCGCACAAGCTGCTGCTCGTGCCGATGGCGCAGGGCAGGGACTGTCTTGACAACATGCACGCCAACACGCAGATACCCAAGGCCATAGGCTACCAGCGCATTGCCGAGCTGGACGGCGACACGCAGTATCACAAGGCCGGCGAGTTCTTCTGGGAGACGGTGACGCGCCGGCGCTCGCTCGCTCTGGGAGGCAACAGCCGCCGCGAGCATTTCCCGGCCCGGGAGGCCTGTATCGACTATGTTAACGACATTGACGGCCCGGAGACGTGCAACACCTACAACATGCTGAAGCTGACCGAGTTTCTGAACCGCGCCAGCCACCGGGGCATGTATGGCGACTTCTACGAGACGGCGCTGTTCAACCACATCCTCTCCGCACAGCATCCCGTGCACGGAGGCTATGTGTATTTCACGCCGGCGCGCCCGCGCCATTACCGCAACTACTCCGCGCCAAACGAGGCCATGTGGTGCTGCGTGGGCACGGGCATGGAGGACCACGGCAAGTACGGCCAGTTTGTGTGGACGCGCGACAGGGGCGCGAAGGCCGCCGGCGACGCGCTCTACGTGAACCTCTTTGTGGCTTCGGAGCTGAACTGGAGGGAGCGCAACATGAAAATCCGCCAGCAGACAGCCTTCCCCTACGGCGAGACGTCAACCATCGAGGTGACCAAGGGGAGGGGCGCCTTCACCCTGAAGATTCGCAAGCCCTCCTGGTGCGACCGCTTCGCCGTGAGGGGCGTTGGCTTTGACGCCGGGAGCTACGAGGAGAACGGCTTTGTCTGCATCAGCCGAAAGTGGAAGAAAGGCGACCGGGTGGAGGTGTCCATGCCCATGCGCGCCAGTGTCAGGCCGCTGGTCAATGTGCCGCAGTATGTGGCCATCATGTACGGTCCGGTGCTGCTGGGCATGAAGACGGGCACGGAAGACCTGCGCTCGCTCATTGCCGACGACAGCCGCTTCGGACAGTATGCCGGCGGGCGGAAGCTGCCGCTCGACAAGGCTCCCATCCTCCTGCCGAGGCGCGTCGGCGACATCGCCGGCGACCTGGTGCCCGTGCCAGGCAAGCCCTTGCATTTCAGACTGGCCACGCGCATGGAGAACGCCGTCGAAGGCGAGCTGCAGCCCTTCTTCGAGATTCACGACGCGCGCTACATGATGTACTGGCTGGCCCTGGACGAGGGCGAATACCGAAGCTACTTGCAGAGACTGGCCGGCGAGGAGAAGGCGCGCCAGGCGCTGGAGGCCCGCACGGTGGACAAGGTGAGCCCGGGAGAGCAGCAGCCCGAGACCGACCACCGCATGGAGACCGACGCCTCGGACAGGGGCAACACCGAGGGCGTGTTCTTCCGCGACGCCCGCGACGGCCACTTCTTCAGCTACCTGATGCAGACCGGGGGCGAGGACAGCCTGAGCCTCCAGCTCACGTTCTGGGGGCAGGACGACTGGCGCACCAGCGAGTTTGACATCTACATTGACAGCCGGCTCCTGGCAAGCGTGAACAACAGCCGCCGCTGGCGCACCACGCAGTTCAAGACCGTCAGCTACGCCATTCCCGCCGCCCTTGTCAGGGGCAAGCGCGAGGTAAGGGTGAAGTTTGTGGCGCACAAGGGCAAGCAGGTTGGGCAGATCTATGGCGTGCGCCTGGTGAGAGAGGGGCGGCCGACGGGCGGAGACTGACAGCCTGCCGGCTTTCCGGGCCGAAACGGTGAAAACACTTAATGTTTTTTAAAAGAGACCGCGTCTTCTTGCCAGATTGCGCTCGCTTTCGTACTTTAGCTCAAACAAATATAAGTGTGTACCATAATATAAACAAGCATAAGCACGTATGAAGAAGAGATTTATTTTACTGTCGTGTGTATGGCTGTCGCTTCAGCTCGCGGCAGTGGCAGCGGTCAAAGTGGTGAGCGGGCCTGCCGGCGGGGCCTTTGCAATAGTGACCGGCCGGCAGGCATCGCCCGTGTATGTCTCGCCCGCCGAGGCCACAGTGGTAAAGAAGGTGGCCCGCATGTTTGCCGATGATGTAAGCAGGGTGACGGGCTGCATGCCCGGGCTCAGTGTCAGCAAGAAGGTGAGCGGTGACAGGGTTGTCGTGATTGGCACGCTGGGCAGCAACGCCTTCATAGACAGGCTGGCCAGGCAGGGCCGCATTGACGTGAAGTCGCTCCGCGGCGGCTGGGAGCAGTATGCCATCCAGACCGTCAGGAACCCTGCCGGAAACGTTGGCGAGGCCCTTGTCATCGTGGGCAGCGACAAGCGCGGCACGGCCTACGGCGCGCTGACCGTCTCGGAGAGAATGGGCGTGTCGCCGTTCTACTGGTGGAGCGACGTCCCCGTGAAAAGCCGCAGGGAGGTGTGGCTGGCGGGCGGCGAGGTGTCCGCCAGCCCCAGCGTGAAGTACCGCGGCTTCTTCATCAACGACGAGGACTGGGGCCTGAAGCCGTGGGCCTCCGGCAACTTCGAGAAGAGCCTGGGCGACATCGGCCCCAAGACCTACGCCAAGGTGTGCGAGCTGATACTCCGCCTCAAGGGGAACATGCTGGGCCCTGCCATGCACGAGTGCACGGGAGCCTTCTACTCGCACCCCGGGAGCCAGCTGGTGGCCGACTCGTTCGGCATCATGATTACAACCTCGCATTGCGAGCCACTGCTCATCAACACGGCCTCGAAATGGGAGTGGGACACCAAGCGCGACGGCGAGTGGAACTATGACACCAATGCCGAGGGAGTGAAGAAAAAGTGGGATGCCAGGCTGAGCTTCGCCTCCCCTTACGACAACATCTACACCATGGGCATGCGCGGGCTGCACGACGCCGGCCTTCGGGGCAACCTGCCGTTAGACCGGCAGACGGAGCTGATGGGGAAAATCATCGGCGACCAGCGCGCCCTGCTGGCCCGCCACATCAAAAGGAGCGTCAAGGACATCCCCCAGATCTACGTGCCCTACAAGGAGGCGATGGACGTCTATGAGAACGGGCTGCAGGTGCCCGGGGACGTCACGCTGGTGTGGGTTGACGACAACTACGGCTACATGAAGCGCGTGAGCAACCCCGGCGAGCAAAAGCGCAGCGGGCGCGCGGGTGTGTACTACCACCTGTCTTACCTCGGCCCGCCGCACGACTACCTGTGGCTCTGCACGACACCGCCCGTGCTGATGTACGAGGAGCTGATGAAGGCCTACCACACCGGGGCCGACCGCTACTGGCTGCTCAACGTGGGCGACATCAAGCCGATGGAGCTGGGCATCAAGACCTTCTTCGACCTGGCCTGGAATGCCGGCGACTTCACCATCCAGACGGTCAACCGCCACCAGAGCCACTACCTGGGCCAGCTGTTCGGACAGGCCTACACGCCGCGGTTCCAGAGCATCCTCGACACCTACTACCGCCTGGCATGGAGCAGGAAGCCCGAGTTCATGGGATGGGAGCGCGAGTGGGACTCGAAGGAGTACACTGGGCTGAAAGACACGGAGTACTCTTTCCGGAACTACGGCGAGGCCCAGTGCCGGCTCAGGGACTACGAGCTTCTGGCCAATGACGTGAAGTCGCTCATGGACGAGCTGCCCGCGGCCAGCCGCGACGCTTTCTTCGAGATGCTGGGCCACCCCGTGCTGGCATCGTACCAGATGAACCGCAAGTTCCTCATGGCGCAGCTCAACCACGAGCTGTTCAGGCAGGGCAGGCTGGAGCAGGCCAACTGGGCCGCGCGCCAGTCGAGGGAGGCCTTCGACAGCATTGAGGCGCTCAACGGAATGTTCAACGCCGCGGCCGGCGGAAAGTGGAGAGGCATGATGAACATGGCGCCGGCATGGTGCTCGCTGTCGCACCTGATGCCCAGGCTCGACATCACGAAGGGTGCCGGCGAGGAGCCGGTCGACCTGGGCGTGGGCAGGGAGGCCCTGGACAGGTGCTGTGTGGTTGACCTGACCAAGTACTCGAAAAAGGTGGAAAGCGGCGGCAACCCGATAACTGTGGTCGAAGGCCTGGGCTACGACTGGAGCGTCATCCGGCTGGGCGTGCCCACCGGCAAGGGCGGCGACGCAGCCAGCGCCACCGGCGACCGCATAGAGTACACCCTGCCGGCGATTGACGCCGACCGGGTGGAGGTGACACTCTACACGGTGCCCTTCTTCCCGATATACAAGGGAATGGGCACCAGGATTGGCGTGTCGGTCGACGGCTGCAAGCCGCAGGTGTTCGACAACAAGTTCAAGGAATACAGCAAGACGTGGAAAGACCAGGTGCTGAGAAACGGGGCTGTCGCCCGGCTGGCATTTCCCATCGACAGGACCAAGCCCTCGCACACGCTGGCTTTCATCTGCGGCGATGCCGGCATGATGGTACAGAAGGTGATTGTTGACTGGGGAGGGCTGAAGAAGTCTTACCTTGGCCCCTGCCTGGCGCAGTGACGCGCGCACGCCCGCGACACCGGGCACGCTGTGACAAACATACCTTGATAAGGAGGTGTTCAAAGTATGACAAGCGTCTGCTGACATAAAGATGTTTGCGAATAATTCTGAACACCCACTTATAACAGATAACAAATGGCAAAATAACAAAAAGCAAGCAGAGAGAAATGAAAAAGCAACTCACGGCCGCCCTGCTGGGCATCGTCCCGGCCATGGCGGTGACGGCACAGGACAGCGGGGTTAACCTGCCGATAATACAGACCAAGTACACCGCCGACCCCGCACCCTACGTGCATAACGACACGGTGTATCTCTACACCACTCACGACGAGGACGGGGCAGAGGGATTCATGATGAAAGACTGGCTGCTCTACACCTCCACCGACATGGTGAACTGGCAGGACTGCGGCGCCGTGGCTTCGCTGAAGGACTTCAAGTGGTTCAAGGGCGACAACGGCGCATGGGCCGAGCAGGTGGTCGAGCGCAACGGCAAGTGGTACATGTACTGCCCCATCCACGGGCGCGGCATCGGGGTGCTGGTGGCCGACAGCCCCTACGGGCCTTTCACTGACCCCATCGGTAAGCCCCTGGTGTGGGAGGGCGACTGGTTCGACATCGACCCCACCGTGTGGGTTGACGACGACGGGCAGGCCTACATGTACTGGGGCAACCCCGAACTGAAGGCGGTGAAGCTCAACGAGGACATGGTCTCCTATGCCGACTCCATCATGCACTTCCCGAAAATCAAGGACTACCAGGAGGGGCCATGGCTGTGGAAGCGCAACGGCCACTACTACCTGGCCTTCGCCTCGACCTGCTGCCCCGAGGGCATCGGCTATGCCATGAGCAGGGGCCCCCTCGGGCCATGGGAGTACAAGGGGCACATCATGGACCACACGCCGCGCACCCGCGGCAACCACCCGGGCATCGTCGACTTCAAGGGCAAGAGCTATTGCTTCGGGCTGAACTACGACCTCTTGCGCCTGGAGACGGGCCGCCATGCCGAGCGGCGCTCGGTGTCGGTCGCCGAGATGACCTACAACCCCGACGGCACAATCCGCCAGCTACCCTACTTCCAGGACTGCAAGCTGGAGCAGACGGGCGCCTTTGACCCCTACCGCCGGGTGGAGGCCGAGACGATGGCCTGGGGCTACGGCCTGAAGACACAGCCCCGAAACCAGTGGGCGCAGCACAACAGGTGGAACCAGGTGGTCGCCGGCGTCGACGAGGGCGAGCACATCCTTGTCAAGGGGGTCGACTTCAAGAGGGGCGCACGAAGGTTCGAGATCTCAGCCTCCTGCCACATGCTGGGCGGCAGCGTCGAGGTCCGCCTCGACAGTGTCAGCGGCAGCTGCATCGGCAGGGTGGACATCGGCAACACCAAGGGCGAGTACAGGACGTTCAGCGCCAGGGTGAAGCGTGTGCCGGGAGTCCACGACCTCTACCTTGTCTTCAGGGGCGGCGACATCCAGAAGCGCAACCTCTTCCTCCTGGACTGGTGGCGGTTCTCGGCGGAGTGACACAACCCTTTCGTACAGAACACGGCATGACTTTCAAGAACCTTTCACACACGATGGCGCGCATCATGGCGCACGGCGGACTGTCCGGCAGGACGGCCCTTTCAGCGGTCGCTCTCCTTGCAGCTAGCTCCGCAATGCTTGCCGGTGACCTGCGGACGCCTCTCACCTCGCCCAACGGCAAGGTGGCGTGGACAGCCGGGGGCGGGGCCGCCCGCCCTGCCGCCTTCGGCATAGCCTATGGCGGCGGGCACGGCGGCGGGGCCGCGACCCCGGTGCTCAGCATAACAGGCTACGGGGTGCTCACAAAGGACGGCGGGGGCCGCAACCTCGCGCTGGTTGGCGTCTCGGAGCCGAGGCGCATCTCCGAACGCTACCGGATGCTGGCGGGCAAGCGGCGCGACTGCTCGAACGAGGCCAACGAAGTGGTCTACACCTTTGCCGACGGCCTGGGCCGCAAGCAGCGCATGGTGGTGCGCCTGTATGACGACGGCGTGGCCTTCCGCTATGAGCTGGAGGGCCTGCAGCACACAGCCGTCACGCAAGACCTCACCACCTACCACATCGCCGAGGGCACGCGCCGCTGGATGCAGGAATGGACCGAGTCCTACGAGAACTTCTTCCCCCTGGGCACCACGGGCAGGGGAGGCAGCCGGCACTGGGGCTACCCGGCCCTCATCCAGGCCGGCACCGCCGGCGGGGCGGCCAGGGTGGCAGACCCGCACCAGCCAGACGTGTTCGCCCTCATCACCGAGGCCGGAGTAGGGCGGGCAAACAGCGCCTCGTCGCTGAAGAACAGTCAGAGCCCCGAGGACTACCGCGTGTTCATGGACGAGAACACGCAGCACTATTCGGGCGCGTGGAGCACGCCGTGGCGGGTTGTCATCGTCGGCAGACTGCGCGACATCGTGGCGTCAACCCTGGTGACCGATGTCAGCGAGCCCTGCCGCCTGAAGGACACCTCGTGGATCCGCCCGGGCAGCGTGAGCTGGATTTACTGGGCCTACAACCATGGCTCGAACGACCTGGGCATCATCAAGAAGTATGTGGACATGGCGCAGGCGCTGCGCCTGCCGTACGTGCTGATAGACGCCGAGTGGGACGAGATGAAGAACGGCGCCACCATCGCCGATGCCCTGCAATATGCCAGGGACAGGGGCGTGTGGCCGCTGCTGTGGTACAACTCCTCCACCGCGTGGGTCAAGGCGTGGGGCGCGCCCGGCCCGCACGAGAGGCTGAACGCGCCTGAGAGCAGGGAGCGGGAGTTCGCCTGGCTGGAGAGGATGGGCGTGGCCGGGGTGAAGATAGACTTCTTCGCCGGCGACAGGCAGGAAACGATGGAGTACTGCATAGACCTCCTTGAGTGTGCGGCGCGCCACCACCTCACGGTCAACTTCCACGGAGCCACCGTCCCCCGCGGCTGGCAGCGCACTTACCCCAACCTGCTCTCCACCGAGGGCGTGTACGGTGCCGAGTGGTACAACAACAAGCCCGTGCTCACCGGCAGGGCCGCCTGCCACAACGCCACCCTGCCGTTCACGCGGGGCGTCATCGGCTCGATGGACTACACCCCCTGCACCTTCTCGGACTCGCAGCACCCCCACATCACAACGCATGCGCACGAGCTGGCCCTGCCCGTGCTCTTCGAGTCGGCGCTGATGCACTGGGCCGACAGGCCCGAGAGCTACCTGTCGCAGCCGGAGGAGGTGCGCCGCTTCATCTCCGACCTGCCCACCGCATGGGACGAGACACGCCTGCTCAGCGGCTACCCGGGCGAAAGTGCCGTGATGGCCCGCCGCAGGGGCGGCCAATGGTATGTGGCCGGCATCAACGGACGCGACGAGGCGCAGACCATAGCTGTCGACTGGAGCTTCCTGGGCGCGCCGCGCCGCAAGGCCACCCTCTTCGAGGACGGACAGTCAGCGCGGTCATGGAAGATAGCCACCATGCCGTCAGGGCGCCTTCCCAGGCGCATAACCATGCAGCCGCGCGGCGGCTTCGTGCTGGTGGCAAGGTAATTTCGCGCCGCCGCGCACAATAAAAGTCTTCCGGAAGTGTATTCTTGAATGTTTTGCCTAACTTTGCAAGCGGATTTCCGATGGCCCCCCTGCCGGTTCCAGCACACCGGGCTGCCGGCCCCCGGGCCATGCCGCCGGCCGGGCTGCTTGCCCGTTTCCGCGCGGTGACGCCGCCCGGGCAGCGTTTCGGCCATCATAACCCTTGCAAGCAAAATGGGAGACAGAATAACGACAATGGAGCGGGGGATGCAGCGCCGCACGGAGCTGCTCCTCGGAAAGGACAGCCTTGACCGGATACAGTCGGCCCGCGTGCTCATCTTCGGTCTCGGAGGGGTGGGCTCGTGGTGTGCCGAGGCGCTGGTGCGCAGCGGCGTGCGCAACCTGACCATCGTAGACAGCGACCGTGTCTGCGTGACCAACTGCAACCGGCAGCTGATGGCAACGGGCCGCACCATCGGGCAGGTAAAGGCGGACGCGCTGCGCGAGCGGCTTCTGGAAATCAACCCGGACGCCAACATCACGGCCTGCCAGAGAATCTACGAGGCGGCGACAGCCGGCGAGTTCCACATGGAGGAATACGGCTACATCGTCGACGCCATCGACTCGCTAAAGGAGAAGGCCGACCTGATACTCCGCGCCACGTCACTTCCCAGGCACATCACCTTCGTGTCTTCGATGGGGGCGGCCCTCAGGCGTGACCCCTTCATGATCAGGAAGGCAGAGTTCTGGAAAGTCAAGGGCGACCCCCTGGCCCGAGCCTTGCGCAACAAGTTCAAGAAATCCCGGGCGATGCCCCGCCGCAAGTTCCAGTGTGTGTACAGCGAGGAGCCGCCGATGAAGAACCTCGGCGTGAACAGGGCCTGCGGGACAGGCGGCTGCCTGTGCCCGAAGGCCAGGCTGCTCAGCGGCGAGCGGGGCACGGACACAGCCGTCTACGACGCGCCCGGCGACCAGCGGCTTGCCGAGCACGAGTGGTGCTCGGCAAAGGCCCAGATCAACGGATCGCTCTGCCCCATCACCGCCGCTTTCGGCATGGCGATAGCGGGAATCGTCATCAATGACATCGTTGACAGGCAGCACAGCCAAGTGCAATAAGCTGCCATACAAAAGAAAAACGCTTGACACTCAATGAGTTGTCAAGCGTTTCTTGTACCCAGACCCGATATTGTACCCAGAAAACAAAGTGTACCCAAAGGAAACTAAGTGATTGAAAATCAGAGGTAGCCAAATAGGTATATTAACCCTTAGTTTCTTAAAAAAGCCTATATTTTACCGCTTTTGGCTACCCTTTGGCTACCCAGATAAAAGAAAAGTTATATCTTTGCAAACATAAGAAAACAAAAGAAAGTAAAGATATGGCATTAAAAAAGGAGATAAGGAGCGATAATACATACATTATCAGCCAAGACACAACCGACAATCCAAAGTTGGGGGCTAAGATATTATCAGATGGGCGAGAGAGCCTTTTTCTTGATTATTATTTTGGCTATCAAAAGGTATATTCTGAAAAGTTGGATAAAGAGGTGATGAAGAAAGACAGAAAGAGGGAGTTTCTTAAACTCTATCTTTGGCAAGCACCCAGAACCCCAATAGAACGGCAACAAAACAAAGAAATGCTTGAACTTGCCAAGAAGATAAGGTTTGAGCGTGGGCAAGAGTTGTTAGAGAGTGTTGAGGGCTACCGATTGAAGAAAGACCGTGATATTAACTTTCTGGATTACTTTCAAAGCTATATAGACAAGTACACCAAGAAAGATTACAGAATGGTTGTTATTGCCTTAAAACGCTTTAGGGATTTTCTTCACGATACACCAGAGTACAACAAGTTTGAAAAGAGGATAAAGCCAGAGCAGATAACTAAAGATATGGTTGAGGCTTACACCGAGTACCTACAAAGCAGAAGTGTTGGCGAGGGTGCAAAAAGCATTTATGCACGTTTCAAGAAAGTTGTAAAGTATGCCGTTGAACACGATGTTATATTAAAGAACCCGTGCAATGGCATTGTTATAAAGGTGGATGAACAGATACTAAAGAAAGAGGTACTATCACCAGAGGAAATACAACGACTGATAGCAACACATTATGACAACGAGAACCCCAACATAAGACGGGCATTTATATTTTGCCTATATTGTGGGTTGAGGTATTGTGATGTGAAAGACCTTACATTTGCCAATGTGGATTACTCCAACAAGCTATTGAAGTTTGAGCAAAACAAGACAAAGGGGCATAGTGCCAATAGCGGTGTAATAATACCGTTGAACGATGGCATATTAAAGCTAATAGGAGAGCCAAGCAGCCCAAACAATAGGGATGAGGCTATATTTCCTTTGCCAAGTTATGAAATGTGCCTTAAAGCCCTTAAAAGGTGGGTAAAACGTGCCGATATTAACAAGCATATAAGTTGGCATTGTGCAAGACATAGTTTTGCCGTGAATATCCTTAACAATGGGGCTAACATTAAGACGGTTGCAAGCCTTTTGGGTCATAGTGGATTAAAGCATACCGAGAAGTACACAAGGGCAATAGATAGCCTCAAACAAGATGCAATAAATAGCTTACCAGAATTAAAATTGTAAAATATGGGAATAGTGAAACAACAAGATATAGAAAAGGCTTTTTTCAAGGCTTTTTCATTTGGGGGCTTAATGCACCTTTGCTTTGATTGGTTACAACATAAATATGATTTGGGCTTTTATTGTAGTAAAGAGCAAGAAGAAAAGCCCAAACAATCAATGACAGAGAAATGGCAACACTATTATGATGTAACAATGCCAGAGGAAATATATAAATTGGCAGATGCTTTTGATGATAGTGTTATTCAGTACACAGAAAGCTCGTTGTTGGATGAAATTAGCACCAACATAGACAGATTAAACGGCAAAGAGCAAGAACGTTATATATACTCTTTGCTAAAACCATTCAAAGAGTATAGCGACAACCTCAACCCTATTGAAGTAATAAAGCAATTAAGAGGCGAGGTAGATGGCATTATGGGCATAAAAGACACACAGAAAGATTTGAAGATGTGGGAGAATATGCCACAAGATGAGCAGTTGTATAATGTGAATGGTGAGCCGTGTGGAACTGTACAAGAAGAAGTTGAGGCTTGCAAACATTTCATTGAAGAATACAAATACAGAATAGAAAGAGCAGAGTATAAAGCCGATAAATATAGAGAAATAGCAAACTCAATAACAGATATAAAAGAAAAGACGGTTGAACATTGCTTTGATAATCTGTTACAAGTAGTGTATATGTATGCAACAAGATTAGATGCACTTTTGCTTGAAAAAGGCATAAATTTAATGTGGTATCAAAAAGAAAGTGGCATCTATATATTAACCAGACGGGATATAACATTGTTACAAGAGTATTGTGGCAGCTATAAGTTAGCCAGAAAGTACATAGATGAGGCTTTACCACAAACAGAGCCTCAGCAAATAACTAAGATAGGGGTAAAGAACAATTCACTAAGTAAATTGACAAAAGCAGAAGTTAAATATTATGGAAAAGCGGTAAAATCTGGAATGGCAGAGAAAACCGAGGATGGCTATAAATGGAAATATAACAATGGGAGCAAAGCAAGTTTGGCTTATTTCCTTAATAAAATATTCAACCCAGATGGAACGGGGCAAATACCATTTAAAAAATTAGATGTATTGTGGGATGTTAGTCGTTTAGATAGTGCTTTAGATAAGGCTATTAATGCAAAGAATCCTCAACAATGGAGAACTGATATAGATAAACTATTTACAGAATAGAAATTTTAGCACCTCTATTTGGGTGCTTTTTTTATGTGTGTTATGTGCTACATAGTGTGCCACATAATGACACTCTATTTTTAGCCTCTTTTACCCTCTACCTTTGCACTTGTTATCACGATAACACCAGATAACCGAGGCAAAGGATTTACAGACATGTTTACCCAGAGCCTCTTTGTTGAACCCTCTAATAAATATAGAAATGAGCAAAGAGGAACTTACACAGATTACCAATTTGGTAACAGACAACACCTTATTTTGTACAAAAGAGGTGCTTACAAGCGATGAGGCAGCACGTTATATGGGCATATCCAAAAGCTACCTCTACAAACTTACAATGAGGCAGCAAATACCACATTACAAGCCAATGGGCAAGATGTGTTATTTCAACCGTGCCGAGTTGGAAAATTGGCTGCAAAACAACCGAGTTGCAACGGATGAAGAAATAACAGAACGTGCCAACAACTATTGTATGAAAGGAGGTAAACGATGATTTTAACCGATTACTACAAGTTTGAGCGTGTGGCAACCAAAGCTAAATCAAGAATGGATTGCACCACTTCTACACATAGTTACCCAGAGTTTGAGGATAGAACGGCAACAAGAGCCAACAAAGCAACTGAAAAGCGTGATGCAACCGATGTGGGCGATATTATCATTTATTACAATGATGTGCCAACACAATTTGGGGGCAATGTACACAGAAAGGCAGATAAAAGCATTTCCATAAAGGGCAAAAATCTTAGTAGTGTATATGTGCCAGATGTAGCCAGAAACATTGCTTATGGCGATTTTAGAGGCACAACAGACGCTTTGTTGTTTGTGTTCCATGACTTGAATGTGATTAATGGAGTAATCCAACAAGGCAGCGTTATTGAGGTGTTTGTAGCCAGAGGCAAAAGTAAAGACCGTGTGCCACTTTTTGAAATGCTTTCAGATGGTGAGTTGGATGATGAAATGAACGAGCTAAGAGGAAATGCAAGCCCAACAGACATAGGCTTTACAATGGGCTATTAAGGTTGGGCAAGCCTCAACCGAGATTGCACACAAATAACTTGCACAACTCTATATTAAGTTGTATTTCATTACCAAATCAGTAATAGCGAGTATGTATGACACAATAAACTTTAAGCTAAGTGTTGAAGATGTGCCAGAGGTGGATTTCCTACAAGAAGTGCCGTGTTATCTGGATGAGGCAACAATAGGCTTTCATAATTTCAATGGAGAGCAAGTTGTAACGGGCAATGTTGGAGGCTTGAAAGTATCTATAAACCGACACCAGATTAAAGTGAAAGATGGCAGTTTGTGTAAATGGTATTTGGGCAACAACTTTAGTACAATGGGGCGAGGCGATACACAAAGGGCAATAGAGCAGCTTTCAGACACATTGCACTTAACAATGGATAAAGCAACCATTACAAGAATAGATGTTGCACAAAATATCATTGTAAAGCATCCAACAATGGTTTATCTAAATCATTTGGGAGTGTTGAGATATGCCAAACGATTGCAAGAACCAGACGGGCTTTATTATAGCAGAAGTGAGGAACGGCTTTGCTTTTATGACAAGAACCGAGAACAACGGGCTAAAGGTGAGGCAATACCAGAGCTATATAAAGGTAGCAATGTGCTAAGGTATGAGCAACGTTATACAAAGCGGTTAGCCACTCAATTAAAGGTTAATGAAGTGAGGGCAGCTTTGCTTTATGATGAGGCTTTCTATATGGCATTAATCCAACGATGGCGAGATACCTACAAAGGAATTAACAAGGTAAACGACATAACATTAAACTTTCAAGCAATGACGAGCAAACAACAACTTTACAAAATGGGGGTGCTTTCAATGGTTGAACGTGTGGGCGGTGAGGTTGAAATGATAAGCCATATTAATGAGGCACAAAAGCGAGGCGATTTAACCTCAAAGCAAGCGTTTGATTTGAGAAAGGCTATTAAAGATGCTTGCAAGGTGAAAGAGGGATTAACCGTGCAAAGCGAGGCAATAGCAGAACTTGACAAGAAAATTATTGAGGCAGTGAGATATTACCGATAATCCCTCTATATTAAAGTGTATTTCATTACCGATTTAGTAATAACAAAGTATCTGGAGTATGAGTAAGGTAAACAGAAATGAAGTGAACAGAAATGAACAAAATGCAACAATATCACCAACAACGGGGCTAACACCACAACAAGAGCAAGCGTGTATATTGTTGGCAAGCGGTGAGAATGTTACAAATGTGGCAGACAAATTGAGCCTCAACCGAGGCACTTTGTACAAGTGGCAGCAGAACAAGGCTTTTGTGTGCTTTTACAACAAACAATGTCAAGAGTACAAGAATGATGTAAAGAACGGGCTTTTAGGCTTGCACCAACAAGCAATAGCAACAATAGAGCAATTAATAACAACGGGTAGCGAGGCAACAAGGTTAAAGGCTGCAATGTGGTTGTTGGAGAAAGTTGAGGCTATTGAGGTTGGAGATACAAACATAAGGCAAGTATTGAAAGACCAATGTACAACAACCAATGAAGATTGGGCAGACTTTACAAGAGTTGATGAAAAGGAGTATAAGCGACAACTAAAGGCTTATGGTTTGGATGATGAATAACACCGAGCAATAAAGCCACTCCTACAAATAAGAAAGAGGCAAGCGTTATGCAAGCCTCTTTTTTGTATTTTAGAGCCTCAACACCCAGATTATACCGCTAAAATGTGGGGGTGTTGTTGTTATTGGCTACCCTTTGGCTACCCAATAAAAGAAAAACGGCTGATACTCAATGAGTTATCAACCGTTTTTAGTACCCAGACCCGGGGTCGAACCGGGACGGATTGCTCCACTGGTGTTTGAGACCAGCGCGTCTACCGATTCCGCCATCTGGGCAAATTGCAGGCGCAAAGATACACAATAAATCTGAAATGGCCAACAAATATGATAAAAAACTCAAAAAGGCGAATAGTTTGGCCCGTCGCCGATGGCCGTATCGGAATAATTGCGTAACTTAGTGGGACAAAAGGCAAACAACCGTATGAGATAAGGCAAACAACCGTATGAGATATGGAGACAAACATTCATGACTATTGCGTGATACTCGCCGGCGGCAAGGGGCGCAGGCTCTGGCCGGCCAGCACAGAGAAGTGCCCGAAGCAGTTTGTTGACTTCTTCGGCACCGGGCGCACCCAGCTGCAGTCCACCTACGACCGCTTTTCGGGCATTGTGCCTGCCGACAACATCCTGGTGTGCACCGGCGAGGGCTACGAGGGCATGGTGAGGGAGCAGCTCCCCGGCCTCGGCGAAGGCAACCTGCTGGCGGAGCCGGTGCAGCGCAACACGGCGCCGAGCGTGGCCTGGGCCCACGCCCGCATCAGGCGGCGCGACAGCCAGGCCCGTGTGGTGGTGACCCCGGCCGACCAGCTGGTGCTCAACGAGGCGGCCTTCGCCGCCAGCATCAGGCGCGGGCTCGACTTTGTGGCCACGCGCGACGTGATGCTCGCCGTGGGTGTGAGGCCCACGCGGCCCGAGCCCGGCTACGGCTACATCCAGCAGGGCGAGCCCGCCGGCGCCGAGGGCGTGTGGCGTGTGCAGTCGTTCACCGAGAAGCCCGAGCGCGACTTCGCCAGGATGTTCATGGAGAGCGGCGAGTTCTACTGGAACACCGGCCTCTTCCTGGCCAATGTCGGCCACCTGAACAGGCGGCTTGACCAGATGCTGCCCGAGGTGCTGCGGCGGCTGGAGCGCACCGTCCCCGGCTATTCCGACGAGGACGAGCGGCGGTTCATCAGCGACAACTACCCCGCCTATCCCAACCTGTCCATCGACTACGGCGTGCTCGACCACCGGGACGACGTGTGCATGATGTGCTGTGACTTCGGCTGGGCCGACCTGGGCACGTGGCACTCCGTCTACGAGTGCGGCCACATGGAGGGCGCCGACAACGTTGTTGTCGACTCCGAGGTGGTGCTCGAGCGCAGCCACGGCAACGTGGTCAAGCTGCCCAAGGGCAAGCTGGCCGTCATCAACGGCCTCGAGGGCTTTATCGTCGCCGAGAAGGACAACGTGCTCTTCATCTGCCCCAAGGAAGACTCGTCGGCGCTGGTGCGCAAGTATGTCAGCGAGCTGCAGATGAGGTGGGGCGAGAAGTTTGTGTGATGGCGGGTGTGCAATGGCGGGTGTGAAATGATGGGTTGCTGCCCTTGGCAGCAACCCGTCATTGCTGAAAGCAGCTCCTTATCTTCCTCGCGATGTCCTCGAACTCCTCGGGCGAGAGCTTGAGCTTCTCCTTGCGGAAGTCCACGTCGGCCTCGGCGTTCATCGGGATGAGGTGTATGTGCGCGTGCGGCACCTCCAGCCCGAGCACCACCTGGGCCACCTTGCGGCAGGGGAACGCCTTTCTGATGGCGGCGGCCACGCGCTTGGCGAACACCTGGCACTCGGCCAGCTCGCCGTCCTCGAGGTCGAAGAAGTAGTCAACCTCGCGGCGCGGAATCACCAGCGTGTGCCCCTTGGCCAGCGGGTTGATGTCCAGGAAGGCGTAGAACCTGTCGCTCTCGGCGCACTTGTAGCTGGGAATCTCCCCGGCTGCAATCTTTGAGAATATGTCCATCTTCCGTTCCTCCCCGCTCATTCGATGGTAATCTTGTCGATGCGCAGTCTCACGGTGCCGCGGGGGATGCTGATTTCCACCTCGTCGCCCACCTTCTTGCCCAGCAGCCCCTGCGCGATGGGTGTCTTGATCGAAATCTTCCCGGCGCGCAGGTCGGCCTCGTTCTCGCTCACGATGGTGTAGCTCATCTTCGCCTTGTTGGCCAGGTTGGTCATCTCCACCTTCGTGAGAATCTGCACGCTGTCGGCCGACAGCCGCGACGTGTCGATAATCTTGGCCTGCTGGATGGCCACCTTCATCTGGTTGATCTTATCCTCGAGGTGGGCCTGTGCCTCCTTTGCCGCGTCATACTCCGAATTTTCACTCAGGTCGCCCTTGTCGCGCGCCTCTGCTATAGCCGCTGATGCCTTTGGGCGCTCCACGCTTTCCAAGCGTTTCAACTCGGCTACCATCTTGTCGTAGCCCTCTTGTGACATGTAAGCCATAATTGTATTGCTGTTATTTGGTTTGTTGTTGCCCCCTTGGGGGGCGCGCTGCCGCGCTCCCCAAGGGGCGTTGTCTCTATTGAATTTCGCTGTTTTTCCTGATGTCAAAAAAATAAAGAATCCCGACAAGAATGGCTGTCGGAATCCTCCGTGTTCAGATGTCTTTTAACACTGTTGACAACCGCAAAGGTAGTCATTATTTCCGTATGCCCAAGGCCAAACAGTGTTAATTTTAGTTTAAAAGGCTGTTTTTGCCATTTGCAAGGCTGCCTTTTCACACCTGCATGGTTGACATAAATCAACAAATGAGGGAGGATGCGATTATTGCCGCCCTCTTTGTTGGACTGAAGTCCCAAACGTGCTATCTTTGCACTGTGTTTTTCATAGTATTAGATTTAAGGTTAACAAAGGTTGGGACTCAGCGGAGTCCCTTTTTTTATGCCCCTTGGTCCCGGCAGCCCCGCACCCGGGTGAGCGCGGCCCCGTGCCGCCCGGCCATCCGCCGTTTTCCGCCGCCCCACACCTGCCGGTCGTCCGCCGTTTTCAGTCCTGCCGTTTCCGCGCCGCGAAACGGCCTGTCTTGCGCGCTCAAACGGCCCGTCCTGCGCGCTCAAACGGCCTGTCTTGCAGTGCCAGACCGTCCGTTTTGCAGCCCGAAAGCGGCCATACCGGGATATGCTGTCGAAAAGTAACCTTTTTTTAATGCCTCATCTGTTGTTTGAAACACATATTTTCAGTATATTTGCAGCAAATATACATTCATTCATAAAATTAAAGATTATGGTAAAAAGTTTACGTTTTTCATTGGTCGGTCTGCTCCTCATGCTGGCCGGCGGACTGTTTGCACAGACAGAGGTGACGTTTGACGCCACAGTAGACAAGTCGGAGATAGAGGGACAAGCTGAGGATGTTTCTGTCTCCAAGAGCGGTGTGACGGTGAGAATTAACGGCGGTACGGGCCAATACGGTAGCGGCGTGATGAGCAATGGCACGGATTACCGATGCTACAAGAGCGCTACCCTCACCGTGACCTCTGCAAGTGGCAACATCAAGAAGATTGTTTTCAACTGTACAGCCAATGGCACGACAAAGTACGGCCCAGGCTGCTTCACCACAACCACGCCGACCTATACCTATGATGGCAAGGTGGGCACGTGGCAGGGCGACGCCTCCAGCGTTGCATTCACGGCCTCCAGCAACCAGGTGCGCATGACGAGCATCGTGGTGACCGTCGGCGAGAGCGACCCCAATGCGGTTGCCGCCCCGGTGATCAGCGGCACGAGCCCCTTCAGCGGCGAGACCACCTGCACGATTACGGCCGGCGAGGGCTGCGAGATTCGCTACACCGTCGACGGAACCGACCCCACGGCAGCCTCTGCGCTCTACACCGCACCGTTCGCCATCAGGCAGAACACCACGGTGAAGGCCATCGCCGTGAAGGGCGGAAAGACCAGCAAGGTGGCCGAGAAGGTGTTCGAGACGGCAGCGCTTACCGATGCGACCATCGCTTCGCTCAACGGCCAGTCCGAGGACATCGACTATGTGAAGCTCGCCTTCAACAACGCCGTTGTGACCTATGTTGACGGAAAGAACATCTACCTGCGCGAGGGCGGCCTGTGCATCGTACTCTGCAACAGCAGCCTCAAGCTGGTGCAGGGCAACGTGCTCAACGGCTACATCAGCGGCGCGTATGACAACTACTACGGTGTGCCCGAGTTCAAGGAAAACGACCTCACCAGCGCGGACAACCTGACCGTGGGTGCCGAGCTTGTCACCGTGATGCCCACCGAGGCCACTGTCGACGAGATTCTGGGTCTCAACTACGTGGCCGACTACGTGCTGCTCGAGGGTGTCACCATCACGTCAGAGGAGTCGGGCAAGTACACCAACTACTACGCCGTGAGCGGCGGCAGCAGGGTGCAGCTCTTCAAGGGCATCGACGTGTCCGGCTATGCCGGCGATGGCAAGACCTACTATGTGACCGCCCTGTTCAACAACATCTACAAGAGTGCTGCCGAGCTCCAGCCCATCAGCGTGTCGGTGAACAAGCCCACAGCCATCAAGGCGGCCGCAGCCGACGTGAAGGCCGGCGAGGGCGCGCTCTTCAACCTCAACGGCCAGCGCCTGTCGCAGCCTGTCAAGGGCCTGAACATCCGCAACGGCAAGAAGTTCATCGTGAAGTAGTCAGCCAGACAGCCAGCCGCTCAGAACCGTGACAGATGATTGTGAGCGGCTGCTGAGACACCGGTAGCAACAAGGAGGGGGCAGCTGCAATCTTGGCAGCTGCCCCCCTTCTGTTTGCCGTGTCCCTCCTGGCGGTTGGCCCGGCCTATTTGCCGGCCATTTTGCTTTCCCCCTCAATCAGCTCGAGCAGCCGGTCAACGGCCTCCTCCTCGGGGATGTTCTTCATCACGCACTCCTTGCGGCGGTAGAGCGACACGCGCCCACGCCCCGCGCCCACGTAGCCGTAGTCGGCGTCGGCCATCTCGCCCGGGCCGTTCACGATGCAGCCCATGATGGCAATCTTGAGTCCCTTGCAGTGGGCGGTGGCCGCCTTGACGCGCGCGATGGCGGCGCGCAGGTCGTAGAGCGTGCGCCCGCAGCCCGGGCACGAGATGTACTCCGTCTTCGTGGTGCGCAGGCGCGCCGCCTGCAGGATGGCGAATGCCGTCTGTCCAACCACCTCGTTGGGCAGCGTCCCGCTGTTCATCAGCCAGATGCCGTCAACCAGTCCGTCGAACATCAGCGCGCCCATGTCGGCGGCCGCCTCCAGCTGGAAGTCGCCCTTCTCGGCGGCGCTGTGGGCGTAGCCCTGGCAGAAGATGATGGGGTTGTCCAGCCCCTCGCGCATCAGCTCGTGGGCCAGCGCGCGCTGCTCGCCCAGCCGGTTCCGGTGGTTCGACACGCTCACCACCACCACCTCGGGGTGCCGGCGCAGGCAGGGGATGTACTCGTCTGACGCTGCGCCGTAGGGCAGCACCAGGAACTTGGCCTCGGCCCTGACGCCGCCGATGAACGGCATGGCCGTGCAGGGGAAGATGGGGTAGGTGCCCGGCTTGCCGCTGTATGCGTTGAAGTCAACCAGGTAGCGGTGGCTGCGGTCGCCGAAGTCGGCGTTGCGCCCGTCGCCCACATAGACATAGTCGGGCGCGGGCCCGCTGCCAGCAGCCCCGGGCTTGCCGGTCTGCGTGGTCACCACCACCGGCACGTTGGCGCCGCCGATGCCCGCCACCGGTCGCGTGTGCCTCCGCTCCGGGTGCAGGTAGTCGAACTGCGGCGCGGCGGTGGCCGGGATGACCGTGTGCCCCTGGCGGCGCCCGATGTAGTCGGCCAGGTGGCGTGCCACCGGGATTTCCGCCTCAGGCTCCTCGCTGAGCGACACGCGAATGGTGTCGCCGATGCCGTCGGCCAGCAGCGCCCCGATGCCCACGGCGCTCTTGATGCGCCCGTCCTCGCCTTCGCCGGCCTCGGTCACGCCGAGGTGCAGCGGGTAGTCCATGCCCTCGCGCTCCATGGTGGCCGCGAGCAGGCGCACCGAGCGCACCATCACCGCCGTGTTGCTCGCCTTGACCGAGATGACCACGTCGTTGAAGCCCTCCCTCCGGCAGATGCGCAGAAACTCCATGCAGCTCTCCACGATGCCCTCGGGCGTGTCGCCGTAGCGCGACATGATGCGGTCGGAGAGCGAGCCGTGGTTCACGCCGATGCGCACGGCCGTGTGGTGCTCGCGGCAGATGCTGAGAAGCGGCACCAGCCGCTCCTCGATCTTGCGCAGCTCGGCGGCATACTCGCTGTCGGTGTAGTCCAGGTGCCTGAAGGTGCGCGCCGGGTCAGTGTAGTTTCCCGGGTTGATGCGCACCTTCTCCGCATAGCGGGCGGCCACCTCGGCCACCCGCGGGTTGAAGTGCACGTCGGCCACCAGGGGCGCCGTGCAGCCGCGCCGGCGCAGTTCGGCGCTGATGTTCTTGAGGTTCTCCGCCTCCCTGACGCCCTGCGTGGTGAGGCGCACGTACTCGCCCCCGGCCCTGACGATGCGCAGCGCCTGCTCCACCGAGGCCTCGGTGTCGTCGGTCGATGTGGTGGTCATCGACTGCACCCTTATGGGGTTGTCGCCGCCCAGCGGGGTGTTGCCCACGCTGACCGCCGCAGACTTGCGGCGGCAGTAGTTGAAAAGGTCTGTCATGGCTCCGCTCACACCTTGTATCTGTACTTGACTCCGGCCAGTTCCCTGTTGGCCCGCTCTATCTTTTCGCGCAGCCCCGCCTTGTAGTCGGCGAGGCGCTGTGCCAGTGCGCTGTCGGCCAGGGCCAGCATCTCGGCGGCCAGGATGGCCGCGTTCTGCGCGCCGTTGACGCCCACCGTGGCCACGGGGATGCCCGGCGGCATCTGGACGATGCTGAGCATGGCGTCCAGTCCGTCGAGCATGCCCTTGACGGGCACGCCGATGACGGGCAGCGTTGTCGAGGCGGCAATCACGCCCGGCAGGGCGGCGGCCATGCCGGCGCCCGCGATAATCACCTTGACGCCGCGCTCCCTGGCGCCGCGCGCAAAGGCCTCCACGGCGTCGGGCGTGCGGTGGGCCGACAGTGCGTTCACCTCAAAGGGCACCTGCAGGTCGTCGAGCTGCTTGCAGGCTTTCTCCATGACGGGCAGGTCGCTTGTGCTGCCCATGATAATGCTAACGGTTGGTTTCATCATATTGATTCTTGTCTTGGTATTGCTTTTTTGGCGTGCGGGGCTGTTGCGGCCCGCCGTCCGCGTCTGCGGCCCTATACCAGCAGGATGGTCGCTGCGGCGCAGACGGCGCCGGCGATGAAGCCGCCCACCACCTGCGACAGCGTGTGCTGGCGCAGCACCATGCGGCTGGTGCCCACGAGGCCGGCAACCGCGAACGTGGCGCAGAGCCACCACACGGGGTTGAAGCCGAAGATTTCGCCGAAGGCGAACAGGCCGCCGGCCATGCCGCCGGCAGCCGCGGTGTGGGTGGAGATTTTCCACCATGAGTTCACGATGGCGCACACGGTCTGGATGACGAGCGTGGCCACCACGATGCTGCCCATGAAGTGGGGGATGTGCAGCGTCTCCATCACGTAGACACACAGCAGGTAGCACCCGATGGAGATGACATAGGGCACGGCGCGGCGCTCGCGGTGGCCCAGCTCGACGAGCGTCCACCCGTGCAGCCGGCGGTAGAGCCTGATGGCGAGGATGGGCATGAGCACCGTGAAGATGTAGACCAGCGTGAGCACCTGGATCTTGAACAGCCAGGGCAGCAGGCTGAGGTAGCTGAACATGAACAGCGCCATCAGCCCTACGGTGGGCAGGTAGAACGGGGTGAAGATGACGCTCAGCGCCTTTGCTGCCGTTATCAAGCACTTTTGTCGTGACATGGTTGTGTGGTTGTTGTGTCTCTTATGGCATCTTTCTCAGCCGGGCGATGGGCAGGCCCAGCTGCTCGCGGTACTTGGCCACGGTGCGCCGGGCGATGGGCAGGCCCAGCTTGGCCAGCCGGTCCTTCAGGGTGTCGTCGCTCAGCGGGCTGTGCTTGTCCTCGCCCTCAATGAGCTCGCGCAGGGCCGCCTTGATCTTGCGCGTTGACAGCTCCTCGCCCGACTGGGTGACGTAGCTGTCGCTGAAGAAGTGGCGCAGGGGGAACGTGCCCCAGCGTGTCTGCGCGTACTTGCTGTTGCTCACGCGCGACACGGTGCTGATGTCCAGCCCGGTCTTCTCGGCGATGTCGCGCAGAATCATCGGGCGGAGCGAGGCCTCGTCGCCGTCTTCGAAGAACTTGTGCTGCCAGTTTATGATGGCTTGCATGGTGACGGTGAGCGTGTGGCGGCGCACCTTGATGGCCTCGATGAAGCCCCGTGCGGCGTCCACCTTCTTCTTGGTGTAGAGCAGCGCCTCCTTCATCTGCCGGCTCATGCCCTCGCGGTTGTCGCGGTACTCCCTGAGCGTGTCGGCAAACGACTGCGAGACGCGCAGCTCGGGCACCTCGCCCTGGTTGAGCGTGAAGGTCACGGTGCCGTCGTCCTGTGTGTCTACGACAAAGTCGGGGGTTATCTGCTGGAGGCTGCGGCCTGACGCCTCGCCCAGGGCGGCGCCCGGCTTGGGGTTGAGCTTGCGCAGCTCGCGGCTGACGGCCTCCACCTGCGCGCCGTTGAGGCTGAGCGCGTCGGCAATCTTGCTCCAGTTCTTCTTGGTGAACTCGTCAAAGAAGTCGGTGACGACGCGCGCCATCAGCTCCTTCATGGGCGAGCTGTCGCGCCGCCTGATTTGCAGCAGCAGGCATTCCTGCAGCGAGCGGGCGCCGATGCCGGCGGGGTCGAAGCCCTGGAGCATGGCCAGCACCTGCTCTATCTCGGCGGCACTCGCGTCGAGGTTGTTGTAGATGGCCAGCTCGTCGGCTATGGTGCCGGTGTCCTTGCGCAGCAGCCCGTCGTCGTCGAGCGAGCCGATGAGGTACTCCATGATGGCTGTCTGGCGCGGCGTGAGTGTCAGCTCGCCCATCTGCTCCTTCAGCTGGTCGTAGAACGACACCGTGTTGCCGTAGACCGTCTCCTCGCGGTCGGTGTCCCGGGTGTCCGCCCCGCCGTGGTAGACGGGCAGCTCCTCGTCGTCGCGGCCGATGTTGCTCAGCGCCTCGTCAAGCGCCGACTGGCGCTCCTCGCGCTCGCTGGCCGCCTCGAAGCTGTCGTCGCCGCTGTCGTCGCTGTCGTCGCTGTCGGTGCCGTGACTGTCCGCGTAGTCGTCCTGCGGGGCAGGTTCGAGAGCGGGGTTGTCGTTCATCTCGGTGTTGATGCGGTCAATGAGCTGGCCTACGGGCAGCTCGACCAGCTGTGCCTGCAGCAGCTGCTGCTGCGACACGGTCTGGGTCTGCCTGAGTGCCTGCTCCTGCTTCTGGGTTTGAACTTGACTTTGCGCCATGCTTGCTCCGTGTTTGTTAAACTGTTAACGTTGCAAAATTAGGTAAAATATCTGAGAAACGGTTTGTTTGGCCAGTCATAATTTTTCGGAGCGGCCCGTTGCGGCGCGCCCCCCCCGGCGCGGGTCAGCGCCACCTGATGGCCCTCACCCTGGTGCCTTTGGCCACGCCCGCCGCCGAGAGCCTTGTGCCGCGTGCGGCCGAGAGTGTGGCCAGCTGCCGGCAGTGGGCAAAGGCGCCGCTGCCCACCGTGCCCACCCGGTCGGGCAGGCTCACCTCCGACAGGCTGTTGCACGAGTTGAAGGCGTTGGCCCCGATGGTGCGCAGCGCGCGCGGCAGGTCGAGCGCCGTGAGGCAGAAGCAGCCCGAGAAGGCCCTCCGCCCGATGGAGCGCACCAGGGGGCCGAGCGTCACCCGGTTGAGCAGCGGGCAGTTGGCAAAGGCATAGTCGCTCACGGCCGGCAGCATGGCCGGGAGCGCCACCATGGTGAGCGCGGCGCATCCGCAGAAGGCCGAGTCGGGCAGGTCGATGGCCGCCGTCTCGGTCAGGTCGACGGTGGCCAGCTGTCCGTTGCGCTCCCCCTTGCGCCCGCCGCCGGCCAGCTGCCTGAGCAGGGCGATGTCGGCGGCGTTGATGAGTCCCACCACCTTCACGTGGTGCATGGCCGTCCAGTCGCTCTCGCTGACAAGGCGGTGCAGCGTGCCCGCCTTTTCGAGCACGATGCGGCGTATGCGCGGGCGGTAGCCGGCCGGGGCGCACTCCACCACCATGCGCTGTGCGGCCGTGAAGCCGTAGAGCGTGTCGGGGTCGTAGTAGCCGTTGCGCCGCCCGCCCCAGCCGAAGTTCACGTGGACGGTGGAGTCGCGGCAACCGTCGACGAGGAACACGTGGGCGAAGTTGCGCCCTTTCTGTCCGCGTACGATGACCGGCCTTCCGGCCTTCAGCTCGCTGAACATGAGCTGCTTCCACTGCCTGTCGCCCCCGGCGCCCGTGTAGCGGCTGCGGTCGGCCACGTGCATGTAGCGGCTCAGTCCGAAATACTTTTTCAGTCCGGCCACCACGTCGTTGAGCTTGGTTGCGCTGGCCGTCTTCCGGTAGTTGGTGCCGGCCGCCGTTCCGCAGTCGCGGATGAGCTGCGCCACGGCGTTCTGCTCCGCCAGCGTGGCCGTGTCAAGGCTGTTGGGCATCAGCCGCCAGTCGTAGCGGCGCTTCAGCCGCCTGCTCACGGCCTGGTAGCGGCAGGTGCGCAGCAGCTGCGCCATCACCAGCGGCGCGCAGCCGGCGTAGACGTGCTGCTCGGCGGAGTCGATGGTCACCGTGGGGCAGAGCCTGTTGTAGGGGTACCACTGCGCCCACTCTGTGTGTACCAGCGGCGCCACCGTTTCGGGAAACACATACTTCCCCTGCGCCCCGGCTGTGAGCGGGGCCAGTGCTGCGGCGGCCATGAAGGCCGTGAGGCGGCGCAGGGCCGCCGTGAGGTTGCTTGTCGTTTTCACTGTCATGCCGTCATGTCCTTTGCCATGTGCAAGTGCGGTGCGCCCGCGCCCCCTGCGCCGCTGAGGCCGTTCCCCGTGCGCGCGGCGCAGGGGGCTTGCAGCAGCGCCCTCGGAACGACAATGGCTACTGTCCTCAGGCGCACATAGTCCTCGGACACATACATCAGTCCGCCGTAGGGGTTCCTGGTTCCCCACGAGTTTTTCATCACAAAGTAGCGCTCGCCCCTGGCGTCGCGGGCCAGTCCCACCACGGCCATGCAGTGGTCGTCGGTGGTCTCGAAGCGTTCGAAGGCCCGCTGCCGCGCCCCCTGCGAGGTGTCGGTGCCCGGCCTGAGCCGCGCCACGCCCCGCCTGAAGGAGAAGCCGGGGTCGCTCACGTCGCCCTCCCAGCACACGCCGCGCCCCGCGGCCACGGCCCTCCGCATCACCCCCACGAGCGAGTCGAGGGGCACGTTGAGCTGCTCGTTGTGCTCCCAGTTGTCGGGTAGCTCGAGCGCGAAGGGCTGTCCGAAGGGGTGGTGGGTGTAGCTCGTCAGCGCCACATACTCGCCCGGCGCGCACACGCTGCGGCCGAACTCCTGCGGCGTGTACTCGGCGCCGAGCATGTAGACCCGGCGTGGCAGCGGCCCGTAGGCGTCGTCGAGCAGCTGTGCCACCTGTGGCATGCTGCGCTCCAGCCCGGTGCGGCGCGCTGCGGCGGCCCTGGCCACCAGCCCCACCTTGCGCGCTATGGTGCGGCAGTTGGGTGACGGGTCGGCGCGATAGCTGTCGTAGGGCATCATGCCCTTGCGCTGCATCACGTTGAGCAGCGTCTGTGCCATGCCGCGCAGCGACGTCGCGGTGTGCCCCTGGCAGAGGTACAGGCGCGCGAACAGCTCCTCGGTGAGCGCCCGCATGGCATAGTCGGCCGACAGGTTCACGCTGTCGCCCCTCGTCAGGTGCTCCGTCTCGATGGCGGCCAGCATGGCGTAGGCCCAGCAGTTTCCGTTGCTGCCCTGGTCTTTCACCGGTGTCATGCCGTTCACCACGACGTTGGTCAGTCTGGCGGGTGCCGGCAGCTGGTGGCCCGCCTCCTGGCGGCACGCGGCGGCGGCAAGGCACGCGGCGGCCGCCATATATATAATAAGGTGTGAGAAACAGTTTTTCGTGCTCATGCGTTGCGTGTTCTGGTTGATGTCGCGCTGCCACAGCAGGGCGCGGGCAGAGCCTGTGCAAGGGTGTGTCCGCTCCGGTGCGGCGACAGTGCAAAGTTACATCATTTTCCTGTCGGTTGTATGCAAAACGGCCTGTTTTAGCATTTGTTGCGGCCCAGCCGCCCTTTCGGTGAACATATTGAAAAGACTGCGAGACAAGAAAGAAAGCCCCCTGCCGCCCGTTTTGCTATCTTTGCACCAATGAGCGGCACCGCCTGGCGCCGCCGGACAGCTAACTTGCCAGCGCCGCCAGGAGCGGGACAAAAACCTATAAACAACTGAAAAGATGAGAAGAACAGTCATCACACTGCTGCTGGCCCTCGCGCTGGCCCCGGCCATGGCGGCCAGCGCAACGCTGCGTGTCAACGCCGCCGAGCGCCACCAGCGCATCACCGGCTTTGGCGGCTTCGTGTGCAGCCCCACCTTTAGCTACAACCACATGACCGCAGCCGAGATAAACAAGGTGTGGGGAAAGGGGAGCACCCTGGGCTGCAACATCGCCCGCATCTACCTGCCCATAGGGCGCGGCGCGTGGAGCCAGTCGCTCGCCACGGCCAGGCAGCTCAAGCAGATGGGGCTGACCGTGTTCGCCAGTCCGTGGGGACAGCCCGCGGAGTGGAAGACCAACAACTCGAGCAACGCCGTGCAGGACGGCGAGGTGGGCTACCTCAAGGAGGAGCACTATGCCGACTACGCCCGGTACCTCAACGACTATGTGGACTACCTGGCCGACAACGGCGTGGCCCTTGACGCCATCTCCATGCAGAACGAGCCCGACATGCGCTGCGACTACGTCGGGTGCATCTGGACACCCGACCAGGTGGCCCGGTTTGTGGCCGCCTACGGCGCCTCCATGCACTGCCCCCTCATCGCGGCAGAGTCGGTGGGCTTCTCCGACAGCTACGCCAACGCGCTGCTCAGGCCGGGCGTCGCCGGCAACTTCAGCATCTACGGCGCCCACCAGTATGGCGGACTGCAGACAGCCTACCGGCAGATGGCCGGCAAGGGCAAGGAGATTTGGATGACGGAGTATCTCATCAACTGGAATGAAAACAGCAACGGAAACGACCGCGACTTCAGCTGGGACACTGACGGCTTTGACTTTGCCCGGGCGGTGAACCTCTGCATGGTGAGCGGCGTCAACGCGTGGGTGCACTATGCCACCAAGCGCTATTACGCCATGATAGGCGACGGTCTCTTTGGCACCACTGACGGCGCCATCACCAAGCGCGGCTATGTGCTCGGCCAGTTTGCCAGGTATGTCACCGGCTACACGCGCGTGGGGCACACCTTCAGCGGCGCGCCCGGACTGGAAGGCTCGGCTTACCTCTCGGCCACCGGCGACACCGTGGCCGCCGTCATCATCAACAGCGGCGGCGAAGCCTGCAGGCTCAAGGTCGACTTGCCGTTCTACACCGCGCGCGGACGGATTGTCACCACCAACAGGTCGGCGGGCATGAGGCAGACGGCTGTCACGCCCGCCGAGCCCACCTTCCGCCCCGTGGCCACCATTCCGGCCAAGAGCGTGTGCACGGTGGTGTTCAGCAGGCACAGCGAGCGGCCTGTGTCGGAGATGACAGGGCAGCGCGTGAACTACGATATGATTGAGGCCATGGTGCCGTCGAAAGCCTCGTTTGGCACGGCCTACAGGCTGAGCGGCGCCCGGGTGACCTTTGACCACAGCCACCCGCTGCTGAGCGCCAACACCACGGCGGCCAACGGGCAGCTCGACCTCGGCGGCAGCTACAGCCGGCTGGTGGTGCACGTGAACAGTGTGACCTCGACCATGAACCTCACATCGGCCAACACCACGCTCCACTATGTGAACGCCAGCGGCCGGGTGGCCTCGCACAACTATGGCACGCTTGACCTCTCGGCCGGGCAGGACTTCGACCTGGTGTTCGACCTCTCGCGCGCCACGCTCGCCGACGGCTGCCGGGCGCTGCTGGCCATCACCAACAACAACTGGACATCGGCGCTCACCATGCAGCTGGGCGACGTCTACCTGAAGGCCGGCAGCGGCTGGGGCTTCAGCTTCGGCGGCACCTACTCGCAGCATGACAGCAACCTGCTGGACTGCCGCGAGGACGCTGACTGCCTGTGGATGGACATGACTGCCGTCAGCGGGCTGGCGGCCGGCGACTGCCCGCTCGGCGGTGTGGCCAACGGCAACTGCCTGCTCTTGGCGGCGGACAACGCCAACCTCGCCACGCCCAACACACTGCTGGGCGACCGGTGCGCCGACCTGCGGCTGGAGGCTGGCGCCGGCGGCTTCCACGCGCCCCGGCCCTTCACCGCCGAAAAGGCCACGCTCACCGTCAGCATCGACGGCGCGCGCATGGTGGCACTGCCCTTTGAGGCCGCCGTCCCGCAGGGCGTGGCTGTCTATACCTTGGAGAGCAACGGCGCCTCGCTGGCAGCCACACCGCTGGCCACGGGCACCATCCCGGCCGCACAGCCTGTGCTGGTCGAGGCCAGGGGCACGGTGACCTTTGCCGGGACTGGCGAGGTGAGCACGCCGCTGCCCGCGCCGGACGCCGCGCTGGCCTTCACCTTTGAGCGGCAGACGCTCAGTCCCGGCGACTACGTGCTGGGCGGAAAGGATGGCAACTGGGGCTTTGAGCGCGTGGAGACAGGTGGCGTGCTGGCACCGTTTGGCGCGTGCCTCGCGCCCGGACCCACGGTGACTGCCGCGTTCCTGCCCGTCACGGGCACAACGGCCGCCGGCAAGGTGGTGGCCGACAGGGCGCGCCGCCGCGGCAAGGCATACCATGCCAGCGGCCGGGTGGCCGCCGCGGCGACCCGGGGCGTTGTCATTGACGGAAAGAAAACAGTCAGACGGGCCGGCGCGCGCTGACCGCCAGATGAGCGGGCCACGCCTGTCCAGACAAACGGAAACTATCAAGAAACACGATGAATACAAAAAAGATTCTGACCATTGCAGCCTTGCTGTCAGGCCTGGCTGCACCATTGTGGGCCATTGACCACAAGGGAGTGACCCACAACGCGCTCGGCGAGGGGCGGTTCACACTGATAGAGAATGGCCGTCCCACGGACATCCTGGTGGACGGCGGTGACAACATTGCCGTGAGGCTGGCCGCGGAAAACCTGCGGAAGGACTTCCGGCGCGTGTCGGGCAACCAGCCCGCGATGGCCGCCGGGCCCGCCGGACGCCGACTCATTGTGGCCGGAACGGCGGGCAGCCGCTACATCCGGCAGCTGGCCAAGGCCGGGAAGCTCGACGTGAGCGCGCTGAAAGGCAAGTGCGAGATGTACCTGATGACCACCGTGAGCCACCCCTTCAAGGGTGTCGACGAGGCGCTGGTCATCGCCGGCAGCGACCGCCGGGGCACAGTCTACGGCATCTACGAGCTCTCCGAGCAAATCGGCGTGTCGCCCTGGTACGACTGGGCCGACGTGCCGGTGGAGCCGCAGGCCAACATGGCCATTGACCGCGGCACCTACACCGCCGGCGAGCCGGCCGTGCGCTACCGCGGCATCTTTCTCAACGACGAGGCCCCCTGTCTCACCACATGGGTGAAAAACACCTATGGCACCAACTATGGCGACCACCGCTTCTACGCCCGCGTGTTCGAGCTGCTGCTCCGCCTCAGGGCCAACTTCATGTGGCCGGCCATGTGGGGCTGGAGCTTCTATGCCGACGACCCGCTCAACAGCAAGACCGCAAGCGACATGGGCATCATCATGGGCACGTCGCACCACGAGCCCATGGCGCGCAACCACCAGGAGTGGGCGCGCAACCGCAAGAAGTACGGGGCGTGGGACTACAGCACCAACAAGGAGGTGCTCGACCGCTTCTTCCGCGAGGGCATCGAGCGGGCCAAGAACACCGAAGACCTCATCACCATAGGCATGCGCGGCGACGGTGACGCGCCGATGGGCGGCGAGGAAGGCAAGGACCACGAATACAAGGCGAAATACGAGGCCAACATGAAGCTGATGGAGCGCATCTTTGACAGCCAGCGCCGCATCATCAGCGAGGTGACCGGGCAGAAGGCGGAGAAGCGGCCGCAGGTGTGGGCCATCTACAAGGAGGTGCAGACCTACTACGACATGGGGCTGCGCGTGCCCGACGACGTGATTATGCTCGTCTGCGATGACAACTGGGGCAACGTGCGCCGGCTGCCCAACGCCACCGAGCGCAAGCGCAAGGGCGGGTGGGGCATGTACTACCACGTGGACTACGTGGGCGCGCCGCGCAACACCAAGTGGCTCAACGTCACACCGATTCAGAACCTGTGGGAGCAGATGCAGCTCACCTACGAGTATGGCGTTGACAAGCTGTGGATTCTCAACGTGGGCGACCTCAAGCCGATGGAGTATCCCATCACCCTGTTCCTTGACATGGCCTGGAACCCGCGCCGCTACACGGCCTCCACGCTGACCGAACACCCCAGGGCGTTCTGCGCGCAGCAGTTTGGCGACAGCCAGGCCGACGAGGCCGCGCGCATCCTCAACCTCTACTGCAAGTATGCGGGCAGGGTTACGCCCGAGATGCTCGACTGCAACACCTACAATGTGAACACGGGCGAGTGGAAGCAGGTGACCGGCGAGTTTGTCGCCCTCGAGGCCGCCGCGCTGCGGCAGTTCCTCACCCTGCCGGCCGAGCGCCGCGACGCCTACCGCCAGCTGGTGCTCTTCCCCGTGCAGGCGCTGGCCAACCTCTACGAGATGTACTACGCCCAGGCGATGAACCTCAAGCTGGCGGCGGCCAACAACCCCCAGGCCAACGGGTGGGCCGACAGGGTTGAGCGCGCCTTCAAGCGTGACGCGCAGCTGTGCAACGAATATAACAAGGTGATGGCCGGCGGCAAGTGGGACGGCATGATGATTCAGAAGCACATCGGCTACACGTCGTGGAACGACGCCTTCCCGCGCGACACGCAGCCCGAGGTGAAGCGCGTCGATGTGCAAGGCGGACAGCAGGGCGGCTACACGTTTGCCGCATCCGAAGGCTATGTGGCCATGGAGGCCGAGCACTATTACAGCTGCTCGTCGCCGAAGGGCGCGCAGTGGACGGCCATCCCCTATATCGGACGCACGCTGGGCGGCATGGCCGTGATGCCCTATACGGCGGATGTCAGCGGGGCGCGCATCGCCTACAGGATGCAGCTGCCCCCGGAGGCCGGCAGCGAGGTGACAGTCCACGTGGTGGTCAAGTCGACCCTGGCCTTCAGCAACCCCGCCGGCCACCGCTATGCCATCGGCTTCGAGGGCACCGGCGAGGAGGTGGTCAACTTCAACCACAACCTGAACGAGAACCCGGAGAATGTCTACTCGGTGTTCTATCCCACCGTGGCGCGCCGCGTCATAGAGAAAAAGGTGAGGCTCCGGCTGCCGCAGGGCGCCGCCGGCGTGCAGACACTTGTCTTCAGGCCCCTTGACCCTGGCGTTGTCCTCGAGAAGATTGTGGTAGACTGCGGCGGCTACCGGCCCTCCTACCTCTTCATGCCCGAGTCGGAGTGCAGCAGGTAGCGTAGACACGCATCACCTGTTCGGCCACGCTGGCGCCGCGGAAACGCTCCACATACGCCTGGCTCTCGCGGATGCGGCCCTCGCGCCCCGGCGCCCCCCTCAGCACTTGGCCGAGGGCGCGGGCCATGGCGCCGGCATCGTCGGGGCCGACGTAGAGGCTGGCCGGACCGCCGGCCTCCTCAAGGCACGAACCCGTGCAGGCCACCACGGGCAGTCCGCTGAAGATGGCCTCGATGACGGGAATGCCGAAGCCCTCGTAGCGCGAGGGGTAGACAAAGGCCTCGGCCAGCCGGTAGATGGCCTGCAGGTGGGTGTCGTCAACGCCGCACAGCACGTGGAGGCGCTGGCTAAGGCCCAGCGCGCACGCCTCGCGCTCGACGCTGGCGGCATAGGGCGTGCGCCGCCCCACCACCACCAGGTGGACATCGGAGGGCAGCCCGCAGAGCGCGCGCAGGGCCAGCATCACGTTCTTGCGCCGCTCGATGGTGCCCACGCTCAGCACAAAGCGCCGGGGCAGACGGTAGCGGGCGGCCGTCTCGGCCAGCAGGCCGGCGGTGACGCTGCCGGTGAAGCGCGGGTCGCAGCTCTGGTAGATCACGTCGACCTTCGAGGGGTCGACACCGCCAAGCTCCACAATGTCGGCCTTGGTGCGCTCGGAGATGGCGATGATGCGGCTGGCCTCGCGGCAGGCGTTAAAGAACTTCCAGCGGTAGATGCGCGTGTCAATCCAGTGGTAATACTCGGGGTGGCGCATGAAGATAAGGTCGTGGATGGTCACCACGCCCTTCACCCCCGCCTTGCGCAGGCCAAAGGGCAGCTCGCCCGTAAGCCCGTGGTAGAGGTCGACGCCGTCGGCCACCAGCTGCGCGGTGACACCCCTGGCGCGCCAGTAGTCGCGCCGCAGCCGGCCGGGGTGGCCCTGCGGGTAGACAAAGCGCGCGCCGCCGCCGGTGTCTATCTGGCTGCGAAGGCTGTCGAGGCCCCTGTCGGGGGCGTAGAGCAGCAGGTTCATGCCGCCCCTGCTGCAGCGGATGATGTCGTTCACCAGCGTGCGGCTGTAGGCGCCCAGGCCGCTGGCGTTGCGCACAATGCGCTTGGCGTCAAAGCCAACCGTTAACTTCTTCTCCATGCTTGCAAAAGTAAGCAAAAGCGCAGAACAGCGCAAAATATTACAGCCCTTTGTTGACTTTTGCGCAAAAAACACTACCTTTGTACAGATAAGCGTATGCCTGCAATTCGTATGTTTGGCTCTGTGCGGCTGCTTGAAAGCCGCGCAGCGAATCTTTTACTGACAGGACAATGGACAAGACAACAGACAACAAGATTACCGTGGTGATAAACACCTACAACGCCTCGCGCTACCTGGAGCGGGTGCTCAGTGCCGTGCGCGACTTCGACGAGACTGTGGTGTGCGACATGGAGAGCACCGACAGCACCCTTGACATCGCGCGCCGCCACGGCTGCCGCATTGTCACCTTTCCCAGGGGGGACTACAAGATTGCCGAGCCAGCCCGGCAGTTCGCCATCCAGCAGGCCTCATCGAAGTGGGTGCTGGTGGTCGACGCCGACGAGATTGTCACGCCAGAGCTGCGCCATTTCCTCTACGAGCACATCCGGAGGCCCGGCTGTCCGGCCGGCTACTATGTGCCCCGCATCAACAGGTTCATGGGAATGTACGTGCGCGACTTCACCCCCGACTACCAGCTGCGCTTCTTCATCAAGGAAGGGACGGTGTGGCCGCCCTATGTGCACGCCGTCCCCGAGGTCAAAGGCAGGGTGGAGCACATCCGCGGAAAGGCTTTCCTGCTCCATCTGATGGACGAGACCATGCACGAGTTTATCGACAAGATGAACCGGTACACCGACAGCGAGGTGGACAAGAAGGCCGGCAAGCACTATGGTGTCGGGGCACTGCTGTGGCGCCCCGCGTGGCGGTTCTTCCGCAACTACCTGCTCCGCGGCGGCTTCCGCATGGGCAAGCGCGGGCTCATCAGGGCGATGGCCGCCGGCTGGTACCAGTTTGTCGTGGTGTCGAAAATGATGGAGCGGAGGTACAGGTGAATGTGTGAGTGGCAGTGATGCAGGAAAATAAGGCAAGAAGAGACATGGCGAAGAAGGAATGTGAGCGCGTAAAGGTGCTGTTTGACTGCCAGGCCCTGGATATGCAGAAGATAGGTGGTGTGTCGCGTTGCTTTGCCGAGCTGTACACGCGGCTGGGCCGGCTGGTGGATACAAGCATTGCCGTTGTCGAGACAGACAATGTGTATTTCAGGCAGCTCGGGTTCACCGGCAAGGGTGGAATATACAGCCGCTTTCTGTGGAGTGGGGATGACCTGCTCAAGCATTTTCTGTTCAAGCTCTACTATAACTTCAAGTTTGGCTACTATGCCAACTGGGATAAGTGGCCGAGGTTTAACAAGTACCAGTGTCAGAATATGCTGAAGGCCGGCAGGTTCGATGTGTTCCACCCTACGTTTTTCGACCCATATTTCCTTGACTTCATTGGCAGCAAGCCGTTTGTCGTTACCGTGCACGACATGATTCCCGAACTGTACCCGCAGTATTTTGCCCGTGACAACGAGCAGATTATGCAGAAAAGGCGTGTCATTCCGCTGGCCTCACATATCATAGCTGTGAGCGAGCAGACCAAGAGAGACCTGGTGAGGCTGATGAAGGTGCCCGAGGAAAAAGTCACTGTGATTTATCACGGCAGTGACGAAACGCCCTACACGCCCTCGTCCGTGCGGCCGTTTCCATGGGACTACCTGCTCTATGTGGGCGACAGGGCATATTACAAGAACTTTGACGCGTTTGCCAGAGAGGCGGCCCCCCTGCTTTGCAAGCATGACCTGCGCATTGTATGCACCGGGCGTGCGTTTACGCGCGAAGAGCTGCGGCTGTTCCAGAGCCTTGGCATTGGCGACAGGGTTGAGTGGCACTTTGTGCGCACTGACCAGGAACTGCTTGACCTCTACCACTATGCGGTGGCCTTCGTCTACCCCTCCCTGTACGAGGGGTTTGGCATTCCCATTCTTGAGGCTTGGAAAGCCGGCTGCCCGGTGATGCTCAACAATGCCAGCTGTTTTCCCGAGGTTGCAGGCGGTGCAGCCATATTTTTCGAGATGAACGGTGGGCGGAGCGATTTCCGCGAGAAGTTAGAGACCCTTTGTGCCATGGACTGCGAGGAGCGCCGCCGACTGGTGGCCCGACAGAGCGAGCGTCTGAAACGCTTTTCGTGGGACACGGCCGCCAGGCAGCTTGCCGGGGTGTACGAAAAGGTGGCGGGAAAACAAAAAGAAGGGTGAGCCACGCGTGCGGGCTCACCTTATCTTATGGAGATGCTTAGAGATTGAACAAGTCCTTGAACAAAAACTTGATGCCGTTTCTCGCTATTTTCCAGTCGCGTGCCACGGGCTTCAGACTCATGGCGAGTCTGAGCTTCTTTTGCAGTCTGCCCTCGCGCAGCTCTGCCTTGCCGTCTCTCTTTATCTTGTCTATCGCTTTCCGGTAGTTTTTTTCCGACTTGTTCTTTCCGAAGATTTCTCTGATTACATCAGCCCGCTCTTGGTTGCTCAGGGACTGGTTGGTTGACGAAATACCATCCATGAAATAGGTGGAGACAATGGCCTGTATGCTCTCATAGGAGCAGTTGTGCGTGTACCATGAGATGATGAACTGCTCCCAGTCGGCCACAATCCTGCGGCCCTCGTTAAATGGGCGCTCCCTCATGACGCTGGTCTTGCAGAACAGCGACTGATGGCACAGCGAGTTGGTCATGATGTAGCTGGCGGTCATCTTCTCTGGCGGAAGCCATATTTCCGCTTTCAGCCCTTTCACGAAGATGGCTCCGCCAGCATAGAAGTCGGCACCTTTGAGCAGTGGCACGCACGCTTCGAGCACCACAGGCGAGAAGAACATGTCGCCCGAGTTCATGAACAGGCAGTAGTCACCCCGCGCCTTCCCAATGGCCTTGTTCATGGCGTTGTAGATGCCTTTGTCCGGCTCGCTCACCCAATAGTCTGTGCGCGGCTGCTCCTCGATGTACTCCTTGCTCCCATCGGTGGAGCCTCCGTCAATCACAATGTATTCGAAATTCTGGTAGGTCTGGCCAACAACCGTAGGCACGGTGCGCTTCAGTCCGGCCAGGTTGTTGTAGTTGATGGTGATAATTGAAAGTGTCATGCTTGTCTGATATGTGTCATGCTTGTCTGATATACTTGTCTATGCCGTTGTCACACCAAGACAGGTGTCCGCTCGTCACGTGCTGCAGCTCGTCAAGATGACGCTGCTCGTTGGTCCGTGATGCCTCCTTGTGAAAGAGATGATAAACATTGCCGCCCATTTTAAGGGCTTTCTTCCTCACTCCAGCGAAGTGCAGCCGGAGGGCTATCTCGCCGTCCTCGTGCCCCCACTGGCTCAGGTCTTCGTTGTAGCCGTTGACCTTGATGATGTCATTTCGCCAGAACGCCATGTTGCACCCCCTCAGGTGGTCTATCCGCCTGGCGTATCTTGTGGCCAGAATGTGGCGCAGCAACCGTGAGCGGAAACTGTTGGCGGCAAAGCCCAGCGGAAAGTTCCAGAAGTGCAGGCCCCTCCCCCGGGTGGCGATAATCATGCCGGTGACTTTGGATGACAGCTTGACGCGGCTCCCACACACAAAACATCCCCATTCGGCCAGCTCGAGATGGTCGCTAACAAAGTGTCGCGACAGCAGCACGTCGCCGTCAACCTGCAGGATGTAGTCGCCGCTTGCCCGGGCAATGGCCTTGTTGAGGACGGTGGTCTTTCGGAATCCCTTGTCTTCCTGCCACACGTGAACGATGGGTACGGGGCTTTCGGCCCTCATCCTGTCAATGAGCTGCCGTGTGGCCGGGCCAGACCCGTCATCGGCGACAACAATTTCAGAGGGCAGCGTGGTTTGGCTGAACATACTCCTCAGCGACAGCTCCAGTGCTACGGGCCAGTTGTATGTTGACACCACGATGCTGGTCTTCAGTCCGTTGCCCTCATTCACTTTCCCAGGTGTTTGTGGGCACTTCGGGTTGGTGCGGGCGCAGTCAACCAGCCCGGCTTTCACCTTCCAGAACTTCCACTGCGGCCCGAAGTCCTTGGTGGCCAGCCACCAGATGGCCTTGAGGCGCGCCCTGACGAGTTGCCATCTCAGCTGTCTGTCTTCGGACGGAAGCTGTTCCTGCTTGGGCGAGTATGCCTGTCCGCGGTAGGTGATGTGCTTTCTGAAGCTGGCGCTTGTCATGCCCCATTTCAGCAGGAACTGCATCTGGCCCATGTTCTTCCGTATGCGCGTGGTCGACTTGGTCTCGAAGTGGTAAACCTTGCTGTTGCTGACACCCTTGAGCCGGCGCACGCCGCAGAGGCAGAGCTTGGCCGTGAAGTCAGGGTCGCTGTACATCCCCGGCGAAAGCTCAACGCTGTAGCCTCCTACCAGGTCCCAGATGTCGCGGTGCACAATGTTCGGAGGCAGTGTGGCCCAGGCCCAGTCGCCCATTTCAAAGCCGGTAAAGTCATGGAGCAGTTCCTCCTCCTTGAAGTTCTCCACCGTGTCGCCGTAGTCAGCCAGAATAATCTGGCGGCCTCCGGTGTGGGGCTGTATCATGGTTGACGACAGGAAGAACCGGTTGTCGGGCATGCCCCTTATCTCGTCGTAAAGGGCCTTGTCCCATCCTGGTAGGGCATACATGTCATCGTTCATGTACACCATGTAGTCAGTCTTCACCTTGCTCCGCATTATGTTCATCGCCAGACAGATGCCCACGTTCCGTTCCGTGTGGGTGTAGTCAAGCAGCTGCGCTCTGACCCATTCCAGCGTGCCGTCGCCACCGTCGTTCACGTGTACGATAATCTGGTGGCTGTAGGTGGAGTTCTTTCTGATGCCCTTGACACAGAGTTTCAGAAACTCAAGGTTGTTCCATGTGGGGATAAGGATGGAGAATAGCTGTGCGTTTTGCATTGTCAGTTGGGGTTGTTCTGTGGCGCAAAGGTAGTCCTTTCCAGTGAAATGTTTTTGTTTTCATCGGAAAAAGTGCAACATTCCAGCGTTTTCTTTGCCAATCATGGGATAATTGTTAACTTTGCAAGCAAGGTGAAGTCTTCGCTTGCCACCCCTTGAAATAGCCACTATCCATTGACACCTATGCATCAATACGACTACCTCATTGTGGGCGCCGGCCTCTTTGGCGCCACGTTCGCCTGCCTGGCCCGCCGCGACGGAAAGCGCTGCCTGGTGATTGACCGCCGCCCCCACGCCGGCGGCAACGTCTACTGCGAGGACGTTGACGGCATCCACGTACACAAATACGGTGCCCACATCTTCCACACCTCCGACCGGAAGGTGTGGCAGTTCGCCAGCTCCCTGGTGGAGTTCAACCGCTACACCAACTCGCCCATAGCGCGCTATGGCGACAAGCTCTACAACCTGCCCTTCAACATGAACACCTTTTACCAGCTGTGGGGGGTGACCACCCCGGCCGAGGCCGCGGCCAAGATTGAGAGCCAGCGGGGCGAGATGGCCGGGCGCGAGCCGCGCAACCTCGAGGAGCAGGCTGTCGCCCTGGTGGGGCGCGACATCTACGAGAAGCTCGTCAAGGGCTACACCGAGAAGCAGTGGGGGCGGAAGTGCAGCGAGCTGCCCGCCTTCATCATCAGGCGGCTGCCCGTGAGGCTCACGTTTGACAACAACTACTTCAGCGACGCCTGGCAGGGCATCCCCATCGGCGGCTACAACAGGCTGGTCGGCAGGCTGCTCGAAGGGGTGGAGGTGAGGCTCGGCACCGACTTCTTCGGCGACCGCGCGCAGCTTGAGGCCCTGGCCCCTGTCACCGTGTTCACCGGACCCGTCGACCGCTATTTCGACTATGCGCTCGGCACGCTCGAGTGGCGCACGGTGAGGTTCGAGCACCGGCGGCTGCCGGTGGCCGACTACCAGGGCAACGCCGTGGTCAACTACACCGACGCCTCGGTGCCCTACACCCGGGTAATCGAGCACAAGCACTTCGAGTTCGGCCGGCAGCCCTTCACCGTCATCTCGCGCGAGTACAGCGCTGAGTGGAAGCCGGGCGACGAGCCTTTCTACACCGTGAACGACGAGCGCAACAACCGGCTGGCCGCACGCTATGCCGAGCTGGCGGCCCGTGAGCCGGGCGTTGTCTTCGGCGGCCGCCTGGCCGAGTACAGGTATTACGACATGGACCGGGTGATGGCCCGTGCCATGGACACCTATGCCAGGGTGGCCGGCGGGGCGTAGCGCGCGGCGGCGCCCGGCGCCCGGCCTTCCCGGTGGTGGCTGTCTTTGCCGGCAAAGGCACCCTTCCGGCGCTCCGGCCGTGCCATGCAGCGTTGCGTTTGGGCGAAAATGGACATTTGTAACTCAAGATTCACACGTTTCCTTTGTGAATCATGGGATAATCATTATCTTTGCAAGCACAGACACCCCCCCAGGGAGCAACCTGCCAACGAGATGAGTAAACTTTTGTATTGCCTGCTATATGGCGTGTGGTACGCACTGTCGCTGCTGCCGCTGCGCATTCACTACCTGTTCAGCGACCTGCTTTTCTTCCTTGTCTTCTATGTGCTCCACTACCGCCGGCAGACGGTGTGGCTCAATGTCGTGACCTCGTTCCCCGAGAAGGAGGAGGAGGAGCACCGCGCCATCGAGCGCGCCTTCTACCACTGGTTCTGCGACTATGTGGCCGAAACGGTCAAGCTGCTCACCATGAGCCGTGCTGAGCTGCGCCGCCGCATGGTGTTCAAGGGCAGCGAGGAGGTAGACCGCTGCGTGGCCGAGGGGCAGAGCTGTGCCGTGTATCTGGGCCACTACTGCAACTGGGAGTGGGTCACGTCGCTGCCCCTGTGGGTGGCGCCCGGCGCCCGGTGCGGGCAGATTTACCACCCGCTGGAGAACCGCCTGTTCAACCGCCTGTTCCTGCACCTGCGCCAGCGGCAGGGCGCTGTGTGCGTGGCCATGGACGAAATTCTGCGCAAGACGGTGGCCGACCGCCGCGACGGGCGCCGCACCGTCATCGGATACATCAGCGACCAGGTGCCCTTCTGGCGCAACATCCACCACTGGTGCAACTTCCTGCACCACGACACGCCCGTGCTCACCGGCACCGAGCGCATCGCCCGCAAGTTCGGCCAGGCCGTGTTCTACCTGGATGTGCGCCGGGTGCGCCGCGGCTACTACGAGGCCGAGTTCAAGCTGATGAGCCGCCACCCGGCCGAAGAGCCCGAGTTTTCCCTGACCGACCGCTATTTCCAGCTCCTGGAGGAAACCATCCGCCGCGCCCCCGAGTTCTGGCTCTGGACCCACAACCGCTGGAAGCGCACGCGCGAGCGCTTCAACAGGCGTTTCTACGTGGAGAACGGAAAGGTGAAGGAATTGCGAGTGACGAATGAAGAATGAAGAATGAGGAATGTGGAATGAGGAGTTGTCGCCGGGGGCGATGATGAATTAAACCCAAATCGGTCATTAGACCGAAACAGGCAAAAAACGTGAGAAGTTTTTCCTCTTTCCGCCCCTTGTCACTGTTTCTTCCGGCATCTTGCTGCCGTAAGTGTTT